>ENA-UEYG01000096-UEYG01000096.1-human-gut-metagenome-genome-assembly--contig:-NODE-96-length-59273-cov-6.720454_pt1 | contig 59273 bp, 39 predicted proteins | sample MGYA00242933_ERZ507934 | MGnify/ENA primary metagenome ERZ507934 (study PRJEB26167, sample SAMN06115527) | human gut metagenome | host: Homo sapiens | place: China:Zejiang | collected 2015-11-10... | reverse complement strand
CTCTCTCTCTCTCTCTCTCTCTCTCTCTCTCTCTCTCTCTCTAGTAGTGTATTCGGTTCCGCTCGGTGAAAGCCCGCGCCTCTCGGCATGGGCTTTTTTCATCGGGAAATAACTACATCTTTAACGCCGTAAGTTTCAAATTCATCCTGAGGAGGATGTAATCATGACCTTATCGAGAGGAGCCATCGGGAACCTGGTCAACAGGTACCGTGCTGTCCTGCGGAAGTGTCGCATGATGAACGTATTCGGGTCATTAGCAGTGGCCGGCATGCTTGTCGCGGGAAACGCGGGGTTTGCCGGCGCGGAGGACCCCATCATTGCGCCGAATAGTTCCATATCAAAGCACTATGACACGAATACAACCGTTCTCAACACGGATCAGCCGCAATTTTCGAAGGAGCTTTACGCCATAGGGGCAACCGGTTCTCAGGGGGCACTGGATATCTCTATGGAAGGGGACGCCGCATTGACGGTCGATGCTTCGTGGCGGCGTGACGCGGCTGATTCTAATCGGGATCAACTGTCGGCAGTGTATGTGGGGAGCGGCGCTCAGTTTTCCTTTACAGGGACGGGGTTCTTCAGGGCTACAGGACAGGGAAAGGTGATGGAGGCCGTGGCCTTCAGAAATGGGGCAAACGGGCCCACCGGCGGCACAATGCGTCTTACGGGCGCGATCACCGGGGAAGCCATAACCGAAGCCTCCGAGAATGGTTCGGGATACAAGGCTATAGGGGTGAAGGCGGAAAATGCCGGAACAATCATTTTCAGCGGAAAAAGCGCGTGGCTGAAGGCGATGGCTCACGCTGGAACGGCTGATGGCGTGTATGCCCGCTATGGTGGCGTGGTCGATTTCCAGAGCGAAGAAGTCAAGGTTTTGTCCCAAAGCGATACGGGCTCGGCTGCTTCGGGCATTTCCATCGAATACTCGGGCGGAACGATAACCTCTTCTGAGCAGACAGCGCTCACGGTCGGCGTCAAGGCACCGGCGTCAACGGCAACCGGGATTTCTCTAAGCGGGGCTTCCAAGGGGCTGGTTGATCTTGCGGGAAGTTTGGCGGTCAGTGTCGAAGGGAGCCCCGTTCGTGGTATAGAGAATGATCAGGGTACGTTGCACGTCGCAAAGGCCTCTTCCATAACGGGGATAGGGGAGGGTACCTTTCCTTCTTATGGAATATGGGGAAGAAACGGTTCCTCTACAGAGCTGAGAGGTGACGTCGACGTCAACATGACTTCAAGCACGACGGTATATGGCGTCTACGCCGACAGCGCCACTGTTTCACTGGGAAGTGAAGGCGATGTCGCTATTCTTGTGCAGGGAAGCCTGGGACGCGGGGTCGCCGCCTTTTCCGGAGGCAATGTCGAACTGGGAAGCCAAGGGAAGGAAGTCTCCATTACCGCCCAGAACACAGGTGTCGAAGCGGGAACGTCTTCTACGGTTTCTTTGAACGGCAAGGTGAAGATTGACTCCGGTACTGGCATAAGCCTGTCGAGTACGACTGTCGACAAGTTCCCTTCGCTGCTCTCCAACGGTTCGGTTTCAATCATTTCAGCCGGGACCGGTATCGTGGCCAAGTATGCCCATGCCGTTTTCAATGAATTGCATATTCAGGCGGGCACGGGAATAGACGTGCAGAGCCCCGGCTATATCGGATCCGGTAATACGGATACGGTTCTTGACGTTAACGGGCCTGCTGAAATCGTTGCTCAGAATACGGCATTGCAGATTGTTGGAGCGTCAGGAAGCAAGTCTGCGAGTTCCGGTTTTGTGGGAACATTTAATGATGCTGCTTCACTGAGGGCGAGCAACGGCAATGGGGTTCAGCTTTCCGCATCTACGCACTCCGGCACGACGGCGGCCAGGGATTGTTCGGTAACATTCAAGGGGCAGACGTCCATTGCTTCGGAAAAGGGTACCGGCGTTGTCGTCAACGGTCCTGTTGCGTCCACAGCCCAAGATGGCGCATCTGTGGTTTTTGAAGGCGCGACGACCATTGATGCGGCAAAGGCCATCGAAATAAAGAAGAACAATGGGAAGGGCGCTTCGGTCACCTTTGCCTATAATCCAACGCCGATCAATGTTCCCGCCAGGGCGCAGGATGCCGATTCTCAGGTAAACGGCTCTGTTACGGGAACAGGGACACTCATCAAGTCAGGCGGCGGTTCCCTCGCCCTGAACGGTGACAACTCCAGTTTCAGCGGCGAATTCAACATGCAGGGCGGCAGGGCGTTTCTGGGCTCGGGAAAGGGATATTTTTCCGGTGCCACCGTCAACCTTACGGGTGGCACCTTGGTTGCACCCGAACTGCGCTTCAGTGGCGGAAAGCTTTTGGTTGCTGGCGGTACTCTTGAGACAGGAACGGGGCAGATATTTACGAGCGCTTTGAACGCGGACGGGGATATGAAGGACCCCGGCGCGGTGAAGCTGAGCGACAGCAATTGGAAGTTTGACTCAGGGGTGATCGCGTTTGATGACGCCAAGTACAACATTGTATACGCCCAGACAGCGGCCGGTCTGCTGGGGGCTGGTAATGTTGCGGCGGACAATGCGTCCGGCTCGGGTTCCGCAAAGGAGATCACGTTTACCGGAACGCTTGTCGAGTTGCCTCCTGGAGATCCTGACAGCTTTGAAACGCTGCAAAAGGCCGTTCTGGATACCGGAATCGACAGCATCAAGCTGGGAAGCGATATCGTTTTATCCAAGCGCTTGCAGGGAACCACACCCGTCACTCGTTCATTGACCATCGACGGCAACGGGCACACGATAAGCGGAGCCTACCCGGGCCTGTGGTTCAAGGGAATGGATTCCGGGACTGTTTCCATCCAGAATATTACCTTTGACGGCTTGAAGACGTCTTCGAGCGACAGATACGAAGGCCCCGTGTCCTTTGGCCCGGCCATTTTCTTTGATATGGGGTACTTTGCCGATAACTGGAAGAGTACCGCAAAGCTGATTATCGGTGACGGCGTCCAATTCAGGAATACGGAGAGCGTAGGTGACGGCGCCGGCGGTGCCGTCAGGACCGCCCACGGCATTGTGGAGATCGGAAACAACGTCAGTTTCATCAACTGTACGGGAGGTTCTGGAGGCGGCCTCTACAGCGAATCGTTTACGACGATCGGCGACAACGTTGTCTTCGAAGGCAACAAGGGCCGCAGAGGCGGCGCGCTGAATGTGGTTGACGATTATGGAGGCTACCTTACTGATCCCAATTATGCGTCCGGCGCGCGCCGCGTGAAGTATGTGCACATCGGGAAGAACGCCCTTTTCAAAAACAACAGCGTTGAATTGCTGGGTTCCGGAGGGAACGGCGGCGCGATCGAAGTGCAGTCGGGAGAGCTGAGTATCGATGACGGCGCCACATTTACGGGAAATACCTCCAAGTCCACAGGTGGGGCCATAGCCGTATGCGATTGGAGCCCCCAGCTGCCCGCCAAGGCGGTATTGGGATCCGCGACGTTCATTCAAAACAGCGCGGGAAGCTATGGCGGAGCGATCATCAACGAAGGCGACGTGCGCTTCAACGGTCCTGTCTCGTTTGTTGAGAACACGGCCGGCAAGATCGGGGGTGCCGTTTGCAATCTGAATACGCTGAATATGGCGGCGGAATCCGCGTTTTCCAAGAATACGGCAGGAGTGGGCGGAGGGCTCTATAACGAAGGGATTGCTTCTCTGGGCAAGGCTTCCTTTATTGAAAACGCCGCTGCCGACGGTGGCGGAGCCGTATTCAACGTGCATCAGCTGACGTTTGCCGACGGAGCCGTTTTCTCTGGGAACAGCGCGACGGACGGCGGCGCCGTTTATAACGATTTCTCCGCGGATAAAGACGGCAACGTCGTGAGTGCGGGTTCCCTCACATTCAACGGCGGAGCGCGCTTTACCGGCAATACGGCCAGCGGGCTTGGCGGGGCCATCTACAACACCCGTGCCGTCACCCTCAATCCCGGCGCTGGTCAGGAGATCGTGTTCAGCGGGAATACGGACTCCACGGGTTCGAACGCGATCTTCATGGGCGACGGCTCCAGTCTGGACATCACGGGAGACGGCAAGGTCATCTTTAATGATACGCTGTCGTCTCAAAGCGCAACGCCGACCCTGAAGAAGACGGGGAGCGGGGAACTGCTCCTCAACGCCTCAATGGATGGTTTTCTGGGAACGGCTGCCTTTGAGGACGGGCGCACGGAAATTGCTCAGAAGTGGCTCATCAAGAATACGGTGACCATTACGGGCGGCAGATTGAAGATGCCTGAGTTTTCCTTTGCTGCCCAAGGTGAAGGAAACAATGTCGCTGGCGGCAAGCTGATCCTTGCTGGTGGCATCCTGGAGACTGGAACGGGGCAGATCTTCACAAACGGATTGAATGCGGAGGGTGATAACAAGGATCCCGGTGCCGTGAAGCTGAGCGGAGACAACTGGAGTTTTGACTCGGGATTGATAGCGTTCAACGACGCTCTGTACAATCTTACGTACGCTCAGGCGGCGGCTGACTCGTTGGGAGCGAATAACGTAGAAGCGGGTGAGGGGGCTGGCTCCACCTCTGCGAAGGAGATTACATTCATCGGAACGGGGTATGTGGATCCTGATCCAGATCCGGTTCCCCCTGTGGATCCCGACCCAGATCCGGTTCCCCCTGTAGATCCCGACCCGACTCCCCCCGCTCCTGAACCGAAGCCCGATGAAGATCGCACGGGAAAGGTCTCCGTTGACGAATTGAACAACAACCACGCCAACAACATTGTTCTTGGCAATGTGACCATTACTACCGGCACAAGTTCGGATTCGGGCAAGGATTTCGTTGTCGGCGCGAGTGCGACGGACGACAAGACGGACTCGATAAGCGGCAGCATTGGTGGGAAGAACATCGATCTCGGTTCCTCCGGTCGGAATATCTCCGTAGTGGGCGGCCATTATCTGACGTTGGTTGGAGGTTCCTCCGATACGCCTTTAGTCACGGCAGGGGGAAATCCCGTCAATGTTCATGTAGGAGGTACTGGGGAAGGGGCATCCGGTGTGCTGAATCTCGGCACGCCGGTCATGGATTCCGGAGGCACGCTCTCGGGAAATATAGAAATCGCCGCGGCGAGCACCGTCAATGTCCGTGCGGGAACGCACGTCATCACGGGTGAAGCCAATGAAACCACCGGCACGGCGGACGTTGCCGGGATGAACAACAACGGCGGCACGATCAACATTGCCGAGGGGGCACATCTCCAATCGACGATACGTCAGGCCGATGGGCAGACGAATGTTTCCGGCAGGCTGACTTCCGCTTCTGTCGAGCTTTCCGGAGGCGGGCTGAATGTCTCCGGCGCGGTGGATTCTTCGTCCGTCACAGCCTCCAAGGGAGATATCAAGGTTGCGGGAACGCTGGCGGCGGACGTCTTGACCACATCTTCCGATGTCCAGATCAACATCGGCGATCAAGGAAGCGCCGGTAGAGTGGTCGCCCGTCAGGTTCAGTTGCAGGGCGGCAGGGTATTCCTTGATCCCGCGTGGAAGGGCAACGATGCATTGACTGATGCCTCGCACGGTGTCTTCACCTTTGTGAACAATGAAATAGACGGGTTGCTCACGGCGGGGCAGAACTCCCTGCTCGTGTTGGGTGACACGGATACCGGTTGGGCGCTGGACGCGTTCGGCAGATCCAGCCTCCAGTGGGGGCAGAACGGCGTAACCGCCGCGCTGGCTATCCGGAAGCCGCAGACGTTGAATGGTACGCTAGGTGCGGTGATGGTGGACGGAACCAAGACCAGCGCTCCGGTATTGACTCCGAATACGGCGACTTTCACGGACGGTTCCTTGCTGCTTGTTGACGGAAGCGGTCTCAATGGCGCCGCGGCGTTGACGTCCCAGGGCGGGACGCTGAATGTGGATGCGGGCGCCAAGCTGCTTATCGACAACATCACGCAGGGCGAATACGCGATTACGTCCGGATTCTCGGTCAGCAGCGTGCAGGGCTGGAACGGAGACAACCTTTCCACGCCGGATAATCTCATTGGGCTGGTGCTGGGCAAGGATACCGACGGTTCGATGAAGATACAGGCCACAGCCCGGCGCTCGTCCGATGTTTTCCGGGGACTTTCCCTCGTCAACACGATGGATGCCATCTGGGGCAAGGGGCTGAACGACACCGAAAGCGACAGCATGGGCATCCGGTTCCTCTCTCGGGCGGTCAATGAAAACTATCTGCCCAAGGCGGACACGGTGCACACTGTTGACGGCGCGGCGCAGATCGCCGTGGCCGGAGGCGTGCAGGGTATGGCCGTCGCGGCGGCGGATGCCCCGGTTCGGGCGATTCAGGACCACGCGTCGCTTCTGCATATGACTGCCACGCGTGAAGGGGCCGTCCGCAAGGACGGGTTGAACCTCTGGATCAATGCCCTGTATGGAGCGGAACACGCCCGCAACTTTGGCGCTGGCTCTCTTGATGGCGGCTACAATGCCGATTTCGGCGGCATCGTCTTTGGCGGCGACTATGCGTTCGGCGTTTTCCGGGTCGGCATGGCCCTGAACGCCGGAAGCGGTACGGCCCGTTCCCGTGGGGATTTCAACGCGACCAAGAATGATTTCGATTTCTGGGGCGTGAACCTGTACGGGAGCTGGTCGCGGGATCAATTCAATATCGTGGGCGATCTCGGTTATTCCGCCAACAAGAACGAGGTGAAGCAGGATCTGCCCACAACCATGCAGCTCGGACAGCTCAGGGGCGATGTGGATACGGGCGTGCTGACGGCGGGTCTGCGCGGCGAATACCGGTTCGAAACGGATTGGGCCGATGTGACGCCGCATGTCGGGGTACGATACTACAATCTGCGGACGGATGGGTTCACATCTCGGATCGACGATCACGATGTGTTCCGCGTGGGACGCGATACGCAGGAGATCTGGACATTCCCGATCGGCGTGAGCTTCAGCCGCGACTTTGAAACGTCGTCCGGCTGGAAGGTGAAGCCGAGGGCCGACCTTTCCGTAGTGCCCGCTGCGGGTGATCTCAAGGCGAAGACCAAGGCCCGGGTGCCGGGCGTCGCGGCTTCCGATACGATCAAGGCCCGGATGATGGACAGCGTATCTTTTGACGGCACGCTCGGGCTTGAGGTGCAGAGGGACAACATCTCGTTCGGCCTCGACTACGGCATCCGCGCTTCGGAGCATAAGACGGGACATGGCGTGAACGTGAGCTTCACCTACAAGTTCTAACTTCCCAATCAGAAACAGAAAGCCCGGCGGTCGGAGTATATTCCGGTCGCCGGGCTTTCTGTTTCGGTGAGTGGGGGGAAGAAGGAACCTCCCGGCCTTTGGGAAGCCGGGAGGCCCGTTTTTGGGGGAGGAGGGAGAATCAGAAGCGTCCGCGCAGGGCCTTTTCCATCCGGTCCATGGCGATGCTCAGGTTTTCATACGAATTGGCGTAGGAGATGCGGAGGTGCTCCTCATCCCACGGCACGATGGCAAGCCCCGCGTCAAGCAGAAATTCGGCGGCCTGCATGGGCGTTCCCAGACCGGGGATGCTTACCATGATGTAAAAAGCTCCCTTGGGGCGCACGAAGAAGACGCCGGGCATGGCGGCCAGCCGGTCGAGCAGCATGAGCCGCCTGCGATCCAGTTCTTTTACCATATCCGCAATGTGTCCCTGCGGGCCGCGCAAAGCGGCGACGGCCCCCCACTGCGCATAGGTGCAGGGGCACATGGCGGAATACTGATGCGCGCAATAGATGGGGGCTATGAGCCGTTCCGGACCCGCCGCGTACCCGATGCGCGAGCCTGTCATGGCATAGGCTTTGGAAAAGCCGTTCAGGACGACGGTACGTTCGCGCATACCGGGCAAAGAGGCGATGCTGATGTGTTCCTCGCCGTCAAAGATGATCTTCTCATTGATTTCGTCGCTGACGACGATGAGGTCATGCTTGATCGCCAGATCCGCTATGCCTTGCAGCGTTTCGCGCGGATAAACCGTTCCTGTGGGGTTTTGGGGCGAGTTGATGAGGATGAGCTTGGTCTTCGGAGTGATATGACGCTCCAGAACATCGGGTTCGGGCTGGAAGCCCTTGGCCTGTTCCGTGGGCACGAATACCGGGACGCCGCTCGCCATGTGTACGCAACTGCCGTAGCTCAGAAACGCGGGGGCGGGTATGAGCGCCTCGTCGCCGGGATTGAGCAGGGCGGCCATGCTCAGGTGCAGCGCTTCGGAGACGCCCGCCGTGATGACGATTTCTGTTTCCGGGGCGTAGTCGAGCCCGTTTTCGTCCTTCAGCTTGCGGGCCACTTCCTGCCGCAGTTCAAGGAGGCCGTAATTGGAAGTGTAGTGAACCTGCCCGTCGTCGACGGCCTTCTTGACGGCTTCGTTGATGTGCGGCGCGGGGAGGAAGTCCGGGCGGCCCATGACCATGTTGATGATGTCCTGCCCGGCGCGCTGTCGGGCTTCCGCCGCGTCGAAAAAGGCGCAGAGGCTGGAAAAGGGGATGTGTTCCGTGCGAAGTGCGAGTTCCATTGCGGTCTCCTTGAAGCGTGAGGAAGGACTAGGCCGTCTGCCGGAATCCGGCGGGACAGTAGTAGCGTTGCAGACAGTAGACGATGATGAAGAGGCCGATGCCGGCGAAGTCCCAGATATGGCCGGGAATGAACAGCAGGAGCGCGCCGCTCAGCAGCAGGAGGCGTTCGAGCAGCGTGGTCCGGCGCATCAGGTAGTTCTCCCAGACCGCCGCGAATGCGATGAGGCCGAGCATGACGGTAACGAAGGTGAGCGCGATGTCGAACAGGTTCGACTGGAGCAGCAGCGCTGGACGGTAGTAGAAGAGAATGGGAAGGATATACAACGCCTTTGCGTACTTGAAGGCCGTAAACATGGTCTTCATGGGATCGGCGTTGGCGATGCCCGCGCCCACGATGGAGGCGAGGCCCACCGGAGGCGTGATTTCCGAGTCGATGCTGAACCACATCATGATGAAGTGGGCGGTCATCAGCGGAAAGCCCATATCCGCCAGTGCGGGGCCTACGGCAATGGCGGTGACGATGTAGGCCGGTCCGCTGGCAAGGCCCATGCCGAGGATCATGGAAATGAGGCCCACGAGCAGGATGGCGACGAGAGGGCTGCCGTTGGCGAGGGTCGTGAACAGCCACGAGAGCTTGAGCCCGACGCCCGTCAGGCCGACGAGCGAGAGGATGATGCCGATGCAACCCACGAGGCTGCCGATGCCGAGCGAGTAGCGCCCGCCGAGCACCATCGCTTCATACAGCATCTTGAAGTCGACCTTACGGCTCTTGATGCTGTGGATTACGATGAGGGTGATGATCCCGCCGAGCGCGGACATGCCCGGCGAATACCCGAAGGCCATGATCACGATGATGACCATGATGGCGACGAAGAAGTGCCACCCCTCACGGCAGACGGTCCGGGCGGAGGGGATGTGATGATCCTTCATTTGCCCGATGTTGTGCTTTTTGGCTTCAAAATGGATGAAGGCCATCAGCGTGATGTAATACAGGATGATCGGGCCGGTGGCGACGGTCACGATGGTAAGGTAGGGGATCTGGGTGAATTCGGCCATAAGGAAGGCCACGGCGCCCATGATGGGAGGCATGATCTGCCCGCCCGTGGAGGCGGCGGCTTCGATGGCGCCCGCCACATGAGGCCGGTAGCCGACCTTCTTCATCATGGGAATGGTCAGTACGCCGGTGGAAGAGACGTTGGCCACGGCGCTGCCGGAGATGGAGCCGAGGAGCGCGCTGCCGATGACGGCGGCCTTGGCCGGCCCGCCCACGGTATTGCGGGTGAGCGCGAAGGCCAGACGGATGAAGAAATCCCCGGCTCCGGACTTTTCCAGAAAAGCGCCCATGAGGATGAAAGGGGCCACGTACTGGATCATCATCTTGGCGGAAAGCCCGTAGTAGCCTTCCATGCCCGCGTAGACCTGCGTGACCACCGCTTCGAGATCGAAGCCGCCGTGCCCGAAGTGCCCGGGGATGACGAATCCGTACAGCGAATAGAGGATGAGGACGATGGATACCAGCGTCAGCGACCAGCCGATGACCCTGCGCCCGACCTCTAGGCCGAGGAACAGCATCAGGCAGCCGAAGAAGATATCCATTTCCGTCAACATGCCCAGCCGCATGAAGCGATCCAGATACTCCCAGATGGCGTAGGCCGAACCGGCGATGCTGCCGATGATGAGCAGCCAGTCCACAAGGGAGATGTGGTTGACCTTCGGCTTTTTTTCAAAGGGGTAAATGACCAGCGTCATGCAGAAGACGGTCATGATGTAGAGGCCGTGCTTCCACATCACGTCGGCGCTGACGTAGACGGTCCAATAGATTATAAGCGCGGATATGGACGCAAGGCAGATATTGACGATCCGTTCCGGGGTGCCGGTAAAGACGCGTTCCTTTTCCTTGCCTTCTTCGGCAATAAGCGGCTCATGGAGAGGCGTTTCGTTCATGGTATTCCTCGGCAGGCTTTCCGTAAGGGAAGGGGGAAGGCGCCTCCGAGGCTCCCCGGAGGCGCCGAACGAATGTAAATCAATCCTTGATGAGGCCTATTTCGCGGAAATAACGTTCCGCGCCGGGGTGCAGGGGGATGGGCTTGTAGCTGACGGCAAGGTTGGGGCTCATGCTCTTGAGCGCGGCGATGACGTTGCCCAGATAGTCGACACCTTCCTGGCTGTAGACGGTCTTGACGATTTCATAGACAAGGTCGTCCGGCAGGTCGGCCCGGCAGGCGAACATGGCGCCCGTGCCCACGGTTTCGATGGGCTGGTCGATGCCGTTGTAGGCGCCCTTTTCGATGGTGGTAGGCAGGTATTGGGGGTACTTCTGCATCACGTCGGCGCGTGTTCCCGGCAGGAATTCGAGGATGTGCACTGGACGCAGGATGGAGAGTTCGGAGATCTGCGGCGAGGGGATGGACGACAGTTCCACGGCGACGTCCACCTGTCCGGTCTTGACCGCTTCCATGGCTTCGCTGGCGGGCAGGAACAGCACCTTGCCGAAATCCTTCTTGGGATCAAGCCCGTTGGCTTCGACCCAGCGGAAGAAGTCGAGATGCATGGTGCCGCCGGGAGCGCCCACGCTGATGGTCTTGCCCTTGAGATCCTTGAAGGTGCGGATGCCCGAGGACTTGAGGGCGTAGGGCTGGGCGGCCTGCATGTACAGGATGCCCATGCCGCGCATGTTCCGGTACTGCTTCTTGTAGGGGGCCTTGCCTTCCCACGCCAGCGGGGGATCCTGCGTATTGAGCATGGCGAAATCGGCCTTGCCCTGTTCCAGTCTGTTGATGCTCTCCACGACGCCGGCGGCGGAGATCGCGGTAATGCTGATGCCGGGGATCTTTTGCGAGGCGAAACCCGCGATGCCGCTGCCCACGGCGAAGAAGCCTCCGCCCACGGAGCCGGTGGAGAAGGTGAGCTTGAGAGGCTCGGCCTGTGCCGTTCCGCCGCAGAAGGCGGTGAGGGCAACGATGAGAGCTGCCAATGTACGCTTGAGCATGATGATCCTCCTGAGAAACGCGGTTTGACGTGAATGAGAAAACCGGGTGGCTGCCTTGGCCTGCTGGAGGTGGACGAAATCTCGCCCTTCATGAATCTTTAAGTGTATACTACTGGTAATATCACAAGGCTGTAAAGGTTTTTTAGTTACTTTTTATTCAGTTTTTTCAAAAAGATATATTCTTATATTCGGCAATGGGAGAAGACCCCGGCCGATATTCCGGCTGGTTCCCGAAAGGCTTGGGAGATGGTGCGTCAGCCCTTTAGGATGGGGCTCGCGGGGAGGAAGCGGCCGGGAAGGGCTCCCGTGATTTCGCCGCATTTGCGGATGATTTCCCCCGGCGGAGGACGGTCACGGGACCGCTGAGGCATTGTCTGCCCATAAAGATGCTGGAACCCACCGCGAGATGGGGATTGCGCTCGGGTACGGTCCGGGGCCATCCCGGATCGACAAGAACCATATCGGCGTCGGAACCGGGCCGCAGCGTTCCTTTTTGCGGGTAAAGTCCGAAGGTTTTCGCCGGATTCTGGCTCATGATCCTGACGAAATCCGTGACGGCGATGCACCCCCCTGTTGATGCCCTCATCCCACGTCACGCCGAACGGGGTTTCCACGCCGGGCGTGTCGTGCGGAGCCCTGTCCCCGGCGATGAGTATGCCCAGCGCCCTGAGTGCGCCGGAATCAACGAGGATACCGTTTTTGACAAGCACTGTTCGCATGGGATCCCCCGCTTGTTGCAGAACCGGTTCAAGGCCGGGAAACGTCAACACCCCATGCCGCCTTGATCCAGCAATCCGAAGTGAGCGGATCGGAAAACCTTTTTGGGAACCAACCGCCTTGGCTCCGCCCTTCGAAAACCGCCTTGAGAGGGCCATTCCCTGATCGCCCTGCCGGGCCCCGTACCCGTCATGACGCCGTTTCCGACGACGAACGCCCCGTTCTCCAGAGCATGGGGCATCCCGGCGGGATGGACGCGGGGATTGTCGCAGCCGTTGGTGTCCAGTACGGTCCGCTCGTTGAAGGCCACGAGATCCGCGTCAAAGCCGGGCAGGGTGACGCCCTTGTGCGCCAGCCGGATCTTGCGGGCCGGTTAGCGAAGTCATCTTGCGGATGGCCTCTTCCAGCGACAGCACGCCCCGTTCGCGCGCGTACCTCCCCAGAATATGGGGATAGGTCGCATAGGGGTGGGGGACATGCCGTCCAGCCCGAGTTTTTCGGTGGCCACGCCCTGCATGGTTTTACAGCCGGTGGATTCGCCGGAAAGCAGCGGACGTCCGGAATGGCTGTGCCCGTCGACGAAGCCGGGGCAGAGGATGCCGCCTTCCAGATCGACCGTGCGCTGGGAGAGCAGCTTGGTAGTGCGGGGGAGCACGGCGGCGATGAATCCGTCCTGCACACTGACGGAACCCCAGAACCACGGGGTGCCCGTGCCGTCTACGATCCGAGCATTGCAAAAGAGCGTATCAAACATGGGATGCCTCGCTGAAAGAGGGGGAAACGGCCCGGAGCGGCGGGGGAGCCGCCCCGGAACCTGTCCGCGCGGCCCGCCGGGAATTGTGGGGGCGGGCCGTGCGGGGGGATACCCTACAGCCCGAAGGAGCGCCCTGCGTCGAAGGCCCTGACGTTCAGATCACGTACCTTGGGGGCGACGGTGTCCGCTACGGCGGAGCGCCAGACGTCCCCGTCCCCACCCACGAGCAGGGACAGCTTGCCCATGATGATGCTGTTGAATACACGGGCGTTGCCCATATCCACGGCCATGGGGGTGGCGGGGAGGACGTGGAGCGCGGCGCAGCGTTCCCGCATGGTGTTTCGGATGCCTTCCACGGCGGGGTATTCGGCCTGTCCCGAACTGACCGCCACGGGATCGATGCGCCAGTCGTTGGCGAGGATCACGGTGTCCGGGTTGGTGTAGGCCATGCGGCGCAGCCCTTCGAGCCATTCGAAGCTGATGTAGTAGTCGGCGGAGCCTTCGTCGATCATGGGCGCACGGACCTTGTCGCCCCAGATGATATGGCTGACAACGGAACCGCCGCGCACGGCCAGCCCGAGGATGTCGGACTTCTTCGCGTCGTAGCCGAGCCGCAGCCCGACCTCGGCGAGCACGTCGCTCGCCAGAATGGTTCCCTGTCCGCCGACGCCGGTGATGAGAAAACGGGTTGTTTGCATAAACGGGCTCCTATGCGTTTTCCGGGCCGGAGATGGCCTTTACGGGACAAATCTGGGAGCAGACGCCGCAGCCGACGCAGGTGACCGGCTCGATGCGGGCCTTGCGTTTTCCCGTTTTGGGATGGACGGCGTCGGAGAGTACGACCGAGGGGCAGCCGCTCTGGATGCACTTGCCGCAGGCGATGCACTTGTCGGCATCCACCACACGGGCGGGCTTGGGGCTGCGGGAGACGAACACGCAGTCCCCGCGCGAGATCAGGACGGATACGCCGTCGTGGGCAGTGCATTCTTCAAGGCCCCTGCGTACTTCCTTCATGTCGAACGCATTGGCGGTGACGACCTTTTCCACTCCGCAGGCCCGGCACAGCCCGGCAATGTCCACAGGTTCAATGGTCCCGTTGGAGAGCGTCTTGGAAAGGCCGGGGTTGTCCTGATGCCCGGTCATGGCGGTGGTGCGGTTGTCCATGATGATCACGGTCCCCTTGCCCTTGTTGTGGACCATGTTCAGCAGCGGCGCGACGCCCGCATGGAAGAAGGTGCCGTCGCCGATGGTGCACACGGCGGGCTCGGGCAGGCCGGACAGCCCCATGCCGTGCAGTACGCCCACGCTCGCGCCCATGGAGCCCATCGTATGCTGGGCGTTGAAGGGCGGCAGGGTGCCGAGGTTGTAGCAGCCGATATCTCCGGCGACGGGGAGCTTCATCTGGGAAAGATGGTAGAAGGTGGAACGGTGCGGGCAACCGGAGCACAGCAACGGGCTGCGGATCGGCAGATCCGGGATCGCCTCGTTGGCTCTGGCGGAGGGGGCGTCCTTCAGGATGCCCGCCTTGCGGCAGCATTCCGCGATGTCTTCGGGCAGCAGCTCGCCGCAGGCGGGGAAGATGGACTTGCCCCGCGCGTCGATGCCCATTGCCCGGATCTGTTCTTCCATGAACGGATCGAGTTCTTCCACGACGATGACGTTCTTCACGCCTTCCGCGAATTCGCGGATAAGCTTTTTCGGCAGGGGATAGCACATGCCGATCTTGAGGATCGAGGCACCGGGGAAAACCTGCCGGACATATTCGTAGAGGATGCCCCCGGCGATGAACCCGTATTCGCGGTCGCCCCAGTGGATGGCGTTGCCCGGCCATTCGTTGCTGAAGGCTTCCAGATCCAGAAGCCGTTGCTCAAGCATATAATGGCGTTCGCGGGCCCACGTGCACATGCAGTTATATTTCTCCATATTGCGGGGGAACGGCCCCACCTGCTTCCCATAGGATGCCGGTTCGCCCAGTTCGACCACGGACTTGGAGTGCGAGGTGCGCATGGTCGTGCGGATGATCACCGGCGTGTCGAACCGTTCGCTGATGGCCACGGCTTCGCCCATGAAATCCTTGCATTCCTGACTGTCGCAAGGCTCCAGCATGGGGAACTTGCCGAGCTTGGCGTAATGGCGGTTGTCCTGCTCGTTCTGTGAGCTGAACAGGCCCGGATCGTCCGCCGTGATCACCACGAGGGCGGCTTCCGCGCCCGTGTAGGCCGTGTAGAACAGGGAGTCGGAAAGGACGTTCATCCCGACCTGCTTGGTCGTGACCATCGAACGGCGCCCCGAGTAGGCCGCGCCCGCGGCGGCGTCCATGGCGACTTTTTCGTTCACGGACCATTCCGAATAGATTTCTTTGTACTTCGCCACATTCTCGAGGATCTCGGAACTGGGCGTCCCGGGATAGCCGCAGGCGATCTCGATGCCCGCTTCCAGCGCGCCGCGCGCCAAGGCCTCATTTCCTGACAAGAGTTCCTTCATGAATCATTTCTCCAGCGTTACGGAAGGTGCTTGGGAGGGGGAATCTCCGGAAGGCCGGGCCTGCATCACGATGTCCACGATGCGCACGCCCTGTCCTTCCGGCAACACCATGAGAGGATTGAGATCGAGAGAGACAAGCCGTTCGCCGAGCGCGTGGGCCATCCGCCCGAGGCGGACAAGCGTTTCCTCCAGCGCGGCGACGTCGGCGGGTTGTTTGCCGCGGAAGCCCTGAAGGAGCTTGGCGGCTTGGAGACGGTTGATCATCGCCTTCGCCCTTGAGGGGGAGAGCGGGGCCAGTTCCAGCGAGACGTCGCGCAGCAGCTCGACGAAGATGCCGCCGAGTCCGACGACGACCGCCGATCCGAAGGCCGGATCGCGGTTGACCCCGGCGATGGTTTCCACGACGTCGCCGGTCACCATGCCTTGGACGAGTATCCCTTCCCGGCGGGCATCGGAGTGGTGGAGGTTCATAGACTGGTCGAGCTCGTCCCACGCGCGTTGCAGCCCTGCGGCATCGGCGATGTTGAGCTTGACGAGCCCGGTTTCCGTCTTGTGCGTGATGTCCGGCGAGATGCCCTTGAGCGCCACGGGATAGCCGATGGCTTCGGCGGCGGCCTTTGCTTCTTCGGGCGTTTGGGTCAGGCGTTCGCACAGGGCCGTGATGCCGAAGTGGGCGAGAACCCGCGTCGACAACGCGTAGGGGACGATGCCGCCGCAGGCGTCCAGCTCGGCGAGGAGATCGGCGGGAAGGGGAAGAGGGGCTTCCGTTTCTTCAGCAAGGGCCCTGTTCCAGTCCAGCCATGCCGCGACGGCCCCGACGCCTTCGGTGCTGCCTTGCAGGGCGGGTACGCCGCCGTCATCAAGGATCTTGCGGATGGATGGAGCTATCCCACCGGAAATGTTGGATACGACGACCACTGGCTTGCCCGAGTCCGCCCGTGCCCGCACTGCTGCGGCGGCCACGTCGGAGAACTGGGCGATCTGTTCGTCCGCCATGTTGGAGGGCATGTCCTGCGAGACGATAAGCAGATCCACGGCGGGCTCCCGCGCGAGGATGCTGAGGCTGGCGGGGTAGGCTTCCTTGAGGTCGCCGCTCCCCCATGCGTCCAGCGGGTTGGCGAGCGGGGCATAGGGCGGCAGCACGTTGCGGAGCCCGGCCTTGCCCTCTTCGGAAAGGGGAGGGAACTCAAGACCGTAGTCGGAGCAGATGTCCGCGAGCATCCCCATTTCGCCGCCGGAAACGGTGCTCATGACTACGCGCCGCGAGGTCGTGGGAGCCCCCCGCAACCCCGAAAAGAGGATGGAGGTTTCGAGCAGCTCGTCCAGCGTGTTGACCCGGATGACGTTCCAGCGCCGGAAGAAGGCGTCGAGCGTCCGGTCGCTCCCGGCGATGGCTCCGGTATGCGTTGCCGCCACCCGGCAGGCCAGTTCCGAGCGTCCCACCTTGAGCGCGATGACGGGCTTTCCCGTGTCACGGGCCCGGCGGCACGCGTCCGCTACGCCTTCGGGATCGCGGATGGTTTCCACGAACAGGGCGATGACGGCGGTTTCGGGGTCATCCACAAGGTAATCCATATAGTCGGCAAGACCGAGCGCGGCTTCGTTTCCCGAGGAAATGAGCCGGGAAAACCCGGCTTCCCGGGGCGAGTTGCCGAGGGCCAGCAGCACCGCGCCGCTTTGGGCGATGACGCCGATGTTGCCTTTGCGGAAGGCGCGGGGGAGGGGAGCGCTGTACATGCCGACTCCGTCCGTGATGTTGGCGTAGCCGACGCAGTTGGGGCCGCAGAAGAGCAGACCCGTTTCCCGGCAAAAATCACGGATTTCCCGCTGCATGGCCGCTCCCTGTTCGCCGGTTTCGGCAAACCCGCTGGCAAAGGCCCATACACCCTTGACGCCGCGTGCATGGGCCGCTTTCAGGGTGGGAAGGATGGCCTTGTCCCCGAGCAGGACGGCGGCGCAGTCCACAGTGCCGGGGATCGCCTCCAGCGAGGGATGGCAGGGGTAGCCCAATACGTCCGCGTACTTGGGGTTGACCGGATGGATGGTTCCCGCGAACCCGAGGCGCTGGAGATTCCTGATGACGATGGAACCCGCTCCGCCTTTTGGGGATGCCCCGATGACGGCAATGGAATGTGGGGAAAAGAGAGGCGAGAGCTTCCACGGAGAGCGTTTCACGATGACCTCGTCTTTTTAAAATCCATAATATGAAATCGAGTATGCAATTCGAAGCTAATTGATATGACGAAAACTTGTCAATAGATCAAACTCAAAAATAAACTCATAAAAAATATTTTTGATAATATCAGTGATGATACTTGACATGAATCTATTGATATGATTTTTTTGAGCGCAACGGAACGGTATACGCCGGATCGTCGCGGGATGCCTCAAATGCCGAGAGGCGACGCATTCCACGTGCGGTACGGGAATGGCCGGAATGATTCCCCGGCCTGTTTGCAACATCAACCAAGGAGCCGGTCATGCCTCCCAAACTTCCTGATTTTGCGAATATTTCCGAAAGACTGCGCAAAGCTCTTCGTCTGGAGCACCGGATTGTCGTCATTGGCCTGTCCGATACCCCTCCCGCCAACCTGCCCCATTATGAGGGCGAACCGCTCAAGGCTTGCCAGATGCTGGACACGGTGCGCTTTGAAGGGAAATCGTTCTATACGGTTCAGAACGATCACTATGAATGCAAGAACGCCATTCGTTGGCTTGGCTTTGATGAGAGCTACGAAGGCCATTTCAGTGGCGAATGGGCTACGGGCGACTATCCTGACAACGGGCGTGCCTTGTTCCGGGCTCCCGCTTTTTCCCGCAGAATGTATGAAGAATCCCCGAAAGTGCGCGTGGGTACGGTGAAGTGCGCCTATTATATGCCGCTGGAAAAGGCCAATGAGGGCCCGGCACGCGGGGACGAGGTGGCCATCTTCGTGCTGAATCCGCGTCAGGCCATGTATCTGGCCCGCGGCACCCTGTATTCCCGTGGCGGCATCTGCTACGGCATGACCGGCCCCGGCACCTGCCAGAGCGTCATCGCCGGGCCGTTCTGTACCCGTCAGCCCATGTATTCCCTCGGCTGCTTCGGCGCCCGCCAGTTCATGAAGATCACCGGCAATGAAATGTGGTTCGGCGTCCCGATCGAACAGCTTGCCCTGTTGGCCGACGACGTCGAGCTGCTGCTCGAACGCCGCCCGGACCTCAAGGCGCAGATGGATGAGCCGTTCGATCAGGTCCATGTCGTCACGCAACACGAGCTGGATGTACAGAAGGCGAAGGGCAAGCTGATCACCAAGAACAAGTAGCCGTATTCCGGCGACGTCCGGACAGTGCGTCGGCTTCCGCTTGGAGAGGCCTTCCGGGGAAGGGGATGCTGCCCTGTTTTCCTCCGGAAGGCCTTGGTATGTATAGAATACAGTATAGTGTATATTCCTTTGACAGGGATATGGGGCTTTGGTAGGATCGCTTCCTTTCCTATCCTCAACGGTCAGGGCGCATTGTGAACCGCGACGAATTTTATACGGCGTTCAAGCACGACATCATCACCTCGAAGCTCAGGCCCGGCGAGCTGCTCAAAGAAAAGCAGATCATGCAGGACTACGGTATCGGGCGCCTTCCCATGCGCGAGATCATGGTCCGTTTGCAGCAGGAAAACCTCATCGAAACCATTCCCCGCATGGGAACCGTTGTTACCCGGCTTGACATCAAGCATATGCGCGATGTTGTGGAGTTGCGTCTGGAACTGGAATGCGTGGTCGCCAAGCTGGCGGCGGAACGCATTACGGACGAACAGCTTGGGAAGCTGCGGGAACTCGTCGAAAAAATCCATTCCTGCGCCGACGGCAAGAGCGATGCGGCGGCCGCGTGGGATGCGCAATTCCACCAGCTCCTGTATGAAGCCGCGGGCAATGCGGAACTCACCCGTGTCGTCAATGATCTGCTTCAGACGATGATGCGCTTGTGGTACTATCTGGAATTGTGGGACAAAGACTTCCTCAGCGATGCGGACGGCGCGCCGAATATTTTGAAAGCGCTGGAAAAACGCGATCCCGATCTGGCGCAGAAGGCCATGCGCGTGCACATTAATTATTCCGTCTCTCGTGCAGTGACCGGAAAGTTTGATCTGGCATAGCCGTTACGCTCCGGAAGGTTTCAGGAAGGCGGCACCGAGATTTTTCCGATTCCTCAAAACACAAGAGGCCACCATATTGGTGGCCTCTTGTGTTTTGGTCGAAAGAATGTTGGCGAAAGTGGACCCCGATGGGCCGTAAAGATTTTCATGCGGAGCGGGAAGGCCGCGCCGGAGTTGGTGAAGCTTCCTTGAGAAGGCGTCTCGGCGCGTCCCTTACAGAAAACATCAGGACCGTCCCTTTGGGGGACGATCCTGAATGGGGCCGGAGGGTAACGCTCAGTTACAGCGTGGAAGCATAGTCGGCCAAGCTTTTCAACTGCTCGTCCGAAAGCTGCTTGACGACGTTTTCCATGACCAGCTTGCGTTGGGCGCCAAAGGAGCCGTCCTTGTATCCTTCAAGTTTCTTGAGCAGATCGGCGGCGCTCTGGCCCTTGATGGGTTCAATGCCGCTGGCGGGGACGCGTCCGCCGTCAGCGCCGTGACACCCCTGACAGTGGGTTTTGAAGAGGTTGGCCGCATCGCCGTCGGCAAACGCGACGCCGAAGGAAGAGAGAAGCATCACGGCTGAAAAGACGATCAATACCTTTTTCACTGTATTTCTCCTGTCTTTTTACTGTTGAACCGTACGGACCCTTGCGGGAGCGCGCCTCAGGAAACGTGTTTTGAGGCGTGTTCTTCACATGTTTCTATTCCGTTGAGTAGCCGCATGGGAGTGAAAGCACCATGATAATATGGTTTATTCCCGTGTGAACAGCGTTTTCCCTCCTCAAGGGCATGGAGGTTCCCCGATGCCAGTCCGCGGGGTATGAGTCTAAGGGTATTTCCTCATCTATAATGGAAAAGGAGGCGAGGGGCGGGTAGCGTCAACAGCATACGTCCGAGCCGATTTCGCTGGATTTGGGATACGAGAGGAACGACGCATGAGCAAAAAACGGATAGGCATTGTCATGGCCCTTGTCACGCTTCTTTGGGCTGCGGCCGCTCACGCTTCGCCCGAGGCGTCGCGCCTGCTTTCTCCCCCGATGGCGTTGCCGGTACCGTCCGGGTTTTTAAAGGTACTTTTGCTGCTGACTTTTTTTGTGCATTTGGTGTTGGTCAATGTGCTCTTGGGTTCGGTGATCCTGTCGGTCGTCGATCGGCGGGCTTCGGCTTCGGACAAAAAGGGCGGGGTGGCCTTCATGCCCAAGGTGTTGGCCCTTGCCGTGAACTTCGGCGTCGCTCCTTTTCTCTTTTTGCAGGTGCTGTACGGGCATTTCCTGTACCCCAGCATCGTGCTTATGGCCGTGTGGTGGATGTTCGTCGCCTTGTTCGCTATGCTGGCGTATTACGGGCTTTACGTGAGCGACGGAGCGGTCAGGCCGGCGCGGCGGACCCCGATACTGTTCCTGTCCGCGCTGCTGCTTCTGATGACGGCCTTTCTGCTGAGCAACGCAAGTACCCTGATGCTGCGCCCGGACTTCTGGTTCCGGTGGTTCTCCGAGCCGCACGGGCATCTTTTGAACACAAGCGATCCCACCTTATTCCCGCGCTATCTGCATATCTTACTGGCTTCTCTGGCTGTGGGCGGCCTGACGATGGCCTGGCGCGCCCGGTGGAGCAAGCGCGATCCGGAAGTGGACAGGGAAGAGGCCGAGCACCGTTTCCGCCGGGGGCTGGATTGGTTTTTCTACGTTTCTTTGGCGCAGGTTCCGGTGGGGGGGCTGTTCCTGTTCACATTGCCCCCGGATGTGCGCGGCCTTTTTCTGGGAGGAGACGCGCTGTCCACGGCGGCCCTTGTTTTAGCCGTATCCGGGCTGTGCATCGCCCTTATCCTTGCCCGGCAGGGCGGGCTCAAGCTTGCCAGCGCCGCAGCCCTTGGCGTCATTCTGGTCATGGTCTGCGTGCGCGGGATGGTGCGCGACGCAATGCTTCAGCCCTACAGCGGCGCGGCGTCCCCGGCTCCCACCGCTTTGGCGATGCCTCACGGCCAGACCGCCGCCTTGTCGCTCTTTCTGGTAACCACCGTCTTGGTGGTTGCTGTCCTTGCCTGGCTGGGCCGCGTCCTTTTCCATGCCTTGAACCGCAGCGAAAGCTCGGAAATCCGGGAGGGATGACATGGAATTGCCCGTCTGGCATTTCGTCGGCATCGGTTCAGGGCTGATCATCGGGATCGTCTCCGTTTTACACGTCTTCGTGGCCCAGTTCGCCGTGGGCGGGGGGATCTATCTGGTATGGATGGAGCGGAAAGCCTACCGGGACGGCACACCGGAGATCTTGCAATGGCTGGAGCGCCATACGCACTTTTTCCTGCTCCTGACCATGGTTTTCGGCGGGCTCAGCGGCGTAGGCATCTGGTTCACCATGAGCGTGGTGAACCCCGGGGCCACGTCCATGCTGATCCATAATTTCGTCTTTTTCTGGGCCGCGGAGTGGGGGCTTTTCCTGCTGGAAGTGGTTTCCCTGCTGGTCTATTACTATACCTATCCTTGGAGCCGCAGCGGCCGGATGAGCCCGGAAACCCACATGCGCATAGGCATTGTCTATGCCTGCGCGGGCTTCCTGTCGCTCGTGCTGATCAACGGCATCATCACGTTCATGCTGACTCCCGGACAGGGGCTGGCCACCGGAAACGTGTGGCTCGGCTTCTTCAACCCCACCTATTGGCCGAGTGTGGTTGTCCGCCTGGGAATCTGTCTGATCCTGGCGGGGATGTTCGCCTTGTTCACCGCTCCGCGCATCGCCTCGGCGGAGGCCCGGCATGTCGCGGTGCGGGTGAGCGGCCTGTGGATCATCCTTCCCTTCTTTTTGCTGCTGGGCGGTTCCGTGTGGTATTTCATGGCGTTGCCGCCGGATCGGCAGGAAGCCGTCCTGAGCCGGACCTCCGATATCCACCCCTTCCTCATCACATACGGCTGGATGCTGCCCGTGGTCTTCTTGGCCGGGGTGGTGGCCTTTGTGCGGGCCGAGCGCCTCCGCAAGCCCCTGAGTATCGTCATCTTGTGCTCGGGGCTGCTTCTGGTGGGGAGTTTCGAGTGGGTACGCGAAACCGCACGCCGCCCTTGGGTGGCCGAAGGCTACATGTATTCCAACGGGATGAGTATTGCGCAGGATGCGCGGGCCAAGGCCGGGGGGATCGCCTCCGTGTCCGGCTGGGTACGGACGCTTGATGCGGTCGAAAGCGGTTCCCTGAAGCTTGAGGCGCCTCTTGCCGATGGGCTGAGCAAAGGCTCCATGCTGTTCGCGCTGCAATGCAACGTCTGCCACGGCTTGGGCGGGCCTCGTATCGACATCATCCCCCGGGTGCGGCGTCTGACCCGGTATGGCCTTGAGGCGCAGCTTCAAGGCCAGGGGACGCGGCTCGGCTACATGCCGCCTTTTGCCGGCAACCTTGCGGATCGTCAGGTATTGGCGGACTATCTTGAGCGTATGGGCGCACAGCGCCAGATCATTCCTTCCCCGGAGGCACAATGAGCAAGCACGCGTCATCCTCGTCAACGTCTTATGGAGCGAGGGCCTTGGCGGCTTGGCTGGCCGCGCTGGCTTTGTTCCTGATCTGGCTGGGCTGGGTTCTTTTTTCCACGTCTCCGATCGAGGGAAAGGCCGAAAAACCGCCCCTGCCGGGTGTTGCGCAAAGCGATCCCGGCACTGTGCTGGACAATCTGCCCGCCAAGGGTTCGTTGACCACTCCTAATATGCCTTTTACGGCTTCTCAGGAGTATGTGCTGACGGGAGCCGGATTGCAGGGATTTTACCAGACGTCCGCGCCGAACGACGTTTGGACCCTTTCCTATCCCGAACCGCAGCTCAACGCGCAAGTCATCAAGCGTGGGCCGCCCGTCCCCGAGATCGTGACCCAGGGCGTCGACGTAACGTGGGAGCTGGGCCCGCAATCTGGGTTGGCGAAAGATTCCACGACACGTCAGGGACGGATGAACGCTGTGGAGGATTCCTTTTTCGCGGCGTCGATTCCCGTGAGCGCCGTCAATGCCGACGGTGTGCTCAACCCGTATCCGGTGATCACGCTGCGCGCCAAAGACGAAAAGACCGGGAAGCTCCTGGCTGAAAGCGCCGCCGTGCTGGCTGTTTCTCCCGGCTTCGGCTGTGCCCAGTGCCACGCGAACGCCGGGACGGCCATTTTGGAAGTGCACGACCGCCACCAGTCCACCCGCTTTATGGAACAGCACGCGAAAGGTGAGGTCATTGCCTGCCGATCCTGCCATGTCGGCCTGAAAGACGGGAAGGCGGGTGAAGGGAAGAGTGGGCCGGAACTCAGCGTTTCCGCCGCCATCCACGGCTGGCACGCCACCTACCTGGCCGACAGGGGCGCTGACGCCTGCAAGACCTGCCATGTGGATCTGGGCCGCACGGGGGACGATCCGAAGGATGCCCCGCGCCGTCTGTTCGCCCGTGATTTCCATGTGGATCGGGGGCTTTCCTGCGTGCGCTGCCACGGGTTCATGGAGGATCATTCCCTGGCGCTGCTCAAGGCCGAGCAAGAGGCCGGGTTGCCGCAGGCCGCCAAGCTCATGTCCGGCATCACGGCACGCGAGGTCCCTTTGGACAAGATCAAGGGGCGGTTGCCTTGGGTACAGGAACCGGACTGTACCAGTTGCCACAATTTTTCGGAAAAGCCCAACCTGCTCACCGCGTCGGCCTTCAACAAATGGACGCCCAGAAGCGAAGGGCTGTCCGGACTCTTCAGCAGACGCCGCGACGATATGCTCATGGTGCGCTGCATCGTCTGCCACGGCGCGCCACATGCCGTGTATCCGGCGAGGAACCCGCTTGCCGACAATCTCGACAACCTCCCGCCTCTCCAGTACCAGCAACAGGCGGCCACGCTCGGGAGTTACGGCAACTGTGCGTTGTGCCACGGCCAGCCCATGGACTTTTCGGCGCACCATCCCTTGGTGCAGTGGAGCGAAAGGGAAATCCATGTGCCTTCCGGAGCGCGGCAGACCATGCCCCCGGCCCGGTTCTCCCATCAGGCGCATACGCCGCTGATCAACTGCACCACTTGCCATCACACGGGGTACGTGGACGGCAAGTCCCTGCTGTGCACGAGTTCCGGATGCCATGACGGCCTGACCGCCACGCTGCGCACCGACAAGAACGCCAAGCCCACGTTGAATCCCTTCTATTTCTATAACGCGTTTCATGGGCCATACCCGAGTTGCGTCGCCTGCCATACCGAATCGCTTGCGGCGGGCAAACCGGCGGGGCCCACGGACTGCAAGGCCTGCCATCAGGCGCCTTCCCCCTTATGGGCGCATGAGGCGGAAGCCGGGGGGTCCGGCACAGCGGCGCAATAGCGCTCCCGCACGGATGTTGGCGGGTGTCTCTTATATGCGGTTAGAGGTATTCGGCTTGAAATACGCTGGTGCGGACGTCCGCGCGGGGGAGGCAATCCTGTGTGGATTCAGTCGAAAATGACGTTTTCGGCAGAATGAACCTTTAAACGTGTCACCGCTCGAAAGTTCATTCCATTCTCGGAAGAGCAAGAGACTGCGTATACCTCAGCATGCTGAATGGCCAAGGGATCTTCCCCTTGGCCATTCGTTTTTTCGAGATGGGGTAGGTCCCGCATAGGCGGGGGATACGGTTGTGCCGCGTGGAGCAGGCTACCGGATGATGAACCGTCCGTCTTTGCCGGGAGTGATGGTTTTGCGCGACTGTATGGCTTCAGTCAGCAGGTCCTGGATGCTGATCCCCGTGTCCGTCAAGGATTGGATCGCATCTTCAGGAAAGGTCTGATCCATGACCGCGACCGTATAGACCCGTTGGGCCTCAAGAGGCTTGCCCTCCGCATCGGTTATTTTGATGATGCGTTTTCCGGGCATGGCGGAGGGCGCGTAGGTCATCTTCAGGCCGGAGAAGTAGTAGAACCATCCTCGGATGTCGTTGTCGACCGGTATTGCGTATTCCAACGTCCGGAGCAGGTTTTCCCCCGTCATGTCCACGACCTGCAGCACGCCCGATTCGCCGTGCTTCATATCGGGGAGAACCCGGATCACGTCATTGGTGGTCTGGGGGCCTTTATAGAACCGTGCGCTGACCCCCTTGCCGTTGTATTTCCCGTCCTTGCCGCTGTCGAGGAAGAGAGCGACGTCCGCCCCGGCCTTGGCCCTCATGGCATCGGTGAGGAAATTCCCCGTTTCTATGAGCGTGAAGTCCGCGGTTGCTTCTCCGATGACAGTGCAAGCCTTCGGAGGCAGGGGGTTCTTGTTTTGGTGATCTACCATCCGGATGACGTCATCCGGCGTGAGGGCACCCGCGAGCATCCCCGCCAAACCTTCCCGCAAGGCGTCCTGAGCGTTCTTCAACTCAGGAAAGATGGCGTACCGCCCATGACTCAAGGCCGGGAGCATGTCCGCAATTTCCGGGATATCCGGCGCGGGGACTTTCTTTACGCTGGAATACATGGCCCCCGTGTCCGCCGCCAGAGCGATCTGTCCTTCCGGCGTGCTGATGTAATCCATCAGCTGCATGACGAGATCGTATTTCTTTTTGTTCTGGGGTTCGCCCAGATGCTTGTTCAAACCGACATAACACACCATATAGAGGCGGGCCCAGTCGCAAGGGGTGCCGGGGCTGAAGAAAGGCATGAGCGCGAACTGATCGGTGGAGCCGGTGAGGGAGTATCCCCTTCGGGCAATGAGCACCGAATCCTCGACCATGGCGCACTGGCGGTTGAACAGCATGGTTTCCCTTTCGGCATAGGTCAGGCTCAGATCGCTTTTTTTCCAGACGCCGGCGTCGATCATGGTTTGAAACGTATTGAGGGCGGGGCGGAAATGCTCCCCGAAGCTGCCCCGGCCCTTGTTGTAGTCGGCCAGCCATTGGGCATCGGCCGGGGTGCTGAAGCAGTTTCCGTAGCTGTAGCCCACGAAGGCCGTATCCAGCACTTCGGAATTGCCGAAGCCGAGCTGGATGGAACGTATGCCGCTGGCTTCGATTGTCCGGCACAAGGCTATGAAGCTGTTGAAATCGTTCGGGACCTTCCAGCCTTTTTCCTCGAAGAGGGTTTTATTGTATACGATGCCCCGCACCTGCGCCGGTCCGGGCAGGTAATAGAGTTTGCCGTCGCGGGCTATGCTGTTGAGCATGGCGGTGTTGTACCTGCTGGTGAAAGGCATACTCGAAAGATCGAGCAGGCGGCTTTCCCAGTGCGTTTCCCCAACATCCAAAGGCCACGTCATGATAATGTCGGTCAGGTCATCGTGTTCCAAGCGCCGCTTGTATTCTACGATGCCCCTGTCGCTGGTAAAGTTGCCCACCTGAATGATATCGATCTGAGGAAACTTCTCCTCGACCATCCGTTCAAAGGCATTGATGGAAAAGGCGTTTTTAACGAGCACGGTTACCGGGATTCTGTCTTTGGAGGGGGGGGACTGGGTAAGCACATCAACGGGCTCCGCGCTGTCCGGCCGTTCACAGGCCGAGGACAGCGCGAGCAGGAACAGGCAGAAAATGATTCTGATGCCGATCATGATAGCTTCGTTTCCTCGGGATCGTCTTTGAGCGCCGCGCCGAAGGCAAGCCGTTCGAAATCGGGAATGGGCATGGGCTTGGCGAAATAGTAGCCTTGGATATAGTCGCATCCCAGACGCTTGAGCATGTCCACCTGAACGCGTTCTTCCACGCCTTCGGCCACGGTGGTCATGTCCAGCGAGCGGGACATGGCGAGGATGCTCCCCACCACGGATTCGGTGCGCTTTATGTCCAACGCTCCATTGCGGAAGAAGACCTTATCGAGCTTGATGGTGTCCACCGGGATGTTCTGAATCAGGTTGAGGGAGGAATAGCCGCTCCCGAAGTCGTCCATAGCGCAACCGAAACCGGCCGCATGAATGGCGTCGATGATCTTGCTGAGCTTGTCCACGTCCTCGAACACCACGTTTTCCGTGAGCTCGATTTCAATGTATTGCGGCGGCGTGCCGCACCTCTGGCAGATTTCGATGTAGCGCTCGAGGAAAAGGGGATTTTTGAGTTGCACGCGGGAGCAGTTCACCGATACTTTTACCGGGGTCAGCCCGGCGTCGAGCCACGCCCGGATGCGAAGGCAAACCTCTTCGAACACCCAGAGGTCCAGCTGGATGATGAACCCGTTCTTTTCGAACAGCGAGATGAACTCGTCGGGATAGATCATGCCTTCGGCGCTCATCCAGCGGACCAGCGCCTCTGCGCCGCCGATGGTTTCGCTTTCGGTCCGGTACTTGGGCTGCAGGTAGACCTGGAATTCCCTGTTCTGCAGGGCCGCCCCCATGATGTTTTCCAGATGCTTCTCCCGGAAAAGCTGGCGGCGGATGGCATCGTCATACACGGCGTAGCGCAGCCGCCCCCTGAGTTCGGTGGAGGTTTCCTTGAGGGCCAGCTTGGCCCGGTCGATCATGTGGGGGAAAGGCAGGGAATCATTGTTGATGACGTAGACGCCGAACTCCACAATGGGAGAGAGCCATACGCTTTTGGCGTCCTGCAAACGCCCGGCGGCCTCATACCATGCCTCAAAGCGCTTCAGTATCTGCTCTTCATTGGCGTAGACGGCCAGAATGCAGAAGTTGTCGGCAAACAGCCGTCCCATGCATTCATGGGGCGAGAGATCCGACATGATGCCGTCGTGAAGGCAGCGCAGCATTTCGTCGCACGTCTGGCGGCCGAATTCCTCGTTCAGCAGCTTGAATTTTTCCACGTTGAGGTAGACGAGGGAATATTGGGTCTTGCCCGCCGCCTTGATGAGTTCCGTGGCCAGCTCGTAGAAGCGTTCAATGGTGTTGCCGCCGGTGATGGGGTCCACGTAGGCGATCTGTTCGAGCTTATGCTTGTGGCGGGAATAGGTCAGCATCTGATACGCCACGAGCATGGCGAAAGCCAGCGTGATGGCGGCGCACAGCAGCAGGGTGGTCCGCATAAGCAATTCGGACTTGGCGTTCACCACCTCCACCGGGACGAACCCCATCAGATACCACTCCGAATTCCCCAGAGGGGTATAGGCCATGTATACCCGCCTGCCTTCCTTGTCGCTGTAGGCCACCACGCCGGAATTGCCCATGCCCATGTCGGCCTTGATCTGTGGAAGGGACATCCCATCCTCCATCATGACCGAGGAAAGGGAACTCAAAAGGTTGTAGCCGGTCTGGGGCGCGTATTGTGAACTGGACCGGATCACCATCGCGCCGTCTTTCTGGATGATGTGGACGTATCCTCTGCCGGAGAAGACGTTTACGGAGATGATGTGGTCGAAGGTGGCCAGATCATAGGTGGCGGCCAGCGCGTACATGGGAGTGCCGTTGATGACGAGGCCGTTCAAAGGGATGACGAAGACGATGCACTCGGTCCCGTTGATGACCTGGGAAGGGGACATGGCGCGGCGGCGGTTCACTACGGCTTCGCGCAAGTATTCGTCGCCGCTGAGCAGGACGACGTTCCCGTGGGCGTCATAAGCGTTTCCGTTGCCGTCAATAAGCAGAATATCTTTATAATTCCAGAATGTTTGCTGGGCAAGGACCTCGGGCTGCAACGCTTCGTAGGTCTTGACGCCGGAACTCTTGAGCACGCTGGAAATGGTGCCGAGCACGGCAAAGTTGTCTTGGATATTCCTGCTCGCGTTTCCGGCGATCTGCCTGGAAATTTCCTGCAAGTATTCGTGGCTCTCGTTTTTGATCGTGCTCTGGAGGCCCTTGTAATATTGAAGGCACAGGACGCCCACCATCAGAAAAATGAGAAGAAAGACGGTAATAACGATCCAATAGGGATTGTTTTTGGGATTCCTGATGATGCGCATTCCGCATCGCCCTCCGAATTGCTGATGACGAATTCCGGTCTGTGGAAAAAAGTCTGGATCGTTGCCGTATCCAAGGTCATCCATATAAGGGTTGGAGCAGGCTGTAGCCGGGCTCAGCCGCATCCAGCACATCTCCGGACCGTAAGGCGTCATCTCCGGCGGCCCGCCAGAAAACGCTTTCACACATAACGCTATGAAAAAGGTTTTTCCTGTTTTGTCAATATAGACATATCATATCTGTATGTCGCATATACTATATGAAAAACAAATTCCATAGGCATTCATGCCTGTTGGCCGAATGCCAGCCCTTTGAAGAATGAGCCCGTGTAGAACTTTGCTGTAAGGTATCACAATGTATTTAACACTCTAACTGTTCCTCTCCCTCTTCACAAGGGATGATCGCGAATTGTCCGTCATTTTGCCACCGCCGGACGGAAGCCATACGGCGAGGGCTGGCGGCGTGCGGGCTGTTATCGCAGCATAATACCGTGTTTTTTTAGCTTTGTGTACAACGTGGAACGCTTGAGATTGAGCAGTTCCGTCATGCCTTTTTCCCCGTACACGCAGCCTGAGGCGATATTAAAAATATATTCGAGATAACGCCTCTCGAGCTCGTCGAGTGTGGGAATGTCGTTGACCACAAACCCGTGGCGGCTCGGCGTTTCCTCGCTGGTTTTCCGGTTCGGCGGCGAGTGCGGCACGTTCAGGGCCGGAAGGCGGTTCAGGATGACCGCCCGCTCGATCACGTTCTTGAGTTCCCTGATGTTTCCGGGCCAATCGTAACTGCGGAGGACGGCGGTTTCCTCCTGATTCAAGGCGAACGGGAGCTGGTTGTAGCGGCGGCAGAAATGCTCCATGAAGTTCTGTACAAGGGGGATGATGTCCTGCCTGCGTTCGCGCAGCGGCGGCAGCATGAGCGGGACGACAGAGATGCGGTAGAGCAGGTCCTCACGGAAACGGCCTTCCTGCACTTCCTGCCACAGGTTTTTATTCGTGGCGGTGATGAGCCGGAAGGAAGAATAGATTTCCCGCGTGCCGCCGACCCGGATAAAACGCTGCTCCTGAAGGACGCGGAGGAGTTTCGTCTGGATCGCCGGAGGGATGTCTCCCACTTCGTCGATGAAGAGCGTCCCCTCGTCGGCCATTTCGAAGAAGCCGAGCTTTTGCTTGATGGCTCCGGTGAACGCGCCGCGCTCATGGCCGAAGAACTCGCTCTCGAAAAGGTGTTCCGGGGTGCTCGCGGGGTGAACCGCGATGAAAGGCCCGCTCCGGCGGCTCATGAGGTGGATCTGCCGGGCCATGACCTCCTTCCCGACGCCGGTTTCCCCCAGAATGAGCACGGGCGCGTCCGTCACGCTCACGTGCCTGACCTGTTCGAGCAGCTCCCCGAGGCCGGTTCCGAACAAGGGGGCAATGTTTCTGTCCTCTTGGAGCACGACGGACTGGAAGCGCTCCTTTTGGTGCCGCGACTCCTCGTCGCGCACTTTTTTGAGGCGCAGGGCGGAGCGTACTTCCGAGGCGAACAAATAGGAGAGGGTATGGAGCTCGGGCTGATGGAGGTGGGCGAATGAGCCGTCGGTAAAGGTGCTGTCCAGGTAGAGCAGCCAAAGGCCGGATTCGCCGATGTCGAGAGGCAAACAAAGCCCTTGCTCGCCGCGTCCCGGAGCGGCAGGGCGGTCGGAAAAGCCGTCGAGCCATTCGAGGCACGGGCGCATCTGCTCGCTTTTCAGTTCCATGTCGGTCAGGTTGACGGCCGCGACGCAGGCAAGCCGGTTGTCCTCGTCCCGCCGGAACAGCGCTCCGCGTTCCGACTTCAATTCCTTCTGGGCGATGGCGACCAAGCGGTGCAGGGCGCTGGTCAGGCATGTTTCATTGGAGAAAACGTTGAACGCGCGGTGGCAGCGTTCCACGCAGGAGTCCTGCGGGCAGTCGTAATGCCCGTCGCCGAGGGCGGGGAGCCTGTTTCCCTGGGAATGGCGGGTTAAAAGAAGGACCATCTGCTGGTAGGAAACGCTCCGATCGACGCGGAACCCGGCGCAGGCTTCCGCCTGATCCCGCAGGGCCGCCGCCGAGGCCGCATCGCCGATCCGTTCGAGGACGTTCGCCAGTTCATTGGCGCTGAGGGCTTCTTCGCGGCGATCGCCCGTTCCGGAGATGCAGTCCAGGCTCTCGCGCAGCAGCGTCTGCTCACGCTCCGGATCTCCGCCGCGATCCCGCAGACGGAGGGCTTCAATACGCAGCGCAGCCCCCCTGAGCTGGCGGTTGGTGCCTTCCTTGAGCTTTTTTAGGATAAGATCGAGCGGGTACCGCGAGATTGGCGGAAACCCGGCCTGCTCCAGCGCATAGAGCATGTCGAGGTTGAGGGGGTCTTCGAAGGGGACGTGCGGCGCGTTGGGAGAGACGCCCCTCGCGGCCTGCCCGGTGAGCAGGGCGTGGGCGGACCGGAGGCGCCCGTTCAGATAATGGTAGAGTGCGATGCCCCGGACGGTGCTGACGGCGGTCTTGTTGTACTGCCGTGCGTCGAATGCCATGAACAGGCAGTCCAGATTGAGGAGGGCGGCGTCCATGTCCCCGACGCGGAGCATGGCGAAAGCCAGATGCAGCATCCAGAACATGGAGAGCATACGGTCCCCGGCAAGGGCCGCCGTGCGGCGGGACGATTCGTTGATGCCGAGCGAGAGGTGGTATTGCCGCAGGTAGAACGCGGACTGGCTGGCGCAGGATGCAAGCAGCATGGCGAAGCGCCGGTATTTCCAGCCGTAGACTTCCAGTTTTTGTTCATAATATTTCAGGACATGCGGGTACTCGCCGCGCACGTAATGCAGGATGCCCCGGAACAGCGGCAGGCAGTCCTGCATTTCCTTGTCCCCGAGATCCGGGAGTTCCCCAAGCCGCTCCACGTACCGGGAAATGTCCTGCGGCAGCGGCTCGTCGGAAAACACCTTGAGATAGCACCCGAAAATCGCCACCAGTGTCCTGAAGCGCTCATTTCCGGACTGTTGCGTCAGGGCATAGGCGATGGGCGTCAGCTTGACCGCCATCTGCATCTGGTCGTTGAGGAACAGGCACTGGCTCTGCACGATGAGGACCAGCTCCGCGTACTGCGAGCTTTTTTGGAAGGCCGCGTTGGCGTGGGTTTCTCCCCAGTCCCGCAGGTATCGGATGACGAATTCGAGGCAGAGCAGGGTTTCCGGGGCCTGCTGGTTCAGTTCCTCGTCCAGATACCGCACCACGAGTTCGCATTCTTCAAGCGGGGCGTCCGGGAGGAGGAAGCCCAGATAGTGAGGCATCCGGGATTCGGGAATCTTGGCCCGGACCGTGGCGGCCATCGCGCCGAGCAGGGACGGCGGGACTGTGCCGCAGGTCCACCCCGCTTCGGTCCTTGCGGCAAAGCCGAATCCTTCCAAATCCAATAAAATCTGCCGGATGTTTTCTTCGGGCTGCCCGGTGATGAGGGAGAGGTGCCTCTCGCTGAGCGGGGTTGCCGAAAGGCAGAGCGAGAGCGTCAGCGCGGCGAGGATGGGGTCCGATGGCGATACTGTCCCTGCGTACATGGCGGAACCTCCGAGGCCATTCCCGTTTTACGGATAAATCCCGTTTTCGGGATTATGCAGTCCCGTTTTTTGGAAAAGGAATATAACGCTGATCCGGACTTGTCAATATCATGCTGAAATTTCATCTTTTATATGAAATATCATGTTGGCATTATGCTTGCTTATCTACAAGTGCCTTCTGAACGAGAAGCGCCTGAGCGGGGTGTTCCTTCCCGTGCTCAGTCCACTGCCTCCCCGCGTCACCGGCTTTTCCCTCGTCGCCGCCGGGCGGACGAAGGGCCTCGAAACCCGGGCGCGCCTCCCCATGCCGGGAAGCGCCCCGCAACTCTCCGGGTGCAGCATGGAAAGCTCGTTTCTTCCTTATCTGATGGCGGTCATGTGGATGTCGTTTCTTCTGCTCCTGAGCGTCTGGCTGCGCGCCAAAGTGACGTTTCTGCAGAAGTACCTTGTTCCGGCGGGGATCATTGCCGGGACGCTCGGGTTTGCGCTGATCAACTTGGGTTGGATAGGCTACCCCTCGCCCGAGGGCTGGGTGCCGCTCAAGGTCGGCGATTTCGGGATGATTTCTTTCCATCTGTTCAGTTTCGGGTTTGGGATCATCGGCCTAGGCTGCTTCAGCACGCACACCAAGGGCCGCAGCATGACGCTCATCAAGGGCGCTCTGTGGATCGATCTGCTGTTCTGGCTGTTCTACGGCCTTCAGGCGACCGTGGGCTATGGGATTACGGAGCTCTACGCCAAGATCACCGGGGCCGATCTGACCTCCGCGACGGGGTTCCTCGCCGGGTTCGGCTTTGCTTTCGGGCCCGGTCAGGCCCTTTCCGTGGGCATGTCGTGGCAAAACGACTATGGCTTGCCGGACTGCGTTTCCATGGGGCTGGCCTACGCGGCGGCGGGGTTCATGGTCGCCAACTTCGTGGGCGTGCCCCTCGCCAACTGGGGACTGCGCAAGGGCTATGCGACCTACGGCACGAAGGAGCTTTCCTCCGATTTCCTGAAGGGCCTCCGCTCGGAAGATAAGCGGGTTCCCGCCTGCCAGTTGACGACCCACAGCGGCAACGTGGATACGTTCGCGCTGCACTTCGCCGTCGCCGCCACCGTGTACGGGCTGGGCTGGATCGTCTGCTACGTGCTCAAGTATTTCGTCCTTCCGCCGAACTATCAGACGGCCTCCTTCGGGTTCATTTACCTTTATGCGCTGTTCGCGGGCATGATCGTCCGCCTCGTCATCAACCACACCGCCGCGAATGCCTTCTACAGCGATGACGCGCAGAACCGCATCCTCGGGACCACCATCGACTACATGATCATTTCCGCGCTCATGGCGGTCAGCGCCGCGACGGTCATGAAGTATTTCATTCCGTTCATCCTCGTCATCGCCGCGTGCACGCTCATCACGCTTCTCGGCGTGCTGTACCTCGGCCGCAGGGTCGGCTCCTTCGGGCTGGAGCGGCTGCTGGTCGTGTTCGGGCTGGTTACCGGGACGGCGGCCAGCGGGCTGGCGTTGCTGCGCATCGTGGACAGCGATTTCAAGACGCCCGCGGCCGCTGAAGTGGGCCTGAACAACGTGTACGCCCTTATCCCGCTGTTCCCCTTCCTGCTGGTCTCGGTGACCATGCCGGGCGGGTTCGGCATCTCCGGGATGCTCATCATGCACGTCGTCATGATCGCCGTCTGTGCGGCCATCCTGTTCGCGGGGCACAGGATGAAGATCTGGGGGCCGCGCCAGTTCTAGGTTTTTGGGAATTCTCCACTCCCCGGGCCGGGCGGCCTCCTTCCTCCGCTGCCGTCCGGCCCACAACAAGGGATACACGTTATGTATACGGATTTGAAAGGCAAGACGGCATTTGTGATGGGTGCCGGGAAGGCAAGGGGCATCGGTTTTCACATTGCGGGAGCATTGGCCCGGCGGGGCGTATCCGTCTGCCTCGCCGACAGGGACGAGCGTGTGTTCGAACGGGCGCGGGAACTGGAAGCCGAAGGGGTGGTGGCCCGGGCGTTCACGGCGGACGTATGCTCCGCCGCGCAGGTCGAGGCTATGCGGGATGCAGTCGGGCGCTTGTTTCCGAGCATCGATATCCTGATCCAGTGCGCGGGGGTCTTCCCCGATCCCGTGAAGCTGACGGAAGACTCCATTGAAACGTGGCTGCGCACGCAGGACATCAACGTACACGGCACGTTCCGCCTGCTGCACGCGTTCTTGCCCCTCATGCGGGCACGCGGCGGGTCCGTGGTCGCCGTCGCGTCGGGAGCGGGCAAGCGCCCCCTGCCGGGGTACAGCAGCTATTCCGTCAGCAAGGCGGGGCTGATCATGCTCCTGAAGTCCGTGGCGGTGGAGTACGCCGCAGACGGGATCCGGGCCAACAGCATCTGTCCCGGCCCCGTCGAGAGCGAGATGGTGGATTCCCGGGTGGCGGCGGAATCGGAACGTCTGGGCGTTCCCGCCGAAACCCTGCGCGAGGCCATCCGGAAAAACATTCCGCTGGGCCGCATGGCCAGCGTGGACGACATTGTGAGGACGGCGCTGTTCCTGGCTTCGGACGTGTCCTCGTATCTGACGGGGCAGTCCCTCAATCTGTCGGGCGGCATGATCACTGAAGTGTAATGGGGTTCACCCAGAGGGAGTACAGGCGATGCAGGAAGCTCCGTTGATGCTCAAGAACAAAACGGCCCGCCGGATCAAGGCTATCCCGGGATTCGTCTTTCCCGGCGGCGTCAGGGTCATCATCAACTTTACGGTCGATTTCGACGCGATGATTTTTCGGAAATTCCTCCGCGAACCGAAACTCTGGTGCGCGCAGGGCGAGTTCGGGGGCCGGACCGGATTGTGGCGGCTGCTGGACGTGTTCGGCGAATTCGACGTCAGAACGACGCTGTTCCTGCCCGGACAGACGGGGCTCTTATATCCGGAAGTACTCCGGCGCGCCGTGCGGGAAGGGCACGAAATCGCCAATCACATGTGGGATCACCACATCCCCCCGACGCTTGAGGAGGAGGCCGTCCACATCGACAGGACGGATACGCTCATCAAGGGGCTGACGGGACATTACCCGGCGGGCACGCGCAGCGAGCACGACCTCGCCGCGCTCCGGGATCACGCCTACACGTATGTTTCCTACACGCCGCAGGGTGAGTTTCCCTTCTATGTCTATTATGAAAACATCGGGAAATGGATGCTCAACCTGCCGATCAGTTTTATCCATGACGACGCGATGTTTTTCTATTTCGGATGGTTCGGAAGCCGCAACGAGCAGCAGCGCATCCAGTCCCCCGAAGCGTTCCTCCAGACGCTTCTCGAAGCCTATGCCGCCGCCCGCGAGACGACCGGCTATATGAACATCGTGATCCATCCGCACCTGTGTGGGAGGCTTTGCCGTCTCGAAATGCTGCGGCGGTTTTTCCGCCGGACGCGGGAGGACGGCGACGTGCTGTTCGCCACGTCCGCGTGGCTTGCTGACTACATCCTTGAACGGTTTCCGGCCGAAGGGCCGGCTTCAGCCTGATCCCGGAGGACGCCATGCCTTGGAAAAAAGATTTCACGCTTTCGGATGAAATGTCGCCTTCCGGCATCGTGTGGCCTGCGGGCAAGGCCGCCGTGTCCGTGGTGGTGGACTACAGCGTGCCAGCCGGTGCCGAGGGTATTGATGAGGCGGCGATCGCCTATGCCCGGACGGTGTGGGGCAATGCGGTATCCGGCGACTGGCTCATCGACTACCTGAACACTTACGGCGTGAAGGCCACGTTCGCCGTGCCGCTGGCGATGGCCCGGGCCTTTCCCGAGAGCGTCTGCCGCGCCCATGCGGACGGCCACGAAATCGCCGCCGGTTCCTTCGCCAAGGAGGACGTGGCGGGGCTTTCCCCCGACGAAGAACGGGAACGCATTGAGCGGACGTTTTCGGGGCTTGCGGAGCTGACGGGCACGCGGCCTGAGGGATGGTTCACGCTGCCGCGCACGGGGGACGATTATCCGGGCGGTTCGGTTTCCGGCGCCACAGGGGAACTGCTGCTCGAAGCCGGTTGCGGGTATTTCGGCAACTCCATGGCTGACGACATCCCGCACTACTGGATTACGGATTACGACCGGCGGCGTACGCTGCTCATGTTGCCCTATTATTACGCGATGGATACGCAGTTCTTCATGTTTTTCCCCGGAGTGGGCAAGGGGAGCGGGCTCGTGCAGACGCGGGCGCTTTGGGAAAACTGGGCCGCCGAGCTGGAAGGGGTGCGGGCGTGGGGAAGGCAGTCCACATTTGTGATCCAGCCGTATCTCATGCAGTTCGGGGCGGCCCGGGCCGTGCTGGACAGGCTCATGCGGGCGATTACGGGTGACCCCGGGCTGTGGTGCGTCACTTCGGGAGCGTGCGCGGCCTATTGGAAGCAGGCTTATCCCGCGGATCGGACGCTGCGTTTCGAGAAGGCCGCGTGGCTTGATGAGGAATGAGCCTCACGGTTGGAGTCAGATGGAGACAACGCACGTCAACCTGTCAGGAGGACGAGATGGATATTCATGCGCTGTTCAGTTTGAAGGGGAAAACCGCCGTTGTGACCGGTGCTTCCGGGGCCCTTGGCGGGGCCGCCGTACGGGCGATGGCCTATGCCGGGGCCAACGTGGCGGCGTGTTACAACTCCAGCAGGGAACGGCTGGACACCCTGATTTCCGAAACCAGTGACGCGGGTGTGGAGATAAAGCCCTACAAGGTAAATTCGTTCAGTCAGGACGAGATCCGGCAACACGCCGAAGACGTGATGCGCGATTTCGGCGGGATCGACGTGGTGATCAACACGGCGGGCGGCAACGTCAAGGGCGCGTATTACACGGACGAGCAGAGCCTTTTCGATCTCGACGCACAGCCGCAGTTCGATACGGTGACGCTGAACCTCTTCGGCGGCTGTTTCTGGCCTTGCCTCGCGTACGGCGCGAAGATGCTCGACAACCCCGGCGGCGGATCGATCATCAATTTCAGCTCCATCAGCGCGTTCACGGCTATCCGCGGGCATATCGCCTATGCCGCGGCCAAGGCCGGGGTGAGCAATTTCACCCAGTCCCTTGCCGCGCATCTTGCCCGTGATTTCAACCCGAAACTGCGCGTAAACGCCGTGGCTCCGGGGTTTTTCCCGAACAACAACCCCGCCCAGATGCTGTTCAACCCTGACGGCAGCTACCGCGCCAAGGCGCAGCGCGGGGTGGACGCCACGCCCATGCACCGGATGGGGCATCCCAACGAGCTTATCGGCACGCTCGTCTGGCTGGCTTCGGACGCCTCCTCGTATGTGACGGGCATCACCGTGACCGTCGACGGGGGGTATCTCCTCGATTCCCCGGCCTGACGGCAGGGGGCCGGCTTTGCCGCATGGCGGGCAAACTTTAGGGAAGGAACGGGAGCGTTTCCGTATGACGTCTCCCCTGTATGCGCGCGGCGCTGTCGGAAAAGGATTCCGGCAGCGCCGTTTTTTCGGGTCGGGGAAAGGGCGCTCGAAGGCGGAAAACGTTTTCGGCGGATATTCTCATTATAGCGTTGCCTGAGAGTTTGTAACAGCCTATCGCTTAATCTTTTTTGATGCTTTCCAATCTTTCTCCCGCAGGTTCCCAAGCTCGGAGCCCCATGCGCCTTTCTCCGAATGCTGGCCTTTTCCACAGGCAGGGACTGCATCCCTCCTTGCAGGAGTGGGGTGATGGGAGTACGGTTCTGCGATGTCTTTTTTCACAACATTCGTGCGAAATAGAGCCGCATCGTGGCGAAAACGTCCGGTACGCAGTTTGCTCTTTGGGGTAACCCTCTTCCTCATGCTGGATATCGGAAGATATCTGGTGTGGCCTCCCGTCGGCTGGCTGGAGACGGAACAGCCGGGGACCACGTCTTTTATGGAATACCGTCAGGAGCAATGGCAGGACGGCCCCAAGGCGAAGGACGGCAAGGCCCTGCGTATCCGGCAGCAGTGGGTTCCGCTCAAGCGCATTGCTCCGGCGCTGCGCCAAGCCGTGGTGACGTCCGAAGACGATCTGTTCTGGAAACACGACGGATTCAATTTTTCCCAAATGTACGATGCGTTGAAGCGTAACTGGGATAAAGGCCGGATGGCCGCCGGGGGCAGCACCATCTCGCAGCAGCTTGCCAAGAACCTGTGGTTTACGCCTGAGCGTTCTATCCTGCGGAAGATCAAGGAAGCCATCATGACATGGCGTCTCGAACTCGCGTTGGACAAGGAGCGGATTCTTGAGCTGTATCTGAACGTCGCGGAGTGGGGCAACGGCGTTTACGGGGCGGAGGCCGCAGCCCGGCATTACTTCGGAAAATCCGCCGCAAGCCTCTCTCGGGGCGAGGCCGCCCGGCTGGCGGTCATGCTGCCGTCCCCGCTGCGGCGCACCCCTTCTTCGGCCATCGTGAAGCGCCTTTCGTCCCGGCTTCTGAAACGGATGCCGCGCTGAAGAAAATCTGTGCCGCATGAAGGAAATCATGATGGATGGTTACGCGATAGCACCGACGGAGGGCCCAAAACAGTGCTGGCATTGCAATGCTGAACAGCATAGGCTGATACAAAGGGGCTCCCGGTTTACCCAACCGTCGGCGGAGGAGCCTGTTTTGACCCAGAGGAACGCCAAGGTGCCGTCAACAAGAGAATGAGAGAACCGTTTTCGCTGGGGAAGGAAGTCGTTTCACTGGGAGCTGGGGGGAAGAGGGGGCTTCGTGCTTCCGAGGAGGCCCGGTTTGAAGGCCGGGCATGGCGTCCGTGATACATCATTTAAGGGGATAGGACGTGTACAGGTGTAAGCTCGACATCAGGGTTTTCAGCGAGGATCCTCTGCTTTTGGCAGACGTACGGAACATCGCTCCGCTGGAACGGTTTGAGCATGACGTTTCCGGTTACCGGAGTTTTTCTCCGGAAGCCGTGCGGGGCAGTGATATCATCGTTCTTGATCTGCCCGTGACGGAGCGTCCGGAAGCGGTTCGAGCACTGTGCAAGCCGGGGGCGATCCTGGTGTTCTGCATGGAAGCGGAGGCGTTCGCCGTTCTCCGCACCCCTTCTCTGGAGGCCGCCGACGACATCTGGGTGAAGCCTTTCCATAGGGATTTCGGTGCGGTACGCTTCAAAAAGATATTAGCGGGCGTCAAGCATCGGAAAGACAGCCGCCTGACCCAGACGTATCTGGATACGATCATCGACAGCATTCCCGATCTTATTTGGTTTAAGGATGTAAAAGGGTCGCACCTGAAGGTCAACAACGGTTTTTGCCATGCCGTAGGCAAGATGAAGGAGGACGTACAGGGGCGCGGTCACTATTACATATGGGATTTGAAGAAGGAAGAATACGAGCAGGGCGAGTACATTTGTCTGGAGTCTGACGAGATCGTGCTTGAGGAAAGGCGCACCTGCCTTTTTGACGAAATGGTCAAGAGCAAACAGGGGATGCGCCAGTTCAAGACATACAAGTCCCCGCTGTTCGACGAAGACGGGACGATTCTTGGGACGGTCGGCATCGCGCATGACGTGACCGATCTTGCGAACATGGGCGCGGAGCTGGAGATTTTCCTGCGGAATATGCCGTTTGCGATCCTCATCAGCGGCAACGACGGGCGGATCATTAATGTAAACGCCAAGTTTGAGGAGTATTTCGCAGCAAAGGAAAAGAACATCGTCGGCAAGCCCTATGAGGAATGGAAGCATGTTATCCAGAAGAGCCTCTGCAAGACCTACGGGGAGGGGCACTTCGAAATACGGTTGCACGGCGACGGCGAGGAGCGGATTCTGGAGCTCCATGAGGAACCCATTTTTGACGTATTCCGCAACCGGGTGGGGCAGTTCTGCTTCTGCCGCGACGTAACCATCGAACGGACATTCGAGCACCAGATCTGGATCAGCGCGAATACCGATGCCCTGACCGGATTATACAATCGCCGCTTCTTCTATGAGTATATGAACGAGAACAGGAAAGAGAACCAGCTCAGCCTCCTGTATGTCGATTTGGACGATTTCAAAAAAGTGAACGACGCCCACGGCCACCACATCGGCGACGGGGCGCTCGAACTCGTTGCCCGGCTGATGCGGGAAGCGTTCCCCGGGGATTTCATCGTACGGCTCGGCGGTGATGAGTTCTTGATCTGCCTTGTTGGTGAGCGGTCTTTAGCGTTTTTGGAAGAGAAGGCCAATCGGCTTTTGCAAAGTCTGTTGGGGGCGTTTCAGGCTTCGGATTACCTGCGCGTGATGTCCGCGAGTATCGGCATCGCGTCGAGTGCGGACCCGGGAACGAAGCTGGACGACTTGGTACGGCAGAGCGACATAGCCATGTACGCGGCGAAGCAGTCCGGGAAGTCGCGCTGTTGCGTGTATTCGTCCGGTTTGATCAAGAAATGACGTTTGTTTGAGGCGTTGTGCGCCGGAAAGAGGCTTTTGGCCGGATGAGCGGTGGCGGTATGAGGTGGAAGCGTTGTGCTTTTCCGTCTATGGCGCTTCTTCCGGAGTGCTTTTCCCCTTTTTCTGGGGAGAGTGTTCTCGCCGCCTCGTGTGTGGCTTGGGCGGGATGTGCAGGGCAGGGGGACAGCCCGTTCGAGGCTTCGGCTCAAGGCGTGCGATTCCATGACGGTTTTTCATGGTTTGCTTGCTTCTTCTTCGCGCTCCTCACTGGCGGCCCGTCGCCTTCATACAATGGAAGGGATTGTCCTGTTTGGGGCAGTCCTTTTTTGTTGCGCAGGATGAACGGATGCCGGGAGGTTCCCTGTCCCGGCCATGAGGCGGATTCCCCGTGGCACCCGCAGGAGAGGCACGGTATCCATGTTTGCCCCGCCGCTAAAACGGTTTCCCCACGCCTTCGCCGTATCCCGGAGAACGGTTTTTCCGCGACATTGCGGACATCCTGCTCATTTTCCGAGATTGTCCCAAAAGAGATCTGCTTTTTTTGATAGATTCCTAATACCGTGAGACCACGTCCTTTTTGGGTGGGGGCACGACACGCCCCATTTTGTCCGGAAGGCTCCGGACAGGGCTGCCTCCGCGTACAGCTCACTGATTTATTATGCTTTTATAAGCATAATTGAAGATTGCACTTGTTTTCTCAATAGGCTGTTAACATTACGAAAAAGAAAAGGGGTCGCCTTGAATGAAACGGTTTCTTCCTGTACCGTGACTGGGAATTCTCCGAAAATCCGTCCGCCGTCAGCGGTCCGGACATTCGGATAACCCTCATCATCGTGTGAGTGACTATGGAACGCAGATCGTTTCTCAAATTGTCATGCGGGCTGGGCGCGGGAATCCTGCTCTCCAGCCTTGGCGTGAGTGTGCTTCCCATCGAAGCCTTTGCTCAGGAACTGACCAAATACGACCGGATCAAAACCGCCAAACAGTCCACTTCCATCTGCTGCTACTGCGCGGTGGGGTGTGGGCTTTTGTGCAGCACCGATACGAAGACCGGCAAGATCATCAATATCGAAGGCGACCCCGAACATCCCATCAATGAAGGCTCGCTGTGCGCCAAGGGCGCGGGCATCTACCAGACCACGGAAGCCAACGACCGCCGCCTGAAAAAGGTACTGTACCGCGCGCCCTACGGCGACAAGTGGGAGGAAAAGGATTGGGATTTCGCCATCGATCGCATCGCGCGGCACCTCAAGGAAGAGCGTGACGCCGGCTTCGTCAAGAAGAACGCGAAAGGGCAGACCGTCAACCGTGTCGAGTCCGTTGCCCATCTGGGCAGCTCCAACGTCGACAGCGAAGAGTGCTGGTCCATGGCCGTCTTCGCCCGCTCCTACGGCCTGGTGTACATCGATCACCAGGCCCGGGTCTGACACGGCCCCACTGTACCGGCTCTGGCAGAGTCGTTCGGACGCGGCGCGATGACGAATCACTGGATCGATCTCCAGCACAGTGATTGTATTCTCATTCAAGGCAGCAATGCAGCTGAAAACCACCCGATCTCGTTCAAATGGGTGCTCAAGGCAAAGGACAAGGGGGCCGAGGTCATCCACGTCGATCCCCGTTTCACCCGCACGTCGGCACGCTCAAGCATGTACGCCCCGCTTCGCTCGGGCACGGACATCGCGTTCCTCGGCGGCATGATCAAGTATATCCTCGATCATGATCTCTATTTTAAGGATTACGTACTGAGCTACACGAACGCCGCGTTCCTCGTGAACCCCAAGTTCTCGTTCAACGACGGCCTGTTCTCCGGCTACGACGCGCAGAAACACGCCTACGACAAGTCCTCGTGGTCTTTCCAAAAGGACGACAAGGGTCTGATCAAGCGCGACGATACGCTGAAGAACCCGCACTGCGTCTTCCAGCTGATGAAAAAGCATTACGACCGGTACGATTTGAAGAAGGTTTCCTCGATCACGGGGACGCCCGAGGCGGATCTGCTGGCCGTGTACAAGGCCTTCGCCGCCACCGGCAAGCCGGACAAGGCCGGGACCATCATGTATGCCCTCGGCCAGTGCCACCATTCCGTGGCCGTGCAGAACATCCGCACGATGACCATCGTGCAGCTCCTGCTCGGCAACATCGGCATCTGCGGCGGCGGCATCAACGCCCTGCGCGGCGAGCCCAACGTGCAGGGGTCCACCGACCACGCCCTGCTGTCGCATTACCTGCCCGGCTACCTCAAGGCTCCCAAGGCTTCGTGGCAGACGCTGGAGCAGTACATCGCGGGCACCACGCCCCGGACGGCGAACCCGCAGTCCCTGAACTGGATGAGTAATACCGGCAAGTACGTCACCAGCCTGATGCGGGCCTTCTATCCCGAAGGCGGGACGCCTGAAAACGGCTTTGGTTACGACTATCTGCCGAAGCTCGACGACGGGCAGGACGCCTCGGTCATGAGCATGATCGACGCCATGTATGCGGGCAAGATCAAGGGCCTCACCTGTGTGGGCCAGAACCCCGCGTGCAGCCTCCCGAATTCCAATAAGGTCCGGAAGGCGTTGCAGAACCTTGACTGGATGGTCCACGTCAACATCTTCGACAACGAAACGGCGTCCTTCTGGAAGGGCCCCGGCCTCGATCCCAAGAAGGTGAAGACCGAATGCTTCCTGCTTCCCGTGACCGCCTCCGTGGAAAAGGAAGGCAGCCAGGCCAACTCCGGGCGCTGGATGCAGTGGAAGTATGCCGCCGCCGAAGGCCCCGGCGACGCCATCTCTACGGGCGACGTGTTCTGGCGCGTCATGAGCAGGCTCAAGGAACTGTACGCCAAGGACGGCGGCACGTTCCCCGAGCCTATTCTGGCGGCGAACACCGACTTCGTGGACGGCAAGGGCCGCTACGATCCCGAGCGGGTGGCGAAGTACATCAACGGCTACTTCCTCAAGGACGTGACCATCAACGGCGTGGAATACAAGAAGGGCGAATGCGTGCCCGGCTTCCCGCTGTTGCAGGCCGACGGCTCGACCTCGTGCGGCAACTGGATCTGTTCCGGCAGCTTCACCCGCGCGGGCGAAAACCTCATGAAGCGGCGCAAGAAGGTCGATCCCACCGGGCTCGGCCTCTATCCCGAATGGTCCTACTCGTGGCCGGTCAACCGCCGCGTCATCTACAACCGCGCTTCCGTGGACCCGCAGGGCAAGCCGTGGAACCCAAAAAAGGCGCTGGTGCAGTGGAAGGACGGGCAATGGATCGGCGACGTGCCGGACGGTCCGGCCCCGCCGCTGGCCATGCAGGGCGGCAAGCTGCCGTTCATCATGCAGCCGGAGGGCCTCGGCGCCCTGTACGGCCCCGGACTGGCCGAAGGCCCGTTCCCGGAACATTACGAGCCGATGGAAAGCCCCTTCAAGAAGAACATCATGTCCGCCCAGCGGGTCAACCCGGCCCTCCATACCTTCGGCAAGGACATGAACCCGATCGCCAACGCATCGCCCGACTTCCCGCTGGTGATGACCACGTACTCCTGCACCGAACACTGGTGCACGGGCGCGTTCACCCGCTGGCAGCCGTGGCTCGTCGAAGCCCAGCCCCAGGCGTATGTGGAGATCAGCGAGGAGCTGGCAAAGGAAAAGGGCATTGCCAACGGGGAAAAGGTCCGCATCTCCTCGGCGCGCGGTACGGTCGACGCCGTGGCGATGGTCACGGTGCGCCTCACGCCCTTCAAGTGCGGCGGCAAAACCGTGCATCAGGTGGGTATGACCTTCAACTACGGCTGGCTGCAGCCCAAGGAATGCGGCGACACGGCAAACCTGCTCAGTCCCATGGTCGGTGACGCGAACAGCATGACGCCCGAATACAAGGCGTTCATGGTCAACATCGACAAAATCAAGGCTTAGGAGGGAAGGCCATGTCCGACGGAAAGACTATTCTCGTTGACGTATCCCGCTGCACCGGGTGCCGCGGCTGTCAGGTGGCCTGCAAGCAGTGGAACGAGCTGCCCGCCACCGATACCGTGCAGACCGGTTCCTACCAGAACCCGCCCGATATGAACGGCGATACCTACAAGATCGTCCGGTTCAGCGAAGGGCGGCATGAAAACGGCAAACCCTACTGGAACTTCTTCACCGACATGTGCCGCCACTGCGTGAACCCGCCGTGCGTGCTCGCCGCCGATGAGGGGACCATGATTCACGACGAGGCCACCGGCGCGGTGGTGTATACGGAAAAGACCGCCGAGAACGATTTCGACGTGCTTCTCGACGCCTGTCCGTACCGCATCCCCCGAAAGAACGAAAAGACCGGGGCCATCGTGAAGTGTACCATGTGCATCGACAGGATCAGCGCGGGCGGCATTCCCGCGTGCGTGCAGTCCTGTCCCACCGGAGCCATGCGCTTCGGGGAACGCGCCGCCATGCTCGAACTCGCGCACAAGCGCGTGGAGGAGCTGAAGAAGGAGTTCCCCAAGGCCCATGCCGTCGATCCTGATGATGTGCGCGTGATCTATGTCATCACGGACGATCCGGACAAGTACGCCGAGCACGTCGGCGCGTAACGAACGGTAAAGGGGGGGGGGAGGGAGAGGATGCGGGCTCTGCCCGTACCCGCTGAGGCTCTGCCTCAGGCTCCGCCGGGGGGAATGATTCCCCCCGGACCCCCTCAGATTTTTATGTTGCACTTGAAGTCTGTTCCCGTAGCGGGATGGATGAATGGAGTGGATTTTTTAATGGTTTTGCATTGATGGGAAATGCCGGACAGCCATGTATAAAGACGTGGGAACATGGACGGCGGGGGCGTGGGGGAGGGGAGAAGTTCGCGGATGTTCCCGCTTTCAAGAAGAGGCTTCTCCTTTCCCCCGCACATCCGCTCAAAAATCATTTGCTCTAATCTAAAGGATTTCCGATGTACGATAATACCGCACTGCGCCGTCTGCTGATCGAACTGGCCGCATCCCACCCCGAGCACGCCGCCGTGATCCGGGCGTTCACGCCGCTGGCGCTGGCGCGCGGCAAGCTGCTTGATGCCTACGCGCTGTCGCGGAAAACCAAACCGCTGGAAGGCTTCCCCATGTTCCGATTTGAGGAGCTGCCCGTATGCTCGGAAAAATCCGGAGCCATTGCGTCGGCAGTGCTCGAAGCCGTTGCCGAGGGCTTCCCCGGCGCGCGGGAACAGGTGGAGGCGGTGCGCGATGCGCTCAAACCCGGAAGCGTCCGCCGCCTGTGCAAGGCCAGTCTCGCGCATGAGCCGGAACCGCTGGCCCTGTTCGCGGAGAAAAACGGCCTGTCGCCGGATGTGTTGGATATGGTGATCGCGCAGACGGTGAAAATCCTTATGGCCCGCACGGCGAACAGCCTGCCCGAAGCGCCCTTTGATCCGGCCCGGAAGACGTGCCCGTACTGTGGAGGAAAACCGGAACTTAGCATCGTTCATGAGAAGGAAGGGCATCGGAGCCTGTTCTGCACCGACTGCGGACGGCACTGGCGTTTCCAGCGTACGGCGTGCCCCTCATGCGGGTGCGACAAACTGGACAATCTGCGCCTGCATTTTGCCGAAAGCACTCCGGACGAACGCGCCGTTTCCTGTAAGAATTGCAGGCACTACATCCTTGAAGCGGATATCCGCAAGCGGGATCTGGCCTTGGACGGAGCCGCCATCGTGAGCCTCGGCATGGGCTATCTGGACGCGCTCATGCAGGAGCAGGGGATCTTACCCATTGGTGAATCTGTATAGCGCCAAGATGGTTGCACAGAAAAAGGCGGCTAAAGCCGCCTTTTTTTATGGAAGGGAGAACGGGGATCATCCTCCGAGATAGGCTTCCTTGACCTTGGGATCTTTGAGGAGTTCCTGCCCCGGGGCCTCGGCGACGACACGGCCGACTTCGAGTACATAGGCGTAGTGCGCGATGGACAGGGCCGCGAGGGCGTTCTGTTCCACGAGCAGCACGGTTTTGCCCTCGGCGTTGATCTTCAGGATGATGTCGAAGATTTCCCTCACCAGCAGCGGGGCGAGGCCGAGCGAGGGCTCGTCGAGCATCACCAGATCTGGGCGGCTCATGAGCGCGCGGCCCACGGCGAGCATCTGCTGTTCGCCGCCGGAGAGCGTGCCGCCTTTCTGCCAGCTGCGTTCCCTGAGCCGCGGGAACAGGTTGTAGACCCAGTCGATGTCCTGCGCGATCCCTTCCTTGTCGTTACGGATATACGCGCCGAGCATGAGGTTTTCTTCGACCGTGAGGTGGGGGAGGATGCGGCGGCCTTCCGGGCTCACCGAGATGCCCCGCCGGATGATGTCCTCGGGGGATTTCCCGAGGAGCTGTTCCGTCCTGGGCTCGCTGCCGTCCCGGGCCGCCGGGGTGAACAGCACTTCGCCCTTCGTATCCTTCACGAGGCCGGAGATGGAGCGGATGACGCTGCTTTTCCCTGCGCCGTTCGCGCCGATGAGCGTGACTATCCGGCCCTGCGGGATGCGCATGCTGACGCCCTGCACCGCATGGATGCCGCCGTAGTGGACGTGGAGATCCTTGATTTCAAGCATGGCTGCTGACGTCCTCTCCGAGGTAGGCTTCGATGACCCTCGGGTTGTTGCGGATGGCGTCCGGGTCGCCCTCGGCGATGAGCTGGCCGTATTCCAGCACCCAGATGTACTGGCACACGCCCATGACCACCTTCATGTCGTGCTCGATGAGCAGGATGGTCAGGTCGAACTCGTCGCGGATATGCCGGATGAAGCGCATGAGTTCGGTGCTTTCCTGCGGGTTCATCCCGGCGGCGGGCTCGTCGAGGAGCAGAAAGTCCGGGCTGGTCGCCAGGGCGCGGGCGATCTCAAGGCGCCGCTGCGCCCCGTAGGGCAGGCTCGACGCCTTTTCGTTCATGTAGGAATCGAGCGCGAGGCGGTGGATGAGGCCCTTCGCCTTCTCGCGGATTTCCTCTTCCTCGCGCCGGGCGTTGGGCAGGCTGAAGACGGGCATCCACCACTGGCTTTTGCGTCGGACCTGACAGCCGACCATGACGTTTTCCAGTGCGGTTTCGCTGCCGAAGAGCCGGATGTTCTGGAAGGTCCGGGCCATGCCCGCCCTGCAGATCCGGTGCGGCGGGAAGCCCTTCACGCTGTGGCCCTTGAACAGGATGTCGCCTTCCTGGGGGTTGTAGAAGCCGCTGATGACGTTGAAGGCCGTGGTCTTGCCCGCTCCGTTGGGGCCGATGAGCCCGGTGATGGAGCCCGTGGGGATCCGCATGGACAGGTCGTTGACCGCCGTGATCCCGCCGAAGCGCATGGTCACGTGCTGCACGTCGAGCAGCAGTCCGTTCTGAGCGAAGGAGGTCATGCGCGTTTCCTCCGGGAGAAGAAGTCGAAGATGGCGTCCCAGGTGATTTCACGCATTCCCATGATGCCCTCGCGGCGGTACAGGATGATGCACAGAAGGACCAGCGAGAACACGACCATGCGCATGCCGGGGATGCCGGGGATTGCGAATCCGCCGAGGGTGATGGGGTCTTCCACGGCGCGCAGCCATTCGAGCAGGACGGTGATGACCGCGCTGCCGAGGATGCTGCCCGTGAGGGAGCCGAGGCCGCCGGCCACGACGATCATGAGCACGTTGAAGGTCAGCAGGAAGGTGAACATCTTCGGGTCGATGGTGGTCAGGAGGTTGCCGAGCAGCGCCCCGCCCACGCCCGCGAAGAACGCGCCGAGGCAGAAGGAGAGCACCTTGGTCCTGAATGTGTCGATGCCCATGACCTTCGCGGCGATTTCGTCGTCGCGGATGGCCTTGAAGATGTTGCCGAAGTTGCTGCCCAGAAGCTTGACCATGCAGTACAGGGTGATGAGCAGCCACCCGTAGTTGACCAGCAGCGAGGCGTGGAAGGGGATGCCCTTGATGCCGAGGGAGCCGTTGGTGATGGGCGTCAGGTTCACGATGAGCACGCGGATGATTTCCGCAAACCCCAGCGTGGCGATGCCGAGGTAGTCGCCGCCGAGCCGCAGCACGGGGATGGCGATGAACAGCCCGAAGATCGCGGCCACGAAGCCCCCGGCGACGACCGAGAACCAGAACGGCGTATGGATGACCGAGAAGGGCCAGATGATGTCCTCGAGGATCCACATCATTTCCTTCTGGGCGGCGGGGAGCACGCACAGGGCGGAAACGTAGGCCCCGATGGCCATGAACCCGGCGTGCCCGAGCGAGAACATCCCGGTGAAGCCGTAGATGAGGTTCAGGGACAGCGCGAGGATGGCGTTCACGGCGATGAGATTGAGTATCTGGACCTTGTAGCCGTCGAGGTTGGTCTCCGCCCAGACGAGGAACAGGGCCAGCAGGCCGGTGGCGGCGAGGTTGAGCAGCAGGTTGCGCATGGAGGTCTTCATATCTTTTCCTCCGAACGCTGGCCGAAGAGGCCGGTGGGCCTGACGAGGAGCACGAGCACCAGCACCACGAAGGCGAACGCGTCGCGGTAGCCGGACAGGCTGGGCATGAAGGCCACGGTCATGATCTCGATGAAGCCGAGCAGCAGCCCGCCGATCATGGCGCCCTGGATGGAGCCGATGCCGCCGAGCACCGCCGCGATGAAGGCCTTGAAGCCCGGGAAGATGCCCATGTAGGGGTTGATCTGCGGGTAGCGCAGGGCCCACATGATGCCCGAGGCCGCCGCCAGCGCGGAGCCGAGCCCGAAGGCCAGCGCGATGATGCGGTCGACCCGCACCCCGAGCAGGCGCGTGGTTTCGATATCCTTGGAGATGGCCCGCATGGCCAGCCCCGGCTTGGTGCGGTGGATGATCCACAGAAGCCCGAGCACGAGCACGAAGCTGACCACGGGCACGACAAGCGTGATCGGCAGCAGCTTCAAATGCCCGAAGTTGATGGGCGTCATGAGCCATTCCGGCTGGTACACGGGGCGCGGAAGGCCGGAAAACACCACCACGGAAAGGCTTTCGATGAAGAAGGACACGGCGATGGCACTGATGAGCGCCGAAATGCGCGGGGCGTCGCGCAGGGGCCGGTAGGCGATGCGGTCCACCAGGATGCCGACGGCGCTGGCCGCGAGGATGGCCACCACCACGGCCACCCCCCAGGGCAGGAAGAATGTCGTGGTGCCGTAAAAGACGAAATAGGCCCCCAACATGAGAATGTCGCCGTGGGCGAAGTTGATCAGCCGCAATATCCCGTACACCATCGTATACCCGATGGCGATGAGGCCATACAGGGAACCCAGTGTCAGGGCATTGAAGAAGTGCTGGAAAAACATGTCCAGACTCATAGTGCCTGCCTTATCCGAAAGTTTCGACAAGACCCGCGGGAACAGCCGCAGGACGGCGACAGCAGCCTGTGCCGCTGTCGCCGAACAATCCGCAGGCGGGAGAGGTTTCCCTCTCCCGCATTCTGAGGCAGAGCTATTCAGCGATGGCGTCGCCGATGTACTTACGCTTGCCGTCCATGTACTTGATGATGCCCACGGGCATTTCGGCGTCGTGGGTTTCATTGATGCTCAGCACGCCAAGGGCGGTGGGCAGGTTCTTGGTGGCGGCGAGAGCGGCGGTCAGGGCTTCGGTATCGGCCTTGCCCGCGCGGGTGAGGGCGTCCAGAATGATGTTGTAGCAGTTATAGCCGAGCGCGGAGTTCACGTTGGGATCCTTGTTGGGGAAGTTCTTCTTCCACGCATCGGTGAAGGTCTTGGCTTCGGCGCTCATGTTTTCCATGTTGACGTCATAGGGGAAGGTGGTGTGGAGGAAGCCTTCCACAGCCTTGCCGCCGATCTTGAGGGTATCGGGGTTGTCCATGGCGTCGGCCCCCATGAGCACGAAGGTCGCGCCGAGTTCGCGGGCCTGCTTCATGATGATGGCGCCTTCGGCGAAGTAGGCGGGCATGAACACGATGTCGGGCTTCTTGCTGATGAGCTCGGTGAGCTGGGCGGTGAAGTCCTGGTCGCCGGAGCTGTACTTCATATCGGCAACGAGTTCGCCGCCGATCTTCTTAAAGGTCTTTTTGAAGAAGTTGGAGAGGCCCACGGCGTAGTCGTTGGCGACGTCGGTGAGGACGGCGGCCTTCTTGTAGCCGAGGTTCTTGTAGGCGTAGGTCGCGGCGGCGGCACCCTGATAGGGATCGATGAAGCAGGCGCGGAAGTAGTACTTCTTGCCCTGCGTCACGAGCGGGTTGGTGCAGGAGGTCCCGATGACGGGCACCTTGGCGCGTTCGGCGACTTCGCCGCCGGCCATGGCGAGGGAGGAGCCGTAGGTGCCGATGATGGCGAGCACCTTTTCATGTTCGGTGAGGCGCTTCACGGCGTTGGCGGCTTCGACCTTGTCGGACTTGTTGTCGACGACGACCAGTTCGACGGGGCGGTCGAGGACGGTCGGTTTGAGCTTGTGGGCGAGCTGGATGCCTTCGAGTTCAAGCTGCCCGCCGAAAGCGTTCTGGCCGGTCAGGGGCAGATAGACGCCGATTTTGATGGGATCGGCGGCCTGTGCCGGAAGGGCGAGGCCCATGCCCATGACGGCCATTGCGACCATGCTCAAAAGTGTGCCGAGTTTCATGTCTTCCATCCTCCAGAAAAGGTTGTTGCGCCAGAAACGGAGTTCCGGCTCGGGATGATCGGCTGCCTTACCGAAAAAGGTGCTCCGGTAACAGATTGTTTTTGAGTATAGGAAAAATCACGTTTTCGCAACCGAAAGGAGCTTTTTGCGAGGAACCATAAGCCTTGCGGCCTTTCTATCCGAACAATCCGAGGGCCGGAAGTTCCCCTTGTGCGTCAGTCTTGTTTCGGATTTGTTTCCTTTTCCAAAAATTTCGCTAGAGCGCCGTGGCTTTGAAGCGCGCCACCCGCGTTTTGCCGCTCCACAGATCGAGCGTGTCCCCGGAATGCGAAACGGATGTGGCTCCGGAGAGCGCCTGAGCAAGGGCCCGCGCCTGCGCGTCTCCCTTCGGGCAAAGCATCATGGTCGAGCCGAGCTGCGAAAAACCGATGCGATCGCCTTGGAGGGTATAACTGCCGATGAGGCTGTTGCAGCCGTCGGAACCGGAAATCCGGCCTTGCGCGCCTTCAGGATTAAAGAGCAGGTACGGTTCCGGCTGGTTGTCGTAGACTTCGGTCGGTTTTCCGTTCAGCTCCACCAGTTTCCACCGGGTTCCCGCGAGGCCGTCGGTCACAGGCGCGGCGTCCATGACCCGGTGCGTCAGGACCATAACGTCGGCGTCTCCGGGATGCACCATGAGGGGCCTCGTGGTGGCGAACAAGGTCGTTCCGCCGCTCGAAATGGCGGCTTCCAGTTCATAGCTCATGCTGGAGGAATCCGCGGCGGGGCAGGCGATGCTGAAGGGCAGAGGGACATTGCGGCTTTCCGTGGACGCGCGTTCCTCGGCGACCAGCATACGCCCGTCACTCGTTTTGCGATGCAGGGTGACGGTCAGTTCCGCATCCGGCGGCAGGGCCATACGTTCGCGGTAGGTCACCATGCCCGTCAGCGGAACCGTAGGTTCGGGCTGGGGAGCCGCCTTCTGAGACGGGGAGCAGCCGCCGAAGACGACGGATGCAAGAACGGCCAGCAGCATGTGCGAAAAGCGCGGCGCGCGTGAAAGCAACGGAATGTTTTTCATGAATGGCCTCATTAAAAAATGGAGTGGATAATTAAAGGTGGCGTACAATATGCCCCGGCTTTTTGTACTGGGCAAAAAGAACGGTGGCAAGCCGGTTATCCGGCAGCCTGCTCCAGCCCCCATGAACGGCTTAAAGCGCGATAGTAGACGAGGAGGGCGTTCAGGGGGAGCAAATACATGGCGGCCATGATGGATTCGGAGGCTGAGAAAAATTCGAGGCTGACGATAAGCATGAGCACGTTGTTCATGGTTCCGTAGCTGATCAAAAAGGCGAGCTTGCGCTGCGGGGGCATGGACCGCGGCAGAAAGAGCCCGCCGACCATCATAACGGCCCCAAGGAGGCAGGCGGCCCCAAGGGCCTTGACGACAAGCGAAGGAGACTGGTGGAGCACGCCCGAGTAATTGCTAAAAATAGCTAGTGTGGACAGTGCGATGGTGGAAACAGACACGGGGAATTGGTGCTTGAGGATGCACTCGGTGACTCGGGGCGCTTTGCGGGTCAGAAACGCACCGACAAAGGGGACAATGATGGTGACGCACAAGGAAAGCGTCATGCCGGACAGGGACAAGTGAGCGGGCAGGTTCACGGGACCGAAACCGGACAATGTCATGAAACTGTCTACTATATAAAGAAGCATGGGCAATGTCAGAGGGAGCAGGAGCGAGGAGAGGAGGTTGCCCGCAAGGACGAGGGCCGTATCCGCATTGACCATAATGGAAAAGATCGGAGCTACCACACCGATGGATGCGGCGCCGACCAGGAGGGCGCCAAGCGCGAACTGCGGCATGAGCAGTTTGAAAAGGACGAAGGACAGGAGCGGCAAAGCGAACAGCCGGATGAGCACGAGGCCGCTTACCGTGCCGGGGATAAGGCGGGTATGGATGAAGAGGGCTTCGGTGCCGACGGAAAGGAAACCGAGATACAGGAGAACAATCAGGCAGAGGCGGGGGAAGGGGGCTAGCGGTTCAGCCAGCCCGGGAAGGAAGCTTCCGGCGAGCATGGCGAGAAAGGAAACGACGATCATCACGAGATCGCGTGAACGCATGGGAGACTCCGGCCTTGGAAAGGGAAAAACAAGAAGGCCGAAGGAAACCCTCCGGCCCAGTCAGTGCCGCATCGCCGCGTATCAGCGGTTTCTTTGACAATCGGGACAAATGCCGTAGAGATACAGCCGGTGAAATGTGGGTTTGAAGCCGTGCTTGCGGGCCAACGCGTCCTGCAGTTCTTCTATCTGCGAGTCGACGACTTCGATGTTGCGCCCGCAGTTTTCACAAATAAGATGATCGTGGTGGGCGTCGGCGGCATGCTCATAGCGGGCCAACCCATCGCCAAACCGTACCTCACGGGCCAGCCCCGCCTCGCACAGAAGCTTCATGGTCCGGTAGACGGTGGCCTGGCCGAGGGAAGGATCTTCCTTGCGGACTCTGTCATAGATTTCTTCGGTCGTCAGGTGCCCGCTTTCATTAAAGAACACTTCCATGATCTGCTGACGCTGAGGCGTGTTACGCAGCCCCTTGTTTTTCAAGAAGGAACGAAAGATCTGAGTGGGGTTGCCTACTGGTCTGTCTTCACTGAACATGCGCCACCTCGGGTTGGATTGCAGGAATGGACTATAGCCTAGTTCATGCGCTATCGCAACGGGAGCCCTTTCCCCAGCGCCTTTTTATATCATTATAAATGGATTGAGAGTTGAGATGAATGGGGAAGGGCCCCGTGGGGATGCCATTCCGCCCTTGCGTCCCCGAAAAGCATAGGCTACACCGGCCCCCATGAAAAAGAAAAAAAGACGACCCATCCGGCTTCCCGTTCCCGAATACAGCGACAAGGTGCTCGTCTCCGTGCCGCCGCAGCATGTGGGGATGTTTCGTTTCCTCCTTGAGGGGTATGACAACATCGCCAGCTTTACCGTGCTCGATCGCGCGGAGGCGTTGCTCAAAGTGTTCTTTTCTCCGCATCAGCATACGGAGGCGCGTTCCGCTCTTGAGGGCATTGCCGCGGTACTGCCGATAACTGTCCGCCCGTGGCCTGCCGCGGCATGTTGTGCCGAATCCTCAGAATCCGGTATGGCTTAGCGAAATAAAACCAGTGTTCAGGGTATATTGTATCGCTTCATTCTCTTTTTGAGAAAAAAGATGAAAAAATGTTTGACAAACGGGAGTCCGGCCCCTATATTCCCTTCTGTCACATGTCGCGGGGTGGAGCAGCACGGTAGCTCGTCGGGCTCATAACCCGAAGGTCGTAGGTTCAAATCCTGCCCCCGCAACCAAGAAATTCAAGCCTTTAGGGAATAAACCCTAAAGGCTTTTTCTGTTTTTCTAACCTATTTCTAACCAAGAAGGGAAAGAGGGAGATAGGGGAAGACGTGGATTGATGCGGGCTGACGGGGGTTGATGGGGCTTGCGGCGTGGGGATGGTATGTGGTGGGAGCATGGTGGGAAGGGGGAAGTTTGTGCGGCGTACTTCCTACGGGCCGGGTGAAATGTCCAGCTGTGAGGTGCGTCCTAACCACGTTCCTAACCATTTTCTAACCAAGATTTCTAACCAGCCTCCACCTGCGATTATCAGATATGCCCGCCAACCCCCTTAAACTTTTCCACAAAGGCAACAATACGCTGAAAGACCCCTTGCTTTTTTGCAAGATACTGCGGGTTTAGCGGGCTCATCTTGGGCAAAATAGCATTAAGTTCAGTACCGTTTTCACTGGCAAATTCACGCTTTAATGACGTGGTGATATAGCGCTTTGCCTCCTCTGCATTCAGGCCCTCATCATTAATCAGCTCTTGCGCTTCGCGCTGTTGTTCCCCTTGAGCAAAAGTAAAAAAGGCTTCAATCACGCTGGCTTTGTCGCCAATTCCATCAAGATCGGTTGTGTTGATGAAATCAACCAGCAAACTCTCCTTGGCGCGGTTGCCCAGGCTGGCGCGGATAACCCGGCGTACATCTTCGACCAGTGCAGCTTTATCCTTACTCTTCTTGTTGTTTTCAAAAATCAGCCCTAGGATATAGTCCAGATTGATTTCTTGCGATTTCAGCAGGTCTACCTCAAAGATCACGTCATCCCAGTCGATGGTCGATTGCTCTTTATCCTTACCAGCCTTTTCACGGCGCAGCCACTCGCGAACGTCATTGTAGGTTGAGCGATAATCTTGAATTTTTCGCTCAGACGGTATGTGGATCGTTTGCAGGGCCGCTAACTCTTCTTCACTTACGTAGTACTTGGCCTTGAACTCTTCAACAGCCGAGGGGTCGCTCATATCAACATTTTGTAGGGCTTTAAGGCTGGCAAATTCATCGTAATTTTGCAGCACATTTTCTATACGCAAATACTCGCCAAAAAGCTTTGCAAAGGCCTTCTTGTCAGCCTCTTTTTCAATGGCCGAAGGGTCGGGAAAGCGTTCCTCCAACTCTCTGACCACATCCATAAAGCCCCGACGCGTCTCACCGGTGACAATATCGGTGAAGCCCTCTATATATTCTTTATAGCTTTTTTCCAGCACCACGTTCTTGGTGTTTTTATCACCGAACAACGTGATTGCGTCGATGGTAGCCTGCTCCAAGTCGCGAAAGGTCACGATATTGCCAAAGGTTTTCGTGGAATCAAAAATACGGTTGGTGCGCGAATAGGCTTGCAGCAAGCCGTGGTAACGCAAATTTTTATCCACAAAAAGGGTGTTTAACGTAGGCGCGTCAAAGCCTGTCAGAAACATGCCCACCACAATCAGCAAATCGACTTCCTGCTTCTTCACGCGCAAGGCAAGATCACGGTAGTAGTTTTGAAAGGCACTGCTTTCAACGCTGAAGTTGGTTTTGAACAAGGCGTTGTAGTCCGCAATCGCAGCGCCTAAAAACTCCTTGGCCGTGCTGTTCATGGCAGAAACATCAAAACTTTCGTCCTGAATATCGCCCACAGCATCCTGCTCTTCATTGGCTGCAAAAGAGAATATGGTTGCCACATTTAGCGGCTTGGAGGCTTCCTGCTGCAATACCTTAAACGATTCGTAATACAGCTTGGCGGCATCGACGCTGCTTACGGCAAACAGGGCATTAAAGCCTTTTCCGCCCACCTGAAAGCGATGGGTTTTTTGGCGGAAATGGTTCAGAATGTACTGGGTAACTTCGCGAATACGCTCTGGGTGCAGCAAGGCCTGCCTGAGTTCAGGAGCATTGAGCTTTTTTTCGTCCTGTTCGGTTTCAACACTCTTGAACTGCGGACGCACATCGTTGTAATCAACCTTGAATTTCAAGACTTTTTCGTCGCGGATGGCATCGGTGATGACGTAGGAATGCAGCTCGCGCCCAAATACGCTGGCAGTGGTGTCTGCACCAAGGGCGTTTTGCGGGAAAATTGGCGTACCTGTAAATCCGAACTGAACGTATTTTTTGAATTTTTTCTTCAGGTTCTTCTGCGCTTCACCGAATTGGCTTCGATGGCACTCATCAAAAATAAACACCACCTGCTTGCTGTAGATAGGCAAATCGCCTTCGCTTTTCATCAGGTTGTTGAGTTTCTGGATAGTGGTGACAATAATTTTATTGTCGTCTCTGTCCAAGTTGCGTTTCAAACCAGCGGTACTCTCCGAACCATTCACGCTATCCGGCGAGAAGCGTTGATACTCTCTCCTGGTTTGGTAATCCAGGTCTTTACGATCCACCACGAAAAAGACCTTGTCTACGCAGTCCAGTTCTGTGGCCAGTCGTGCGGCCTTAAAGCTGGTGAGAGTTTTGCCAGACCCAGTAGTATGCCAGACATAGCCGCCACTTTCGGGCTTACTCCAGCCCTTGGCTTGATACACGCTGTTTATCTTCCATAAAATGCGCTCAGTGGCGGCAATTTGATAAGGGCGCATGACCAGCAGCGTGTTGTTGACATCAAAAACCGAATAATGCAGCAACACACTAAGCAATGTGTTCTTCTGGAAGAATGTGGCGGTAAAGTCTTTAAGGTCTTTAATAAGGTCGTTATTGGCCTTTGCCCAGTTCATGGTAAAGTCAAAGCTGTTTTTATTGCGCTGTGTCGTATTCGCAAAATAACGACTGTCTGTTCCGTTAGAAATGACAAAAATCTGCAAATATTTGAACAAGGAATGTTCACTGTTAAAACTCTCCTTGCTGTAGCGATGCACTTGATTAAAGGCCTCGCGAATGGCCACCCCACGTTTCTTTAACTCCACATGCACCAAGGGCAGACCGTTGACCAATATGGTCACATCATAGCGATTCGCGTAGCTGCCTGTCTGCTCAAACTGACTGATGACCTGTACCTTGTTACGAGCAATATTCTTTTTATCCAGCAGGTAGATGTTTTTAATGCGTCCGTCATCAAAGACAAAGTCATGAATGTAATCGTCGTGAATCTTGCGAGCTTTATCGACAATACTGTCGGCGGGGTTATCCAGCCATGTATCCACAAAACGTAACCATTCAGCGTCTGAAAACTGAACGCTGTTCAAAGCTTGCAGCTGTGTACGCACGTTTGACAGCAGTGCTTCGGGCGTGTTGATGGAGGGTACATACTCATAGCCTTGATTTTGCAAGTCTTTAAGAAGTTCTCGCTCCAGATCGGCTTCGCTTTGATAGCTCTCTGCCGCCTGCCATTCTCTGACATACTTATCGAGGACGATGAAACTATTGGATTCGACGATAGGGGTGGTGTGCTCAGGCATTCTGCTCCTCCTGCCGCCAAAAGCTATAGGTGTCTTTCAAATGATCAAGCAAAAATTTAACAGTTGCCTTTTCCGCTGGTGTTGGCTCGGCAACAGTCTCGTGCGACAGCGTATTATGGCTTGCAAATTGTATAATCCTGCTCAAATAGGCTTGCTTGTCGTCGGGTAGTAATTCAGCCCACTTCGGGTAGCCCAAAAAGCTGGCTGTTTTTTCATAAAGATTGCGCAACAAAGTAAAATGATACCTTTCAACTCTGCTTTCTGCAATGGCCTGCTCAATGACTTGAAGTATATGTAGGTGATACGAAAAACTCTTGTTAGAGTCGCCATGTTTTTCAATCAGGCTAAATGTACCATCTTCATAGCGTTCAAGAATGTAGCATTTTTTGGTGTTGAGCTCATTATGCAAGACGTTGTAAAACAATGTATTGTGCGTGGTAATGATGAATTTTATGTTACTGCTGCTCGATGTGATCAATGAGGCCAAATTGACAGCCAATTCAATTAAATGATTTTCATCTAAAGAACTTACCGGATCATCAATAAAAACGTATTCCAAGCTGTTAAAAGCGTCGGTAGACCGCAGCTCAGGCTCTGCAATGTTTAATTCAGAAATTGTCTGGGAAAGCAGAGCATAAAAGACAGCCCAGATAAAGTTGCTTTCTTCACCTTTGGATATTTTTACATGCTGATCGTCCAGCGCTGTGTCATGCTCGAAGGAGAAACGGACTTCAGTGAAGTCAGGGTTGAAGAACGGCGTCAGTTTTTCACTGGTATAATGCTGAAAGGTAGCAACAATGTTTTGATC
>ENA-UEYG01000082-UEYG01000082.1-human-gut-metagenome-genome-assembly--contig:-NODE-82-length-61815-cov-25.576970_pt1 | contig 61815 bp, 55 predicted proteins | sample MGYA00242933_ERZ507934 | MGnify/ENA primary metagenome ERZ507934 (study PRJEB26167, sample SAMN06115527) | human gut metagenome | host: Homo sapiens | place: China:Zejiang | collected 2015-11-10... | reverse complement strand
CCGAAATATAGGTTTAACTATGAAATTTAATTATAAATCCTATTTCTTTTTCCAAGCTTTGGATTCTTTCTTTTAGTAAAAGTGGTATGCTTTCAATATCAAAATACATCCTATCAAATGTATTTCTTTCTATTGGTACAATTTCTACCTTTTGAATTATATTTTCAAGAAAGGCTTTAAATACTTTATTTGCATCAAATCTATTATTAGGATAAAAATCAATCACTGGATCTGTTTCATTTCCATACTTATAACTACAGGTAGTCTCTATTATTTCATTATAATTTGTATATAATTTTATTCTTGCTTTCCCTTCATTTATATTGCAATCTGTAAAATATATACAGAAATGTGTGAGTATATTTAGCTGAGATGGTAATAACTCCTCTGGAGAAGATGAAAATTTTGATTTAATTCTATCTAATATACTCTTTTTATATAATAGGTTTCTCATCATTTCATCAATATTTTGAGGAAGTCTTGCTTTTCTTCTGTAACTATTTCCACTGTTTTTCTGCAGTATATTGCATCATTTCCAAATTCTTTTGTTAACGATACATCCCACTCACCTTCTCTGTAAAATAATTTCGGCATACAATTAACCTCCTACATTTAAACTAATAGAATTATATTTGAAAAATCTTAATAATCAACAAAATTCCCCATGCTGATTGTTATAAGAAATTTTCACAAAAATAATGAAATTTAATTGATTGTATTGTTTACCTAATATACAATTTTGTTATCTTATTATCGCTAGCAGGAGACATTTATGTTAATAATCGGATTAATTTGCAATTGTATATTATTATTCTTTCTAGCAAGAACGAGTGCATATAAACTCATAAAATCAAGACTTCCTCAAAATATTGTTGAGGATATGTATGCAGGTGATTCTGAAACGGCTCATTTTTTTACTGCATTTATGAATTTTTCTTCTTTTATTATTTGTGTTGTATGTGGTTATATGTTTTTACATCAGTATTATATGGAGTTTTTGCCTTTTGTACTGTTATTGATTGCTAAAAAATGGAAAACAAGCCTTGCTAAGGCAAAAGTGCGTATGTACGTGATGCAAAAGCTTTTTCAAAAAGATACTCCCAATACTTTTCAAACTGATTTTGTAGAAATGTTTTCTAAATTAATGAAAATGATTGACCGAACTTATGTTTTTTCTCCGATAGATTATCCCCAACAAGTTGAAATAACAACGGCATATTTGGCATTCAAAAATAAATCGAAATCGTAGAGTTTATACAAGCATCTATGAATTTAGAAGATTATCATATATAATTTGTTAGTATTTCGTGGTTTTATTATGTTAAAAATACCGAAAAGTTAAAGCGTTTCCCGTCTATAACTTAGCAATCCCGTCCCAATCGTAGCAAAATGTCATTGGTTTTGTGCGTTTTAGGGGCTCCCGAATTAGAAAATACACCGCATAATATAAATAGTTAATGAGTAAAACACTATTTATGAAAGGAAAAAACTATGTGGTATGTAAAACTTAATGATACGATTCTTCCAACACCTTATCAATATTTTAGCGATTGCCTGGCTGAGTGTAAAAGATTGCAGCGGGTTATGGTGGCTGTGTTTTCTGAACCGGTATTGATTGGTTAATTTTGGTATAAAGGAGATTTGAGATGTTAAAGAATTTTGAAAACTGGCTTTTGGAAAATAATTACAGCGCAAGCACCTCAGCTGATTATATGGGACGGGTTGAAAGATTATGCCGGAAAGAAGGTTATACACTTGCTCATTTAGTTGAAAACATCTCTTCTATCCTACCTCAATATGAAATAACCGGTGAAAAATCAAGCTATGGTAAAAGAAGTCATACATCAGTCAGACAGGCCTTAAGAAAATTTCAGATGTTTATCCAAATGTCAAATTCAGTAGAAAATATATAAACTGTTCCATAGATAAAGTTTATAATTTAGCCCGGTTTGATTGATTTCAGGTCGGGTTTATGTTTTACTTATTTTATCCAATTCGCTTGTTTCTGGGCTGTTTATGGAGCAATGGGATATATTTTAAAAAGATATTTATGTAAATTCAAAATATTAACCTGATTAAAATTGTAAATGAGGTTGGTTTTTGACAATAATTATTTTTTATTGACACACTCCATTACTTTTTTTATAAATGATATTATGCAAAAAGGGAAAGCAATGACATTTACACCAATAGACATAAATAGCTGGGACAGAAAAGAATATTTTGAACATTACTATAAAAATATTCCATGTACTTATAGTATGACTGTCACATTAGATATTACCAATCTAAAAGCGCAAAACAGGCACTTATATTCAACTCTGCTGTTCTATGTAACAAAATTAATTAACCAACATAAAGAATTCCGTATTTGCTACAATAGAGAAGGAACGCTCGGTTTCTATGATGAAATGATACCGAGTTATACGGTTTTTAATAAAGAGACAGAAACATTTACCAGTATTTGGACAACGATGCATAAAGATTATGGCGAATTTTATGCTGAATATAAAAAAGATGTAGAAATTTATGGTAAAAATAAGGGACTGTTCGGAAAACCTGATACACCGGAAAATGTGTTCAATGTTTCTATGATACCATGGATTAGTTTTGAGGGCTTTAACCTTAATTTACAAAAAGGATATGATTATTTATTGCCTATTTTTACTTTTGGGAAATATTACTACAAGAATAGTCAATGTTTATTACCATTAAGCGTTCAAGTTCATCATGCTGTTTGTGATGGTTTTCATCTTAGCCGGTTTGTTAATGAATTGCAAAAAATGCTAGACCGGTAATATAAAACATAATAATACCTATTTACAATGTGTTATAACTATCAAAAGGAATCTGATGTTATTGTAATGTCGCGATTCTTTGGGAATGTAAAACATTTTTTTAATTATTTTGATTATGTGACGTTGATGTCATTAATTCATAAAACTAATTTCTCGGCAAACAAGAAAAGAAGTTGTAACTTCTCGGTAAATTGGAAAAGAAGTTAACTTATGACATAGCAGTGTTACAAGTTAAAAAATAAATTGTTATTAACGTCAAAAACTTTTTTTAGCAACCTCTTGCCCTTGAGGGCACAATGTTAAATGTCTTATTTTTTGACCGTATGACTCAGCCGTTTTGTTTGGTATAGGTTTGCTTAGATTTTCATTAAACAGCTTGTTCTGGGCTGATTTTTGATTCTTTATGCTTGTGTTTTGACTAAATATTGATTGTACGAAACATTTATGGATAAAAACAATTTATATACGATTCCATTCATATAGTTTATAATTGCGATATATCCGGTTTAATGTAATTTATCTTAATCCCATTGTCTTTTAACTTTTTGATGTCTTCTTGATGTTCCTTATAAAGTTGGTTGTAGTCATCACGTATTTTTTCAAGAAGAGATTTAGATATATACAAACCATTATTGGAACACGCTCCTTTATTAAGATAACATAACCAACCGTTTGCACCATTTTTATCATATCCTTTTTTAGTTTGGAGCATATTGTTGTATTTGGAGCCTTTATATTCTTTATTCCCATTACAAACAGATGTCTTTAATGCCTGTTGGATCTTATCATCTATTTCTTCATCAAATACTTCTCTGATACCGTGTATGTGTGTTTCTTTATCATTTATATCTTTTCTTTTATTCTTATGTTTATTTTCAAGGATAAAGGACATCATAGGTTTATCAGATGACTTAAAGATATAATCAAGGTTACCATATATTCTTTTAATAATAACAGCTTTTAATTTTTTGTATGTTAAATTGCTATACTTATCTCTAAATTGTTTACTTAAGTCTAATGTAAATGGTTTAATGTTTGTAAATTTCTTTGTTTCTGCCATAAAATAAAAGAAGTATGCCAGCTTTTGTACCTGAGTTATATCTCTCCACATTGGTAATTTATGAATGTTAACTTCTTTCTTTTGATACTCATTTCCATATATATTACTTATATAGAGTGCGATATCAAATTTATTTTTGTACCAATTAACTATGGAAATAAAAGCTCTGAAGCTGCGTTGGCTCTGCTTTTTTGATTTTATTTTCTGTTTTTTTCGCATAAACAATTCTCCAACATTTTCTTTCTAGAATTGTCTGCTTATTCGGATTTGATAAAATAATTTTCCAAATAGTATATTTTTTGCGTACTTTTGAGATTTTTCGACGTATATATAAAGAAAAGCCAACCTTTAAAACTCGGATGTTAAAGGTTAATCAATATCCATTAAGTGACATCAATGTCATTAAATCATAACAAGCAATTTTTTTAGCTTTATAAAAGCCTATTGAAAACGCCAAAACCATTTTAAAGCCTTCGCACGTAAAGGCCGTTTCAATTTTTGTTAGTCATTTTTTATCTTAGCCAGTGTGGGCCGGAGGATAGGCACTCCCCAGCCGAAGAGTATGGGCGTGGCAGGCCATGGATAGGTGCTCCGAACCGGTAACCTCTGCTAAAATTTACAAAGGTTGGAGAAAAATTTAGTAGAAAGTCATAATAACATACTTCTATAATGTATGAATGAAACATTTAAGAAAATAAAAGAAGAATTGTCTGTTTATTATCCCGATGTTACGGATGATGAATTAGAAACTATGACTCAAAAACTAATTACATTTTTCAAATTAAGTGCCAAAGCTGTTTTAGAAGCAAAAAAAGCGGAAAATTCATTAAATGACATTGATGTCATTAAATCAGATATTTGTAAAAAATAAATTGTCGTTGAAGACAAGAACTTTTAAAGCAACTTCATTTATTTTGTGAATGAGGTTAATTATCTGAAATATCAGTAAAAAGTTACAAAATCATTCATTTTTTTGCGTACAATCCCAAAACAACACGACATAATAACATTATCGGACTAATTTTAAGGAGTAATTTGTTATGTCTAAAAAGAATAAATATCAAAATATCGCAGATGAAGAGTGTAAACAGGCTGTTATTTTTGCCCGAGTGTCATCAGAGGAACAGAAAAAAGGCGCTTCCATTGATGCTCAGCTTAAAACGGTTATTGATTACTGCGATAATCACAAGTTTAAGATTCTAGATAAATTCTCTATTGTCGAGAGTTCAACGCGAGGTGGTCGTTTAAAATTTTATGAAATGCTGGAATTTGTTAAACAGCAAAAGCATAAAACCGCCATTGTCGTCAATTGTGTTGACCGGTTGCAACGAGGTTATAAAGAATGTGTCGAACTTGATGAGTTACGTAAACAAGGAAGAATTGAAATACATTTTTATAAAGAAACTTTCTATTTGCATAAAGACAGTACCTCTTCAGATATATTGCGTTGGGATATGGGGGTGTTATCAGCTAAAATGTATGTCGGGTCGCTGCGTGATAATGTCATCAGAAGTCAGGAATATAAAAGAGAACAAGGACAATGGCAATCCTGCGCTCCGGTCGGTTATTTAAATGTATCTAAAACCAAAACATCTCCGGCAGACATTATTATCGACCCTGACCGTGCGCCAAAGGTTAAGAGATTGTTTGAAGAATATGCTAAAGGCGGCCGGACTTTGCAGGATATTACCAATTTGGCGAGAACCTTGGGTTTATGCTCAAAAATGTGTACCGTTAAGAAAACAATCAGTCGGGCGCAGGTGCAAAATATTCTTAAAAACACCTTTTATATTGGATATTTCACTCAAAAAGGCAAAGTTTACAAACATCATTATCCAAGATTTATAGATGAAGAGTTGTTTCATATTGTGCAAAATGTAATGGAAGGCAGGAAACGCGCACCGAGTAAATTATATTATGGTGATAAACAATACATATTCTCCGGTTTGGTCAGATGCGGTTGTTGTGGCAGCTTGATGACTTGTGAAACCAAAGTAAAAGACGATAAACATTCTTACAATTATTTAAAATGTAACAAATTACGTTCCAAATGTAGTCAGAAACCTATCAATGAAGCTAAAATCCTCGCCCAGTTGGAACAGGAATTATCGTTACCTCTTGCCGTTAGTGACGATATGTTAAAAAATATTAAGTCCGAGGTCAAAAAGCAGCTTAAAGAAGAAAGAGTAAATACTGCGACTCTCAAACGGGATATTACTATTAAGATAAATGATTTAGATGAACAACTAAAAACCTTGTTTCGTGGTTATATCCAAGGAAAATGCGATGAAAAAATGTATAATGAGCTCAAAACTGAAATTGAATTGGAAAAAGAGAAACTGCAAAAAGATATGGACAGATACCTTGAGATTGATACTGAAACAGATGAAATCTTGGCAAATATCGCTGAAATTGCTGCAAATGTTGGAAAATTCTTAAAAAGTCCGATTATTTCGCAAAAAAGAGACATTTTGAATTTAATCTTATCGGACTGCAAAACTGATGGAAAAAATCTTTGTTTTTCAATAAGAAAGCCGTTCGATAAACTGCTAAAAACGCCTGAAATCAACAAATGGTGCCGCTGGCAAGAATCGGACTTGCGACCCCGTCATTACCAATGACGTGCTCTACCACTGAGCTACAGCGGCGGCAACGAAAGGAAACATACACGCCCTTCAAAAAAAAATCAAGTATAATTTTATGATTAATGTTAATTATTTTTTTTTACGGAAGTTTTTTCTGTCCCGGCGGCTCTTCAATTCTTCCTAACCGCCGCTATATATATTAAGCCGGAAGGAATAAACCTTTGCGGCACTGATAACTTATGACTGGCTGAACAATTAATCACGGAAACACCCGGTTTGTGCCGGGTGTTTTTTATGCTTGGTTATTTTGCAAAAATCTTTTATGATAATTCCGGTTTGGTAAAGAGGATATGTCAATGCATAGACTGTGGCTTGTGGCAGTGTTCTGCCTTTTTTTAAGCGCCTGCGCCGGAGAAAAGCCGGAACTGCGCAGCTCCTATCTGCTGGTAACCGGTCCGCACCGTTATCCGGTTACGCTTAACTTTGACGAGGAAAGCGGGCAGTATTGGGGCACTTATTTTAATCAATATTACGGAGACTATCGGCTGGAAGAAAAAGAAGAAACCCGGCGGATTTTTTTTGACACGGTCAATGCCACCCGGCTCAGACGTCCGGAGCGTATGCTGAAACCGGAACGCGCCTATTTTGATTTCCTCTATGGCGAAAAAATAATGTATCTGACGCAGGATGAACTGGTTTTGGAAAACATTTACGGTCAGACGCTGCGTTTTAAAGCTGTCGATTAAAGAATAATTAAGGCTGGTATTTTATGAATATGGGTATATCTTAAAAAAGCACGTTATTTATTAAAGGAGATTTTTCATGTCTAAACTGTTTAGCCTGATTTTGGGCACTTTGTTGTTTGCCGCCTGCACGGCCGAAACTCCGGACAGTTTCGTCGGTAAGGAATATAAACTGCAGAATGCTCCGGCAAATGCGGAAATTACGCTCGGCTTCGACGGAAAGGAAAACCGTTTTTTCGGAAAATCGGCAATTAACAATTATTTCGGTTCTTACACGCTGGACGGCGATAAAATAACTTTCGGCCCTGCCGGAGCAACCATGATGGCCGGTCCGCAAGAGCTGATGACCGCAGAGCAGGAATATCTGCAGTTTTTGCCGACGGTCAAGCATTTTAAGTTGGACGGAGAAAAGCTGACCCTGAGCGGCGCAGACGGCAAAGAACTGGTTTTTGAAGAAACCGGAACCGTCTCTGAAAATTAAATTTCCAGGGCTTTCCCGAAAGAAACCGTAAAAACGTTTAGCCGATTCGCTAAACGTTTTTTGTGCGCGAAGCATTACTTTTCTGTTGTTTTTATTTCAAAAATAGCTATTCTTTACAAACGTTGACTAATAATAAAATGAAATAGGACGAATACACATGTTGGATATTAAATATATTATCGATAATCAGAATCAAGTCAAAGAAAGCCTGGCTAAAAAAGGATTCCCTTCCGAAAACGTCGATAATTTAATATCAACCTATCTGGAAATGAACAAACTCAAAACCTCGTCACAGGCTCTGGCGGAAGAGAAAAACCGGCTGAGCAACTCCATTAAGTCAGCCTCGGCGGAAGAGCGTCCCGCAATTATAGCTAAAAGCCGTGAACTCGGTGACGAACTGAAAAAGCAGCAGGAAGAACTGGGTGAAATTCAGGCCCGGTTTGACGAGCAGATGCTGCGTATGCCGAACTATCCCAGTCCGGACTGCCCGGTCGGACCTGATGAAAGCGCCAACGTTGTTCTGCGCAAGGTGGGCGAGCCGACCAAGTTTGACTTTACCCCCCGCGACCATATTGAGCTGATGGAGTTAAACGACTGGAGCGAAATGGAGCGCATTGCCAAAGTTTCCGGTTCTCGCACTTATGCAATTAAAAATGATTTGGCACAGTTGGAACTGGCCATTCACATGATGGTACTCGACAAACTGCGTTCTCACGGCTTTACGGTCATTACCGTACCTTCCATCTCCAAAGAACGGCCTTTGTACGGCCAGGGCTATCTGCCTTTTTCCCGCGACGAGATTTATTATATGCCTGCCGATGATTTATATCTTTCGGGAACAGCCGAATTGATTCTGAATTCCCTGCGTGCCGATGAAATTCTCAGCGAGAACGAACTGCCGATTCTCTATGCCGGATTTTCTCCCTGTTTCCGTCGTGAAGCCGGAGCCGCCGGAAAAGACACCCGCGGTTTGGTGCGGGTTCACCAGTTTATGAAAACCGAACAGTTTGTCATCTGCAAAAATGACGTCAACGAAAGTGACAAGTGGCATAAAAAGCTTCTGGCGATCTCCGAAGAAGTTTTGCAGGATTTGGAGCTTCCTTATCAGGTTCTTGATATCTGCACCGGTGATATGGGTGCGCCGAAATATCGTCAGTATGACCTGGAGGCCTGGGTTCCTTCGCAGAACTGTTATCGTGAAACCCATTCCTGCTCCAACATCACTGATTGGCAGGCCCGCCGGACGAATTTGCGCTATCGCGACAATGCCGACGGCAAAGTTAAATATGTTCATACATTGAACAATACCGGCATCGCAACGCCCCGCGCTCTGGTTCCGTTTATTGAAAATCACCAGAATGCGGACGGTACGGTTAATATTCCGGTCAAGCTGCGGCCTTATCTCGGCGGCAAGACCAAAATCGGTAAAAACGCTTAAACTGAAAACCGCTCCTTGTGGGCGGTTTTTTTGCGGGAGAAAAAGCATGACGCCTTCTGACATCCGTAAAATAATCGACTTCTATCGCATTGTTGAAAAATTGTGTCTGGTAAGACGCGATGTAAAATTATCCGACGGCCGACCGGAGAATGATACCGCGCATATTTTGAAAACGGCTTATCTGGCAATGTCGGTCTTTCCTTATCTGCAAACAAAAGTCGATTTGACCAGAATGCTGGAGCTGGCTCTGGTTCATGATTTGGTTGAAGCCGAATGCGGTGATGTTCCTCTGGCTGCCCAACAGGGGGATTCTCAACTGAAAAAACAGAAGAAAGAAGCCGAAACCGCCGCCGTAAAACGTTATCGCCGAATGCTGCCCGCCGCTGCCGGCAGCCGGATTTATGACTTGTTTATGGAATATGAAAACAAAAGCAGCCGCGAAGCACAGATTGTTTATGTTCTGGATAAACTGGAGGCTGATTTTCAGGCCTGCCGTTATGGCGATGTCCGCTATTGGGGAGAGGGGGCGAACGGCGACTGGTATTATCGTTGCGTGATGAGCGGCGAAACCCCGGAAAAACCGTGGCTTGCCAAACTTAAAGAACCGCTGCTGGATCATCTGGAAGCCCAGTGTCTGAATATTTGCCGTATGGCCATGATTAAAAGCTGTGTTAAAACGAATGTTATTCCGTCAGAATTAAATTATCAGCGTCTGCCGTTAACCGATGCTTTGTCCGACTTTATGGATATCGTTGAAAAGCTGGCCCTGGTTAACCGGGATAACCTGTTGTCCGACGGAACGCCGGAAAGCGATGCCGACCATGTTGTTAAACTGTGTTTCCTGCTGTTGGTTCTTACCCCTTATCTGCAAAATCGGTTTGCTTGCGGAGAACTGCTGCAGCTGGCTTTAATCCATGATTTGCCGGAAGCGCTGGCCGGGGATGTTTCTTTGTCATCGCAGATTCGCTATCCGGAATTGAGAGTGCACAAAAAAGAAAAAGAAGCCGAAGCTGCCGCCGCTATCCGTGCCGTATTGCCGGCTCCGTTAAATCAGCAGTTTTTTGCTTTGTTTAGCGAATATGAAGCGGGAGTAACCCCGGAAAGCCGTCTGGTTAAATTGCTGGACAAACTGGAAGCAACCCTGCAAAGCAATCTTTATCATGACGGCGATGTCCGCTACTGGGGAAAATGTGATTGCGGCGACTGGTATTATCGTAACGCATTGACGCCGCATCCGGAAGTCAATGAACTGAATGAGCCCGCGGTATCCGCTTTGCAGGAGGAGATTATCCGCCTCTCCCGGGAAAATATTCTGAAAAGCGGCCTTTCTCTGCCTGAAACGGAAGCGGCCGCACAATAAAAAAGCCCTCCGGGGAGGAGGGCTCGGTCTTAACTGTTGCTGTTAAGGTTCTGAATTGCCAGCAAAAACGGAGAAATCAGCTTGGGTTGCGGTTTGGCGCCATAATGTTTTTCCAGCACCTGAATCTGATTTATCTTTTTCAAAACGCTGGCCGGAACTCTGGTATCTGCCGGCAGATAAAGGTCAAAACTGCTGTAGCTGCCGGTTGAGGTCATCGGCCGACGGATCTTGCTGGAACAGTCTTTGTTGCCGCTGAAGATGCCGATGTGTCCGTGCGGATGCGAGGCGCTGCGTCCGTAAACGCCGACCCCGCCATCGGGAACCACGGTGTTATTGCTGACATGGCTTTTGATGCGGACAAAATGCGGATTGGCGTCAAGTTGCCGCTTGGCCATATAAGCGCTTCGGCCGTACATTTCGCCCAATCCGGTTTCGCGGAAAGCTTTTTTGGCGCCGCGGAAGCAATAGCCTTCACAGTTCATCCGGGCCGCGACGTCTTCGGCATTCTCAGCTAGCTTTATGGCTGTTGGGCTGGGAACCATCGCCGCCAGATCTTCGGCAGTGAATTCAATATCGGTATAAGACAGGTCGGCAAGGGTAACGACATTTTCTTCCGCCGCCGGAGAATCCTGTTGTGTCATGGCATTAATGAGCGTTTGCTCCAGCAAAGGGTTGATAAAGCCGAAATCGGTCAGTTCATAATCAGGATAACTTTTGTTCTCTTCTGCGGCCTGTGTGAATGAAGCCGTTAAACCGGCAGACTGGTCAGGCGTTATATCCGGCAGAGAAATCTGCTTACTGTTTAAAGCAGCTTTATATGACGCATTGTCGTTCATCGGGTAACCGTTGTATGCCCCGGTGGTGCTGAACAATGTGGCTGCAGCCACGCCGTAGCGTTTGATGTTGCGGCGGAAAGCCTTGGCCGCGTCTCCGCAGAATTCTTTAACCTGTCTGAAAAACGACATTCCTGATTTTTTCTTCGTGCCTGTCTTGGGAGCAGACTGTTTTTTAGCTGCCCGAACCGAAGAATCGATTTTAGCCTGCGGCTGAGAGGCGACAGCTGTTCCGTTATCCGGCTTATGTTCCGTTTTAGGTTGAGAAGGAACCGGTGCCTGAGACTGAACCGGCTTTACGAAATCATCTGCCGGTTTGTTTACTTGAAGGTGAATTTCTTCACTCGTGATTTTCTCAGTTTCATCGACAACCGGATGTTCGGCGACAGTCTCGCCCGTCATTGGTACCGAAACCGTCTCGGCCGGATTTTTTGTTTCCCGTTGTATGCGGAGAGCCGTATTGTCGGAGACCTCTTTTACGCCGGATTTTGTTTCCCGAATGTTCATGGAATATTCTTCCGACATAGGAGCTGCGGCTGTCTCTGCCGTGTCTGATTCAAAAATTTCATTGTCGGGAAGAACAAATTCATCGGCAGTGCCGCGGGACATGGCATCCAAATTGAATGTTTCAGACATTTCTGCCGAAACAGCGCCCTGTCGGCGGGTCGTCTGATAACGATGCTGCTCGAGCATAATTTTGGCCTTGGTTGCTTCGGGAGAATATTCATAACGCATCTGACCGCCGTGCTTATAATAGTTGCGGCCGAATTCTTCAATATATTCTTTCATTAAATCCAATGCGTCATTATCAATGTTGAGCTTCCCTTCGGCAAAGAGTTTAATCTGCTCTTCGGCCTCCTCGACGATTTGAGCAAATTTGGCATTGACAATATGCCGGACTTGCAGATTTTGCTGGGCATTTTTGCAGAATTCATAGATTTCTCTGATTTTCAGTAATTTTTGCTTGGTAATATGATGAGAATTGTTAGCTGCGACTGAGGAATAAGTGTCGTCATTAAATGTCATTTTCTTACCTTCCTGCATGTTTTTTTAGCTGATGTGACAAAATATAACAAATTTTTGTCATTATGTAAAGGGTGGAATTTTAATTTTAATAAAAGTGTAACATTAAAAATATTGTTGAATAACAATAGGTTATTGTGAGATATAACGAATTTCATATTCCGCTATAACTTTCGTTATATAATTGTGTTTTGTCTATTTTAAGCTGCTCCGCGGAATGGTTTTGGGCTTTATGAAATCTCAGATAGGTTCAGAGATTGCCGGCGCTGGAAAAATTGATGCGCGGGTCAACTAAGGAATAAGTGATGTCGCTGAGTAATTTCAGCAGCAGGCCTAAAAGCGCAAAAATGTATAAGGTTCCGAAAATAACCGGATAATCGCGGGTCATAATGGCTTCGTAGCCGAGCAGACCCAACCCGTTAAGTGAAAAAATAACTTCAATCAGCAACGAGCCGGTAAACAGCATTTTAATCAGCAGCGTCGGAAAACCGGCAACCACAATCAGCATTGCATTGCGAAAGACATGCCCGTATAAAACCTGATTTTCACTCAGGCCTTTGGCGCGGGCAGTCAAAACATACGGCTTGTTGATTTCATCCAGAAACGAATTTTTTGTCAGCATGGTCAGGCTGGCAAATCCTCCGATAACCATGGCTGTCACCGGCAGGGTAATATGCCAGAAATAATCAATGATTTTGCCGAACAGGGAAAGCTGCTCCCAGTTGTCGGAAGTGAGTCCCCTCAGCGGAAACCAGTGCAGATAAGTTCCTCCGGCAAAAAAGACAATCAGAAACACCGCAAACAGAAAAACCGGAATAGCCGCCCCGATGATAACCGCAAAAGAAGTCCAGACGTCAAAAGCGCTTCCGTCGCGTACGGCTTTTTTTATGCCCAGCGGCAGCGCAATCAGATAAATAATCAAAGTTGACCACAGTCCCAATGAAACGGAAACCGGCAGCCTTTCCCAAATCAGACGGCTGACGGATTTATCCTGATAATAGCTTTTGCCGAAATCAAACCTGGCATAAGAACTGACCATTTGCCAAAAGCGTTCATGCAGAGGTTTGTCAAATCCGAATTGTTTTTCCAGCTCTTTGATTAGATCCTCGGGCACGCCCTGCGCTCCCTGATACTTTGCCGCCGACTGATTCATGTTTACCGCCGCGGTGGAGGTAAACTGCGACTTTGAATCAACGTTAAAACCGCGGTATTTGGCCAGAGTGTGTTCCACCGGTCCGCCCGGTGCTGTCTGGATAATCAGAAAATTGATTGTCAGAATGCCCAGCAGTGTCAGCGGAATCAGCAGCAGGCGTTTAATAATGTAATTTCTCATTTGTTGTCCTTTCCTGCCGGGGTTTGGGCCCACCATGTCATCGGCTGAAAACCGGCCTTGACTTTGCTGTGCGGAAACATGAATTTGTTGTGATAAGCTACCCGCTGAGCCGGAGAATACCACTGCGGAATCATATAGTTTTCCGTCAGCAGAACCCTGTCGAGCGCACGCACATACGCTTCATAGTCGTCTTTTTCCTGTGCTGCGATTAACCCCTTGATTAACTGGTCGGCAACCGGGTTTTTGATGCCCATAATGTTATAGCTTCCCCTGACGTCAGCTGAAGCGCTGCCCCACATTTCGGCCTGTTCGTTGCCGGGCAGGCGGCTGACGCCGTAGGAGATAATCGCCATGTCAAAATCAAAATTGTCCAGCCGGTTTTTAAAAATATTTACTTCCAAATTGCGAAAAGTCAGTTTGATGCCGATTTTGGCCAGATTATTGATAAAAGGCAGCATCACCCGTGTAAAGGTGTTGCCGTTGGCCGAATTGCTTAAAACTTCAAATGCCAGTGGTTCCCCGGTTTTCAGATTGGTCATTTTTCCGTTTACAAAGTCATATCCGGCTGCCCGCAGCAACTTGACGGCTTCCTTCAGGTGCCGCCGTGTTTCCTTGAAGTCTTTGTGCCGCGGATTTGCCGGAACCGTTGTAAAAACTTCGTCCGGCAACTGCCGCCGGTATCTGTTCAAAATTGCCAGTTCTTTTCCTTGCGGCAGGCCGGTCGCTTCCATGCCCGTATTGGTAAAATAACTGTACAGGCGCCGGTACTGGTTATAAAACAGTTTATCGTTGGCCCAGTCAAAGTTAAAAGCCAGTGCAATCGCCTGTCGGACACGCCGGTCCTGAAATTGGGGCTTGCGCAGGTTGAAAGCAAACATTTGCAGCACGGCCGCGTTATTATGAGCCATTTCCTGTTTGATTATCCTGCCTTCTTTAACCGGACGGTTGTCATATCCGGTAACCCAGATTTTGGCAATATATTCTTCCCGTACGTCTATACTGCCGGCAAACAGGGCCTGCAAAGTGACAGTCGTATCCTGATAATAGTCAAAACGAACTTCGTCAAAGTTAAAAAAGCCCTTGCGGCTGGGCAAATCTTTCGCCCAGTAATCCGGATTCCGCCGGAAAACCAGATACCGTCCCGGTTCATATTTTTCCAATCGGTAAGGGCCGCTGCCGAGCGGAATGCGCAGTGACGGTTTGCTGAAGTCAAGCCCCTCCCAGTCTTTGGCCGAATAAATTTTTATTTGTGACAAAATCAGCGGCAGTTCTTTGTTCTGCGAACCTTTTTTGAAATAAAAGCGCACTTCCCGCGGATTAATTTTTTCCACCCGCTCCACATCTGCATAATAAACCTTATAAAGCGGCTGTCCTTTTTCTGTCAGAGCCTTGTAGCTGAAAATAACGTCATCGGCGGTAATCGGCGTCCCGTCTTGAAATTTGGCCCGTTCATCCAGCAGAAAGCCGACATACGAATTGTCTTCCGGCAAATCAAAGGCCTTTGCAACCAATGGATAAACCGTCGCCGGATCGTCTGCCGGAACAATGCCCAGACTGTCCAAACTCAGATTGGCCACCTGCGGCGTAGCATTTCCTTTAAAGATAAACGGATTGAAATTGTCAAAACCGCCATATTCCGGCATCACGATTCGCCCGCCTTTGCGCGCCTGCGGGTCGGCATAGTCGAAATGGGTAAAATCATGTTCGTATTTGGGATGATGATACAGGGCAATCTGCGGCAGAATCTCAGCCGTTGCCGGAAACGGCAGCAACAACAGACCGCTCAGCAGCCAAAGGCGGATTTTTTTATTTATTGTAATTGTCCTCATCCGTCCATCCGCTGAAGGGATATGCATAATCTTCGTCTTTTGCCTGTGTCAGTCGGGATTTCCTTGTTTCTGCCGGGTAAGCGGTTTCCGTCTCCGGTTTGGCCTCCGCCCGCGGCTGAATGCCGGTCATCTCCTCCCATTCCCGTTTGAGGGAGTTGAGTGTTTTCTGTGTATTGGTAAAGCCGATTTCCGTTTCCTCCATGCTCGAAAAAGTCGGCTGCTTTCTTATGTCTTCGACGGCTGGTTCCCTTTCTTCGGCAAAGCGGCTTCTTTCCTTGTCGTCTCTTTCTTCTTCACTGCGGGTGATAACCGGCGCCGGCATGGCGTCGTCGTCATGTCGCACGTCAACAAACGGCGTTTGCGGTTCACTGTCGGTTTCCGCCGTGCCGAAACTGCGTTCCAGAGCCATTGAAAAGGGATCCCTGTCGCCGTTCGTTTCCGGTTCTTCTTGGGGCCGGCTGCGGTGCTTAAACGGATTGAACATATCCATAAACGATTTACGGTCGCCGTCTTCCGTTTGCGAAACGGCGGCAAAAGAAAAGTTTTCGTGCTGAGGTCTGAGTTCGCGGTGTAAAGGTTCTCTTTCTTCCGTTGCCGGAGCAGAAGCGGAAAGCCCGCTGAACCGGCGTGATTCCGGTGAAGTTTCCTCATTTTCCTCCCTGAGGTCGCCGAAGTCGCGCTTGCGGCGGATTTGTTCGCCCCAGGGGGCAAGAATGGAATAGACCTTGCCGTAAACTCCGGTTTCGACCATTGTCAGAAAAATGCGCTCTTTGTCATGTTTTTCCAAAATACCGAGCAGATTTTGATATCGGGCGCAAAATTCCAGAATTGTCCCTGCCAAGACTTTGTCGTTTTGGGCCTTGAGAACCAGCCGGCTGCCGAAATTGCCCTGATTGGCGTCAATTTCGATAATTACTTTGCCGAATGCCCATTTGGCGCCGTTGCGAGTTTTGGCCCACAGGGAATCTATCTGCTCGGGCGCAGCCAGTGCCCCGCGCTGAATAATTTCGGCCAGCAGTTCGTTCATGTCGGTTATGAACAGGTCAAATTTATTGAGAATGAAACCGTCTTTGCCGTTTTGTTCGGCTTCCAGCATAATCCGTGCGATTAAATCCGTATATTCCAGATTCTTTTTCATCTGTTTAAACAAACTGTACATATTGTCGTTCAGGCGGTGGAAGTTCAGATATTGGGTCACGTAACCGAAAATCATCCACAAGACGAGAACCGGCAGCACCAGCAGCGCGATATACAAGGAAATGTCCGACAGTCCCAAACTGCCGAAACTCATGCCGCCGAGCTTGTCTTTCAAATACATGAACATATAAATCAACCACAGGAAAGTTGAAAAGACCGAGGCAAAAAAAGCTAAAGCTAACACGAACGGAAACTCCCGGTTAATAAACAAAATCTGCCCTTTATACTATTCCATCTGCGGCAGATTTCAATTAAAATCTTTGCAAAACGCCCTGCTTTGGGATATTAGGGGCGATAAATCAACAACAAACAAAAATAATAGTCGAAATTTTGAAATTTTTGTGCTAAGAAACCAGCAGGACTAAATTTATAAAGAGAAAAAACACCATGAGTAATAACAATACATTGGTTTTGGATTTTGAAAAAAATATCGTTGAAATCGAAGCTAAGATTGAAAGTTTAAAACTCTTGGCCAAAGACCAGGATGTCGATATCGCCCAGGAGGTTAACCGTTTGGAACAAAAACTCGAAAAACAGGTCAAGCTGACATACGCTAACCTGACCCCTTGGCAGAAACTTCAGGTTTCCCGCCATCCCCAGCGCCCGCACTGTCTGGATTATGTTCATGCCCTGATTGAAGATTTTACCCCGCTCTGCGGCGACCGCCTGTTTGGCGACGATGAGGCTATGATTGGCGGTATCGGCCGCTTTAAGAATATTTCCGTCGTTGTCATCGGACAGGAAAAGGGTTCTGATCTTGAAACCCGTATGAAACATAATTTCGGTATGGCCAAGCCGGAAGGGTATCGCAAGGCACAGCGCCTGATGGATATGGCTGACAAATTCAATATGCCGGTTATCGCATTCGTCGATACCGACGGCGCCTTCCCGGGCATCGACGCCGAAGCCCGCGGTCAGGCCGAGGCAATTGCTTCATCAATTGAAAAATGCTTGCAGATTCATGTGCCGATTATCTCAATCGTTATTGGTATGGGCGGTTCCGGCGGTGCCATTGCCATTGCCACGGCTAACCGGATTCTGATGCTGGAACACTCGATTTATTCGGTTATTTCTCCCGAAGGCTGCGCTTCCATTTTGTGGCGTTCGGCCGATAAAGTTCAGGAAGCGACTGAAGCGTTGAAACTCACTGCGCAGGATTTGCGTAAATTCGGCGTGATTGACGAGATTATCAAAGAGCCGGTCGGCGGCGCCCATCGCGACCCCAAAACCACTATCGAAAAGGTTGGCGACAGCATTCTTAAACATTTGAAGGAGCTGCTGCCGTTGAGCGGTGACGAATTGAAAAAGCAGCGCACGGCCAAGTTCCTGGCCATGGGGCGCAATTTGCCGGAAAATTAAAGGAAAGCCATGACCGTCGGAAGTTTTTATCTGCCCTGGGAGGGACTGCTCGGAGGACTGGTCGTCATCTTGCTGCTCGGCAATATGATTGTTTTGCTGCGGCGAGGTGCTTCAAAAGAGTTGTCTTCGTTGGCGGATACGCTGTTCCGCGGTCAGGCCGAACTGGCCGGACGTCTGACCCAGCTGTCGGAAAATAATCAGAATTCTCAGAACCGTATTGCCGAAGCTATAAACGAGCAGAAACTGTCGGTGCTGAAAATAATGGATGAAAAGCTGCTGGCCGTTACCAAAAGCGTCGGCGACGGATTGCAGCAGTCAACCGCCAAAACGACGGAAACGCTGCACGACCTGCGTGAACGTCTGGCCAAGATAGATGTTGCCCAGCAGAAGATTTCCAGTTTGTCGGAGCAGGTCGTCTCGCTGCAGGAAGTCCTTTCCAACAAGCAGGCGCGCGGCGCTTTCGGCGAGATTCAGCTGAATGACCTCGTCACTTCGGCATTGCCGCCCTCGGCTTATGCTTTTCAGGTTGTGCTCGGTAATCAGAAACGCGCCGACTGCGTGCTGAATCTGCCCAATCCGCCGGGAATGATTGTGATTGACTCCAAATTTCCGCTTGAAAGCTATCAGGCGCTCCGCAATGCCCAAACCGACCGCGAAAAGGTTGAGGCTGAGCGTTTTTTCCGTGCTTCGGTGCTGAAGCATATTAAAGATATTTCCGAGAAATATATTATTCCCGGCGAAACCGCGGAATCTGCCCTGATGTTTCTGCCCTCGGAATCCATATACGCCGAACTGCATTCCAATTTTACCGATGTGGTTGAAGTCTCCTACCGTTCCAAAGTCTGGATTGTTTCGCCGACCACGCTGATGGCCACACTTAATACGGTGCGCGCGGTATTAAAAGACGCCCGTATGCGGGAAATGGCCGGCGTTATTCAGAAAGAAGTCGGCAGCCTGACTGAAGACATTTCCCGGCTTGATGACCGCATTGAGAGCCTGAGCAAGCATTTTGACATGGCTTCGCGCGATATCGGCGACATCAAGGTTTCTTCCGGAAAGATTTCCCGCCGGATTGACCGGATTGAAGATATTCAGCTCGGCAATGACAAAACACCGGTCGGCGTTGAGCATCTGGCCTCCTGAAACCGGAATAATAATATGGGATAACTCATAATAAAATTTTTGCATTTTACCAAATTGCGATATTGATTTATGGAATAAAAGCGGATAACTTATCTGCTGATAACAATAAAAGGAAAATAAAGAGGTATTATCGTGACTAGATCTGAATTAATTGAAAGAATTGCCAATAAAAATCCCCATTTAATGCTGAAAGACGTTGAGCGTATCGTTGCCGTCGTATTTGATAAAATCATCAGCTCTCTGGCGGCCGGAGAACGTGTCGAGTTCCGCGGCTTTGGCGCTTTTTCGATTCGTAAACGCACGCCCCGGGTTGCCAAAAATCCCCGCACCGGCGAACAGGTTCAGGTTGAAGAACGCAATATTCCTCATTTTAAAACCGGAAAACAACTGCATGAATTGCTGAATCCGAAAAAATAATTCCGAAATTTTAGCGAAAGGGCTGGAACATGGGTTTTATGAAACTGTTGATAGGCTTGCCGATATTGATTGTTATTCTGATTTTTGCATTCGTGAATAATGATTTGGCGACGTTTGACCTCTGGCCTTTTTACTTTGAAATAACCGTATCTTTGAGCGTGGCGGTTGTTTTCTTCATTCTGTTGGGCTTTATTCTCGGCCTGGTATGGATGTGGATGTCTTATGCCCCGGTGCGCAAGGCGTTGCGTCAACAGGTTAAGCAAAACAAAAAACTGAGCAAAGAACAGCAGAAACTGGTTGAAAAGGTTTCGGGGCTGCAGTCCAATCTGGACAGCTTTAAGGCCGCCGAAGCCGCTAAACCCAAACCGACAATAAAAGAAAGGTTTAAGGCCGCTTTCTCCCGTAAGCCGAAGACCGGCGAAGCTGCTGAAACCAAATAACTGAAATGGTATAAACATGAACTGGTTAACTGATTTCGTACGTCCGAAAATAAAAAAAGTCACCCCGAAAGAGATTGCCGACAATCTGTGGGTCAAATGCCCGATTTGCGGTCAAATGCTCTTCTCCAAGGAAATGAAGAAAAGCCTGTATGTCTGCACTTCCTGCGGCCATCATCTGCGTCTCTATGTTGACAAACGGCTGAAAATGCTTTTTGACGGCGAGTTTAATGAAATCGCTCTGCCCAAGGTTAAGGAAGATCCGCTCAAATTCAAGGACACCAAAAGATATACCGACCGTCTTAAGGCTTATCGCAAATCAACCGAAAGCAATGATGCCATCCGTGTTGCCCAGGGCGACATCGGCGGCATTCCCTGCGTCGTCGCCGCAATGGATTTCTCTTTTATGGGCGGCTCTATGGGAATGGCCGTCGGCGAGGGAATAGTTAAAGCGGCTGAAGTTTCTGCCCGCAATAATTACCCGCTGATTATTGTCGCTTCCTCCGGCGGCGCCCGCATGCAGGAGGGCATTTTGTCCCTGATGCAGATGGCCCGTACCACGGCGGCGATTAATCAGGTGAAGGAAAAAGGTATTCCTTATATTTCGGTTCTGACCGATCCGACCACCGGCGGCGTTTCCGCTTCTTTTGCCATGCTGGGCGATGTTCACATTGCCGAAAAAGGCTGCATTATCGGTTTTGCCGGGGCCCGCGTGATTGAACAGACGATTCGCGAAAAACTGCCGGAAGGTTTCCAGCGCGCCGAATATCTGCGTGAACACGGCATGGTTGATATTGTGGTCACCCGCCAGGAACTGAAAAACGAATTGGTCAAGGTTATCAGTATCCTGACCCATAAAAAACCGGCGTTGAATACAGCGCTGTTGGAAAACAGATAAAACCAGCCCTGCTTCGGCAGGGCTTTTCATATCTGCGGCCCTTTTAAATCGCCGAAGAGAACTTATCTATATATCCCGAGAGGAAACCATGACGCTGGATTTATCAAAACTGGAATATGTTATTTTTGACTGGGACAACACGCTGGCCGAAAGCCGGAGCACGTTGGTTCTGTCCGTCAACCGGGTTTTGAAGGAATACGGCCTGCCTGACTGGGAGGCGGTTAAAAGCCGCCGTAATCCGGATTTGTCTTTTCGCGATAATTTTCCGCTTGTCTTCGGGGCTAAAAATGCCGTTGCCGCTTACGAACGTTATGCTGAAATCTATAAACGTGAGGTTCGCAGCCATATCAGCACCTTTCCCGGCGTGCGCGATGTTCTGGCTTTTTTTCATGCCCGCGGAATTCCGATGATGATTATGAGCAACAAAGACCGGCGTCTGATGGAAATAGAACTGCCGCTGTTGTTTGATCCGCAGTTGTTTTCCCGTGTCGTCTGCGGTCATGAGGCCTCCCGTGACAAGCCTTATCCCGAGCAGATTTATTACACTCTTGACGGTCTGTTGGCTCCGGCGGACATTACTCCTGAACGTGTATGGATGATAGGTGACAGCCCGATGGACAGCAAATCGGCCGAAGCCGCCAATGCCCTCCCGGTACGCATAGGGCGCTCAATTTGGGGAGATGAAGGAGCCCCGGATACCAAGATTGTCTATTTCAACAATTTTGAAGATTTTTACCACACGCTGAAGCTGATTAAATAGACAAATAAGGCTTGAAAAATTGTCTAAAAAACGCTAAGATGAATTCATTCTTTTTAACAGACAATTTTTCAGGTGACATAATGGTCGATTATCCTTTTCTCGGAGCTCAATACCATAAAGACAAAACGGTTTTCCGCGTTCAGTCGGAACATGCCGCGGGAATGGAGCTCTGCTTGTTTTCCCCGGATGAAAAAGAAGAAATCCGCATAAAAATGAACAAGGGGGACGATAATGTCTGGACGGCGGAAGTCCCCGCCGTTAAACCCGGACAAAAATATGGATACCGCGCGTATGGAGAATATGATCCCTCGCGCGGTTTGTTTTTTAACCCGGCCAAACTGGCAGTTGACCCTTACGGTTTTGAAGTCAGCAAGACCATGGACGAGTGGACTTCTCCGTTGCTTGATATCGAAAATTCGCACGACAGCGCTCCGGTTATGCCTAAATCGGTGGTGGTGGACATGAAACGGATATTTGATCCGGAAAAATATCCCCATTTGCAGAAACGCCCGTCGTTTCCGATTGCCAAAGACATCATTTATGAAACCCATATCAAAAACTTTTCTCACCTGAATACCATGCTCCCCCGGGAAAAACGCGGCAAATTGTCCGGTCTGGGCGATTCATGGACCCTGAACTATTTCAAACGCCTCGGGGTTAATAATATTGAACTGATGCCGATAGCTCCGACCTGCTGCGGCCGCCAGATTCAAAAACGGGAAGGGCGGACCGACAGTTGGGGTTATAATCCTTATTGCTTTTTTGCGGTCGATCCCCGTTACGGCAATTGGGAAGATTTTGCCGCTGCCGTCAGTGAACTGCATAAGGCGGGAATAAAAGTGACGGTGGACGCTGTTTTTAACCATACCGGCGAACACGCCGCCACCGGAGAACGTAATCAGTCCCTGTCATTTAAATTGCTGGACAGCCCGAATTATTATCGGCCGGACGGAGACAACCGCGGGCGTTTTATGAACAGTACCGGCTGCGACAATAACTTTAATCTTGATTCGCCGGCCGGCCGCGGCATTTTGCATAATTATCTCCTGTTGATGCACAAACTGGGCGTGGACGGCATCCGCTGGGATTTGGGCGGCGACAATGCATTGGATAATTACGGACGTTTTCAGGAGGACGGAGCCTTTATTCAGGAATTGCGCTTTGCCACCCAAAAGCTGGGTATGGAAATGTATGTGGAACCCTGGAGCGCGATGGGCGGAAATTACAGCGGGCGGTTTGCGGCGTTGGTTCCCGGCGTCAAGGAATGGAGCGACAGCCGCAAAAACTTTGTCGGTGAATTTTTCAGCAGCCGCAACGGTCTGCTCGGACAATTCGGCAATCAGGTTGCCGGTTCTTCGAATGTTGATCCTCACACCAATGAAAGCGCTGTCATCGGAACCGGACGCAGTCATGACGGTTTCAGTCTGCTCGGCGCCTATCAGCACCCGAAAAACACCTATCCTAACGGGGAGGAAGGGCGGGACGGCAGTCCTGATATTTACGCCAAGTCATATAATGAAGAGGAATTGTTCCGCCGGGCCAACAGCGATATCGCTTTTAACATTCTCAGCAAAGGGATACCTCTGATCCGCAACGGTGATGAACGCGGTTATTCCGACCCCAACAATAATCCTTATTGTATTGATGATGCGACCGTCTGGCTGAACTGGGACGAACTGCCGCCGCGCAAACGCCGCCTGTTTTTAAACATCTGCCGGTTAAACGCCTTTCGCAGCCGCCACCCCGTTTTCAGCGATCTACAGCTTTTTGACGGCCAGGTGGTTGAAGCCAACGGGGCGAAAGACATTACCTGGCTGCGGCCGGACGGCAGGGAAATGGAAGGCTCCGATTGGAATTACTATCATGCCAAAACCGGCGCTTATATGCTCAACGGCAGCAATAATAAAGGCAAACCCCGGGATGACGATTTTATGATTATGGTTTCCGGAGACAACTATCATACCGTTGACTATAAACTTCCGACGCCTCCGGGCGGCGGTAAGTGGCAGCTGGTTTTCGACAGTTCCCAGGAAGAATTTGCCTCCCGCGTGCAACAGTTTGAGCCCGGCAGTTCTTATGCCCTGAAACCATATTCCTATGTTATTTTGACGCATAAGAACAATATTGCCCGTGTCAATGTAAACACGTTGAAAGCTTTGGCGGCAAGAAAGAACGCAAAAAGACGCTGATATTAGCAAAATATTAAAGGACTTCTTTTATGCTTATAGTCCAACGGCCGGTCATCCAGAGGGGTAGAGCATGAAAGACAATTCCGACATTGATTATAAACGGCGGACGCATTATATCATAATTGCGCTGCTGGGTATTGCTGTGCTGTGGCTGAATTATTGCAGCCTGAGAGCGCATGTCTCGTCAAATTCCCGGCTCATCACCGATTATCAGCCCAAGGAGGACGAATTGGCCCGATATCGTAACCCGGCGGTTGCCGGCATATTCTATTCCGCCGACAAAGACCGGCTGGACAGCGAAGTAGAGCATTATCTGGCGGATACCGCTTCGCCGTTGGATTACCAGCCCCGAATTCTGATTGTGCCGCATGCCGGTTATGTTTATTCGGCTTCAACGGCGGCTAAAGCTTACGGCCGTCTGCAAAAATATGCCGCCAAAATCAAAAACGTTATTTTGCTCGGGCCGTCTCACCGTGTTGCTTTTAGGGGAGCGGCGCTCCCTTCGGCCGATTTCTTTGCCACCCCGCTGGGAGCCGTTCCGGTTAACCGGGAGTTGACCGCGCAGCTTGCCGCTTTGCCGGGATTTAAAATTGATGATCATCCCCACAAGGAAGAACACAGTTTGGAAGTGCAGCTGCCTTTTCTGCAAAAAGTTTTGAAAAAATTTAAGATTATTCCTGTCGTTTACGGAGAGGTCGATCCCGGGCTTTTGGCGCAGGCTCTGGAGCCTCTGGTCGAAAGAGACGATACGCTGCTGGTCGTTTCGGCAGACCTGTCTCATTACAACGATTACGAAACCGCCAGGGAACTGGACGGCCGCACGGCCGATATGGTTGCCAATAATCAGGCGGAACTGGAAAACCACATGTCCTGCGGAGCCGACGGCATTAATGCCGCACTGCTGATAGCCAAAGAAGCCGCTCTGCGTCCGGAAATGCTTGAACTGCTCAATTCCGGCGATACGTCCGGCGACAAACAGCGCGTTGTCGGCTACGGAGCCTGGAGCTTTGGCGAAGGAGAAAAACCGGCGTCCAAACCGAAACTGTCGCCGCTGGAACGGGAAACCGAGAATTTAAAATTGTTTGCCGCGGCTTATAAAGACCAGTTGCGCCGAATTGTCAGCCGTTCGCTTGCCGAAGCGGTTCGGCACAAACACTATTCGCCCGCGCGAAAAGATTACGGCAACGAACTTTTTGATAAAGGCGCTTCTTTTGTAACGCTGAAGCAAAACGGAGAATTGCGCGGCTGTGTCGGAACGGTGGTTCCCCATGTCGCCGTTGCTCATGATTTGGCCGAAAATGCGTATCGCGCCGCAATGGAAGACGGACGTTTTTCGCCGCTGACGGAAGAAGAACTCTCCCGCACCCGCTTTTCAATTTCACTTCTGACCGGCTTTGAGCGAGTGCCTTACTGGGATGAATCTGATTTGCTGAATCGCATCAGGACGGGAATTGACGGCCTGATTATCCGAGACGGCGACCGTCAGGGACTGTTCTTGCCTTCTGTCTGGAAAGAGCTTCCCGACAAGGCTGAATTTCTGAAGAATTTAAAAGTAAAGGCCGGGTTTAATCCCAGCTATTGGTCAAATAACATAAAGGTCTATCGTTTTAGAACCGTGGAGATAAATGATGAAGATTAACGGATATGAAATTGCTTTGAGCGAGGCGCAGCTGGACGATATCATAAATAACCGCATGCGCAGGGTAAAACTGGTTTCCAAAGATTTTGCCGGCTATAAAAATCTGACCGAAGGCAATAAAAAGGCTTTGGAACATCTGGTTGCTGCCGCCAAAATTTTTGACGATGTGGCGATGGAGCAGGATCACGAGATGAACCTGCCGATGAAAAAAGCCTTGGAAGAAGCTGCCCAAAACAGTACTTATGCCGCCAAGGCGCTCAAACTTTTCATCTCTTTCCACGGTGTGGAAGGACACAACGGTATTGACCTGGAACCGGTCGAAATTTTCAAAGGCATCAAAGGAGCCAAAGGACGCAATTTTTATCCGGCGGATTTGGGGGTTGAAGAGTTCCATGAGATTTTGACCCGAATGGTCAACGAAGGCAAAATCGACGAAGTCAAAAAGATTTTGAGCGTGCGCACCATGGTGCGCCGCGACGGCAAAAACCTGAAGGCGATTGACTATACCGAATATTTCAAGGATGCTTTCTCCAAAGCGGCCAATGAAATCGAAGTTGCCGCCCATTATACCACCGATGAAGATTTTAAAGATTATCTCGGCTGGCAGGCGCAGGCCCTGCTGCAAAACAACGAAGATATGGACATGCTGGCGGACAAGCATTGGGCCGTGCTGCAAAACAACAACCAGCTGGAATTTACTCTCGGCCGTGAAAGCTATGACGATGAACTGACCCCGACCGTTTACGACAATCCCGCTTTGCTGGAACTTCTGAACCAACATCAGATTGAAGTCAATCCCAAAGATATGCTCGGTGTGCGCGTCGGCATTATTAACAAAGAAGGCACGGATCTGATTCTCAAGTTTAAGCAGCATATGCCGGAACTGGCCAAATTAATGCCTTATGCCGGACAATATCATCAGTCGGTTTCCGACGCCGGTGAATTGAAACAAACCATGGTTGACGTTGATGTTGTTGCCCTGACCGGAGATTATGCCCAGTGCCGCGGCGCCATTACCACGGCGCAGAATCTGCCCAACAACGACAAACTGGCAATTAAAACCGGCGGCGGTCGCCGCAATGCTTATCACCGTCAGGTGCGTATGAGCGGCGATCCCGAACGCAACCGGAAACTGCTTGAGCGTCTGGTTGCGCCGGAACTGCATAAATATTTTGATTTGGAGGCTGATCACCTGTTTGTCATCGGCCACGAAAACGGGCATTCCCTCGGGCCGGACAATGAATATCAGCGCGCTCTCGGACTTTATAAAAGCACCGTTGAAGAAGAAAAGGCCGACGTTGTCTCCATCGCCTTTATGCCTGAATATGTCAAAGCCGGTGTAATCGACGGGGAAACTTTAAAGAAAATTTACACCACCTGGGTCGCTTACCGCCTGTTTCTGAAAGCGCAGCCGTTGGAAGCCCATCGTGTCGGGGAACTGATTCATTTTAACTTCCTGCATGATAACGGAGCCTTCTGGTTTGATGATGAGCATAAGCTGCACATCAATTTTGACAAGTTCCATGATGTTGTTTACGCCATGCTGAAAGAGACGATTGAAGTCCAGTTGTCAAAATCGTCGGAAAAAGCCAAAGCTTTTATTGATAAATATACCAAATGGGGTAAAGAATCCCAGTATATTGCCAAAGTTCAAAACGAGCTCGGCGTCAAAAACTATATATGGATTGAGGATAATTTTTAGATATGTATTACAGCTTCTTTGAGATTTTCTCGATAGGGGTCGGCCCGTCGAGTTCGCATACTGTCGGCCCGATGCGGGCGGCCAAACGCTGGCTGGATAACCTGCGTAAAGAAAATCTGTTCGAGAAAGTTGCCAAAGTTGAGGTAACCTTATACGGCTCTCTGGCTCTGACCGGTTTCGGTCATGGAACGGTCAAGGCAATTGTCTACGGGCTGATGGGCCTGGAGGCCGAAGCCATCGACCCTGAAATTCCTTATGTTAATGCCGTCGAACGCGATAAAATTCTCCACCTCGGGCAGGAGCGTGCCATTCCTTTCGATTTGGATAAAAACGTTGTTTTTGAAAAGGAAATATTTCTGCCCGAACATTCCAACGGCATGCGTTTCAAAGCACTGGACGCTGACGGCCGGGTTTTGCTGAATGAGGTCTATTTTTCGGTCGGCGGCGGAACCGTTGCCCGTCAGGATGAAATGGCTTCCCGCAGCGAACGCGAGCCCTATAAGGTGCCTTACGACTTTGAAAGCTGCAGTCAGTTGATGACGCTTTGCGAAAAACATAATCTGACCATTGCCGAATTGGTTATGGCCAATGAAACGGCTCTGCGTCCGGCAGAAGAAGTGGAAGCGGGCATAGCCAAAATCAACCGGGTGATGCAGCATTCGCTTGAGCGCGGAATGAAAGCTCAGGGCATTTTGCCCGGCGGTCTGAACATTGAACGCCGTGCCCACAAACTTTATCAGCGGCTGGAAGAAAAATTTATCAACAATGATTATGATCCGCTGGATATGATTGACTGGATTAATCTTTGGGGTTTCGCCGTTGCCGAAGAAAATGCTTCCGGCGGCCAGGTGGTAACCGCACCGACCATGGGATCGGCCGGAATTATTCCTGCCGTCATGCGCTATTATGAGCGTTTTGCCCATGTCAAATCACCTTATAAAGTAGATGAAGGCGTGAAAGTTTTCCTTTTGACCGCCTCGGCAATTTGCAGCCTCTATCGTACCAATGCCTCCATTTCCGGCGCCGAAGTCGGCTGCCAGGGCGAAGTCGGTGTCGCCTGCTCCATGGCTGCCGCCGGTTTGGTTGCCGCAATGGGCGGCAGCAACAGACAGGTTGAAAATGCTGCCGAAATTGCCATGGAACACAATCTCGGACTGACCTGCGACCCGTTAAGCGGCTTGGTTCAGGTTCCCTGTATCGAGCGCAATGCCATGGGAGCCATCAAAGCGGTCAATTCCGCCCGTTTGGCCCTGCGCGGAACCGGCCAGCACGTCGTTTCGCTCGACAGCGTGATTAAAACCATGTTTGACACCGGGCGCGACATGCACAACAAATACAAGGAAACCTCGCTCGGCGGTCTGGCCGTCAATGTGGCGAACTGCTAAAAAGTCAGATAATTTTCTTGCCTTATTTGCAAAAATATCCCACTATACTAGGCAATAAACGTGTCATTTACGGTAGGATTTTTTTATATGTATAAAAAATTAATTGCCGGTGAGTTCGGCCTGCGTGATACTTTCTGGAAATACGGCGTCATGGGAACGCTCTTGGGGCTGTTTGTCGTCAAGCTATTCGGCAGCCTGCTGGCGCCTAAACTGGCCGGGGTCAGCATCTATAAATATTTTACGGTTTATTTCAATCCGCTTACCATGGATACCGGCATCGTCGTTTACACCGTCTGCTATCTCACCAGTCTGTTTGTCTTTGTGGCCTACAACATTTCAATGGTGCTGGCCGTCTGGCGGAGTGCGACCGCTTATGAGCGGAGTCCCTGGCTGCGCCATATTGCCCGCCTGATGATGCTTTTGATTGTCTATACCTGCTTCCGTCTCATCTTTTAGAAAGGAAACCGGATGAAAAAAATATTTGCCTTTTTTGCACTTTTGTTGTTGTGGGGGTGTGTCGAAGCCGGGGAATTTACGCCCAAACGCCACCGGATGCACGATTTGAACCGCACCGAAACCTGCGCGCAGGATTCCCGCAAATGTATTCAGGGGACAAACATTCCCTGGTAAAATAAGTTATAAAAAAAGCACCTTTCAAGGTGCTTTTTTTATTAATCAATATTAACCACCAAGCCTTTGTTAATTAAAAAATTCGGAGTTTTGCCGTTAAAACTGTTATATTTTTTCACCAGTTCCAAAGCCTCGTTGTCGGTAACCGGCTGGCGATTGTGGCTGCTGCCCGAAGTTTTTGCCGCTTTGGCCGGAACCGCGCTTTGCGCCGTCATTTCGGCTTCCTGCTCTTTGGCTTTGTCAACTTTGATTTCTTCCGGCGCTTTCAGAATCTTGTCCAAAATGCCCTGTGTCTCTTTGGAGCGGCGGTTGGTGTAAACAATGTTCTGTTTGTCTGCCGGCAGAATTTCCAGAATTTTTTCCAGATTGCCCAGCTGTTTTTTCTTTTTGATTAAATTAATGTCGTCCACCACCAGAATATTGGTTTTCGTCAGGTCAAGCTTGTCTTCGCCGACCAGTTCCACCAGCAAATCCGGCGACCCGATAATTACATTGGCTTCATTGTCAATGTCTTCGTCTTTATCCTTAATTGTCGCTTCGTTGATTTCATGATATTTGTTGAAAATCGCCATCCGGTCGGAAGCAACCACCGACTGCTCTGAATCGGCGGTGATAATCAGAATGTTTCTCTGTTTGCCTTTGCCGTCGGAAATCAAATCAATCAGCGGAAAGACATAAGACGTCGTTTTGCCGCAGCCGGCCGGAGCAATCGTAAAAACGTCTTTTCCTTGTAAAATGGAGGGAATAACGTCAGCCTGAACCGTCGTCGGTTCGGTGATGCCGAATTCGTCAATGGCCTGTACGGTCTTGGGGCTTAAGCCTAATTCTAAAAAATTCATGGTAGTTCTTCTTATTTTTCTGGTCTATTTTAATTTCTTGCAGTATCATGTATTTTATAAAGTTAGTCAACCATAAATGAAAGTCACTGCCATGTTGATGAATAAAAACGATTCAATCCTGCTCATTATTGACGTGCAGGAGAACTTAGCCCCGGCGCAGGAAAGCCCCCGCGAAGTAATCAACGGCTGCGCGTCGCTGCTGAATGTTGCCAAAAAACTGAGTATCCCCTTTCTGATTGCCGAGCAGGATCGCAGCAAGTTCGGCCCGACCATGATTGATTTGCGAAATGTTTTGGGCGATGACGGTGCCTATTTTGAAAAAGATACGCTTTCCTGCTACAAAAATGACAATATCCGCCGCGCTATCGAAAAATCAGGCAAAAAACAGCTGATTATTGCCGGACTGGAAACGCATCTTTGTGTGCTCCAGACGGCGATTGATTTTGCCGAGGCCGGATATAATGTCTTTGTGGTTGCTGACAGCAGTTCATCGCGCAACGGCATGCAAAGCGTTATGGGCGTTCAGCGTCTGCTGCGCAACGGTGTGGACGTGGTGACCCGTGAAATGGTTATGTTTGAATGGATGGATCAGTCCGGCAGCCCGCTGTTTAACGAATTGTGGGAGCGCCGTCCCTGAAGCTTTTCCCGTAAATAAAACCTCTGCGGCAAAGCAGAGGTTTTATTTTGTTTGTTTTCTTGCGGGCGGCCAGTTATTTGCCGGCTCGTCCGTAAGAGTCCTCATAACGGATAATGTCGCTCTCGTCCAGATTGTCTCCGGTTTGAACTTCGATGAATTCCATCATGTCGTTCGTGTCGTTTTGAATCCGGTGTTTGGTTTTGGCCGGAATAAAGACGGCGTCATTGGCTTTTTTGAACAGCTTGTCCTCGCCCAGGGTGACAACGGCTTCGCCTTTGATGATAATCCAGTGCTCGTCGCGGAAGTTGTGTGACTGCAGGGAAAGGATGTTTCCCGGCGTTACGCAGATTCTTTTAACGCAGAAACCGTCGCCCGCGTCCAGAACTTCCCATGTTCCCCACGGTCTGGTGTCGCGGTCGCCTTTTTGATAATTGTTACTCATAATTTTCTCTGTTAATTATTAAAATAAAATAAGATTATTCTTGATGAAAAGATATAGATATTATATAAAAAATCAAGTTGAATTTTTTTTAGGCAATTGGATAAAATTATGCAGTCACCCGCCATTAACCAGGCTATGGACATTCTGAAATTATTGCGTCAGGTTACTGAAAGCCCCGATGAAGTCCCCGTCAAGCTGTCTAAAATCATCCGTATTATTGCCGAGCAGACTTCATCTGACGCGGCTTCCGTTTATTTTGCCGTCGATGACAATTATCTGGAGCTTTTTGCCTCATACGGCCTGAACGAAACTGCCGAACACAAGCTGACTATCCGTTTCGGTGAAGGGCTGATCGGCGAAGTGGCCAAAAACAACCGCTCTTTGTCATCAGCCGATGCTGCCAAACATCCGAAATTTGCCTACAAAGCCGAACTCGGGGAAGATGCTTATCATGCCTTTCTCGGCGTTCCGCTGATTCGCTGGAACCGGGCTATCGGCGTTTTGGTCGTGCAGAAAAAAGAGGTTCACGAATATTCGCAGACTGAAATCGAAATTCTGGAAACCGTTGCCATGGTTTTGTCTGAGGTTTTCTCTTCCGAAGAGGTTTCCAATTATAAAAAAACGCTGATTAAAGAACGCGGACTGACCGCACGGGAACGCATCAAGGGAATCAGCCTGAGCAAAGGCTATGGGCTGGGACAGGCGATTATTCACCGCCGCCGTCAGGCTGTCAGCAAAATTTTTGCCGAAGACAAAGAAAAAGAACTGCAGCGTTTGGAAACCGCCCACCGGCAGATGAACGCCGACCTGGATGAAAAGCTGAACGCCACCAAACTCGGCATCGGCGAACATGTTGACATTCTTGATGCTTATCGGATGTTTGCCAAAGACAAAGGCTGGTATAAAAAAATTGCCGACAATGTTAATTCGGGCTTAACTGCGGAAGCGGCGGTCGAGCGCGCTTATGAAGACATGTGGAACCGTCTGTCGGCCACGAATGACCAATATCTCAAAGAGCGTCTGCACGACCTGCGCGATGTGGCCGATCGTCTGCAAAACTATCTCAGCGGCGATTATTGCCGGGCCTGCGAGGTTGTCAACAGCCGGGACATCGTCGTCGTTGCCCAAACCATGGGACCGGCGGATCTGATGGATTATGACTATAACAAAATCCGCGGTTTGATTATTGAAGACGGTACGCCGACCATGCACGTGGCCATTGTTGCCAAAGCGTTGAATATTCCGGTTATTGCCAAAATCAAAGGCGTGTTTAACGATATTAAAACCGGGGACAATCTGGCGGTTGACGGCAACGAAGGTTATGTTTATATCAATCCGAACCAAAGCGTGCTGGAAAAATTCCGCGCCAAAATTGCCGAAAAGCAAAAGCTGCTGGCCCGTTTGGCCGAGTTGAAAAAACTTCCCTCCAAAACCCTTGACGGCGTGCGTATCGGGTTATATCTCAATGTCGGCCTGTCTTTTGATTTGGACTATATCGAAACCACCAACTGCGACGGCATCGGTCTGTATCGTACCGAAATTCCTTTTATGGCTTCCGATGTGATGCCTAATGTGGAGCGTCAGATTTCCTATTACAAGGAACTGATGGATCGCGCCGGCAACAAAAAGGTTATTTTCCGCAGCCTTGATGTCGGTTCCGACAAACTGTTGCCTTACTGGAGCGCCATGGGGGAGGAGAACCCGGCCATCGGCTGGCGTTCGATTCGCATTACGCTTGACCGTCGGGCAATTCTGCGCAAACAGGTGCGTGCGTTTCTGCGCGCCGCAGCCGGCAAAGAATTGAATGTTATGTTTCCGATGATTTCCGATGTTTCGGAATTTGAAGAAGCCAAAGAAACTCTGCTGATTGAACTGGAAAAGGAAAAACGCCGCGGCACGCCCATCCCTTCCAGAGTTAATGTCGGCCTGATGATTGAAGTGCCTTCAATCGTTTTCCAGTTGGAAGACGTTTTGAAACAGGCCGACTTCATTTCCATCGGCACCAATGATCTGGCGCAGTTTACCTTTGCCTGCGATCGCGGCAATCCGCGCCTGACCGAACGTTATGACGTTCTTTCTTCGCCTTTTCTCAAACTGATGGGCGATATTGTCGCCAAGGCGGATGCCGCCGGCGTTTATTGCTCCGTCTGCGGCGAAATGGCCTCCAATCCGATTGAGGCCATGGCGCTCATCGGGCTGGGCTACCGCAACCTTTCGGCCTCCGGGTCGTCTTACGGCCGGGTTAAGTCGATGATTCGTTCGGTCAATGCCGCCGAAGTCAGTGACTATGTGAAAAGTTTATTGAAATCTCAAAAAAGGACTTTACGTCCGCAATTAATGGCCTATGCTTATGACCATGGTATTGAAATCTATTAAAAACTGTGGTTCAATAACCGGCAGATTCGCAAATCATACTTAATGACATTAAAGGGATAAAACCGTGAAAAAGGAAATCAGAAAAGAAAAAGACACCGCTGCGGAAAATGCTTCCCCCGCCGCTCAGTCCGACGTAAAGGAAAAAATGTCTGAGAATGAGGGAAAAGTCGGCGGCATGCTTCATGATGCACGCCTTAAAAAAGGCCTTAAAATCGAAGATATTGCCAAAGAGCTTTATATTCGTCCGGCTTATCTGGAAGCCATTGAAAGCAGTAATTATGATGAAATTCCCGAACCGCCATACGGGGTTGGTTTTATCCGTACTTATGCAGAATTTCTGGGGCTGAATTCTGCCCGCGTGGTTCAGCTGTTTAAGGAAGAGACCGATGCCAATGCTCAGGCTGATGACCTTTATGTGCTTGAACCTCAGGCCGAAGCGACCGTTCCCAACAAAAAATATCTGTTAATCAGTCTGGCTGCCGTTGCTCTGCTCTATGCAGCCTGGTTTGCCTATAACGAGAGTCAGAATGCCGTCGTTGAAGAACCTGTTGCCGAGGAAGTCTTGACCGATGTTTCCGTGCCGGCGGATGATTTTCCGCTTCAGGTGGAAGATTTTGCCACCTTGGACGAAACTGTTCCTCCCGCAGATGAAAATGGAATTGCCGTCGTTGATGTGACGACGGCTGCTCCGGTTGAATCTTCGCCGCAGGTAACGGTCAGCGAAGCCAGCTTTGTTGAGCCGGAAACTCCTGCCGTTCAGCCGGAAACACCGGCAGTTGAAACTCCTGCCCCGGCAGAAGCGGCACAGCCCGCAGCCGAAGCCGAAAAAGCCCCCGTGGTTGATACCAAGGCCGGTTCCCGCGTTCTTTTGAAGATTAACAAAGAAACCTGGGTTGAAGTTAAAGACCAGGACAAACTGTGGATCAGCAAGGTGCTCCAGCCGGGTGACACTTACAAAGTTCCTGCCGGCAGCGGCAAGATTCTTTCCGTCGGCCGGGTAGATGCGGTAGAAGTCCTGATTGACGGCAAAGTCGTGCCGGTCGTTTCTGCCGCCAAGAAAACCGGTATTGCACTCGACAAGTTTCTTGACGCAAACCATTAGCCCGTCTTCATATTCAGGAAAATAGCAGGTTGCCCGCTTGCTATTTTCCTTTTATTTATGAAAAATTGAAAACGCCGCAAAACAAAGAAAAGGACTGTAAAATGGAAAAAATAATTCGTCGCAAATCCCGTCAGATTATGGTAGGAAAAGTTGCCGTCGGAGGCGATGCCCCGATTTCGGTTCAGTCTATGACCAATACGCCGACATCCGATGTTAAGGCAACCGTTGAACAAATTCAGCGTCAGGAACGGGTCGGCTGCGACATCACCCGCTGCTCCTGTCCGGATGAAGCTTCTGCCCGGGCTTTGAAAGAGATAACCAAAGCCGTTGGTATCCCGGTGGTGGCCGACATCCATTTTGATTACCGTCTCGGACTGCTGGCGGCAGATAACGGCGCTGCCTGCCTGCGGATTAATCCCGGCAACATCGGCGGAGCCGACCGCGTAAAAGAAGTTGTCAAAGCGGCCAAGGCAAACGGCTGCTCGATTCGTATCGGGGTTAACGGCGGCTCGCTGGATAAACGCCTGCTGGAAAAATACGGCGAACCGACTGCCGACGCCATGGTCGAAAGCGCTTTGGAACAGGCGAAAATGCTGGAAGATAATGATTTCTTCGAATTTAAAATCAGCGTTAAATCTTCTAATACCCTGATGATGATTGACGCTTATCGGAAACTGGCGGCAGCCTGCGATTATCCGCTGCATTTGGGCGTAACCGAGGCCGGCGGTCTGCGTGCCGGAACCGTGCGTTCGGCAATCGGTATCGGCAGTCTGCTGATGAGCGGCATCGGCGATACCCTGCGCGTATCCCTGACGGCCGATGTTGAAGAAGAAGTCAAAGCCGGTTATGAAATTTTGAAAGCGTTGGATCTCCGACATCGGGGAGTAAGGATAATCTCTTGCCCGACCTGCGCCCGCCGGGGGTATAATGTCCAACAAACCGTTGAAGAACTGGAAAAGAGACTGGCTCATATCACCAAACCGCTGACCCTTGCGGTAATGGGCTGCGTGGTGAACGGCCCCGGAGAATCCGCTCATGCCGATTTCGGCGTCTGCGGCGGCAAAGGCGGCGAGAATATGATTTATGTCGGCGGCAAACCCGACCACAAAGTAAAAAGTGAAAATATTGTTGACGAACTGGTTCGTCTGGTAGAAGCAAAGGTAAGTTAAAATGGCTAAAATTCAAAATGTGCGCGGTACGTATGATCTCTATGGCGAGGCAAAGCGCAAAACCAAAAAAGTGATTGCCACCGGTGGCGAAATTGTCGAGAAATACGGCTTTGAAGAAATTGAAACTCCGATTTTCGAGTTTACCGAAGTTTTTTCCCGCAATCTCGGTGACACTTCTGATATCGTAACCAAAGAAATGTATTGTTTTCAGGATCGCGGCGGCGAAAGCCTGACCCTGCGTCCGGAAGGTACCGCCGGTGTTGTCCGTTCGTTTATCTCTGAGGGGATGCAGCAGAACCTTCCGGTAAAACTCTATTATGCCGGGCCGATGTTTCGTTACGAACGTCCGCAGAAAGGGCGTCAGCGCCAGTTTACCCAGTTTGGCGTTGAACTTCTTGGTGTCGAAAATCCGCAGGCGGATATTGAAGTTATTTCCATGGCCTATGAGTTTGTTGAAAAATTAGGCCTGGCCGGCAGTGTGACTGTTGAAATTAACTCTTTGGGCGACCAAGAAAGCCGTGATGCCTATCGTACCAAACTGGTGGCTTATTTGCAGGAACACTATGATGAGCTGTCGGAGGACAGCAAAGCCCGCCTGGAAAAAAATCCGCTGCGCGTGCTTGATTCCAAAGAAGACTGCGATAAAAAAGTAGTCGAAAATGCACCGTTGTATAAAGACAGTTTGAATGAAGCCTCGACTTCTTTCTTTAATCGGGTCTTGACCGGATTAGATAAATTGGGTATTAAATACCGCGTCAATAACCGTCTGGTGCGCGGGCTGGATTATTATTCCCACACCGTTTTTGAATTGGTGACCGACAAGCTGGGCGCTCAGGGAACGGTTTTGGCCGGCGGCCGCTATGACGGTTTGGTCGAACAGATGGGCGGCGGCAAAGTCGCCGGCATCGGTTGGGCCTGCGGGGTCGAGCGTTTAAGCATGTTGCTTGAAGTCGATGTTTCGCTGCCGCGCCCGGTAGCGGTTATTCCGGTAACCGAAGATGTTAATTTGCAGGCCGTCGAAATTGCTTATCGTCTGCGCAAAGCCGGTTTCAGCGTTGACCAGAGTTACGGCGGCAATATGAAAAAGCGGATGATAAAAGCCAATAAGGCAAATGCGTTTGCAGCGGTAATCGTCGGACCCGACGAACTGGCAAACGGTGAAGTTACCGTTAAAAACCTCGACAGCGGCGAGCAGAAAACCGTTGCTTTGAATAATATTGAAAAGGAAATAAATTAATGGCCTCTTTTGCTGAAAAACTGGCGAATGTGGTAAGCCGCCACGATGAAATTTCGGCTTTGCTGTCTTCTCCCGACGTCGGTGCCGACGATCTGGTGCGCATGAATAAGGAATTGGCGGCTTTAACCCCGGTAGTGGAAGCAATACATGAATATAATCATGCCGAAAAAAATATGGCCGATGCCAAGGCGATGATGGATGATTCCTCGCTGGATAAGGAAATGCGCGAAATGGCCGAAGCCGAATTTTACGAGCTGAAAGAAAAGCTGCCGGAACTGGAAAAGCAGATTAAAATTCTTCTGCTGCCCAAAGATGCCGAAGACGAAAAAAACGCGATTCTCGAAATTCGTGCCGGCACCGGCGGTGATGAAGCCGCTTTGTTCGGAACCGTGCTGTTTGAAATGTATCAACGCTATTCGGCTTTGCAGGGCTGGAAATTTGAAACCATTGACGTGGATGAAAACGGCCTGGGCGGCTACAAGCAGGCAACCGCCAAAATCACCGGCAAAGATGTTTTTGCCAAATTAAAATTTGAGTCCGGCGCACACCGTGTACAGCGAGTGCCGGTAACGGAATCGCAGGGGCGGGTGCACACGTCGGCCGCTACCGTAGCCGTTCTGCCCGAGATTGAAGAAGTTGATATGTATATCAATCCGGCTGATTTGAAAATTGACGTTTACCGCGCCTCGGGAGCCGGCGGACAGCACGTTAACCGGACGGAATCCGCCGTTCGCATTACGCATATTCCCACCGGGGTTGTCGTACAGTGTCAGGACGACCGTTCGCAGTATAAAAATAAGGAAAAGGCGATGAACCACCTGCGGGCCAAGTTGTATGACTTGCAGAAATCGACCATTGACAAAGAATATTCCGAACGCCGCAAGTTGCAAGTCGGTTCCGGTGACCGTTCCGAACGGATTCGCACCTATAACTATCCGCAGGGGCGGGTAACCGACCATCGGATTAACCTTACTTTGTATAAATTGGACGAAGTGGTTTCCGGCGATGCTCTGGGCGAAATTATCGATGCTCTGGTCATGGAAGACCAGGCAGAACGTCTGGCTGAACTGGATTAAAAACGGTAAATCCAAACGCTCGGAACCCGGCGGGGCAGGGATGAACTGCCGCCGCCGCACGATGCTTGTATATGAGTCGCATTTTTTGATTGTGTCAGAAGCGGTTTCCTTTTATGATAACGACAATTAAGAGGAAAGAATGTCAGAGCCTAAATTTGTACATTTAAGAGTTCATACCGCCTATTCGTTGTCGGAAGGCGCCATGCAGGTGCCGGCTCTGATTCACAAATGTCATGCTCAGGGCATTGCCGCCATTGCCGTAACCGACACCGCCAATATGTTTGGTGGCAAGGCTTTTTCCAAATATGCCTCGGAAGAAGGGGTCAAGCCGATTATGGGCTGCCAGTTCTATCTGCGCAATCCTGATGCCGATGACGTGTTAAAGTCCAAAGGGCGCGTGATTGAGCCGGATAAGATTATCCTGCTGGTCATGAATGACGAAGGCTATCATAATATTATGAAGCTGATGAAAATCGCCTACCTCGACGGTCCAAACCTTGAAAAACCGCAGATTCGCCTGCAAAACCTGCGTGAGCTGAATGCCGGGCTGATTGCCCTGACCGGTGGTGTTGAAGGGCAGATTGGCCGTTTGCTTCTGGAAAATCGTAAAGATGAAGCCGAAAAAACGCTGGTCGAACTGAAGGAGATTTTCCCCTCCCGTTTGTATATGGAGATTATGCGCATCGGTCTCGAAACCGAGCAGCGCACTGAGGAAGATTTTATCAATTTGGCCTATAAATATGATATCCCGCTGGTTGCCACCAACGAAGCATTCTTTTTTGATGCTGATATGTATGAAGCGCATGATGCGCTGGCTTGCATTGCTGCCGGTGAATATGTTGCCAACGATAACCGCAAAAAGTTTTCGCCCAATAACCGCCTCCGCTCCGAAGCGGAAATGATTGAACTTTTCAGCGACCTGCCGGAAGCGGTCGAAAGCACGGTTCGCATTGCCGAGCGTTGCAATTATCTTTCCAAAAAGGTTAATCCGCTGCTGCCGATTTTTGAATGTCCGGACGGCAAAACCCAAGATGAATTTATTACCGAAGAGGCCTATAAAGGACTTGATGAGCGAATGAAAGCTCAGGTTTATTTTGAGGGAATGACGGCGGAAGAGAAGGCTGAAATTGACGAGCGTTATTATGCCCGCCTTGAATATGAATTGAGCGTTATCAAAAAAATGGGCTTTCCCGGCTACTTCCTGATCGTATCGGACTTCATCCGCTGGTCCAAAGGGCATGGCGTGCCGGTCGGTCCGGGCCGCGGTTCCGGTGCAGGCTCAATCGTGGCTTGGTCTTTAAAAGTAACCGACCTTGATCCGCTGAAACTGGATCTGCTGTTTGAACGTTTCCTTAATCCGGAACGTATTAACATGCCGGATTTCGACGTCGACTTCTGTCAGGAAAACCGCTACAAAACCATTGAATATGTGCAGAACAAATACGGTTTTGACCATGTGGCGCAGATTATTACCTACGGTAAGCTGCAATCCAAAGCGGTGATTCGTGACGTGGCTCGTGTGCTGCAGATGCCCTATGCTCAGGCAGACCGCATCAGCAAAATGATTCCGCCCGGCGTGCAGGGTAAAAATCCGACCTTGCAGGAATCTCTCGATCAGGTTCCTGAGTTGGAAGAAATGCGTCAAAACGACCCGCAGGTCAATAAACTGTTTGACATTGCGATGAAACTGGAAGGACTGTATCGCCAGTCCGGTGTCCATGCTGCCGGTGTGGTTATCGGCGACCGCCCGCTTGACCAGCTGGTTCCGCTTTATAAAGATCCGAAGTCGGATATGCCGGTGACCCAGTATGATATGAAATATGTCGAGGAAACCGGCCTGATTAAGTTTGACTTTCTCGGCCTGAAAACTCTGACCGTGATTAAACGCGCCTGTGACTGGGTTAAAAAAGTGCACGGCGTTGAGCTGGATATGGACAATATCAATCTGGATGACCGCCCGACCTACGAATTGTTGCAGCGCGGCGATACTTCCGCGGTGTTCCAGTTTGAATCTCCCGGCATGAAAGACGTTCACAAGCAAATCAAGCCTGACCGTTTTGAAGACCTTATCGCTATCGTTTCCCTCTACCGCCCGGGCCCGATGGACAATATTCCGAGCTATATCAAACGCAAGCACGGGGAAGAAGACATTACTTACCTGCATCCGCAGCTGGAGCCGATTCTTAAGGAAACCTACGGCATTATGATTTATCAGGAGCAGGTTATGAACATCGCCCGCGCATTGGGCGGCTACACCATGGGCGGTGCGGACAAGCTGCGTAAAGTTATGGGTAAAAAAATGCGCGACGAAATTCCGAAACAGCGCAAAATGTTTACCGAAGGCGCCATTAAAAACGGCATTGAACAAGCTACGGCCGAAGCAATTTTTGACCAGATGGAAAAGTTCGCTTCTTACGGATTTAATAAGTCACACGCCGCTGCTTATTCGCTGATTTCTTACCAGACGGCTTATCTGAAAGCGCATTACCCGGTTGAATTCTTGTGCGCGGTTATGTCTCTTGATATTACCAACACCGAGAAACTGCTTCTTTATAAGGAAGAATGCAAAAAGATGGGTTTTGAGGTGCTGAAGCCTGATATTAACAAATCCGGTGCCGACTTTGCGGTGGAAGACGGCAATATCCGTTATGCCCTGGGCGCCATTAAAGGCGTCGGTGCCGCCAATATGCAGGCGATTGAAGATGAACGCCGGGCGCACGGCCCTTATAAGGACTTGTCTGATTTCATTCATCGTACCGACATCAAGCAGATTAACCGCCGCCAAATGGAACAGCTGGCCAAGGCCGGGGCTTTTGACTGTTTGGATAAAAACCGCGGCAAGATTTTTGCCAACATTGAAACGATTATGCAGCATATTGCCGCAGCCAGCGAACTGAAGACCAGTTCTCAGGCTTCGCTGTTCGGTACCGAGGAGCTGCATACCACCGTCAAACTGGCCGATAAGCCGGATTGGCCGGAGCTGGAAAAGTTGAAGCTTGAAGCTGAGGCCGTCGGCTTTTATCTTTCCGCGCACCCGCTCGACAGCTATGCCCGCGGCATGGAGCGGCTGGGGGTTAAAACTGCGGTGGAGGTTTTCCATAACATTAAAGTCGGCGATACGATTCGCGCCAAACTGGCCGGCTGTGTCAATTCGGTGCAGAAACGCATCAGCAAAAGCGGCAACAAATATGCCTTTGTCGAATTTTCCGATGCCACCAGCAACTTTGAAGGGCTGCTGTTTTCCGAAGGTTTGGCCCGGTTTGAAAATGTGCTGAGTTCCGGTTTGCCGGTATTGGTCAGCATGAGCATCGACAAGCAGGAAGAGGACGGCCGCCCTCGCTGCATGATTAATAATGTCGATACGCTGGACAAGGCAATTGCCGATGTCGCCAACGGCCTGGAAATCGAATTGAACGATGCCAGTGCGTTGCCCGGTTTGAAGGCCATTCTTTCCAAAGATAGAAATGGCAAAAATAAAATATATATTAAACCCGATAACAAGGACTGGGACGTCCGCATAGAACTGGCCGGCGGCTTTGCCTTTGCCGACCAGGACTTCTTAAGCCGCATCCGCAGCCTGCCCGGGGTAACTACAGTAAAGGAAATCTGACCATGTCTGGAAAAAAGGAAAAGCTTAAAAAAAGCAAGCCTGCCGAAAATTGCACTTTTCTGCCGCCGCGGGTTTCTGATGACGGGGCGGTTCGGCTGCCGGCCGTTAAACTGATTTATCTGCCTTTCGGAATTATGGTTGACAAATTTGTTTTGCTTCTGAAACTCGGCAGTTTTTATGCTTTGCTGCTGAGCCTGGTTTCCTTTGTTTTCGGCTATGCTTATATTTGCAATTTGCCTTTGGTGCGTAATTTCCCTTGTGCCGTGGGGGGCAGTTTTTTGCCGCTTTATTTTTTGTTTAAATATGTTTTGCTGCTGGGCTTTGCCGTAAAGTGGTATCAAACGGCGTTTCTCGGCTGTACTCTGGGATGGAAGAATATTTTTCCCGTCTGCCGGCGTGATTTTCTGTCAATGGGACTGTTGGCCGGGTTCTTTTTGCTGAATCTGGCTCCCGTGTTGTCGTTTTACCTGCTGCTGATTCGCGAGCCGAATCCCGACGCTGCGATAGAAGTTGCCTATTTTGCCTGTGTTTCGGTCGGTTTCTTGGTTCCTTTTGCGGTTATGCGTTTTTATTCGCTGTTCGGTCTGGCGGTTGAGGGTTGTCGCCTGCCTTCCTGGTCAGAGGTCTGGCAGCTCAGCCGCGGCAACACGTTGCGGATTCTGATTGCGCTGTTTTTTATTTTCTTTCTGACGCTGTTTGCTTTTCTGAATTTTTATCTTTTGATGCGCGGCTATGAAACCCAAAGCACGCTCTGGCTCGGCATTTCGTCAGAATTTGTTTATGACCTGATGCTGTTGATGCTGCTGAGCCTGTTCGTCAATCACTGCTATATCCAGAAGTTGTTTATGTTTGGAGAGACTGTTAATGAAACCAATGATTAATCTGCCTTTCGGCGAAAGTCTGAAACGGACTTATCTGTATGTCTTTGCCAACTTCGGCAAGGCGATGAAAATCTGCTCTTTTTGGATTGTTTTGATGCTGGCGGCCGATGTTCTGATGTCCTTTCCGTCCCAGTGTCGGGAAGGGCAGAATTGTATCGGCTGGCAGAGCAATGTCTCCATGCTGCTGTCGGTAATTGCCTCGGCAGCCGTATCGGTGTCTTTTGCACGGACGGTCATTTTGAAAGAGGAATATGACTGGTTCCGCATTTCGCTTGGCGGACGAGAATTAAAATATCTGCTGTTCAGCCTGCTTATCTTGCTGTTGATGTTGGCTGCTGCTCTGATTGTCGGCGTTGTCCTGGCCTGGCTTTGGCAAATGTTTAATCCCGGCAGTGTCGGCGTACGGCATCCGGGTTATCTCGGCACTTATTTTCTGTCGGTTCTGGTTATTGCCGCTTTTGCGTCACGGCTTTGTCTGGCTCTTTCGGCCGTAGCGGTTGACAATCGGGAAATCGGGCTGCGCAAAGCGTTTGACATAACCTCAGGCAATACCGTTAAAATTTTTCTGGGACTGATTCTTTCCACTTTTCCGGTTATGGTGTTGCTGCTGCTGATCGGCAATCTGGCTCAGGGGATATTTGCCGACAGTTGGATGGGTAAATTTGTCGTTTCTGCGCTGGTTGTTTTTTTCTCGGCACTGAATGCAGTGTTCAAATCCTGTTATCTGGCACATATTTACCAATATTTTCTTTATTTTTACAATCGCCGCCCGCAAGAGGAAAGTGCGGACAAAAGCCTGCTGGATTAAAAAGAAAGGCGTTGTTAAACGCCTTTCTTTTTGCCTGTTTTACCAAAATATTCCGTCATCAGGTCAAGTTTGTAATAATCTTTGATTGCCGGGGCCGGTTCAAAAAATTCGGCCGTATCCAGCGCCAGAATATTGGCCTGCTGATTAAGAAAATCGCGGCCGAGCTTGATTGTCTCCGCATTGCGGATAAGATATTCCCTGTACTGCTGGGCATCTTTGACATTGCTTTTGATAAGGCCGCTGCGTTTGGCGAAAACCGAAGTATAGGCGAAAATAACATAAACCGCCGCCAAAATCATTACCGCGGAAACCAGATGCAGATACGCGCTCATTACCAGAACTGAAAAGGCTATGATAATAACGGCAAAAACTTTTCCGAGGAACCCGAGCCAACGGTATTTGAATTTAGTTTTCAATACCCACAGATAAAACGCGATGGTAACCGTGCAGGCGGTCAGCACGGCAAAAGCCTGTCCGCTGTTGATGTTGAGCAGGGCCATGGCCGCTTCGGCAACCAGCAGCATGCCTATGCTGAAAAGCAAATAACCGATATTGAGCTTGAGTGCCAGCTGTTTGACTTTTCGCAGGGTGTTGGCTTCAACTTGCTTATAGGCCCGTTTCAGTTTCAGCTGATTGGCCGCGTTCAGCGCCAGCACGGCTTCGCTGCGTGAAAACAGGGCGTTTACGGCTTTGCGTTCTTTTCTTTCCAGCGATGAGAGATTATCGGTCCGTTTGACCAGCAGAATATCTTTGTCGCCGCGCTGAATGTCAATGATGTTTTTGCGGTAAAGCTCCAAAAGAAAGGCCGCAAAGGAAATCTTGTCAAACACGCCCATGGCCAGATAACGCATCAGCGGTGCCCCGCGCTTGAAGCTGTTGCTGTTTTTGAGATTGTTTTTGGCAATGTATTTCCATGACAGGTAATAAGAAATCAAAATGCTCAGCAGACCGACTGTTGCAACAAGAATGTCGCCGTAGTCTTCCAAAAACCATGTCAGCCGGCGGTTCCGATCTGCCGGAACAAAATCGGTTTTCGGCAGGGCGACAATCACATGCATTCCTTCACCGATATACAACGGAACCAAAGCCGCAAAACCCAAAACGTTTTCATGCTCGCTCATCATGGTTCCGGCACTGGTCAGCTCATCCGGATAGCCCAGAAACACCAGAGAACTGAGCGGCTTGCTGCTGCCGGGCAGGCGGATGGAAACCATTGCTTTGCCGATAATCAGATTCCAGCGGCTTCCGGTGGCGTCCCAGTAAAACTCGTTAAAGTCGTTGTATTGCCATAACTGCCGGTCAACCAGATATTGGAAATTATAGGTATAAACGCCCGGCTCCAGTGTGTATTCTTCCTCCGGCACAATCACATAGCTGTCGCTTTCTTCAATAATTTTGTGGGGAACCTCCTGACCGTTAATGCTGACGGAAGCCAGATTTAAATCGATTTTGTTGGATACCCCCTCGCGGGAAGTGGATATTTTCGGAATAATCCGGGACAGGCCGTTTTTGAGCTTTTTACCGGCCGCCACCACGACGGCCGTATCATTGATGTTGGCGGTGCCGTTCGGCAGAATTTCAATCTGAGTGGAAAAGTACGGAATATGTTCCTGAGCCGGAACCAAAGTCCTTTCTCCGCCCGGAAACTCAACCGTCACCACCGGAAAATCAGGCGCCTGAAACTGCTGCATATCGTCCTGCTTAAGTTCAATATAGCGGGTGCCGCTGCTTTGGGCGTCACCGCGCGGACGGGTATCGCCTGAAGAAATGCGGTTGATAGCTTCATCGTAAATCCGTTCAAAAAAAGATTTATTTTTTTCATTCATCTTGGCGATGTAGTCATCGCTGTGCTGCATATTAACCGAGGAGGGCTTGTCCATGGAATCCGTCGGTCCCAGATTGGAAATGGTTGCTTTTTTCAAACGCTCCATAATATATTTTTCCATGGCGCGGGTATCACGCGGGTCGGGAGAGTCGTCTTCCGGCGGCGGAGGGGGCAGATTGTCTTGCGAGGCTTTGTAAGCCTGGGCGGCTTCCATGTCTTCAAAAGCGACGGTTTTGGCCGAGGCGTCGATAATTTGCCAGCCGATGATGCTGAAACAAATCGTAAGAAAAAGTTTTTTCATAAAAACCTGCCCTCTGTTAACAAATAAAACATATTTGCTAGTATAGATTACAGTTATTAAGAAAAGATAAAATTTTAAGGAGACCAGACTATGACAAAACCCGCAATTGCCGCCGTAATTTTAGCCGCCGGCAAAGGAACCCGGATGAAATCCGATCTGCCGAAAGTAATGATGCCTCTCTGCGGAAAGCCGATGATTCGCTATCCGCTGGAAACGCTGGAAAAAATGGGCGTTGAGAAAATAGTGGTCGTCACCGCTCCCGACGGTGATCTGGTGCGGCAGGAGGTTGCCCCCCATGAAAGCTGCATCCAGCGTGAACAGCTCGGCACCGGACATGCGGTTCTTTCCGCCAAAGAAAAGCTGGGCAATTTTGACGGAGCCGTCCTGGTTATTTTCGGAGACAGCCCGATGGTTACCGAGCAGACTTATCAAACGGCGGTTGACAAGCTGAACGAAGGCTATTCGATTGTCGTTTTGGGCTTCCGCCCCGAAGATGCCGCCCGTTACGGACGTCTGGTGGTTGAAAACGGCGAACTGAAAAAAATTGTCGAATTCAAAGATGCCTCGGATGCCGAAAAGGCGATTAACCTGTGCAATTCGGGCTGTATGTGCTTTGCCGGAAAAACCATGTTTGAAATTTTGGAAGCCGTCGGTAATGAAAATGCCGCCGGCGAGTATTATCTTACCGATGCAATTGCCATTGCCCGCGCCAAAGGGCTGAAATGCGCGGTGGTTGAATGTTCGGCTGAAGAAGTTGCCGGAGCCAACACCCGCGAAGAACTGGCATTGCTGGAGAGTTTTTATAAACAACGTAAGGCCGGTTAATGGGGTTTGTCAGACAGCATTGGTTCGGGTTCATCGTCACGCTGGTTTTGTTGCTCAGCGCGCTGCTGTTTCTGATTGTGCTTTTTTCGCCTCGGCAGGATAATCAAAAACGCGGTTTTATTCCCTGTACCGAAACCATGGCTGCCGCGCTGTACGATTGTCGCGGGCGCAGTTTCTGCATGCTCGGCGCGATTTTGGAAAACAGCCGCTGCGACGCGGCAGTGGTGCTTACCGGTCTGGGCGACTGGGTTAAGGGAAAACAGCCGTCACCTTGGAGCAATTACTTCTTTACGCCGGACTTGGAACCGGAGGAAGAGCTGGCTCCTGAGGTTCAGGAGTTTTATCAGGACAATCCGAACCTGCGTCGGGATATGAAACAGCTTGAAGCAATGCACGAACAGCTGCTTAAAAATCAGGTTGCGGACGGCGGGGAGGCGGCGGAGCTTCCCTCGCCGCAGCAGCCGCAAACACAACGGAAGGAAACAAACGAAAATGTCGGAAAATAAACCAACGCTTCCCGCATGGGATTTGAGCGATATGTATAAGGGGATTGATGACCCGCAGATCGCCGCAGATATGGAAAGCTACCGCAAAACCGCGGCTTCTTTTGCCCGAAAATATAAAGGCCGCCTGGCCGGTCTGTCGGCAGAGGAATTTGCCCGGGCGCTCGAAATTTATAATAAGCTGTCGGAAATGGCCGGCCTGCTGGGCGGTTTTGCCTACCTCAATATGTGCACCCAGATGAAAAATAAAGAAGCGATGGCTTTTTTCCAGAATACCAGCGAAAAGCTGACCGATTACGGCAAACCGGTCATCTTTTTTGAATTGGAATTAAACCGTCTGCCGGCCGCCACATTGAAAGAATGGCTCAAAAATAAAAAAGTTGCTTTTTATAAACCGTTTATCATGCGGGCGCAGCGGTTTAAAAAATATGATCTTCCCGAGGCCGTGGAAGAAGTCTTTGTCGAGAAATCGGTTACGTCGTCGGAGGCGTGGGTCCGCTTTTATGAGGAAACGTCTTCCCGTTTGGAATACACGGTTGACGGACAAAAATACAACGATGCCGAAATAACCAAGCTGCTGTTGGATAAAGATGCTGAAGTTCGTGAAAAAGCCGGACGGGAAATCTGCCGCGTCAGCAGCGAAAATGCACCGTTTATGAGCTTTGTTTACAATATGGTGGTTAAAGACAAGGCCATTTCCGATATGAAACGCGGCTTTAAAACGCCGGTTTCCGGACCGAACCTCGGTGAAGACGTTAAAGATGTCACGGTTGAAACACTGGCACAGACCGTCCGCGACAATTACGGGAAAATCGCTCATCGCTTTTATAAACTTAAAGCCAAATGGCTCGGTGTTGACAAGCTTAAGTACTGGGACCGCAACGCGCCGCTGCCGTTTTGCGATGATCGCCGTTATTCCTGGGAAGAGAGCGTTAAAATTGTTTTGGACGCTTATAATGAATTTTCACCCAAGCTCTATGATATTGCCCGCAATTTCTTTGATCATCCGTGGATTGACGTTCCCCCGCGCGACGGCAAACGGGGAGGGGCTTTTGCCTCCGGTCCGGTCAACAGCCGTCATCCTTACCTGTTTTTGAACTTTGTCGGCAAACAGAATGATGTTCTGACGCTGGCACACGAGCTCGGCCACGGCTGCCACATGATGACCCGCCGTAAAAACGGCGACCTGAATGAAACCAGCCGCATGACCACCGAGGAAGTTGCATCGGTCTTTGGCGAGATGATGACGTTTCAGTCATTGTTGAAACAGACAGCCGATGATAAGGAAAAGCTCTGCCTGATTGCCGGAAAGGTCAGTGATATGATTAATACGGCCGTCCGCCAGATTGCTTTTCATTTCTTTGAAACCCGGGTGCATAACGAGCGCCGCGAGGGTGAACTCTCCGCCGACCGTCTCGGTGAAATCTGGCTTGAGGAAATGCGCGCCGCGCAAGGACCTTATGTGGAAATGGGCGATGAAAATGCGCAGATATGGTCACAGGTCGGACATTTCTTCTTCCGTCCGTTCTATGTCTATTGCTACTCTTTTGCCGATTGTCTGGTTAATTCGCTTTATCAGGTTTATCAGGAAGGAAATGTCAAGGACTTTCCTGACAAATATCTGGATATGCTGTCAAAAACGGCCATAACCGATTATGATAAACTGCTCAAACCTTTCGGACTGAATCCGGATGACCCGGCTTTCTGGAATAAAGGGCTGGGGCTGATTTCGCATTATATCGACGAATTGGAACGCCTGGATAAAAAAGTCTTCGGCAAATAAGCCAAGCCCCTCGCAAGAGGGGCTTTTCTTTGTTTGCAAACAATGTCCTTGGCAGAGAAACGCTGATAAATCCTTACTCCCGCCGCGGCGCATTATAGCGTCTGTATGCGTCCTGCGTTTCCTGTTTGACTCTTTCCAGATAATGGGCGGAAGATTCCGAAGAACCGTGATAAGCCAGCGAGAAGTTTTGCACCAGAAAACCGAACGGATTGGCAATGGCGTCTTCGCGTTTGGCAAACGGGATACGCACATAGGTAATGCGCATGGTAGCCCGCCAGATGCTGGTGGTCGGTTTGTCTGAACCGGGCAGATAGTCCATTGTGCGGAACTGTACCTGCCACAGGCCTAAAGCCGCCGGTTTGATCCAGTCGATTTCCACGTCGCGCTGTAACGATTTCTGCCTGAACTGCATAATGCTGTAAGCCACGTCGTTTTCACTGAATTCACGGAACACGGCCGGCGACGAATACCAGTAAATTGTCGAGCCGGGACCCCAGCGGGTAACCAGTTCGTCATAATCTGAGCTCACCAGATAGCGCAGCAGAATATATTCGGTAATATGCTGCTCGGTAATCAAATCCGAAACCGGAAAGTTGATTTCCGCCGGCTGCACCTGCTCCAGCATGCTGAAATATTTGTTGATCTGAAACAGCTTGGGCTGTACCGTCCGCTGCGGCAGCAGCAGATAGATTGTTGCGGCCAGCATCATGTTCAGGCAGATGCTCAGGCAGGCCAGAATAACCAAAACCCTTGAGGTCCACAGATAACGGCGTTCGGGCATGGCGTTGACATGCACCCGTTCCGGATAAAAGCCGAGCTGGTCGGGGCTCTGCTTTTCCTTGTATTTGAAGACCGTATTAAAAATTTCTAACATCTTGAAAATTTAACCTCAAGTTAAGCCTCACCATGTATTCTATACATGAAAGTGGAATAAAATCAAATAAATACTGTTCAGATTCGAAATCTTGATATAATGATAATAACATAGAGAAGTATATAAAGGGTTTATGTTATGAAGAAAATTTTATTGTCGGTCGTTGGCGCGGGTTTGGCGCTGACCGCCTGCATGAGCAATGACAACGGCTACAACGGAAACGGAACGCCCCCGGCCTATTACACCGACTGGGACCGGGCCGTCCGCGTAGATGTTGATATGCAGAATATGTATGTCGGCACGCCGCAGAAAATTGAAAAGCCGATTGACATGTATATGGCCATGGCTCTGGCATTAAAATATAACTATACCCGCCGCCTGATCTCCTATCAGCAGAGCTTGATTGAAGCGGGAAAGGTTCCGACTGACAAACTGAGCGAGATTGCCAGCCATGCCGGTTATGACAATGCCACGCTCAACACGCGCATGAGCCCTGATTTGAAAGTTGCCTGGAACGTGCTCGACATTTCGACCGTTTATTATCAGAACATTGATCCTACCTATAAAAATGGTGTTGCCACCGAGCAAAGCCGCAAAGTTATCCATAACATTCTGCAGGAAACCCGCAGCCTCTACTGGCAAAGCCTGGCTGCTCAAAAACTGATTCCCGTTATCGACGACATGACCGAGTATATGACGCTTGAGGTGGATGAAATGAACGCCCGAGCCAAAGAGCTGGCTGAACAGGGAAAATACCTGACCACCGAGGAGCTTCAGAAAAAACGCGATTATATGGAAGCGGTCAAAAAGGCTTCGGATCTGCGCCGCAAAATGGAAACCGCCGAAACCCGGCTGGCTTCGTTAATGGGATTTCATCCTTCTACCGAATTTAAGCTGGTCGGTTCCGAATACGGCAATTTTGAACTGCCGGCGCTAAAAAACGAGCTGGCGCAGCTGGAATGGCTGGCTCTGACCAATCGTCCCGAAATGCGTGCCCATGATTTGTCTGCGAATGTCGAAGATTTGAAAATCGTGGTCAAAGGATTTAAAGAACCGGAACTGAACAAATATAAAAATGACCCCAACTATTACAACCGCCTGTGGTCAAAACAGGCGCAGCAGGTCAGCATGACGGTAATGGAAGACGTGCGCAATCCCAAAATCAGCGAGCTGAACGATTTGCGCCGCCAAAGAATGACCAATCTGATCATCAGTCAGGTTTATGTGGCTTGGGCGCGTTATACCTCTGCGGTTGAAGACTATCAGATTAATATGGAAATTGCCGACACCTCTGAAAATATCGCCGAAGATATCACGATCAAGGACGGCAGCGGCAATTCCAAGAGCATTCTCGAATCTGCCCGTGCGGTTGATGATGAGGTTCAGGCTTTTCTCGCTTATGCCGAAGTACAGGATGCATTGGGCAATCTCTATGCAACCATCGGCCTGGATGCGATTCCCTATTATATGCTGAACGACAAACCGTCTAAAATTGCGGTGGCACTGCATAAAACGTTGGAAAAATGGCGTGAAGGCGAATTTATTCCCGATAACCGTCCTTATCTGCTGGATGTGCCGGCCAAACGCCCGCCGGTCAATATGAGTTCTTTGATTCCCGACTATGAAGTCGAGACCGGCCAGCGTATTAAAATCGACGTGCCTTCTGCCGTATTCGATAAAATGGAACTGGTCGGTAAAATTACCACCAAAGCCGGCTTGATTGACGATTCGCCGTTGCCGAAATGGCTGAATTATGACGAAAAGAATCACCGCTTTGAGGGGATTGCCATGCCTTCCAACGTCGGGCAGTATAATATCAAACTTTATGTGACCGACGAAAACGGCAATGTCGGCTATCTGACCTTTAAGCTGAAAATTAAAGAAGTCTTTGTGCCGTCTATGCGGGTTGACGGTTTGACCGACGGGCGTAAAGCGACGGTTTTGAAACGTTGTCTCAGTTCCGTCTGCAAAGACACTTATGTGGATGACGAAGCTGTCGGCGAAGAAGTTGAGGTTCGCGCCCCCGCCCGATTCTGATATCGGTCAGACCACAATATCTTGTGGTTACGGTTTATTCAGCGGATTCTCCGTAAAGGGAATCCGTTTTCTTTTTTTTTAGGGTACAATCTTCTTTGGCATGTTTATTCCCGAAAGAAAACAGGGCTTTCGTCGAGTCGGGAATCCGATTCCCTTTTTCGGTAAGATACTGTGGACAATTATGTGGATTAAAAATAAAACTAACTGATTGATTTATATAGATAAAATAAAGGTTAACAAACTTATCCACCCGCCGGAAAATTTTTTTTGATTGTTTTATAAAGGGATAGCTCTGTCAAGTCTCAAAAGTTCCTTTTTTGCTATTGTTTATCCCCGCTGACTATTCCAATATAAGCGCAGAAAAACTGATTTGCATGTCACCGGAAAAATAATTGTGCATACAATATATTGAGTGGTTTAAATCTTTGTTAAACTATATATGGTATGTAAATGTCAGTTGAGACACAAAATGTAACGTAAACACCACAGTTAGGGAATAGTTGAATAGAGATGTCCGAGAATACCTACCACAGCACAATCGCCAACGAGAACATCGCGATTGATTCGGTTACCAAACGTGACGGCACCCTCGCTCCGTTTGATAGCAACAAAATTTACAATGCCATTAAAAAAGCGGGGGAATCCACCGGCGAGTTCGGTGAATCCGAAAGCTGGCTGCTCACCAGTCAGGTTTTGAAAGTCTTAAAGCACAAATTCTCGGAATCCCTGCCGACTATCGAACACATACAAGATATAGTAGAACAGGTTTTAATTTCCGCCAACTATTTTGCCACGGCCAAAGCCTATATTTTATATCGTGACCAGCGCAACCGCGCCCGCACCGATCGCAAGGTTATGGTCGATGTCGAAAGCTCAATTAACGAATATCTGGAAAAACTGGACTGGCGCGTTAACGCTAACGCCAATCAGGGCTATTCCAACGGCGGTTTGATTTTGAACGTTTCCGGCAAGGTTACCGCCAACTACTGGTTAAGCCATGTTTATCCGGCAGAGGTCGGCGAAGCTCATCGCAACGGCGATATCCATATTCACGATTTGGACATGCTGGCTGCTTACTGTGCCGGTTGGTCTTTGAAAAACCTGCTGCATGAAGGCTTCAACGGTGTTCCGGGCAAAACCGAGGCCGGTCCGGCCAAACATCTTTCCGCTGCCGTCGGCCAGATGGTCAACTTTATGGGCACCTTGCAAAATGAATGGGCCGGCGCACAGGCTTTCTCTTCGGTCGATACCTATCTCGCTCCTTACATCCGCGCCGACCACCTGACCTATGAACAGGTTGAACAGTCCATTCAGGAGCTGATTTATAATCTGAACGTTCCTTCCCGCTGGGGTTCCCAGACGCCGTTTACCAACTTTACTTTCGACTGGGTCTGCCCGGAAGATCTGCGTGACAAACATCCGATTATTGCCGGTGTCGAACAGCCGTTCACCTATGGCGACCTGAAGGAAGAAATGCACATGATTAACAAGGCCTATATGACCGTCATGATGAAAGGCGATATCAAAGGCCGTCCGTTCACCTTCCCGATTCCGACCTATAACATGACGCCGGATTTCCCCTGGGAAGACGACAATACCGAACTTCTGTTCGAAATGACTGCCAAATACGGTTTGCCTTACTTCCAGAACTTCATTAATTCTGTTCTGAAACCGGGGCAGATTCGTTCCATGTGCTGCCGCCTGCAGTTAGATCTGCGTGAACTTCTTGCCCGCGGCAACGGCTTGTTCGGTTCTGCCGAACAGACCGGTTCCATCGGTGTTATTACCTTCAACTGTGCCCGTCTGGGTTATGTTTATAAAGGTGACGAAGCCGGCTTGTTTGCCCGTGTTGACGAGTTGATGAACATTGCCCGCACATCGCTGGAAATCAAACGCAAAGTTATTCAGAGACTGATTGACAACGGCCTGTTCCCGTTCACCAAACGCTACCTCGGTACGCTGCGCAATCACTTCTCGACCATTGGCGTCAACGGTATCAATGAAATGATCCGCAACTTCACCAACGACGAGCACAACATCGCCGACCAGTGGGGACAGGATTTTGCCGTTAAATTCCTGGATTACATCCGTGCCAAAATGGTTAAAATTCAGGAAGAAACCGGCCACATGTACAATCTCGAAGCCACGCCGGCCGAGAGTGCGACCTACCGTTTCGCCCGTGAAGACAAAAAACGTTTCAAAGGCATCATTCAGGCCGGAACCGAAGAAAACCCCTATTATACCAACTCTTCGCAGTTGCCGGTCGGTTTCACCGATGACCCGTTTGAAGCTTTGGATCTGCAGTCAACCCTGCAGACCAAATACACCGGCGGCACCGTGCTGCACCTCTATATGGGACAGCGCATTTCCTCCGCCAAAGTCTGCCGTGACATTGTCCGCAAAGTGTTGACCAACTACCGCCTGCCGTATGTCACCATCACTCCGACTTTCTCCGTTTGCCCCAAGCACGGATATATTTCCGGAGAACACAAATTCTGCCCGATTTGCGACGAAGAAAAGAAGGCAGAGAAAAGAGCCGCAGCTTCCAGAACCGAAGTTGCATAGAGTAAAATTTAACCCCCTTGGAGAATAGAATAATGACAACTGTTAATTTTGAAGATATCAAATTAAGCGATGAAGAAAGACAGCCTTGCGAAGTTTGGACCCGCGTTATGGGATATTTCCGCCCGGTTTCCGAATTCAACAAAGGTAAAAAGTCTGAATTTTACTCCCGCACCTGCTTCTCAGAAAGCAAGGCAGTATGCGGCGGCTGCAGCGAAGTGATGAATATTGCGGCTGAATAATTTCCGGCTTGAAATTATGAATGCAAATCTGATTGTCGGCGGTGTTGAAACTTTCAGCACCGTCGATTTTCCTGGGCACATGGCCGCGGTTGTTTTTTTACAGGGGTGCCCCTGGCGCTGCCCCTTTTGTTATAATACCCCGCTGCAGAAAATCGGTGCCGAAACGAATTTCGTCTGGAGCAAGTTTGTTGAATTTTTGGAACGCCGCAAAGGGATTCTTGATGCGGTGGTCTTCAGCGGCGGCGAACCTCTGGTTCAGGACAATCTGGCGCAGGCAATGAGCCAAGTCCGGGATATGGGATATAAAATCGCCCTGCACACCGGCGGCTATCGTCCGGAAAAGTTAGCCGAGGTCTTGCCTTTGGTTGACTGGGTGGGCTTTGATATTAAAACGCCTTTTGTTGAAGAGCGTTATCATCAGGGGACCGGCAGCAAAACTCCGCTGAAGAATATTCTCTCCAGTTTGGATCTGCTTCTGGCTGCGGGCAAGCCTTTTGAGTGCCGCACGACCTGCGATCCTCGGCTGCTGGATATTGAAGACATTTATGCCATTGCCCGGGATTTGAAAGCTAAAGGCGTTAAGGAATATCACTTGCAGAAATACCGTCCGATTCCGTCGGATAAAGTGAGTACGGAAGCCGATTGCGATAAATTTTTCCGAGACAACGCCCTTCATGATTTTCTTAAATCTTCCTTTGAAGTTTTTGACCTCCGTTCCTGAACGGAGGTTTTTGTTTTGAGTTGACAAAAGGCGGTTTTGTTCCCATACTGAAAAATATTTTTAATTATTAATCACTTAATACGACATTATTATGGCAAATATCGGATTTTACGCCGGATCTTTCTCTCCGGTGACCCGCGGACACTTGGGAATTGTCTGTGAGGCATTGAACGACTATCAAAAAGTCATTGTCGGCGTCGGCATCAATGACAGTAAACAGCAGCTTTATTCTCTTGACGAACGTTGTGAGATGATAAATGCCGCCCTGGATGATCTGCTCTTTGAATATGAATACCGAGATTTGGTCGGATACCGCTTTTCGCGTTCGGAAGAAAAAGCTGTCTGCCGGCTGAGGGAAAATCGCGGCTGTGTCGAAATTGTCGGCTATCGGGATTTGACCGTTGACTGCGCTTTGCGCTCGGGAGCCACGGCATTGATTCGCGGAGAGCGGATTGTCGGTGACCATGACGGCGAAATGCAGGCCTCAATTCTTAACAAACAGATTTTGGAAGTCCGCAAAGCACGGCTGAGTATGGCTACCATTCCGGTGCCCAAAGAAGATATGACATATGTTTCTTCTTCAAACGTTCGCGGTTTGTGCCGCCTCGGCGAATATATTGCGGCTCAGCGTTATGTTATGCCGGGCGTTCATGCCCTGTTGATGAGACATTGCCTGTCCGAACGCTTTGTTGCTTTAATGCAGGCAAATGCACTTTCGGCAGCCGCTGCCGCGGAAGCATATGACGAATTGGTACGGGCATATTCCTGCGGCCGCCGGCATCATACGCTGTCGCATGTCGCTTATATGCTGAATTACTGGCAGATTATGGAAAACCTCGGACAGCTGAAAGTTCAAAATCCGGCGGCAATGGAATTGGCGTTGTTTTATCACGATGCCGTCAATACCGGAGACGATACCGATGAGGCAGCGTCCTGCCGCATGATGCGTCGTCACGTTTTCGACCGGGAACTGTCTGAAAATGCGGCAAATCTGATTGGTGCTACGGCGCACCGTCAGTATCAAAACGACATGACCCCGGATATGAACATAATCAGTGATTTGGACCTGGCTATTCTTGGTGATACTTTCAATTACGGAATTTATGCCGCCAACATTCGCCATGAATATCTCCGGTTTGATGAAAAAACTTATCGAAACGGGCGAATTGAGTTTTTGCACGGTTTATTGAAACGAAAGCCTTTATATAAAACGGCGGCTTTTCGGGAAATGTTTGAACGGGATGCCCGTACGAATCTTCGCGCCGAACTGGCCTATTGGCAGTCCCGCTGACGATGTTTTAAACCTTAAACAGGCCTGCGCCGGCAGGCCTGTTTTTTGTTGTCGCGTTGTCACTGATGCGCTTTGCCGCGGACGGATTTTTGATGTTCCTTGGCTTTCTTTTCCAGCCATTTATAAACGTTCAGCGTATATTTGTCGGCATCAACGCTGACATCTTCCGGTTCCCAGCGCACGCAAAGAATGTTTTCTTTGCCCCAGGCCTCGGGAACATCGCCGCTGACGGCATAAATTTTCATATCGGACTTGGCATCAACCTGCAAATGCGGTTCGTCCACCGAATAAATTTTCATTTTGCGGACGTTCCCCATAATCCGATAAAGCTCAGTCTCCGGAAAAACGGATAGCAGCTTCAAACTCTTGACCCGCAGCCGCGAACGATCGTCGGACGGAGATCTCAGCGGGCGGATACCGTGCAGACGTCCGATAATTTTGGCTCCGGCAGCAATGCCCAAAACCGGAATGCCGCGTTTTTCTGCCTCGCGCACCATATTGACATATGTCAGTGAGCATAAAACCGGTTTTTTCGGCAGGGAAGGGGCTGCAAACGTGTTTAACGGATCATCCAGACGTCCCGGGAGAATGAGGCCGTCAACGTCATTCAGCGCATCCGGCCCGTCGCAATGGGTCAGAATTTTTAAATCAACACCGGTCTGAGCCAAAGCCCGGACATAGTTTTCCAGCATCAGATAAAAGCCGTTCTCCCGTCCCATCAGAAAGGCAATTAAGGGGCGGGCATTTGGGGAAGAGGCTGAGGGGTTAAGTTTTTTCCAGTCATCCGGTGCAATCATGATTTTCGGCTGCTTTCTGGCAGCAGTAATTTTTTCGATTTCATCTTCGGAAATGCCGAAAGCGTGACGGTCAGGCATAAAGGATAAATAAACGGCGTCGGTCATGGGTTTTCTCCCGCTGCAGGGTTGAGAATTCTCTTACGCCGCCAGTATAGGGGATAAACGAAATAAAATCAAGCAATTCCGGTCAAACAAAATCCCCGGGATAACCCGGGGATTTTGTTTGACGTTCAGGCTTTGCGAAAAGCTTTTCCGTTTGCCGGCTTATGTCCGCCCGGCTTTTTACCAAACCCGGAAACAGGCCGACGTCCGGCACTGAAATTGCGTTTGCCCTGGCCGTCGCCGCGAAAGTCGCGCCGGTTTCCGCCGTCACGGTTAAACGGCTTGCTGTTCTCGTCGCGAACCCGGCGGTCGTCTCCTTCCGGTTTATAAGTCTTGCGAAAAGCGTCGTCTTTTTTCAGCGGGCGTCTGCCGAAAGGAGACCGACGCACCGGGAAACGTTTGCCGGTGTCTTTTTCATCGGAGGCCTTCTTTGGTTTCTTGACCTCAACTTCAACTTTTTCCATTTTCTGCATCTGTTTTAATTTGGCCTTATTGACCGAAAAGCCGAAACTTCCGAGATTGCGTCCCAGCGTATAATAGTTGCCGTGGGCATAAGCCAGAATGCCTGCTTTCTCCAAATCAAGCGCCCCTTTTGCGTTGATGTATTTATCATCGACGCTGACCCCGACCACTTCGGCCAGAAACATGTCATGAACCCCGTAATTAGTCACGCTTTTGACTTTACATGCAATCGAAACCGGGCATTCTTCAATCTGCGGCGCGCTGACGTTGGCGCAGGGAGCTGCCGTCAGATTCATTTCTTTAAATTTGTCAATGTCACGTCCTGATTTTACGCCGCAGAAATCAACGGCGGTCACCATATTCCAGGTCGGCAGGTTAATCACAAATTCGCCGCTTTCTTTGATGATGTCATGCGAATAACGCTGCGGGCGGATGGAGACATAAGTCATCACCGGATCGCTGCTGATAATGCCGGTCCAGGCCACGGTCATTACATTCGGCTTGTCAACGGTTCCGCACGAAACCATCACCGGCGGCAAAGGCGATAACATTGTCCCCGGTTTCCAATTAATTTTTGTCATTTTATATTTACCTTTTTGCTGAAATTGTTATAGTGGTGCGTACAGTAGCTTAAATAATGCTAATGTGCAAGCGAATAACTGAATAAAATATGGGGAGCCTGCCGCCCAAATGCAACTGTCTGACTTACTGCCCGCCGTCGGCGAACTGATACCTTACGATTATGAAACCATCCGCACTCCGGAATATGAAACTCTGCTGGCCGGCCTGCTGGCGGGAGCTGTATCGCAGACTGCACCGCATTTTGTGCAGATAGGGGGCATTCCCGGTGCCGGCAAAACGACATTCTGCAAAAATTCACATTGGGACGAACGGCTTTTTATCAGTTTTGACAAGATTATGGAAAGCCTGCCCGCTTATCGGCAGGACATTTACCGGTTGGGCGCGGTGCGGGCATTCAATCGTTGGGAAATGCCGGCTCGGATTATCGGTTATGAAGCGCTGCGCCGCGCGGTTGAAAAAAAGGCCGATATCTGGCTGGAACACAGCGGCGTAAACAATCCGCATGTCGAACTGATTAAAAATCTGAAGAAAAAAGGCTACACAACCGAAATGTACTTTATCCTCTGCAATCTCGATATTGCCTGCCGCCGTGCCGAACTGCGGGAAAAAATCACCCGGCGCCATACCTCCCGGGAAATGATTGTCAAACGCAACGAATTGGTCAAAACCTATCTGGAACAATATAAAACACTGGTTGATAATCTCTATATCTACGATACTTCCGACAACAAATTCACTTTGCAAAGCAATTATCAAAAGGGCATTCAAATTCGTTAAATGCCAAAACCATGGTTTCCTGTCCGCGTTTGCCATCTTAACGGAAAGGAAAACTGCAAAAAACAAAAAAGCTCTTTAAAATCTGGTGCATATTGCTGTGGTGTTGGACTAAGTTTTATGAGGATTTTAAAAATTTAGCTGGAAATATCCGAGCTTGTTTGTGAGTATCTAATTAAAATCATACATAACAGAGCCAATATATATAATTTCACCCAGTAACAAAATAATCATTAATGTCAAATATTTGATTTTTTCAAATTTCTTTATTTTTTCAGGAAATTTATTTGCGAAAATAAGAACTGCAAAAATTACATATACAACTATAAATATCCGATAACACAAAAAATATTGAAGATTACGTCAAAATAGTATTCGCTGGTAAGTACATCATTAACGATTAAAACAAATTTCCCCCCGAACATTAAACAAATGAGTAAGAAAAAAAGGACGCCCAAAACAATAAAGATTTAACTTTAGATTTCATGTGAGAATACCCTTGGCATATAAGTATACAGAGATATTTTCACAAATTTATAAAATCGTCAATTAAGGAAGTTTTCTTTCAGGCAAATTGATACATTTACCTTTATTTTCCAAGTTATAGTGCAAAAATTACCATTTCCAAAACCACAAAAATCGGACTGGCTCAAAGGCTTGGTTTTATATAACAAAAATCGCCCTCAAAGGGGCGAAATATATGGTGCGCTAGGCCGGAATCGAACCGGCACGTCCTTGCGGACAACAGATTTTAAGTCTGCAGCGTCTACCTGTTCCGCCACAAGCGCATCATCTGCAAAGTTTATACTAATAATTTTGCATAATTGCAATATCTAATTTCGATTTTTTTCAGCCGCCTTTCTGTTGGGGAAGTCCGATAGATAAAACTTGCCTGTTTGCAAAAAATATGCTTACCTGACTGTTGTAATTGGAAAAATTACATTTAAATATTAATTGCCTGTCGGTATTCGGCGCTGCGGCAGTTGACAGCGTCACGGCACCGCTGCATATCGGCAGGCCCTTTAAAGGACTATAATACATGAAAACCATAGATATCTCATGGCGTAGATACATTCTTCCCAATATCCACAACGAGGGATGGAAGTTTGTAGGCATTTTTGCTGCCGTTACCGCATTGTTGGCAATGATGTGGGAACCCTTAGGCTGGATAGGTATTGCTTTAACAATCTGGTGCTTTTATTTCTTCCGCGACCCCGAACGCGTTACGCCGGAAATCAGCGATGTCGTTGTTTCTCCCGCGGACGGTATTGTGCAGATGATTACCAAGGTCAAGGCTCCGGAAGAACTTGGTCTCGGTGACCAGAAGTTTACCCGCGTCAGCGTGTTTATGAGCGTCTTTAACGTTCACGTCAACCGGGCGCCGGCTGAAGGAAAAATTACCAAAGCCGTATATGTTCCCGGAAAGTTTTTTAACGCCACGCTGGATAAAGCTAGCAAGGATAACGAGCGCCAGCTGCTGGCGATGAAGACTAAAAGCGGCAAAGACATTGCCTTTGTTCAGATTGCCGGATTAGTGGCCCGCCGCATTTTGTGTGAAGCGACGGAAGGGCAGGAGTATAAAGCCGGTGAACGCTTTGGGATGATTCGTTTTGGTTCCCGTTTGGATGTTTATCTTCCCGAGGGCGTTGAGCCGCAGGTCTGCCTCGGCCAGACAATGGTTGCCGGTGAAAGCGTTATTGCCCATTTGAAAAGCGATGCCGCACAGGTTAAGGGAGTAGTCAGATAATGGAAAAGACATCTTCTAAAACCCTGCCGTCTAAACCGGGGTTCGGCGGTCGTTTGCCGTTTCGCAAAATCGCTCCGAATATTGTCACCATGCTGGCTTTGTGTGCCGGTGTAACTTCCATTCGCTATTCCGTGCAGGAGGATTGGGTTAAAGCGGTTATCTGCATCTTTCTCGCAGCTCTGTTTGACGGCTTGGACGGCCGTGTTGCCCGGATGCTGAAAGGTTCTACCAAATTCGGTGCCGAGCTGGATTCCCTGTCTGACTTTGTCAGTTTCGGCGTAGCTCCGGCTATTCTGATGTATCAGTGGACATTGTTTGATCTGCCGAAATTCGGCTGGTTTTTCTGCCTGCTGTTTTCTATCGGTATGGCGATGCGTCTGGCCCGTTTTAACACCATGCTTGACGATGAACCTCAGCCGGAATATTGGCATCATTTCTTTGTCGGCGTTCCGGCTCCGGCCGCCGCTGCTTTGGCGATTATGCCGATTATGATTTCATTTGACTTTCCGGAATATGCCGTTTTTCGCTCCAATATGTTTTGCAGCATTTTGATGTGCGTCGTTTCGTTCCTGATGGTCAGTCGGATACCGACAATCTCCACCAAAAAGATGAAAGTTCCGACATATATGTTTATCCCCATGATGTTGATTGTCGCTTTGTTCGCCAGTTTTGTCATGAGCCAGCCTTGGCTGACGTTGGGAATTTCAACTTTGTGTTATGCCGCTTCGATTCCAATCGGCGTCTTGTTCTTCCTCAAGGAAAAACACGATTTTGAAAAGAAAAACTAAACGAAAGCCCCTTAAATAAGGGGCTTTTTATTTAGGGAGTTTAGCCAAAAATAAAGGGGAAGTTTATTTTATATTGACATTGTTTTGATGATATGGTACCTTACAATCAGGCTATGATTCAGTTATATGTGAGGTGTATGATGAAAAAACTCAGCAAAACTCTGTTAATGTCACCGGCGGTCT
>ENA-UEYG01000077-UEYG01000077.1-human-gut-metagenome-genome-assembly--contig:-NODE-77-length-63727-cov-4.926300_pt1 | contig 63727 bp, 71 predicted proteins | sample MGYA00242933_ERZ507934 | MGnify/ENA primary metagenome ERZ507934 (study PRJEB26167, sample SAMN06115527) | human gut metagenome | host: Homo sapiens | place: China:Zejiang | collected 2015-11-10... | reverse complement strand
ACTTTGTGCGCCGATGGCGCACAAAGTCCACACTTGCAGCCTGAGAAGTATTTTCTCTCACGCACATGTCGCGAGAGAAAATGATTGCACTTTTTTGCCGCCTGCGGGAGGCCACCTCTGCGAGGCTTTTTTGACTCGCTGAAACGCCTCCGTTCCACCCGGTGCGGAGGGCCTTGCGCTTTCATTCGCACTGCCACTGGTATCGCCGCAGATCCACGTGCTGCGCGTCGCGCAGGGTCACGCCCTCGCGCGCGAGCAGCGCCGCCTGCGCGTCCCAGCCGGGCACGAGCCGCCCGCTGTGATCCACCACGCGGTGGCACGGATAGTCGCCGTAGCGCTCGGCCTGGCTGAGCACGCGGCCGACCAGCCGCGCGTTTTTCGGCCGGCCGATCAGCCGTGCGATCTGCCCGTAGGTCGCAACGTTTCCCTCCGGGATCTCGCCCACGGCGGAGAGGATCTCATAGATCAGCCGTTCGTCCGTCGCCGCTGCCATCGCGCAGCCTCCTTTCCATATGGGCATCCGCCCAAAAAACCGGACCGGCCGGCAGCAAACACGCTGCCGGCCGGTTTGTGCCTGATTCGCTGTGCTTATGCGCCGAAGCTGACGCTCTTGGCAGCCTCCACGAAGCCCGGCTCGTAGGTGTCAAAATCGTCCTTCGCGCTCGCAAACTGCACGAGCCAGAAGCCGTCGTCCGCCTGATACATCACGGCGAGGTAGCGGTACTCGACGTCCTTATCCTCGTTGTAGAAGTCATAGAGGATCGTCGGGCAGCCGTTGATGTCGTCGCCCGCGACGGGGTTGCGGCTGCTGTTGTTCTGCATGACGAGCGCGGCGTACTGCTCGAGCGTCACGTCGTTGAGTCCGGCGGCGGCGAACTGATCGTTCGTCTCGTGCAGGGCGAACACGGCGGCCGTTTTGGCGGCATAGCACACGGTGTAGCCGTCCATGGACTGCTTGCTGAAGTCGTTCGTGAGCGTGATCGTCATGCCCTCGTCGGAGAAGGTCTTGGCCGCGGCGTCAAACGGGTTGGTGCTGCCGCAGCCGGCGAGCACGGCCACAAGCAGCAGCGTGCAGACAATGGCGGTAAAGGTACGTTTCATGTTGGTGGGTCTCCTTTTCTTTCTCTTGAAATATGACAGCGGCTCATTCGGCCGGTGTGTCCGTTTTCGGCTGGTACTGGTACGGTTCCGGATCTGGCTCGGCATAGCCGGTAGCGATGTCGAACTGCTTGGTCAGCTGCGTGAGACCGAGCTTCGTCACCATGAGCTCACCGTAGGCGAGGTCATCCTGGAAGCCGTTTTCGCGGCACTCATCCAGACCAGCCTTGGCGTCCTCGAGCTCGGAGACGCACTGCTCATACAGATCCTCGAGCTTGCCGAGCGCCGTGACGGCGTCGTCGGTGTTGCCCTCGGCGGGGCAGACGGCCTCAAAGCGGCGGCCGATGCGCACAATCGCGGCATAGCTCGCCTGCAGCATCGCCAGCGTGAGCGCGCCGGCCTGTCCGGCGGCCTCGCTCTGCTTCATGCCGGTGATCATGTCCGACACATCCCCGACCCACTGCTTGTGCACGCCCTTGAGCTGGTCAAGGCGCTCGGTGAGCTGGGCCTCGGAGTGACGGTTGGCGGAGTAGCCGCCCTTTTTCAGTTTGCGGGTCAGACGTTCCATAGTATTTGCATCCTCCAAATGTGAATTTCGGTCAATCGTCCACGTCGAGCGCCTCAAGGCCCTTGGCGGGGATGGGGCGGCTGTCGCCGTGGCGCACAAAGAGCATCGTCACGAACGCGCCGGCCACGAAGATAGCGGCGTAGGGGAAGAGCACGGTCATGCCGAGCTTGTCCATCAGGAAACCGGAGAACATCGGCGTGACGACCTGCGCGGCCATGCTGGCCGTGTAGTAAAAGCCGGTGTAGCGGCCGACGTCGCTGCCGGAGCACATCTCCACGACCATCGGGAACGAGTTGACGTTGATGGTGGCCCAGCCGATGCCGGCGAGGCAGAACATGGCGTTCATGAGCATCGTGGGGCTCTCGGCGTTGAGGAAGGCGGCCACGCCGAACGCGACGGCCAGCATCACGACGCCGCCGAGGATGGTCTTCTTGCGGCCGATCTTGGACGCGACGATGCCGACGGGCAGGTACGCCACGATGGCGGCGGCCTGCGCGAGCATGAGCGTGAGGTTGTAGTCCTTGTGCAGGATGTTGCTCGCGTAGACGGAGTATTTCGACGTCACGGCGTTGTAGCCGAAGAACCACAGTACGATCGACAGCAGCAGGAAGATGAGCGACCGGCGCTCGGCCTTGCCGAGCTTGCCAGACCCTGCGGGCGCGTCGTCACTGTCGCCGTTATCGATGCCGAAGCGCTTGCTGTCGGCCTGCATCTCGGCCACGAACTTCGGCTCATTGACCGTCAGGCGGAAGATCAGCAGCGCCACCAGCATGATGCCCGCGATCACAGCGAAGTACGCCGTGTAGCTCATGAGCGAGTTGCGCACGGAGCTCGTGGCGAAGGCCATGCCGATGGCCAGCACGAGGATACCGCCGGCAGTGCCCATGAGGTTGATGACGGCATTCGCCTTGCTGCGCAGCGGTTTGATGGTAACATCGGGCATGAGCGCGACGGCGGGGGAGCGGAACGTGGCCATGGCCACGAGCACGACGAGCAGCAGCACGATAAAGCCGATGAGCGCGCCGGGGTGCTGCACGGTCGTCTGGTGGGCATAGGCCTGGCGCGCGGGCACGACATAGTTCGTGTAGTCGTGGTTCGTCACGGTCTTGCCCTCGGCGTTTGTGACCTGACTCGTGATGGCGGCAAATTCGTCCTCGGTGAACGTGTCCTCGAGCACGAACGTCTCGCCGTCGGGGGTCTTGAGCGTGCGGTCGGCCTCCTGCTGGTACACGACGCGTAGCGCAGCGGGATCGTCGATGGCGGCGGCCGCGTCGATGCTTTTCAGCTGCGCATCGTCGACGAGCGACAGGCTGATGAACGCGATGGCCGCGACGATCGTGCCGAAGACGATGAACGGCGTGCGGCGGCCGCGCCTGCCGGTGTGCTTGTCGGAGATCGCGCCGAACAGCGGCAGCAGAAACAGCGCCAGAATGTTGTCGAGCGCCATGATGACGCCGGACCACGCCTGCGACATGCCGAACTTGTTCGTCAGGATCAGCGGGATGGTGTTGTCATACGCCTGCCAGAAGGCGCAGATCAGGAAAAAGGCAAAGCCAACGCAGATGGTGCGCTTGTAGTTGAGCTTCACAGGATTACCTCCATCAGTCTCTATCGGATTTGTCTCATTCTACAATACCTTGCCCGGCAATTCAACAGGCATTTGACGAAAAGCAGAAATTGTTGTTTAATAAGGACAAAGCAAACCGGCGGTCCGCACCGCCGAAAGGAGGACTCGTTATGAATTGGAAAACTGCCTGCAAGATCGCCGCACCGGCCGCCGCCTGCGCGGGTGCGTTTGCGTTTCTCGTCGCGCCGGGCCGCGCCACGCGCGCGCAGAAAGCCCCGTTTTTGTACCGCAATTATGCGCACCGCGGCCTGCACACCGAGGACGGCACCGTGCCGGAAAACTCGCTCCCGGCCTTCCGCGCCGCGGCCGAGGCGGGCTACGCCGTCGAGATGGACGTGCACCTGACGGCGGACGACCAGCTCGTCGTGTTCCACGACGATACGCTCGAGCGCATGTGCGGCGTGCCGGGCGTCATTGATGATTTCACGCTCGCCGAGCTGCGCGCGCTGCGCCTCGGCGATACCGACTGCGTCATCCCGACCTTTGCCGAGGCGCTCGAAGCGCTCGGCGGCCGCGTGCCGCTGCTGCTCGAGGTCAAGCGCGGGCACAATAACCGCCGCCTGTGCGCGCTGACGCTCGCCGCCCTGCGTACTTACGGCGGGCCGTACTGCGTCGAGAGCTTTGACCCCACGATCGTCGCGTGGTTCCGGCGCAACGCGCCCGATATCCTGCGCGGCCAGCTCAGCCAGCCGCCGAAGGACTACGGCAAGGCGCTCAATAAGCCCGCGGCCGCCATCGTCGGAAACGTGCTCACGAACGTGATCGCCCGCCCGCAGTTCATCGCCTACAAGATCGGGCCGAAGCCGCTGAGCGTGCGCCTGTGTGAGGCCATGGGCGCCGCGCGCGCCGGCTGGACGAGCCGCGCCTGGACGCACGAGCGCGATTATGACATCGTCATCTTCGAGCACTACCGCCCCGGTGCATGGTTCCGCGCCGATATCTGAGTCGCAGGGGAGCCCGAGGGGGCAAGGCCCGCCTCGGATGAGATCTTTGCATCGCCGTCAGGCGGATGAGGTGGAAGCGTTTTGGTTTCTGCCAGTACCTCATGTATCACGTTTACACACGATGAAAAAGCAACAGCAGCCACACCGGCGTTCGCCGGCGTGGCTGCTGTTGTTTGCTTGTGCTTGCACGTCCGCGGCGGATGCAGACCCGGACGCTGCAAAGTGGAAGAGAGAACACAAACGAGGGATTCGCAACATCATTTGCAAAAACGATGTTTACTGAACACATCCTAACATTTGTGTCCGAATATGTCAAGCGATTTTCAAACGTTTTTTGAATTTTTTTACGCCGTTGCGCCGCCGCGCAGGATCTGCGCCAGCTCTGCCACGTCGCGCAGGACGTATTTCGGCTGCACGTCGGACGCTTTGAGGATCGCCTCGTCCGTCTCGCCGGACATGACGAGCACGCTCTGCGCGCCCGCATTCACGGCCACGGCGATGTCGGTGTAGATCCGGTCGCCCACGCAGCAGATCTGCGCGTTCGGCACGCCGGTCTGCGCCGAGATAACATCGACCATGTTGCGGTTCGGCTTGCCGATGTAGGTCGGCTGCACGCCGGAGGCAGCGGTCAGCAGCGCGCAGATGCTCCCGCAGTCGGGCAGCACCTCGCCGGCCGGCATGGGGCAGACCCAGTCGGGGTTGGCGGCGATGAAGGTCGCGCCGCGGCGCAGGAAGTGCACGGCCTTGTCGAGCTTTTCGTACACGAGCTCGGTGTCGAACCCGGCCACGACGATCTCCGCGCCGTCGTCCACGAGCGGGATGCCGTAGCTGAGCAGCTCGCGGCGGAACGCTTGCGTGCCGACGAGGTACACGGGTTTGCCCGCGTAGTGCTGGTTGAGGTACAGCGCCGTCGCCATGCCGGAGGTGAACACGTTCTCAGCCTCGCACGGGAAGCCCAGACGCCGCAGGCGCGTGATGTAGTCCGTGCCCGCGCGCGAGGAGTTGTTGGTCAGGTAAATGTACTGCCGTCCGGTATCGGCCAGCGTGTGGATGAAGTCGACCGCGCCGGGGAACACATCGTCCCCGAGGTAGAGCGTGCCGTCCATGTCCAGCAGGAACAGGCGCGCATCGAGCAGGTCTTTCAGATCGTTCATGGGAGCCACCTCACAGAATCTTATTTTTTTCTTAACACCCTATTATACCATGAAAAACGGGCCGCACAATCCCAATTATTCTGGCGGCAGGTGTTGAAAAAAACGGCCGATGTGCTATAATATTAAAATCTGTACCGTGGGCCGCTGTTGCATGCAGGCCGGTGCGGATCTGAAGGTGTAATAAAATTTTTGGAGGCATAGATATGGCAAAGAAACAATTCAAGGCCGAGTCGAAAAAACTGCTCGACATGATGATCAACTCGATCTACACGCACAAGGAGATCTTCCTGCGCGAGATCATCTCGAACGCCTCGGACGCGATCGACAAGCTCTGCTACCAGTCGCTCACGGATGAAAACGTGGGCATGGCGCGCAGCGATTTCAAGATCCGCGTCACCCCGGATAAGGACGCGCGCACGATCACGGTGTCGGATAACGGCATCGGCATGACGAAGGAGGAGCTCGACAGCAACCTCGGCGTCATCGCGCGCAGCGGCTCGCTGAAGTTCAAGGACGGCCTCGGCGAGAACGCGCAGGAGGATGCCGCCATCGACATCATCGGTCAGTTCGGCGTCGGCTTCTATTCCGCGTTCATGGTCGCCGACAAGGTCACGGTCGTCACCCGCGCCTACGGCAGCGACACGGCCTACCAGTGGGTCAGCACCGGCGCAGACGGCTACACCATCACCGAGACCGAGAAGGACACTGTCGGCACGGACGTCATCATGCACATCAAAGAAGACGAGTCCGGCGAGAAGTACTCCACCTATCTCGAAAACTGGAAGCTCATGATGCTCATCCGCAAGTATTCCGACTATGTCCGCTGGCCGATCGTCATGGACGTCGAGCAGAGCGACTGGGTCGACACCGGCGAGAAGGACGAAAAGGGCGAGCCGAAGATGGAGATGGTCACGAAGACCGAGGAGCAGACCATCAACAGCATGGTCCCCATCTGGCAGCGCAGCCGCAAGGAAGCGACGGATGAGGAGTGCATCGCGTTTTATAAGGACAAGTTCCACGACAAGGACGACCCGCTGGCCGTCATCCGCGTCAACGCCGAGGGCCTGATCTCCTACCGCGCGCTGCTGTTCATCCCGGCCAAGGCTCCGGCGAACATGTTCACCCGCGAATCCGACCCCGGTCTCGAGCTCTACAGCTCCGGCGTCATGATCATGGACAAGTGCACCGACCTCCTGCCGCCGTGCTATGCGTTTGCCCGCGGCGTGGTCGATTCGCCCGACCTGTCGCTGAACATCTCGCGTGAGATGCTCCAGCACGACCGCCAGCTCAAGCTCATCGCCACGAACCTCGGCAAGAAGATCAAGTCCGAGCTGACGAAGCTCATGACCAACGACCGCGAGAAGTACGAGCAGTTCCACGCCGCCTTCGGCATGATGCTGCGTGCCGGCGCCGTCACCGAGACGGGCGACAAGGTCGACGAGATCAAGGATCTGCTGCTCTACCACACGAGCGAGACGAAGCTCGTCTCTCTCAAGGAATATGTCGACGCCATGCCCGCCGAGCAGACGAAGATCTACTTCGCCTGCGGCGAGAACGTCAAGCGTCTGCTCAGCCTGCCGCAGGCAGAGCAGCTGCATGAAAAGGGCTACGATGTCCTGTGCATGACCTCGCAGATCGACGAGTACTTCGTCGACACCATGAAGACCTACGCCGACAAGCCGTTTTGCAACATTGCGACCGACGACCTCGGCCTCGAGACCGAGGAAGAGAAGAAGGAGACCGAGGCCAAGCAGGCCGAGGACAAGGATCTGCTCGACTTCGTCAAGGAGACGCTCGGCGACCAGGTCGCGTCCGTGCGCCTGTCGAATAAGCTCGTGTCCAGCGCCGTGTGCCTGAGCACGGAGGGCGGCGTCACGCTCGAGATGGAGCGTTATTTCAAGAGCATGCCCGGCGCGCCGACCGATATCCGCGCCATCCGTGTGCTCGAGCTCAACGCCAACCACCACGCCTATCAGGCCATGAAGGAAGCGTTCGACGCCGGCGACAAGGACAAGGCCGCCCGCATCGCCAAGATCCTGCACGCGCAGGCGCTGCTCATCGCGGGCGAGCCGCTTGAGGATCCGGCCGCGTATTCCGAGCTCGTCTGCACGCTCATCTGATCCGATCTATCCCCCTGGCCGCCGCACTCCGGCGGCCGGGGCATCCCCATGTAAGGAGCTGTCTATGGAACCGCGTCTCGGTATCTATATCCACATCCCGTTTTGCGCGAGCAAGTGCGGCTATTGCGATTTTTATTCCTGCGCCGGCGCGGCCGACCGCATGGCGGACTATCAGCACGCCCTGCTCGAGCACATCGAAGAGAGCGCCGGGCGCATCGCCCCGGCGTACATCGACACGGTGTATTTTGGCGGCGGCACGCCGAGCTTTTACGGCGCGGCGCGCCTCATCGAGGTGCTCGACGCCGTCAAGGCCACCGGCCGCCTGCTCAAGCGCGCGGAGGTGACGGTCGAGGTCAATCCGGACAGCGTCCGCCTGCACGACCTGCGCGCCCTGCACAAGGCGGGCTTCAACCGCCTGAGCATCGGTATGCAGTCGGCCAACAATGATATCCTGAAAATGATCGGCCGCCGCCACAGCTTCCACCAGGTGGAGATGGCCGTGAAAAATGCCCGCACCGCGGGGTTTGACAACGTCAGCCTCGATCTCATCTACGGCCTGCCCAGCCAGACCCGCAGCGACTGGGCGGACACGCTCGCCAAGGCGATCGCCCTGCGCCCGGAGCACATCTCCGGCTACGGGCTCAAGCTCGAGGAGGGCACGCCCATGTACGAGCTGAAGGATTCGCCCCTCATCCCGTCGGACGACGAGCAGGCGGACATGTACCTGTGCATGGTCGATGAGCTGCGGCGCTACGGCTATGAACAGTATGAGATCTCGAATTTCAGCATACCGGGCTATGAATCCCGGCATAATCTGAAGTACTGGCAGCTCGACGACTATATGGGCTTCGGCCCGGGCGCGCACTCGTGCATCGGCCGCACGCGCTACAGCTATGTGCGCGACCTCGACCGCTACATCGCGGGCGTCCTCCACGGCGAGGACATGATCGACGAGTACGAGACCATCGGCGATTTCGAGCGCGCGGCGGAGTATCTCATGCTCGGCATGCGCACCGTGCACGGCGTGTCGCGCGCGGAGTATGCGCGGCTGTACCGCAGCGATTTTTCCGGCATCGCGCAGCAGTTGGAAACGTTCGTCCGTTCCGGCTGGGCCGTCGCGGACGGGGAGCGCTGGCATTTCACGCCGGCGGGCTTTCTCATCTCGAACGTGCTCATCGGCAAGCTCCTCGAGGCGCAGACCGAGCGCAAGGCCGAGCACAATCCGTGGATGAAGCCGCAGATCGAACGGCAGCCCCGCGCCAAGCTCCCGCCCAGCGAGGCGGAAGCGTTCCGCAATACATATCTGAATAATCCGATTTTGACAGGGAAAGACAGGGATTCGAGTAAATGAAACTCAACGGCAACACTTCCAAGCGCAGCGCGGCCGCTCGCCGCGAGGCGGCGGATTTCGCAGCGCAGGAGCGCTCGGCACACCGCAGTACCGCCAACCGTTCCACGCAGAGCGAGGCGGCTGCCCGCCGCGCCGCCGCGCCGAAGCAGGCGGCGGCCCAGCGCCCGCCCGTGCCCCGGCAGGAGCAGCCGGCGCGCCGCGGCGCGCCCGACGTCCGGCAGCAGCCGGCGCCCAAAGAGAAAAAACCGCGCGGCCGCGGCGGCCGGATCGCCGTGCGCGTCGTGCTCATCGTGCTGGCCGTCCTCGTGGCGGCGGGCGCCGTCGGCATGGTGCTCGTGGCGAAAAAGAGCGCCATTTTCCCGAACGTCTCTGTCTGCGGCACGGACGTCGGCGGCATGACGCAGTCCGCCGCGGCGGACGCCATCCGCGCCGCCGGCTGGGACGATATGAGCGCCCCGGTGCTCACCATGACCTTCCCCGGCAACCGGTCTATCACCGTCACCGCGACGGAGATCGGCTTTGACGCCACGCCCGATGCCGCCGCCGAGACGGCCTATGCCTACGGCCGCAGCGGCAATGTGTTCACCAACTTCTTCACGTGGCTGCGCTGCGCCTTCAAGGGGCATGACGTCGCCTCGGACAACCTTGCCGACATGGACGCCGACGCCCTGCGCACGCGCATCGAGCGCGAGGCCGCCGAGATCAACGTCAGCCTCTCCGCCGGCAGCATCGAGATCGACGAGGCGCACAGCGCCATCCTCGTCGTCAAGGGCGCGAGCATGATCACGCTCGACCCCGCCGCCGTCGCCGACCGCGTGCTCAGCGACATCCGCGCCGGCAAGTTCGGCACGTCGGCCTACCCGGTCGACATGAGCGGCGATGACAAGATGACGCTGCAGGAGCTGCACGACGCCGTCTGCGGCGACCCGGTCAACGCAGGCTACGACCCCGAGACCCAGTCCGCCACCGAGAGCAAGGTCGGTATCCAGTTTGACGTGGCCGCCGCCCAGCCCCTGTGGGACGCGGCCGCCAACGGCGATACCGTCACCATCCCGGCCACGCTCACGCAGCCCGAGATGACGCAGGAGCGTCTGCAGCAGCACCTCCTGGCCGACAAGCTCGCCACGAAGACCACCTCGCTCTCCGGCAGCAGCAGCAACCGCATCACGAACGTGAAGCTCGCCGCCGAGAAGATCAACGGCGTCATTCTCCAGCCCGGCCAGACGTTTTCGTATAACGACGTCGTCGGCCAGCGCACGAAGGCCAACGGCTTCAAGGAGGCCGGCGCTTATTCCAACGGCCAGGTCGTGCAGGAGGTCGGCGGCGGCATCTGCCAGGTGTCGTCCACGCTGTACTACTGCGCCATGGTCTCGAACCTCAAGATCAACACCCGCACCAGCCACTACTTCCCCGTGGCCTATATCGAGCCCGGCATGGACGCCACGGTCAGCTGGGGCGGGCCGGAGTTCAAGTTTACGAACAACCGCGACTATCCGATCGAGATCAAGGCGTATGTCCAAAACGGCAGCGTCACGGTCGAGATCTGGGGCACGGATGTGGACGGCAGCTACGTCAAGATGAGCTACACCGCCAACGGCCTGCGTGCCACGACCTACCGCACGGTCTACGATAAGGACGGCAAGCAGATCAGCCACACGCTCGAGGCCAACAGCACCTACCATTCGCACGACACCACGCCGAAGCCGACGCCCACCCCCTGCACCGGGCCGCAGCCGACGCCCACCCCCAGCACCGCGCCGAAGCCCACCCCCACGCCGCAGCCGCAGCCGACGCCCTATCCGTCCGTCTACGACCCCGGTGACGCCGGTGAAGACTAATACAGAGGAGAATGCAGTATGAGCAAAGGAAAGTTTTATATCACGACCCCGATCTATTACCCTTCGGACAAACTGCACATCGGCCACACCTACTGCACGGTTGCGACCGATGCGATCGCGCGCTACAAGCGCATGTGCGGCTATGACGTCATGTTCCTGACCGGCACGGACGAGCACGGCCAGAAGATCGAGGAGAAGGCCGAGGCTGCCGGCGTCACGCCCAAGCAGTTCGTGGACAACATCGTCGAAGGCCCCGGCGGCGTGCGCGCGCTGTGGAAGCTGATGAACATCTCCAACGACCGCTTCATCCGCACGACGGACGATTATCATGTCGAGGCCGTGCAGCGCATCTTCAAGAAGATGTACGACAAGGGCGATATCTATAAGGGCAAGTATTCCGGCATGTACTGCACGCCGTGCGAGAGCTTCTGGACCGAGAGCCAGCTCGTCGACGGCAAATGCCCGGACTGCGGCCGCGAGGTGCACTATGCCGAGGAGGAGGCGTACTTCTTCCGCCTGTCGAAGTATGCCGAGCCCGTGCGCGAGCTGCTGCTCAGCGGCACGTTCCTCGAGCCTGCCAGCCGCGTCAACGAGATGATCAAAAACTTCATCGACCCCGGCCTCGAGGACCTGTGCGTGTCGCGCACGAGCTTCACGTGGGGCATCCCGGTCGATTTTGACCCCGGCCACGTCGTCTACGTCTGGGTCGACGCGCTGTTCAACTACTGCACGGCCCTCGGCTTCCTGAACGACAAGTACGACGATTACGAGAAGTTCTGGCCCGCCGACGTGCACATGGTCGGCAAGGAGATCGTGCGCTTCCACTCCATCATCTGGCCGGCTATGCTCATGAGCATGGGCATGCCCCTGCCGAAGAAGGTCTTTGGCCACGGCTGGCTGCTGCTCGGCGGCGGCAAGATGTCGAAGTCGAAGGGCAACGTCGTCGACCCCGTCTTGCTCGCCGAGCGCTACGGTGTGGACGCGCTGCGCTATTACCTCCTGCGCGAGTTCCCGCTTGGCAGTGACGGCAACTTCTCCAACGAGCTGCTCATCTCCCGCATCAATACCGACCTCGCCAACGACCTCGGCAACCTCCTGAGCCGCACCGTCGCCATGGTCATCAAGTACTTCGGCGGCACGCTCCCGGCCGAGCGCGAGCACGATGCGCTCGATGACGAGCTCATCGCCATGGCATCCTCCCTGCGCGGGACGTATGCCGGCTATATGGACAATTTCGGCACGCAGCAGGCGCTCATCGAGGTGTTCAAGGTCATCTCCCGCGCCAATAAGTATATCGACGAGACGGCGCCCTGGGTCCTCGCCAAGGACGAGAGCAAGCGCGCGCGCCTGGCCACGGTGCTGTATAACCTGCTCGAGACGCTGCGCATCACCGTCACGCTGCTGCTGCCCTTCATGCCCGACAGCTGCGCGAAAGCCTTCACGCAGATCGGCGCCGCGGCAGAGCAGACCACGTGGGACAATGCCGCCGTCTGGGGCGTGCTGCCCGCGGACGTCACGGTGCACAAGGGCGAGACGCTCTTCCCGCGCATCGACATGGCCAAGGAGATCGCCGAGCTCGAGGCACTCAAGGCCGCGAAGGAAGCGGCCGCCGCGCCCAAGTCCGCGCCCGTGCTGCCGGATGTGACGATTGACGACTTTTCCAAGTGCGACATGCGCGTGTGCAAGGTCCTCAAGTGCGAGCCGGTGAAAAAGTCCGATAAGCTCCTGTGCTTCACGCTCGACGACGGCAGCGGCACCGACCGGCAGATCCTCTCCGGTATCGCCAAGTACTACCGCCCCGAGGAGCTCGTCGGCAAGACCGTCGTGGCGATCCTGAACCTGCCGCCGCGCAAGATGATGGGCATGGCCTCCAACGGCATGCTTCTCTCGGCCGAGAAGGACGGCAAGCTCAACCTGCTCATGCTCGATGACAGCGTGCCCGCCGGCGCGCAGCTTTGCTGAGCGGCCGCACCCCTGCACGTTTCCGGGAAGGCTCGCTCGGCGGGCCTTCCCGTTTTTCCCGCGGCGTGCGGAACATTTTCCGCGCCCGGCCGTCAAGCCCTTCGTAATCTCCCGTACATAAAGGAGGAGTCGCCTCTTGAAGCTGTTTTCCTCGCCGCCGCGCCCCACGGGCACGCAGCGGCCCGCTTCCGATACCGCCCAGCAGCGCCCAACACAGCAGCGCCCGGCCCAGCAGCGTCCGGCCCAGCAGCGCCCGACACAGCAGCGCCCGGCCCAGCAGCGTCCGGCCCAGCAGCGTCCGGCCCAGCAGCGTCCGGCCCAGCAGCGCCCCGCCCAGCAGCGTCCGGCGCAGCAGGCTTATGCCAGCCAGTGGACAGATGACGCCGCCCGGCCGCGCCGCAGCGCGCCGGATGCCCGCCGCCGCCCGCCGCAGGCCGCCCCGGCCGCGGCCGGCAAGCACGGCCGCAAGGCGAAAAAGGCCAAAAAGCCGAAGAAGAAAAAGAGCCTCGGCCGCCGGCTGCTCATTTTGTTCCTCGTGCTGGCCATCCTGGCCGGATTGTATCTGACGGCGGTCTATTCCGACATTCCGTTCATCGCCAAGTGGCGCACGGCCTATATCCAGACGGCCATGAACACGCTCAGCCACCAGTGGCTGGCCACGGCGTTCATCCCACGCAGCGTCATTGACAAGGTCCTCGCCGAAATGGAGGCCGCCAGGGAGGCGCAGATCGGCATCAACAGCGAGTGGGACGAAGGCGAGTCCGAGTCCCGCAACCCGACGCTCACGAACACCGAGGGCATGAGCAAGGAAGAGATCGCGTTTTACAACCTCTTCTGGGAGGTCAATGTGCCGAGCATGCAGGCGTATGTCAAGGAGCATCCCGACGCCCTCGCCGCCGGCTGGAGCCGCATCAACATCGACAAGTCCGCCCTCACGGCTGACGGCACCAGCATCCGCACCATCCAGGGCGAGCAGGTGCTTGCGATCGACGCGCGCAACAAGATCCTCATCGCGCGCGTGAAAGGCAGCACTTACCGCGGCGTGCTCGTTATTATGAAAGACCCGTCGCGCCTGAGCCTGCAGGCCGCGTCCACGCTCGGCAGCGTCGGCCAGGTCTGCGGCAAGATCGCCGAGGCCCACGGCGGCGTCATCGGCATGACCGGCTCGGGCTTCATCGACCCGGGCGGCACCGGCAACGGCGGCACCCTCGCGGGCTACGCCATGTGCAACGGCAAGTCCTACGGCGGCCACATGGGCTACGGCTATAAGCGCCTCGAGCTGCATAAGGACAACCGCATCTACATCCGCGACAGCGATTCCTCGGTCTCGCCCGACACGACGGACGCGGTCGAGTTCTCGCCCGCCATGATCATCGACGGGGAGACGGTCGTCAACGCCCGCAGCGGCTTCTCCGACCTGCAGCCGCGCGCCTGCCTCGGCCAGTCGAAGTACGGCGAGATCATCGCCCTGCTCGTCGAGGGCCGGCTCACGACGTCGGTTGGCATCAGCGTGCCGGACTGCGCGGCCATCATGGCCAAGCATGACTGCATGCAGGCCATGAACCTCGACGGCGGCACCAGCGCCATGATCTGGTACAAGGGCAAGTACATCATGCGCAGCTCCAACCCAGCGCTCACCGCCGGGCGCACGCTGCCGAACGCTTTCGTCTACACCGGAAATTAACGCTGCGGCGACCGGACAGCCCCAACAGCCTCGCAGAGTTTGACACACGCAAGCGTCCCTGACCGCCGGTCAGGGACGTTTGTGCGCAATGCGCAAAAGATTTCCCGAAAAACGGGTGCAGATTCGTGAAAATGGGGCTTGCAATCCGGCGCGGGAAGTGGTAGAGTAACACCATCGAGAAACCGATGACCGAGAGGAGTACCCATTCACGAAGCTTTCAGAGAGCAGCGGACGGTGGAAGCGCTGCAGCGGACGGGTGGCGAATGGACTCGTGAGGGCAAACCGATTGCAGCAGCATGAGGGGCGACGGTGGCCGCGGCCGTTATCCGGCGGAGCGTATGATCGTACGTGCAAAGTGGGCGCATGAGCGCCAACATGGGTGGCACCGCAGGAGTTACAGTCTTGTCCCATGAAACGGATGGAACCGTTTCGTGGACGAGGCTTTTTTTATTGCTCAAATTACCGCAGGAGGGATGCAGATGACCCGCAAAACCAGACGATGGCGTGGCTGCCGGAGAATTTTTGCCGCGTCAGACCGTATCCGAACAGTTCAAAACCAACCGCTTTCAATATAGAAGGAGAATATATTATGAATCAGACTTTCCAGAAGATCGTCGGCGGCGTGCTCGCCGTCACCGCGCTCATGGGCCTGTCCGCCTGCGGCAGCAAGACCGAGGACACCAAGGCCGATGGCAAGACCTATAAGGTCGGCATCGTCCAGTTTGTGGATGATGCGTCCCTCAACCAGATCGAGGCGGCCATCGAGGCCGAGCTCGACGCGAAGGCCACGGAGCTGGGCGTGAAGTTCGACTACACGCTCTACAACGGCCAGGCCGACGGCACGACGCTTAACCAGATCGGCGCCGAGCTCGTCAGCAAGGGCGTGGACCTCATCGTCCCGATCGCAACGCCGGCCGTGAAGATCATGCAGTCCGCTACCGAGGACACCGAGATCCCCATCGTTTTCTCCGCCGTGTCTGACCCCGTCGGCGCCGGCATTGTTGATTCGCTCGACGCACCCGGCGGCCGCATCACCGGCACGAGCGACGCGCTCAACACCAAGGGCCTGCTCGACCTGATGCTCGCCCAGAACCCGGACACCAAGACCGTTGGCCTGCTCTACTCCAAGAGCGAGGATTCCTCCAAGCAGCCGATCGAGGACGCGAAGGCCTACCTCGAGGGCAAGGGCATCCGCTGCGTGGAAAAGACCGGCACCACCACCGATGAAGTCACCTCCGCCGTCGATGCGCTCATCGCCGAGAAGGTCGACGCCGTCTTTACCCCGACCGACAACACCATCATGACCGCCGAGCTCGCCATCTACGAGAAGTTCCTCAATGCCAAGATCCCGCAGTACTGCGGCGCGGACTCCTTCGCGCTCAACGGCGCGTTCGTCGGCTACGGTGTGGATTACACCAAGCTCGGCACGATCACGGCCGACATGGTCGTGCAGGTGCTCGTTGACGGCAAAGACCCCGCCACGCTGCCCGTGACCACGTTCGATAACGGCATCGCCATGATCAACACCGAAAGCTGCGCCGCCCTCGGCTACGACCTCGCGGCTGTCAAGCAGGCGTTTGACGGCAAGTGCAGCTCCGTGCTCGAGACGACCACGCAGCAGAATTTTGACTGATATCTGACATCCCGAAGGAGGGAGTTCCATGCTGACCGTTTTGCAGACGGCGCTCGAGGTCGGCCTCATTTACGGCCTCGTCGCGCTGGCACTGTTCATCAGCTTTTCCATCCTGAATATCGCCGACCTGTCCACGGACGGGTGCTTCACGCTCGGCTGCGCCGTGGGCGCTATGCTCACCATCGCCGGCCACCCGATCCTCGCGCTGTTCGCGGCCATGGCGGCGGGCATGCTCTCGGGCTACGTTACGGCCTTTTTGCAGACGCGCCTCGGCGTTGAGAGCATCCTCGCCGGCATCATCTCGAACACCGGCCTCTACACGATCAACCTCGCGGTCATGGGCTTTTCGTCCAACGTGTCCATCACCGGGGTCGACACGGTGTTTTCGCTCTTCAAGGGCCTTGTCGGCGGGCAGTGGAGCCGGCTGATCCTGCTCGCGCTCATCGCGGCCGTGCTCGTGCTCGTGCTCATCCGCTTTTTCGGCACGTCCATCGGCCTGTCCATCCGCGCCACGGGCGACAGTCTGGATATGGTCAGCGCTTCCTCCATCAATCCGAAAGCCACCATCACGATCGGCCTGTGCCTGGCCAACGCCCTCACGGCGCTGTCCGGCTGCCTGATCGGGGAATACAACAAGTTTTGCGACATCAACCTCGGCACCGGCATGGTCACGATCGCGCTGGCGAGCCTCATCATCGGCGAGGTCTTTGCCGGCCGCCGCGGCAGCGTGGGCAAGCGCGTCGTCTGCGTCGTGCTCGGCAGCATCGTCTACCGCTTCATCATCGCGCTGGCGCTGCGGCTGAACATCTCGGCCGAGTATTTCAAGCTCGTGTCCGCCGTCATCGTGGCCGTCGCCATCGCCGCGCCGAACATGAAGGACTACGTCCATCTGGCGAAGATCAAGTCCAACGCCCGCAAGCTGCGCGCCCTGTCCGGAAAGGGGGACGAGACCGATGCTTGAAGTTTCCCATATTTCCAAGACGTTCAACGCCGGCACCGTCAACGAGAAGCGCGCCCTGTCCGACCTCTCGCTCCGGCTGGCCGACGGGGAGTTTGCCACCATCGTCGGCTCGAACGGCGCCGGCAAGAGCACGCTCTTCAATGCCATCGCCGGTGTGTTTTACGTCGACGCCGGCACGATCACGCTCGACGGGCGGGACATCACGTTCCTGCCGTCGCACAAGCGTAGCCGCCGCATCGGCCACCTGTTCCAGGATCCGCTCAAGGGCACTGCGCCGCACATGACCATCGAGGAAAACCTCGCCGTGGCCTACCTCCGCTCGCCGGAAAAGCATAAGTCCTTCCGCCGCGTGACACGCCGCGACCGCGACTTTTTCCGTGACGCGCTCGCCCAGCTCGACATGGGGCTGGAGGACCGCATGAACACGCCCGTCGGCCTGCTCTCCGGCGGCCAGCGCCAGGCGCTGACGCTGCTCATGGCCACCATGGTCACGCCCGAGCTGCTGCTGCTCGACGAGCACACCGCCGCGCTCGACCCCGTCACGGCCGATAAGGTGCTCGCGCTCACGCGCAGCGTCGTGTCGGAGCGCAGCATCTCCTGCCTCATGATCACGCACAATATGCACCAGGCGCTCGAGCTCGGCACGCGCACGCTCATGATGGACGCCGGCCGCATCGTGCTCGATGTCTCCGGCCCGGAGCGCGCGGACATGACCGTGCAGGGCCTGCTCGATGCCTTCGCCGCCAAGGCGGGCGAGGCCTTCGATAACGACCGCGTCCTGCTGTCCACGGCCGAGGACCGCGAGAACTGAATTTCGGCAAAGAAAAATCAGCCGCCCACCGGGCGGCTGATTTTTCGTGCTTATAAACTTTATAAACTTAATAGAACGTGGCCACCGGTTCTTCCGGCTTTTCGACCTCCTGCACGGACTGCACCGTGAACACAGGGCCCTTGCGGCCGTAGGCGCGGTGGAACTTGTAGTCCAGCCGGGCCGTGATGATGGCCCACTCGTCGTTGCGGATCTCGTCGGCGCGATCCCAAACGCAGATGACGCCCGCGAACTGAATGTCCTGCACGCAGCAGGTCATGATGTGCCGCCCGGCGATGAAGCAGCCCTTCGGCACGTTCTTGCGCACGAGGCAGCGGCACTTGACCTCGATGGTCTTGCCGTCGTACTTCTTCGGCTCCTCGGACATGTCGCGGTACCAGATGGCGAAGTCGCGGTCCTCGATCTCGACGACCGGGGCGTCAAGGTCGAACGGCAGCGGATCTTCAATGTCGTCGTACACGACCTTGCCGTCGGTGTATTCATACGCGATGTCGCACCGGCGGGAGATGGCGCGGATGACGCGGTGCATCTCCATGCGGTCCATGCTGTCGTTGTAGCGGTTGAGCACGACGAGCTCGGCGCTCTTGAGCTTGTCCACCGTGAGCTGGCGCATATTCGCGTTGTAGCTCAAAAACGACGTCGCGTCGCAAAACAGGAATTCCTGCGCGACCGCCCAGCCCTCCGGCAGGTTGCCGTAGAGCGAGTCGAGCATCCACATGCCGTTGAACTCCACAAGCACACGCTCGGGGCGGATCTCGTCCTGCAGCGCCTTCAGGTGTTCGACCGTGAGGTCGGACTCCTCGTCGATGTTGCGCACATAGACGTTCCCGGCGCAGAACTTGTCCGGCTCGTAGACTTCCTCGCCCTCTTCACACAGCAGCAGCAGCGTGCGCTCGCCCTTGTGGAAGCGGTTGTCCTCGAGCGTCTCCTGGATGAATTTCGTCTTGCCGGCCTCCAGAAAGCCGGTGAACAGGTATACCGGCAGATCCGGCGCCTGCTGTTTCGTGTCAGCCAATGTGGAACAGCTCCTTCAGTGCATCCTCGGCCAGGTGCGACCCGATCACGCACACGCGGCCGGTGACCTGTGCGCTGCCGCGGCGGACGTCGGATTCGCCGGGCACGTAGTCAAAGTGGATCCAGCCGCCGTCGGTCGCAGGCACGATGCCCTTGGCGCGCAGCACGACGCCGTAGCGGTGCTCGTTGATGAGCGCGTCGAGCGCGGTGCGGATCTCGTCGTCGGTGTATTTGCGCGGCGTCTCGGTGCCCCAGCTCGTGAACACCTCGTCCGCGTGGTGGTGATGGTGGTGATGGCCGCAGCAGTGGTCGTGGTCGTGCTCGTCGTGATCGTGGTCATCGTGGTCATGGTCATGGCTGCAGCAGTGGTCATGGTCGTGCTCATCGTGGTCATGATGATGCTCGTGTTCATGCTCGTGGTCATCGTCATCCTCATCGTCATGGTGATGGTGGTGGCCGCAGCAGCATTCGTGCTCGTCATCATCGTGATGGTGGTGATGGTGCTCGTGTTCATCCTCGTCGTCGTCCTCGGCGGCCTCGGCCTTGAGGTGCTCGAGCTCGGCGGACAGCGTGTCGCGCCGCTCCATCGTTTCGAGGATCTGCTTGCCGTTCAGCTCCGTCCACGGCGTGGTCACGATCGTGGCGGTCGGGTTCTTTTCACGCAGCAGCGCCACGGCGGCGTTGAGCTTCTCGGGGCGGATACCCTCGGTACGTGAGAGGATGATGGCGCTTGCGTTCTCGACCTGGTTGTTGAAAAACTCGCCGAAGTTCTTCATGTACATCTTGCACTTGTTCGCGTCGACCACGGTCGTGAAGCCGTTGAGCACCAGCTCGTCGGACTGCACGCCCTGCACGGCGCGGATGACGTCGCTCAGCTTGCCGACGCCCGAGGGCTCGATGAGGATGCGGTCGGGGTGAAACTGGGTGAGCACCTTCTGCAGCGCGTCGGCAAAGTCGCCCACGAGGCTGCAGCAGATGCAGCCGGAGTTCATCTCATTGATCTGCACGCCGGAGTCCTTGAGGAAGCCGCCGTCGATGGCGATCTCGCCGAACTCGTTTTCGATCAGCACGATCTTTTCGCCCGTGTAGGCCTCGGCGATCAGTTTTTTGATGAGCGTGGTCTTGCCGGCACCGAGAAAACCGGAGAAAATATCAATTTTTGTCATAAAAGAAAGCACTTCCTGTCTGGGAGCATGCGCCCCCGAAATTTTGTCTACGATTATAGCACGAAATTGTGAACGAAACAAGTCCGCCGCGTCGATGGGATGTGGTTGCGTTTTTGCTGCCGCTGCGGTAAAATGACGGCATGAAACGAAGTGATTTTTGGACAACTGCAAAACGAAATTGGCGCACACTCGCCTACCTGCTCGTGCTCACAGTGTTGGCGGTCGTGCTCGTGGTCGTATGCGTCCGGCGCGGACAGGATGCCGCGCAGCCCGAGCCCACGCCCCGCACATCCGCTGCCGTCCAGAAGGACGCGGCGCAGGCACTGCTGGACGGCATGAGCACGCGCGAGAAGATCTGCCAGCTGTTCATCGTGCACCCCGAGGCGCTCACGGACGGCGGCGCCGTCACGGCCATGACGGATGACCTCGCCGCCGCGCTGCGCGACTATCCGGTCGGCGGCTTTCTGCTCTCGGCGGGCAACATGACCTCCGGTGAGCAGCTCCGGGCGCTCACGTCCGCGCTCTCATCTGCCTGCGCCGCGGCCCCGCTCGTCACCGTCGACGAGGAGGGCGGCCGCGTCGCGCGCCTGATGAACACCGTCGGCACGACGAAATTAAACAGCATGTACAGCTACCGCAGTCTCGGCACGCAGGGCGCGTATGACAATGCCCAGACCCTCGCGCACGACATCGCGGCCTACGGCTTCAACACCGACTTTGCGCCCGTGGCCGATGTCTGGACGAACAAGCGCAGCAACGCCATCGGCGACCGCGCCTACAGCGATGATTATGACGAGGCGGCCACGCTCGTCTCCGCCGCCGTGCACGGCTTTCGTGACGCCGGGGTCATCTGCTGTCTGAAGCATTTCCCCGGCCACGGCAGTACGGCCACGGACTCGCACAACGGCGCCGCCACGGTCGACAAGACGCTCCCGCAGCTGCGGCAGGAGGACCTCAAGCCCTTCGTCTCCGGCATCGCCGCCGGGGCGGACATGGTCATGGTCGGCCACCTGACCGTGCCGACGATGGACGATGCGCCCGCGTCCCTCTCGCACAAGCTCGTCACGAACCTGCTGCGCTATGACCTCGGTTTCCGCGGCGTCATCGTCACGGACGGGCTGCAGATGCAGGCCCTCGCGCAGTATACCGACGGGGAGAAGGCCGTGCGCGCCCTCGCCGCCGGCAACGACATGCTGCTTGAGATCAGCGACGTGCCCGGTGCGGTTGCGGCCGTGGAGCAGGCGCTCGCAGACGGCACGCTCACGGCCGATGCGCTCGATGCGAGCGTGCTGCGCGTGCTGCAGCTCAAGCTCGCGCACGGCATCGTGCCGCTGCCGGAGACCGGCTGACACTCATGATTTTTTAAGAAAGGTGTGGTATCCTTATACTGGGCGCGGCCGGTCGGCCTGCCCCGCATCCTCCCTTTCTTTCTTCCCCCAACAGATCAGCCGCTGTCAAAGGACAGCGGCTGATCTATTATCATTTCCGGTTGTACCCCGGCGCAAAACGTGGTATCCTAAGCTATCATGACCAGAGAGGCGACCCGCATTGCAATTCGTTGACATTGAAAAGAAGGACGGCGGCGCGTTCCTGCACCGCTACGACCTGCACTATATCGACCGCACCGGCTGCCCGCGCACGTATGAGATGGTCAGTCGCGACCGGAATATCGACTCGCTCGAGCACCTGCAGCACCACCGCACGGACGCGGTCGTCATGGTGCTCACGGACGCTACGCGCGAGCACATCGCGCTCATCCACGAGTTTCGCATGGAGCTCGGCCAGCGCATCTACGGCCTGCCCGGCGGCCTCATCGAGCCGGGGGAGACGCCCGAACAGGCGGCCCGCCGCGAGCTGCGCGAGGAGACCGGCCTGCGCCTGATGGCCATCACGCACGTGCTGCCGCCGGCGGCGTGCACGGTCGGCATCGGTGACGAGCGCACGGTCTGCGTTTTCGGCACGGCGGAGGGGACGTTCCGCCCGAGTGCCGACCCCATGGAGGAGATCGAGTCGGCGTGGTATACGCGCGCGCAGGTGCGCGCCCTGCACGAGACGGACCTCTTCGGTTCCTGGGCGCTGGCCTATAGCTGGATGTTCGCAAACGGCTGCCTGCCGGGCGCCTGAAGGCACACAATTTTACGATTACGGAGCGATCATTATGTTTTTTTCGGAGATATATCAGCCGGGCGTCGCCGATTTTGACCCCAGCGGCAAGCTGGGGTATGAAGCGCTCCTGCGCATTTTTGAAAACACGGCCAGCCGCCACTCCGACAGCTCGGGCGACGACATCATTGAGGAAAGCCGCAACGGCATCACTTGGGTGCTGACCGACTGGCGCGTCCAGATCGTGCGCCGGCCGGACAGCAAGGCGCCCCTGCGCGTCACGACCTGGGTGCGCGACAGCGTGCCCACCGGGCGCATCTTCCGCGACTATACGCTCGCGGACGAGAGCGGCACGGAGCTCGTGTGCGCCGAGTCGCGGCTCATTTTGTTCGACCTGCGCGCGCAGAAGATCATCCGCATCGACCAGCAGCGCTTCCGGTCCTATCTGCCGGAGACGCGCGGCGTGTTCGCGTCCGCCGCGCCGCGCCTGCGTGCCCCCGCCGCCTTCGATGGGGAGAAAACGCTGCCCCTGCGCCGCAGCGACATTGACTTCAACGGCCATGTACATAACACGAAGTATCTCGACTTTGCGCTCGAGGCCCTGCCGGACACCGTGCCGCGCGATGCGTTCACGGGCTTTCGCATGGTCTACCCGAAGGCGGTCAAGGACGTAGATGCCGTCACGCTCAAATATCGCCTGTCGGACGGAAACCCCTTCGTGTGCGTCTACAGCGGCGACACGCTCTGCACGCTCATCCTCTTCGAGACATGAAGATACCCCCGCTGCATTTTTGCAGCGGGGGTATCTTCAGCTTTCTGCGAACCGGTCGACATACGCGCGCATCTCCTGCCGCGAGTCGATGCCGTGCACGCCCGCGATGAATGCGCGCTTTTCCTCGTCCGTGAGCGCCGAAAACTTTGCCAGCGCTTGCTGGTTGTGCACCAGCGCCATACCCAGCCCGACCGGGATGGCCGGCTGCGTGCCTGCTTTGTGCAAAGGTTTCACCCTCCTCTGTGTCCGGTTTCGGAGCGGGAGCTCCCTAACCATAGTATGGCACAGATGGAAAAATAGAATACATCAGCCCAGATCAAGCACCTGCCGCGCGGCGTAGCCATCGGCGCGCAGCGCGCCGTCGAGCAGCTCGTAGCGCGTGATGTCCAGCCGCACCGCGTGCAGCATCGCGGGCATCTGCTGCAGCTGCTGCAGCTGCACACCGCGTGCCTCGATCACGCTGCGGTATTCGTCGCTCAGCGGGTCGATGTACACGGCCGTGCCCGTCATCTGCAGCCCGGCGAGCGACGCCATGCCCGCGTAGCTGTCAAACACGGCGGCGGAGATCGCTCCGTTCCACCAGATGCCCTTGAACTTCAGCCCGCCCTCGGTGAGGATGTAGAGCCTGCCGTCCACGCGCAGGTATTCCAGCGGCGTGCACCGCACCCACTTGCCGCAGCCGGTCGCCAGCGCGAGCGTGTTGTGCGCCTCCAGAAAGGCGTCGATGCGCACCTTGAGCGCGTCCGTCGGCATCGGGGCTTCCGGCGGGCAGAAGGCTTTGCCGATCAGTTCGGCCGCGGCGACGGTCTCGTCCTCGCCCTTCGGACGGAAGGTCACGCGCTTTTGCAGCCCGGCGGTCACGACCGGGCCGTCCTCGCCCGCGGCGACGGTGATGACGTTTGCGTATCCGCTCCAGTCGCGCGGAGCGCGCTCGGCGGGAAAGAGCTTGCAGTTGCCGATGACCGTGCCGAGGATGTAGGCCGTGCGGCGCGCGTCGGCGTCATAGATGATGGCAGTGATGTTCATGGATCTGTTGCCTCCGGAAAAAATCAGAATATGAGATAACGTGAGTATAACACGCAAAGAATGGATTGTAAAATCGAAAGCCGGATGTTACAATGAGAAAAAATCCGAAACAGAAACGAGGTCTTGCCATGCTCTGCCCGAAATGCGGCGCGCAGCTGTCTGACAGCGCCGTGATCTGCCGCGCCTGCGGCGCCATGCTGCCCGAGCAGCCCGTCGCCCCGAAAGCGCCGTACCCGCCGGCATCCCAGCCGGCCGAACCCACTGCGTCCGCGCAGCCCGCCGCCCCGCGCACCTGCACGAACTGCGGCGCGCCGCTCGATGACGGCGTGCGTTTTTGCACCAACTGCGGCGCGCCCGCGCCGGAACCGTCTGCTCCGTCCGACACAACGCGATCCGCTTCCGCCGGCCCGGCACAGTCCGCACCGCCGCAGCAGGGCGCGGCGAACGCATCCTACACCGGCGCGGCAGCTCCGTTTGGCCCGGGCATCTGCCCGCGCTGCGGCAGCCGGCTCGCGCCCGGCGCGCGTTTTTGCACCGTCTGCGGCATGCCCGCGCCCGAAGCGCCCCAGGGTCAGGGCGACTGGTATGCGCCTGCGCCCGGCGGCGGGGTCTCCTCGCCGGAGATCGGCCCGAAGCACAAGCCGAAGAAGCTGCTCATCGGTCTGCTGTGCGGCTTTGCTGCACTGGTCGTGATCGTGGCGGTCTTGGCCGGCATTTTCGCTGCCCGTCAGGCAGGCGAGCCCAGCACGGCCGGCGGCGAGGAGGTGGACCGGCTCCTCGAGCGCTACTTCACGAATTTTGAAAACGACGACACCGACGCCATGCTCGATCTCTTCCTGCCGGAGGTGATCACCTACATGCAGGACGACGATACCGCCGCCGGCCGCGAGGCCGCCCTCATCCAGCTCGACGACTGGTATTATGACTACGGCAAGGCCATCGACGACTGTTACGTCTATGACGATGACAGTCTCGACGCCAGCGACGTGCGCGAGCTCCAGCGCGAGCTCGGCGTGCGCATTGACGACAATGTCATCGTCGCCTGCGACGTGACGTATCAAAACGGGCAGGACAACGACTTTTATTTCGAGTTCGTCCAGGTCGACGGGCAGTGGTATCTGCTGTTCGTCGTGGAGTGATACTGCTTCAGAGAATAGCCCCGGCAGCTTCGGCTGCCGGGGCTTTTTTGCTTTATGCCTGCACCTGCACGCGGCTGCCGCCGCTGCGGTCTTTGGTCACGATGATCTGCCGGTCGATGCGGTCCTTGAGCTCCGCCACGTGGGAGATGATGCCCACGATGCGGCTGCCGCCCGACACGCCCACGAGCGCGGCGAGCGCCTGCTGCAGCGCCTCGCTGTCGAGCGAGCCGAAGCCCTCGTCGACGAACATGGCCTCGAGCTGCACGCCGCCGGCGGTCGCCTGCACCTCGTCGGACAGGCCAAGCGCCAGCGACAGGGAGGCGGCGAACGTCTCGCCGCCGGAGAGCGTCTTGACGCTGCGCGCCGTGCCGTTGTAGTGGTCGATGACCTCCAGCTCCAGCCCGGTCTGGCTGCGGTTGTCGCCCGCGCGGGCGCAGCGGCGCAGCTCGTACTGCCCGCCGGACATGATGAGCAGGCGCGTGTTCGCGCGGCCAAGGATGCGGTCGAAGTACGCGGTCTGGATGTAGGTCTCGAGCATGATCTTTTCCTTGCCGGGCACGGCGCCGTTGGCCGTCGCGGCCAGCGCGTGCACCCATTGCCAGCGCGCGCGCACGGCGGTGTGCTGCTGCCGCCGCGTGTCGATGGCGGTGCGGGCCGCGCGGTTTTGCTCCAGGCGCGCATCACAGGTGCTGATCTGCCTTTGCAGCTGCTCGGCGCGCACGGTCAGCGCATCCCGCCGCGTGCGCAGGGCGGCGATGTCCGCCGGCGGCGCGGCCTGGATCTGTGCGCGCAGCGCGTCGCGCTTTCCGGTCAGCGCGGCGAGCACGGACTGTGCCGCGCTGCTGCGTTCGCGCGCCGTGTCCAGCGCCTGCTGCAGCGCCTCGCACTGCGTGCGTGTCTCGACGAGCGCACGCTGCGCGGCCGCGCGGTTTTCGTGCGGCAGCTCCTGTGCGCGGCGTTCGGTCTCCGCGTCCAGCTCCGCGCATCGCGCCGCACGTGCGGACAGCTCCTGCGCGCGTTCCTGTATGTCTGCCTGCTGCCGCCGGAGCGCTTCCTCCTGCGCCGGCAGGCCAGCCTCCAGCGCCTGCAGCGCCGAGAGTGCCTGCTGCTGCGCCGTGTGCTGCGCTGCGAGCGCTTCGGCGTCGCGCGCAGCCGCTGCGCGCAGAGCGGGGAGGGTCTCCGCCAGCGTGTCCGGGTCGAGCGGCGGCGTCAGCGCCCGGCACGATTGCGCGAGCGCGCCGCGCACGGCGTCGAGCTGCCCGCGCAGACCGGCCGCCTGCGCGCTGCGCTCTGCGGCCGTTTTCTGTGCCCGGTCGATGTCCGAGAGCGCGCGCTTGAGCGCGGCGGCGTCCGGCACCTGTTCCGGCGCGGCGGCGGGGCAGGGGTGCTCCGTCGCGCCGCAGACCGGGCAGGGCTGCCCGGGCACGAGCGTGCGCGCGAGGATGCCCGCCTGCGCGTCGAGATAGGCGCGGTTTTGCGCGCCGTAGTGCGCCAGCGCCGCCTGCGCGGCCTCGGCCGCTTTTTGATATTCCACCTGCGCGGCGGTGAGCGCCGTTTCCAGCTCGGCGCACTGCTGCCGCTGCGTCTCCAGCGCCGCCAGCTGCGCGCAGCGCTGCGCGGCCGCGTCCTGCGCGTGCCCGGCCTGCGCGGCGGCCACGGCCAGCTTCGGCTGCCCGCTCAGTTTCCCGCGCGCGGTCTCCAGTGCCTTCGCGGCCGCGTCCGTCCGGGCGTGCGCCGCGTCGAGGTCGCTTCGCTTTTGCGCCAGCCGTTTGCGTTCCGCCTCCGCCTGCGCGCGCAGTGTGTCGAGCTGTTCATACCGCCGCAGCGCGTCCTCCAGCCGCGTGATGCCCTGCCGCCGGCTCTGGATCTCCGGCTGCGAGGCCGTAGCGGTGTCCAGCGCCGCCTGTGCCGCCTTCATTTCCGCCTGTGCCTCCGTCCACGCGCTCTCCGCTTCGGCGAGTTTCCCGCGCGCGGCCTCGAGCGCCTCCGCCTTGCCGAGGTCGGAGAGCACCTGCTCGCGCTGCGTCTCCGTCTCCGCGTGCTCCGCCTGCGCCTGCGTCAGCGCGGCTTCGTCCGCGTGCAGCAGCGTGTCCAGCGCCGCGAGCAGCGCGTCGGTGTTCAGCGCGTCCGGCAGTGTCTCCGGCGCGTCGCAGCGGATGCTCCCGGCCGCCTGACGCAGCCCGGCCTCCAGCTCGCCGCACTGCCGGTCGAGCGCGGCCGCTTCCTCCTTGAGCCGGTTTTGCAGCGCCTGATACTGCCCCGTGTGGAAGATCTGGCGGAAGATGGCCTTGCGCTCGTCCGTCTGGGCGAGCAGCAGCTTGCGAAATTCCCCCTGCGCGATCATGGCGATGCGGGCAAACTGCTCCCGGTCGACGCCGACGATGTCCGTCACGGCGGCGGTCACGTCGCGCGCCTTGGTGATGATGCGGCCGTCCGGCATCGTCAGCTCGGCGTCCGCCTTCTGCACGGTCGTGCCCGTGCCGCGCGTTTTCGGGCGCGTGTATTCGGGATTGCGGCGCACGGTGTAGGTCTTGCCGCCGTTTAAGAAGGTGAGCTCCACGAACGTCGGCGTTTCGGGCGTTGCGTATTTGCTGCGCAGCATGGAGCTCTCGCGGCTCTCGCCGCTCGCCTCGCCATAGAGCGCGTAGGTGATCGCGTCAAAGATCGTCGTCTTGCCGGCACCCGTGTCGCCGGTGATGAGGTAGAGCCCGGACGTGCCGAGCACGGAAAAGTCCACGGTCGTTCGCCCGGCGTACGGGCCGAAGGCGGACATGGTCAGGTTCAGCGGTCTCATGGCTGCGCCTCCTGAATCTCCTCCATGAGCTGCGCCGCGAACGCGCGCTGCTCGTCGCTCATGGGCTGGTTGTTTTGCTGCAGGTACAGCGCTTCGAACAGCTCCAGCGGTGTGCGCTGCTCCATGGCTGCCGGCGCTGCCACCGCCCCGGCGGCGCGCGTGCGCGCGTTGTCGTAGTCGAGCGTCATCAGGTACGGATAGATCGCCCGCAGCCGCCCCACGGCGTCGAACACGTCCTGCTCGTCCGTGAGGATCAGGTGCAGGTAGTCGCTGCGGTAGGTCGTGTGCTCGTAAAAGCTCCGTGCGGTTAGCTCGTCGTAGCTGCCGCGGATCTCGCGCAGGTCGCGCAGCGGCGTCAGCGGCACGGTGCGCACGTCGACCGCGCTCTTTTCGCCCAGCGTCACGACGGTGACGGATTTGCGCTGGCTCGCCTCGGAAAACGAGTACTTGAGCGGCGACCCGGCGTAGCGGATCGTCGGGCGGCCAATCTGCTGCGCGCCGTGCAGGTGGCCGAGCGCCACGTAGTCAAACGGCGCGAACACGCTGCTGTCCACATTGTCCGTCCCGCCGACGGACAGCTCCTCCGAGCCGCTGCGCGCGCCGCCGGTCACGAGCTGGTGCGTCACGAGCACGTTGCGCGCGCTGTCGTCGATGTCCATGTGCGCGATGGCGGCGGCCACGGCGTCGGTGTAGCTCTCGATCTGCGCGTCCGGGAACCAGCGGCGCACGTGCGCGGGCTTCAAAAACGGCAGCAGCCACAGGTACACAGGCCCGATTTCGTCGCGCAGCACGACGGGCGCGACCGCGCCGCCGTAGACCGGCGCGATGTGGATGCCGCAGCCGTCCATGACCCGCCCGCCGAAGGCGAGCCGCTCCGGCGAGTCGTGGTTGCCGCTGATGAGCAAAACGGGCACGCCGCGCGTGCACAACTCGGTCAAAAATCCGTCGAGCAGCTCGACGGCTTCGGTCGGCGGCACGGGCTTGTCGTATATGTCGCCTGCGATCAGCACGCCGTCCGGCCGCTCGTCGTCCAGAATGGCGAGAATTTGCCGCAGGATATATGCCTGATCCTCCAGCATTGAAAAGCCGTTGACCCGCTTGCCGAGGTGCAGGTCGGCGAGGTGAAGAAATTTCATGTCGGTCCGCTCCTTCCCGCGGCCGGGCCGCGGTGTGGTGCTTCCATTATAATCCGAATCGCGCCCCGGCACAACGGCGATTTTCGCCGCGGCATGACAAAACCGGGAGCATATGAAAGTACCGGCCCCGCACAGAAGAAGCCTCGCAGAGTTTGCCGCCCGCAGGCGGCAAAAAAGTGAAATCATTTTCTCTGGCGACATGTGCGGCAGAGAAAATACCGCTCAGGCTGCAAGTGTGGAATTTGCGTGCCATCGGCGCACAAATTCTGCGCGCAGCAGACTGCAAGCCTTTTGTCGGAAAACCCCATTGGGGTTTTCCGACAGGCAAAAAAACCGGGAGCCGTTACGGCTCCCGGTTTCTGCTCTTGTGCGCGAGATATGCCACCAGCTCCTCCGGTGTGAGCGCGCCGAGGGCTTTCGTGTGCTCCGCCGCCCCGCGCACGGCGGCGTGCACATCGGCAACAGACACGCCGTGCGCCCGGGCGACGGACTCGAGCGCGCGGCGTGCCAGCTCCTCCGTGGTCGGTCGGGTCACTTGCTTCTTCCTTTCCTGCGTCTTGCGGCTAGTATGTCCCGGCGGCCGCGGCCTAATCCGCTCACCAGCCGAGTGCGCGTGCCAGCGCTGTGAACGCCGTGCACAGCGCCATGCCCATCGCCGTCGGCAGCAGCGCCGCCAGCAGCGTCCATTTTGTGCTGCCGGTCTCGCGCCGGATGGTCCAGAGCGTCGTCGAGCACGGCCAGTGCAGCAGGAAAAACAGCACGGCACTCACGGCGGTCGTCCACGTCCAGCCGTTGGCGGTCAGCAGCGCGTGCATCTGCGCCAGCCCGAGCGAATCGCCCAGACTGCCCTGCGCCAGATACCCCATCACGGCGATCGGCAGCACGATCTCGTTGGCCGGAAACCCGAGCACGAATGCCAGCAGCAGCACGCCGTCCATGCCCATCACCCGCCCGAGCGGGTCGAGCACATCTGCGCACCAAGCCAGCAGGCTCGCGCCGCCGACGTGCACGTTTGCCAGCGTCCAAAGAATCATCCCGGCCGGCGCGGCCACGGCGGCCGCGCGCCCGAGCACGAACAGCGTCCGGTCGAACACGGAGCGCACGATGACCTGCCCGACCTGCGGTGCGCGGTACGGTGGCAGCTCCAGCGCGAAGGCCGACGGTCTGCCGCGCAGCACGGTCATGCTCAGCAGCCACGTCGCGCCGAACGTCAGCCCCACGCTCAGCACGAGCGCCGCCGTGAGCAGCAGCGCGCTGACGAGTGAGCTGCCGCCGGCTGCGGCGAAAAACATGGTCATGAGCGCGATGAGCGCCGGGAACCGCCCGTTGCACGGCATGAGGCTATTGGTCAGCACGGCGAGCAGCCGCTCGCGCTCGGAGTCGATGATCCGGCAGCCGACCACGCCCGCCGCGTTGCAGCCGAGACCCATGCACATCGTCAGCGCCTGCTTGCCGCACGCATGGCAGACGTGAAACGGCCGGTCGAGGTTATATGCCACGCGCGGCAGATACCCTGCGTCCTCGAGCAGCGTAAACAGCGGGAAAAAGATGGCCATCGGCGGCAGCATCACGGCCACGACCCACGCCAGCGTCCGGAACATGCCGTCCACCAGCAGCCCCTGCAGCCAGAGCGGTGCGTGCAGCGCCGTGAGCAGGGCCAAAAACTGCGCCTGCACCCAGCCGAGCGCGCGCGCCAGCCACTCCGACGGGGCGTTCGCGCCCGCGATCGTCAGCCACAGCACGCCCGCCAGCCCCAGCAGCATGACGGGGTAGCCCGTCGCCCGGCTCGTGAGCAGGCGGTCGAGCCGCCGGTCGCGCGCGGCGTATTCGGCCGTGCCGTAAGTCACGCACGTGCGGCAGATGGCCTCGGCCCGGCGCACGTCGTCCGCAGGGTCTGCCGGCGGCGCTGCGTCCGGCTGCGGCTGCGGCGCCGCCGCGACGGTGTCGAGCGCGTCGAGCAGGGCGATGAGCGTTTTCTTCTTTCGTGCCGTCACGCCCACGACCGGCACGCCGAGCTGCGCCTGCAGCTCCGGCAGGTCGATCGTGATGCGCTTGCGCCGCGCCTCGTCGAGCAGGTTCACGCACACGATCAGGTTCGGCGTCACACTGCGCACCTGCAGCGCGAGCACGAGCGTGCGCTCCAGGCACGTCGCATCGCACACGACGACCACGGCGTCGGCCTCGCCGTCGCGCACAAAGTCGCACGCGACGGCCTCCTCCGCCGAGTGCGGGCACAGGGAGTATGTGCCCGGAATGTCCACGAAAAAATAGTGCTCCCGCGCCGAGCGGCAGCGGCCGCACGTGCAGCCGACGGTCTTGCCCGCCCAGTTGCCGGTGTGCTGGTGCATCCCGGTCAGGGCGTTAAAGACGGTGCTCTTGCCGACATTCGGGTTGCCTGCCAGCGCCACGACGCGCTCGCCCGCCCGGCGTGTGCCGCCGAACGCGGCCGCGTGCGCGCCGACAGAGCGGTGCGTCAGTCCCATGCGCGCACCCCCTTTACGGCACGGCCACGCGGATGCCGTAGCAGTCGCACCGCCGCAGCGCGATCACCGTGCCGCGGATGAGATAGGCGCTCGGGTCGCCCATGGGGCTGCGGCCGAGGCAGACGACGCGCGTGTTTTCAATCAGGCCGAGGTCGCGCAGCCGCCGCTGCATCCCATCGGGCGCGCACACGCTGCGCACGGTCGCGCTCTGGCCGGGCTGCAGCTCGCTGAGCGTTTGGATCTGTGTCATGGTTGCTTCCCCTTCCTCCGGAGGCGATTGCCTCCCGTACCCATGGTATTCGGCAGGGTGCGCGCGGGTGCATTTTTGCACCGGCCGTGGTATTATCAGGGAACACACTGAAAGGAGCGGCAGCATGGCAGCATTTCAGATACCGCGCACGCCGCACACGACGAACAAGACCATCCGCTTTCCGGATGATGTCATCGCGGACGTGGAGGCGGCCATTGCGGGCAAGGACTGCACGTTTTCCGCGTTCGTGATCGCGGCGGTGCGCAGCGCGCTCGCGCAGCTGGCGGAGTCCCCGGAGACGTGAACGCGCCTTGCGCGCGGGCGTTGGGTGTAGTATAATGCAGGAAAATACCTGTATCAGGAGTGACCGATATGGCAGACAAACCGAAAACGAATGTGGATAAGTTCTTTGAGATTTATGATGCCGACCCCGCCCTGCAGGCGCGCGTGCAGCAGGCGATGGACAGCTATCCCGGCAGTCTCGAGATCCGGGACGTGATGACCGAGCACGTGCTCCTGCCGGTGGCGGAGGAGCTGGGCCTGCCCTTCACGCTCAAGGAGCTGCGCAATTATGAGCTGCTCAAGTGGGGCCGCCAGCACCAGGATCGCGAACTGACGGACGACGAGATGGCGGCCGATGACGAGACAACCTACTGGCTGCTCGACCGCGGCTGGTCGAACGACGAGGCTGCCTTCTGCGGCGGCGAGCATTGAGGTATGCAAAAAAGGCGCGCACCGACCGGTGCGCGCCTTTGCCATATTCATATCTTTTTACAGTCGGCTTCGGATGTCCTCCACATCGCGCTTCACGCCCTGAATGAACAGCGCGGCGTCGAGGCTGTAGGCCATGGCGTCGAAGCCCCTGCGGAAGCCGTCGACCACGCCGTCGGCCGTGCCGGTGAAGAACATGCAGTACTTTCCGGCCGCGTGGCAGGCGGCGACGATGCGCGTGATGGCCGCCTGAAATTCCGGCGCGTCGAACTGCCCCGGCATGCCCATCGAGATCGACAGGTCAAACGGCCCGACGAAGATGCCGTCCACACCGTCGACGGCGCAGATGTCCTCGATGATGGCGAGCGCCTCGGCGGTCTCGCACTGCGGGAAGAGCAGGGTCTCGCCGTTGAAGTGGCGCATGGTCTCCGGCACGGAGCCGAGCCCGTCAAAGCCCCAGCCGTCCTTGCGCGACGGGCAGAAGCCCCGCTGGCCGATGGGGTAATATTTCGCGTAGTTCACGAGCTCCTGCACCTGCTCGAGCGTCTTGACGTTCGGCACGATCAGGCCCTGTACGCCGACGTCGAGCAGCTTGAGCACGGCGGGGCGGCTGATCTCGCGCACGCGCGCGAGCGGGCAGATGCCGCTCAGCTCGGCGGCGCGCACGAGCGCGGCGGTGGTCTCAGCCTCGATGGGGGAGTGCTCGTTGTCGATGATGGCAAAGTCGAGCCCCGTGCGGCCGAGGCACTCCATAAGGCTCACGCTGGCGGTGTCAAAAAAGGTGCCGATCGGCTGCGCGCCGGCGGCAAGTTTCTGTTTGAGTGTGTTTTCCATGCGGATTCCTCCTCATCTTGTCTCGATGCCCCGATTATACTTGCATTTTAGCGCAAAGGCAAGCACCATGCGTGCACGTTTGCGCCCGCCGCCGGGGACAGGAGGTGAGGGCATGGAACTCGGCATTGCATCCGCGGCGGCGATCACGGCTGCCACGTACCTGATCGGGATGGCGGTCGGCATCGCGTCCGGCTGGGCCGCGACGGGCGTGCACCAAAGCGTGAAGCAGATGACAAAACAGAAGTAGCTGCGCCAACACGCCGGGGGGTGCGCACGTCGGCGTGTTGCTGCATGTGCGGATGTGTGTTATGATAGGGCCATCGAATGGATTTGGTGAGGTGACAAATGCGCGTGGAAGAATACGATCTCTGCTTTTCGCCGCCGCTGCCGCCTACGGTCTGGGGCGAGCTCAGCCTCTGCTTTGATGTGGATTTCCCAATCGACACGGTTTCTTCCATCCTTGGTGTGCAGCCGACAGAGGCCAAACGGCAGCGGGCGTGCCGGTGGAATGCATATGCGGGCACGCAGAACCCGGGATACTGGACGATCACGTTTGACAAGACCGATACTTTTGATGGTGACGTCGTCCAGCGGGCGATGCATACTTTTATCGCAGAACATGAGCGGGCACTGCGTCAGGTCCTGGAGCAGTTTCAGCCGTGTACGGCGCTCTTGACGATTTATGCTGTGGTGCATCAGGACGGAGAATATCCGTCCATTCGGCTAAACCCGTATTTTCTGCAGGATGCCTGCCGGCTCAGCGCGAGCGTGGATATCATTGTAGATAATGATTATGTGCGCGCAGAGCCGGACAATGGCGATAGCGCAGTATAGCAGCCAGAAAAAATCTCCCCGCCAAAAGGCGAGGAGATTTTTTGGTGCTCCAGCGGGGATTCGAACCCCAATAGAATTACGCATTTTCAGTGCTTATCACTTTCTGACAACACTTTTGACAACTTTCTGCTGCGTTTTACGTACCGGTTGACCTTGTTGTGAACCTGCTGTTTGCGCTTGTCCTCCAGGTCGGTGTAGATGTCCTGCGTCATTGCGACGGTTGAGTGCCCGAGCAAGTATTGCGCGTCCTTGACGTCGATATTCGCACTGTGCAGCATGGAGGCGTATGCGTGCCGGAGCTGGTGTGCGGTCGATTGGATGCCGTGGCTCTGCTGGTATTTTTTCAGGCCGGATTCCAACTCCGTTTTTGTCGGCAAGCCGTCCGGGAAGAAGATGAATGTCTCCGGGTCATCATAGTGCGGCAGAATCTCGATGACGTTATCCGGCAGGTCTAGGTAGCGCACGCCGGCTTCGGTCTTGGGGGCTTTGAGAACAGGCTTTCGTGTGTCAGAATATGCAACGGCACGCGCGACGCGTGCAGTCCGCGTATCGAGATCAATATCTTTTTGCTTCAGTGCAGCGGCTTCTCCGCGGCGCGCTCCCGTGTATGCCATGAAATACGACATTCGCGCGAACAGGCTTTCCGTCTTGGATTCCTCGATCCTCTGCAGATCGTCCGGCGGCGTCGGCTTTCTGGGTACGCGCGGTTTTCCCTTTGGTGTCGGGATCCCGATGCAGGGGTTTGCGTCGATATCGCCGCAGAGAAAGGCATAGTTCAGAATCTGCCGGATCACAGACTTAGTATTATTGATGACCTTCTGAGAGTAGCCGCGCGCGGCGAAGCGCTGCAGGAAGACGACGATCTGGTGACCGGTGATGTCCGTGACATACTGGTCGCTGAAAGCGTCCACAGCGCGATTCTTTGCTGTTCTGTAACCGCATACGGTGTTTGGAGACAGGCGCGGTTCGCACTGCTCCCACCAGTCATCGGCGACGGCCTCGAATGTCCGGCCCTTGCTAGCAGCCTCGTTCGCGTGCTTTTCGCACTCACGGATATAGTCATCACGCTTTTGTTCGACTTCTTTGTCGGTTTTCCCATAGAAATACTTTCGCTCGCCATTGATGGTGTCAGACAAGACAATGCGTCCGTCTTTGCGCAGCGTGTATTTTGTCCTTTTTCTTGCCATGGGCGTCCTCCTGTTGGGGTCTTGCATAGTGAGAAATTTGTACAATCAGATATTTACAATCCAGAAAAAGCGTCATAAAATAGAAGTAAGGGTGTGCATTATTTTGCGTGTCCAGAATATCGACAACAAATCTACTGTCCTGGTGCTGCAGCACTGGGGCATTTTTGTATAAAAACAAAATATGCGGACATTTATAAAGATAATAGCGCGCAGAAATATTTAATTACAAAAAACGCTTGATTTTGCAATTAAACAATGATATTATGCACCAAACCAGACAAAATAAGAGGATTTTAAAAAGCAAGAGGTATTCGCATGAAATATGAGTCTTTAAGGACATTATATTATAAGGATCCTGAACTGTATCAGCAGGAGTATGACAGCCGGCGGAACGGAAGAGCTACTATCCATATAGATTTTGATGTTTCGGGAAAACCGGCATTTTTTGAGGAAAACAATGAAGTGTTCCTCCTTGCGACCGAAATCATGTCCTGTGACAAGAAGATTCTTGCGATAAGCAATGGATTGCCACAGATTGCGCTGCAGCAGTACAGGAAGAAGTGCCTGATCGATGAAATTGTCCTTACGAACAAGATCGAAGGTGTACACAGCAGCCGGAAAGAAATCGGTGAGGCACTTGCAGTACTCGATGAGCAATCCTCTGTAAAAGGGAAACGTCATCGGTTTATCGGGCTTGTCAATAAGTATAATAAGCTTACGAAAAGTGAGTCAGTATCTCTGGCATCATGCGAAGATATCCGGAATATTTATGATGAGCTGGTACTGGAAGAAGTTGTTGCAGAGGATCCGCAAAACGCCCCTGATGGGAAAATCTTTCGGAAGGATCAGACTACCATTCGCAGCGCAACAGAGAAAGTGATCCACGCAGGCCTGACACCGGAGGGAAAGATTATCGAAGCAATGGAAAAGGCGCTTGCGTTTCTCCACGATGATTCCATACTGTGGCTATTTCGGATCTGCATTTTCCATTATATGATTGAATATATCCATCCGTTTTATGATGGAAAAGAACGGCTGGGCCGGTTTATTCTGAGCTACTGCATTGCGGAGAAATGTGAGAGCCTGAGTGCCTATCGCATTTCGGAAACGGTGAAAGAAAACATCAAAGACTATTATGAAGCGTTTCGGGTCTGTAATGATCCGCGCAATCTTGGCGATTTGACGCCGTTCCTGTTGATGATGTTGGAAATGCTCTTGAAAGCCATGCAGGAACTCGTAGACGGGCTGCAGAGACGGAAAATTCAGTGGGATCGGTACGAGAAGCTGGTAGATACTTTGCCGAAGAGCAAAAACGAAAAAATGCGTCTGGTTTACAGTTTGCTGATTCAAGCGGCGTTGTTTTCGGAGGACGGGATATCCACTTCTGAATTGCAGGAGGTTTGTGGAATCAGCTATGGAACGCTCCGGAAGCTGCTGGATAATGTAAGAGATCAAGGGCTGCTGATCCAGACAAAGCGGGGGCGGGAAAACTGTTTTGAAATGGACTTGAACCTTCTGGATGAAAAATTTATGAAACAGAACTAAACCTTTGCGTTTGTATATTGCCCCGGTGCGTTGCGCCGGGGCAATTCTCATTCTCCCTTAGTCAGGAAATGCCGCCTGTACAGCTCTTTCAGCTCATCGGCGGTGTAGTTCGTGCCGAACCGGCGATTGATGAGGCCACGCGTGATGCCCCAATTCCAGCCGTATTTGTGGACCATGCGGTAGATGACGCTATAGATTTCTGTCTGCATGCGTGCCACGCCTCCTCACACGGCGCTTTCTTCGCTGATCGCGCTGTCGATCATCTGCTGTAGCTTATCGCGATCCCACAGCAAAATGCCGTTCTTTTCGGCCAGTTGCTTTGCACCGGCGGTAAAATAATTATTTGTCATCACAACACCAACATGGCAGTTGTACATGCTTTTACCGGCGCACACTTCCTGCACTGGCGTGTTCCCCAGCGCGGAAGAATAGCATTTACACTGGACGGCATAGCGCACGCCTTCTTTTTCGGCAATCACATCAACACCTTGGTCTCCAGAACCAGGCGTCACAGACACGTTGACAAAGCCGTTTTTTCGCAGCAGGTCAGCGCAATAGTTTTCAAATTCATGGCCTTCCATACCGTCAGTTTCAGAAATGTCGATGCCTGGCATCGTGCCTTCGCAACGAACCGTGCCGTCAGCAGCTGCATATGTGTTTATAACACCGCATTCCGCAAATAACTGGTTGCGTAGTTTAATCGCAAATTCCATGGTCTCATCATCGAATTCGTTTTTGTGTTTTTCAATTTCATCTGCAAATATGCGGCATAGGCTCTCTACATGGCTGCGGCTGTTTCTGTATGTTGTTTTCGCCGCTTTTTTTACGCTGTTGTAATGCCGTTCGATAGCATCTCTTGTGTGCCATTGCTTGTTATTGACGAAAATGTCGTACTGAATAGATGGTTTCAAAGTGAATGGCACACGATCTTCAAATGCAATCAATTCATGTGTTTCGGACAGTATGGAATGATAGTAGGACAAAAACGTTTCGATGTCGTCAGCCTCGTTCGCCAATTCTGTAGACGCCTGCGCTTTTGCAATCAGATCTTGAACCGTTGAGTACATCTTTGTTTTTCTTCGCTTAGACGCCCAAAAAAGAGCAGCGCCGCTGCCGACAAGAAGTATACCATCCACAGCGAATCCGACCGTGCCGTTTATAACGCCTATCATGAAAACCGGAAATGCCAACGAAAAGCATATGACTCCGATCCACTGCAGCCCGTCAAGCTTTTGCTTGTTCTTCACAATCAATCCCTCGTTTCTGTTCTTCCTTCAACTGTTTATGTATCATCCTTCTGTCATGTGGCAACATAGACACACGGCTGATAATTGAAAAATAGCATATTTCGGGCAGTATTGCAATAAGTTAGCAAAAAACGTTCGGAATACCGAACGTTTTCAACATGCAGCCGAAAAATGTGGTAGGATTATGGCGAGGATGAAAAACAATGTACGGGAGTATAGAGAATACAAGGGCGTCAGCCTGCGCTGGCTGGCCGGAAAGGTGGGGTGTGGGACAAGCACACTATGCGACATAGAGAGGGGCAAGAGCATACCAAACGTCCGCCTCGCCATTCGGATAGCGCGGGTGCTGGGGACGACCGCGGAAAATTTGTGGGAGGGAGAGCTATGACGGAAACAGAATGGAGGACGTACTTACGGCGCGAGATCGAGCGGCTGCTGGATGAAGCAAGTGAACAAAAGCTGCGGCTGACGCTGGCACTGCTGCGCGCAGCGTAAAGAAAAACAGAAAAGCGAAGAAAGAGGAGCAGGAAATCAATCCTGCTCCTCTTTCGCGTTTTCGGCGGTGATCTGCCGGGCAAAGTCCTCGATGTCGGCCCAACGCTCTTCCGGAAGACGGGCCAGTGCCAGAAGGAAACGGCGCTTAAAGTCGTCGCCTGCGCCAATGGTCGCTCGGCCGACAAAGTCAATGATCTCTTCGTCGCGCGTAGTTGCCGTAAACATCTTGCCGTCGCCGGTGCGCAGCCAATGTTCGTCAACGTGGAACTCGCGGCAAATCAAGCTGATTATGGCGTCAATGGGTTCGTTCCTGCCAACTTCGTAATTGGCAACGGCGCCGCGCTTAATACCGATTCTGTCGGCAAATTCCTGCTGCGAAAGGCCGAGGACGGTGCGGACTTCCTTGATGCGATCGTGCATAAGCATCACTCCTCACGAAGAGGATAGCACAATGTTGCGAGAGTGTCAACATTTTTTGCAACAACAGCACAAAAACACCTTGACAACAGTAACGTCGTGGCGTATTATAGCAACAGTAGCACATAGCAATGCAACAAAGTGCGAGGAGGTGACGAAAATGCTTACAAAGAACGAGCAGAAAACCATCGAGCGGCTGGCGACGGTCATGCAGAGCATGGACGATTTGCAGAAGGCACAGCTGTGCGCCTTTGCGGAGGGGCTGGCGATGGCGCTGGAGCACAGTAAGCGCGCGTCGTAAGGCGCGCGCAATTCATTAAGCAAAAGACCATCCGCAAGACTTTGCAGATGGTTTTGGACGCAATTCATTCGATTGGAGGTGAGGACATGTACCAAGCGGCAAAAATGATGATCGCAAGCGATGGAAGGCGGAGTGCGGTACTGCTCGACGGCGTTATGATCGGCGTCGGCGTTGACGGCATCCGCCTCGACGTGAAGGAAGGTGTAGCGGAGCTGAGCATTACTGGCATTGATGTGGAGCGGTTCCGAGCCGGAAATGAAGCGGACTTCGAGCGCTTTTGCACCGGATCGTCAGGGGATGAACTGGGCGGAGAATGATAGCCATTCCTTTATGGTGTCGACGGGCAAATTCTCCATGAATATGATACCGGAATCGGTAAGCGTGTAATTGCCGCAGATGTCCGTTTTTACATATTTCGCGTTTGACAGCTCTGCCAAGCTGTCGGAGACGGCCGCATCGATGGCGGCGGCATCGTGCGATTCGGTATCGAAATAAACCGCGGAGGATTTTGCTTCCCCGTTTGCGCGCCTCGATTTATAGGCTTTGTAGATCGTGGCGAGAACCTTTTTCGCGTCCCTGGTAAGTGTGTGATCCATGATTTTTCCTCTCCTTGATTCAGTTTCAGAATGATTCTATCACTCGCATGAAGAGGAAACAAGAAAATGTGTTAATTGGAGGTGAGGACATGGATTCTATGGAGCTTCACAGGGCGCTGCGGGCACACTGCCAAAAAGAAAAGGCGGACTGCACAAAGTGCTGCCTGCGCCTTTTCTGCTACACGCCGCCATGTGAAATGACGGACGGCATGATGGAGGATGTTATTTCGTTTGCCGCCAGTCAGCATAGCCACACGGAAAGTCAAACTCATTTATGCCATTGCAGTGACGGTCGGCCGATGCCGTGCCCATGTGAACTGGACATGAGCACCGCACTAGGGTACGAACACAGCCGGCAAGGCAAGAAAACGATGAAGCTGACGGAGGACATGCTGCCGCATCACGTTGGATTTACCCCTCTGGAATGGATGCAAGCGACGTCCTGCCACAAAGAAGAACCTGATGGAGCTGAGCGGGAAGCGGCACGAGATACTCCCAAAGAGGATCTGCAGACGGCTCACAAGACCAATATTTGATTGCCTGGTCGTACATCGCGGTTAAGAGGCAGCCGCAATAAGTGCCTGTTTCATCTGTTGTGAACGTGATACCGCCGCGCAGGTGCCTGGCGTCAAATCTCTTTAGATTGTCAGGTGCGGAGATCTGGAACACCCTTGCTTGTTCAGCGTGTTCCAAGCCCCATTTTTTGAAATCGGAAATCTGTTCAACTGCAAAAAGCGAAATGAGGCGAGAAGGGCAATGCGGAAAAAGCTGTCGGCGGACGAGTTCCACTGTGAATTCAATCAACTGCGAAGAGATCCTTCTGTTCGCGGCGGCGAGTGAATCAGCGGCGACGAAGAGCTGACCAAGCGGCATGGACTGTATGGCGGTCAGCATGGACGCACGATTTGTGAAGTAGTTCAGGCAATGCTGTGACACGCCGTTTTGGAAATCTAAAAAGAAGCGTGAGGCAGCTATGTCGTGCGGCAAATCCGACAGCGGGTGCAGCGAAAGCTCACCGCTTGTCGGAAAGCAGCCAGAGCGATCCATGTGGTAAAGAATCATGAGCTACACATCCTTTTGTACGCAAAATTTCCACGTTTGCCATTTGCAGTATATCAAAGCAACCCAAAGTTTTCAATATCAGCACACTTTAAAAGGAGAGAGGTACATATGCCGCGAGAAAAAGAAACCTTCCGGCTTGAGCTGGAGGAAATCTTGAAATTCACCGGCGGACGCCGGGTGCTGACGGTGACGGACGTCAGCAATTATACAGGGCAGAGCCGGCGGGTGTGCCGCGAGCGGTACAACGTCAGCGGGAAAGAGGGCATCAGCGCTGTGGCGCTTGCCCAGATGTTGGCCAGATAGGTCAAGAGAAAGGAGAAACCAATGAAAGCAACAGGAATCGTCAGAAAGGTCGACGAGCTCGGCCGCATCGTGATCCCGAAGGAGCTGCGGCGGACGCTCGGAATCAACGAGAAAGACCCCGTCGAGATCTACACGGATGGGAAGGGCATCATCCTGCACAAGTACGCGCCGGGCTGTGCGTTCTGCGGCAGCGTGAACGACATCCGGTACATCCACGGCACGCCGGTGTGCAATATCTGCGCGAACAACATGCAGATGCTGTACCGCACGGCAGAAGGCGGTGACGACGAATGAAGGTGTTCGGAGATCCGCGCGACAAGAAAAAATTCCGCCGCTACATCGTATGGGGCGTTGAGGACGGCATCGTCTGCGCGTCCTTCATGGCCGGTATCGCGCTCGCCGGGTGGGTGTTCCACCTTATCTTCTCGGTCCTCGGCGTCGCATGAGACGTCCGGAGGTCATCTATATGTCCCCGGAAGAGCTGGCGGAGCGCCGCCGGCATGACCGCTGGGCCGCAAAAGGCCGCGCGCGGGTGGCGCTCCCGGGCCGTGTGGCCGTGATCGTACCGTGCGCATCGCCGTTCGCGGCGATCCAGTGCGCGGCGGAGCTGTGGGGCGTCCCATGGCAGGAAGTCGTCCACGGGGCGCGCGTCATGTGGGCGCCACCGGAGACATAAAAAGACACCGCCTGCGAAAATCGTCAAACCCGCAGGCGGTGAAAACCCAATAGCGCACAGGGCGCGCTACACTATATATATTATAGCATACAGTTGCCTGCCCTGCAAGCCGAAAAACGCTGACGCCGCAAGGCGTTTTCAGCTTCGGTAAGACCAATTACTAACTCGACCGGAGACAGACAGGGAGGCAATCATGCCGTATGTACATCGCACCGTCGTGTGCGGGGAAACGGTCGAGCACCGCAAGATGTATTCATCCCGTGTGCACAGCAAGGAAGTCAAGCCGCGCAAGCGATCATCCGAGAAGGAGACCTCCAAGCGTCAGGAGCGCATCAACGAGCGCGTGGCCGAGGAGCATCTGCGCTGGCTCATCAACTGTAACTACCATTACGGCGACTTCCATCTGGTGCTGCACTACTGGTGCAAAACCATCACATTAGAGCAAGCCGAGCGGGACAGAGCCGCGTTCTTCCGCGAGCTGCGCAAGGCGTACGCCAAAGCGGGCAAGCGCCTGAAATACATCGCCGTGCTCGAAACCAAGCACATGACGAACGTGCATCATCACATCCTCCTGCCGCGCTTTGACGCGCAGATCATCGCCGCAGCCTGGACAAAGGTGACCAATGGCGCGGGATCTATCAGCTTCCAGATGCTCGATGACCGCAAGAACCACGCAAAGCTCGCGTCCTACCTCATCAAGGAATCACGCTCCACCATGCGCCGCTGCCGCGAGCAGGGCATCCGCCGCCGGCGGTATACCTGCAGCGCCGGCATGGCAAAGCCGGAGATCCGCTATCAGGTGACCAAGGCCGAGACGTGGAGAAAAGAGCCGAAGGCCAGACGGGGGATGCATCTCTATCGCTTTGACGATGGGTCGGAGTATAAGAGCGGCTGGCATGAGCTGAGCGGCTGGCCGTGGCAGGAGTATTACGAGATCAAAGACACCGCATAGAAAGGAGCATCCACAATGAGTATCAGCATGGACAGCCTGCCGCCGCGCTATCAGAAACAGGCGGCGCGCAAGCTGGATCCCGCAGCGTATGAAAAGGCGCTGCAGTTTTTCCACGCCGAGGAGACCAAGAGCCCAGCGCGCCAGGCGCAGGGGAGCATCAGCCACGCGCTCGGCGAGAGCTTCGAGGCGCAGATCCTCACCGCGTGCGAATATTACCGGTCGATCTGTCACGCGGAGATTGACAAAACGCCGGAGCCGATCAAGGTCATTTCCGGCCGGCATCAGAATCCGAGCGGCTGCTGGTCGTTCGAGGCGGTTTTCACCAAGCAGGCGCAGCCGGATTTCCAGGGTACGATCGACGGCGGCAGCAGCGTAGTGTTCGAGGCCAAGGCCACGGACAAAGACCGCATTCTGCAGAGCGCGGTCACGGAAGAGCAGGCGCGTGCACTGGAATCGCACGCCAATATGGGCGCGCTGGCGTTTGTGCTGGTGTGCCTGCGCGGGCGCGCAGTGTATCGTGTCATGTGGGAGGACTGGCAGAACATGAAAGAACTATTCGGCCATAAGTACATGACGGCCGTGGAGCTGGAGCCGTACCGGGTGCAGCTGCGTCAGGGCGTGATCCGGTTTCTCGGCGATCCGGAGTGAGGTGGGCACATGGCAATCAAAAACTATACGACGAAAGTGGACGTATATACGTCCATCGGGGAAATCCAAGGCGCGCTTGCACGCCACGGCGCCACCAAGATCATGATTGACTACGATAATGGCAAGCCGCAGGCGATCGCGTTTGGGATCGACACGCCGGTTGGGCCGCGTGGCTTCTGCCTGCCGGCGGCCGTAGACGGAACGCTGCGAGTGTTCGCGGCGCAGAAGATCAAGGCCGACCGAGAGCAGGCAGAAATGACCGCGTGGCGGAACGTGCGCGACTGGGTGCTGGCACAAATGGCGCTGATCGAATCCTGTGATGTGCCGATGCAGCAGATCTTCCTGCCGTATATGGCAGATGATCGCGGACGGACGGTGTACGAGCTGTATGCCGCCGGACAACTCGCAATCGGCGCGGGGGAGGCGACATGATGCTGCGCACACAGGAGACACTTGACGGCGAAATCATCGTTGACAGCTTTGCCGGTGGCGGCGGCGCGTCCACGGGAATCGAGCTGGCGCTGGGGCGCATCGTCAATGTGGCAATCAATCACGACCCGGCAGCGATCCGGATGCACGAAGCGAACCATCCGTACACGGAGCATTACCAGGCATCTGTCTGGGATGTGGATCCGGAGACAGTCTGCCGAGGCCGGCCGGTGGCGCTGGCATGGTTCTCGCCGGACTGCAAGCATTTTTCAAAGGCAAAGGGCGCGGCGCTTGTTGACCGCAAGATCCGGGGCCTCGCGTGGATCGCCCTGCGCTGGGCGGCGAAGGTGCGCCCGCGCGTCATCATCCTTGAAAACGTCGAAGAGTTCCAGACATGGGGGCCGGTGCGTAAGGGGAAGCCGGTAAAGAAGCTGGCCGGTACGACGTTCCAGAAGTTTGTCGGGCAGCTTCGGGCACTTGGGTATACCGTGGAATGGCGCGAGCTGGTGGCAGCCGACTATGGTGCGCCGACTACCAGACGTCGGCTGGTGCTGATTGCCCGCTGCGACGGACGTGCGATCGTCTTGCCGGAGCGCACACACGCCCCGCGAGACAGTGCGGAAGTGCGCAGCGGAAAACTGCTGCCATGGCGCAGCGCAGCGGAGATCATCGACTGGTCGCTGCCGTGCCCTTCAATTTTTTCGACGAAGGATGAAATCCACGAGCGGTACGGCATTTCCGCCGTCCGGCCGCTGGCGGACAACACCATGCGCCGCATTATTCGCGGCGTGGACAAGTTCACGATCAAATCCGGGGCACCGTTCATCGTTGAGTGCAACCATTCAGGAGGTGGGCACGTCACGGATAGCCAAGAGCCGTGTAAAACGATTACGGCAAAGCACACCGGTGGCATTTGCCGGCCGGTCCTCACGCCGCTGACGATGACGAACACCAGCAACAGTGTAGGGGCACCGGTCTCCGAACCAATGAACACAGTCCGTACAGGCGGAGGCGGCGGGCAGATGCTGCTATCGCCGTCACTGATCCAGTACCACACGGAGAAAACAGAAAGCGCCCGAGCGGCTGGACTGGATAAGCCCGTCTGCACGGTGGACGCCGCGAACCGTTACGGCCTTACCTGCGCGAATCTGGTGGAGTATTACGGCCGCGCCCGGCCGTTGGATGTGCAAAGCCCGATGCATACGGTCACGAGTCACGACCGGGAAGCTGTGGTTGCTGCACATGTAGTCAAGTATTACAGCGGGGTGGACGGTGAGAAAGCGGGAGAGCCGCTGCCGACACAGACAGCGGGCGGCGTGTTTGGCTGCTGCAAGGCAGTGCTTTGTAAAATCGGCACATCCGAGCGGCTGCACCATTGGCCGCAGATCCGCGACTTGCTGAACCGGTACTGCGGCTATGCGCTGGGCGAGGGCGATCTGCTGCTCCTGTCAATCGGCGGGGCGCCGTACTATATCGCGGACATTGGCCTGCGGATGCTGTCGCCTCGGGAGCTGTACAACGCCATGGGCTTTCCGCCGGATTACATCATCGACCATGATGCGGCCGGGAAGCCGTACCCAAAGACGCAGCAAGTAGCCAGGTGCGGCAATGCCGTCTGCCCGCCGATGGCTGCGGCCGTTGTGGCAGCGAACCTCCCGGAGTATGCAGTGCCCGGGAAAATTGAGACGATGGCCGCACTCGCTGATGCGGTGGCCATGTGATGGGGGTGAATCAGTGAATGCACTTTTGAACTACCCCGGCGCAAAGTGGGGCATGGCACAGGAAATCGTGCAAATTATGTCGCCGCACAGATCCTATTTGGAGCCGTTCGCCGGTTCTTTGGCCGTACTGTTCAACAAACCGCGATCGGCGATCGAGACCGTGAACGACATCGACGGGGATATCGTGAATTTTTTCCGCGTCCTGCGTGCAGACCCCGAGCGGCTTGCCCGGGAAATCGACTTGACGCCATATGCGCGCGCAATATTTGACGATGCGTACGAGAATCGCGGCGAAACAGACTTCGACCGTGCGGTGCGGTTCTGCATCCGGAGCAGGATGGGGCACGGCTTCAAGACGTATCAAAAGACCGGATTCAAAATCGACGTTTATGCGCGTGAGCGTAGTTACTGCCTGAACTGCTGGAACGATATGCCCGAGAACATACGGGCCGCGGCCGAGCGGCTGAAAGAAGTACAGATAGAGAATCGCCCGGCGCTGGAGCTGATTCGGCGTTTCCGGCACGAGAACGTGCTAATCTATGCAGATCCGCCGTATTTGCTTGAAACGCGCAGTGGAAAGCAGTATCGGCACGAAATGACAGACGCGGACCATGAGGCATTGCTGGCAGCGCTGAAAGCACATCCGGGCCCGGTCATCCTATCCGGGTATCATTCGCCTATGTATGACAGTGAGCTGCACGGCTGGAACATCATCGAGCGGAAGGCCTATAACCAGAATGGCGATAGGCGCACGGAAGTGCTCTGGTGCAATTACGAAATACCGACATTGATCGGATAAGGAGGACAACCATGAAAATCTACATATCAGGGAAAATCGCCGGTGATCCGGATTATAAGGGGAAATTCGCCCGAGCGGCTGCACAACTTGAGCGGCTGGGCGCGACGGTCATCAATCCGGCCACAGCGCCGGAGGGGCTGGCCAAGCTGGACTATATGCGCATCTGTTTCGCCGAGATGGAGGCGGTGGACTACGTTGTGTTCCTGCCGGACTGGGTGGAATCCGCCGGCGCGAAGCTGGAACGCGCGTGGTGCGACTATGTCGGCGTGCCGACGGCAGACTGGGACAATTTTCGGGTAGATATGCTTGTAAGGAAGTCGCACGGCTGCACATTCCGCGAGCTGCTGGCGCTGGAGCATCCGAACGCGGTGGACGAAACCTGTATTGGCGGGTGTTTTGGATGCCCGAATACCTACGGTTACGAGCCGAAGAACAAACCGTGCCCGCATGAACATGTTCATCAGCGAGAGGTAAAAGAAGTACTGTGCGCGGCCTGTTGGGATCGTATCGTCCCGGGAAGTGAGGCGCTGCACAATGAGTAAGGCCGTACTTATCAGCATCCGCCCCAAATGGTGCGAGCTGATTGCCAATGGCACAAAGACCGTTGAGGTGCGCAAGAGCCGCCCAAAGCTGCACACGCCGTTTAAGTGCTATATCTACTGTACGCAACCGAGATACCCGCACGAGGACTATATCGAGACGGATTATCCAAAGCCGCAATTTTACGGTGGCGGTAAGGTCATCGGCGAGTTTGAGTGCTATGACACTGTCCACCTCCTCCGTTTTGGCGGTAGCGTCAGCCCGGAGAGATATGGCATATGCTTGCCGGATTGGAGCGTTGTCCCGGCGGACGAGATCTTTGATGACGCCTGCTTGACCCGCGATGCGGCCGAGGCGTATCTCGGCGGGCGGGAAGGCTGGGCATGGCGCATATCAGGCTTGCGAATCTATGATAAGCCTCGCGCACTGAGCACGCTTTGTCGTCCGTATGAGTGCGATGATTGCGATGCGAAATGGGCAACTGACTGCAACGCTTGCCATGACAAGGGCAAAATCAAGCGCCCACCGCAGAGCTGGCGCTATGTGGAGGTGACTTAATTGGACTGGAAGCGGGAGGCGGCCGATGAGCTGCGCAACTACATGAACCGAAAGGCGGCAATTGAAAACATCAGAGATCAGATCGCTGACTTGGCAACGGAGATCACGAGTATCCGCAGTGCATCGGCGGACGGCAGCCCGGTCGCCGGTGGCTCAAACGGCAGGGACGATGCGCTCGTCAACAACATCCTGAAACGTGAGCGGCTGGAAGAGGCGCAGCGCTTGACCGAGAACCGGGTGCGCCGCGTGGATCGTGCCTTGAATCAGCTCTCAGAGCGGGACAGGTGTGTGCTGCAGCGCTTTTACATCACGCCGTGTATCGGCGGCGTCGAGCGGCTGTGCCGGGAATTGGCCATCGAGAAAACGACCGCTTACCGTTGGAAGGATTGCGCACTGCGGAATTTTACAATCACAATGTACGGCCTCACAGAGACGTGAGCGTGACGTGGGAAAAAATCGGGAACATTTTCACGGGAATCTGTGTTAAAGTGATATCGCGGGATTGCGAGAGAGACCAGTCCCGCAAGTCACTTTGTGATATACCTCTCTTCCTTTGATTCTTTTTGCAGAATGTACGCATGGCTTTTTCTCTTGTCTCTGTCAACTCCGGTTTTCTCATGTCTCTCAACAAAGCAAAGCACCGGCCCGGTTTCGGGTTCGGTGCTTTGTGCATTCTGGTGCGGTTATGAATCTGAAACAACTTACCTACAAACTGCAGGCGGCGCTGAACCAGCGCGGCGAGCATTACAAAGTCAATCAGTTACAGCACTACTCCGAGCGGCTTGGCCGGATGGTAACAAAATACGTGCTGGAAAAGGCAGAAACCGATGAAACCGGGAAGCATATCAGCACGCGCGTACTGGAGACTTACAGCATGGCGGATGTCGTAAAAACGCTGGCGAAAATCTATAGCGGGTGATCCCATGAATCTCACGCCAAAGCAGCGCGCTTTTGCGGATTTTTACATCGAATTGGGCAATGCGACCGAGGCGGCGCGCCGGGCGGGATACTCGGCGAAAACCGCCAAATCCATCGGAGCGGAAAACCTGACAAAACCTGACATCAAAATCTATATAGCGCGGCGGCAGGAAAAAATCGAATCCGAGCGCACGGCATCCCTGAAAGAGATCCAGGAGCTGCGCACGGCGATCATGCGCGGGCAGGAAAAAGACCAGTTTGGCATTGAAACCTCCATCGCTGACCGCCTCCGTGCGGCGGGCGATTTGGAGAAGTCGCTGCGCATCAAGGAAGAGCAGGAAACAAAGGCGGCGGCGCGTGCATCTGCGCACTATGAGCTGCCTGCGCGCGTCATCGGCCGGGCGTTTGTCGATATCAACCGGCGCATTCAGCCGAACATGACGTACGTCTTCGAGGGCGGCCGCGGCGGCCTGAAATCGTCGTATATATCCCTGAAAATCGTCGAGCTGCTGAAAAACAACCCGACGATGCATGCCTGTATCATCCGCAAGATGGGTAACACCCTGAAAGACAGCGTGTATGCCCAGATGAAATGGGCGATCAACGAACTGGGGCTGTACGATGAATTTAACTGCAAGCTGTCGCCGCTGGAAATCGTGCTGAAAGAAACCGGCCAGACGATCTATTTTCGTGGCTGTGACGACCCGCTGAAACTGAAATCCATCAAGCCGCCGTTCGGCTATATCGGCATCCTGTGGAAGGAGGAAAAAGACCAGCTTTGCGGGCCGGAAGAAGAACGTTCTATTAACCAGTCCGTGCTGCGTGGCGGTGCGGATTCCTACGATTTTTCGTCGTATAACCCGCCGAAAAGCAAATCCAGCTGGGTCAACAAGGAGCGGCTTGCCCCGAACCCGGGGCGCGTATTCCATCATTCCAGCTACACGGAAGCCCCGCCGGAATGGCTGGGCGCGAAGTTTATTTCCGACGCAGAACACCTGAAGGAAGTCAACCCGGCCGCGTACGAACATGAATACGAGGGCGTGGCCAACGGTGACGGCGGCAGCGTCTTTGACTATCTGGAACTGAGGGAAATCACGGACGAAGAAATTTCGCATTTTGACCGCATCTTCCAGGGCGAGGACTGGGGCTGGTATCCTGATCCGTACTGCTTCATCCGCTGCTACTACGACAGCGACCGTGAGGCGGTGTATATCTTCGCAGAACACTACGTCAACAAGGAATCGAACGAACAGACGGCGCGTTGGATCATCGAGCACGGCTATGACGATTACACCATCACGGCCGATTCGGCCGAACCGAAAAGCGTCAACGATCACCGCGAAATGGGCCTACCCGTCACAGGTGCCGTCAAAGGCCCGGGGTCGATCGAACACGGCATGAAGTGGCTGCAGCGCCGGCGCATCATCATCGACCCGGTGCGCTGCCCGAATGCAGCAAAAGAATTTTCAGAATACGAATACGAGCGGGACAGAGACGGCAACGTCGTCACCGGATACCCGGACGTGAATAACCATAGCATCGACGCCACGCGGTACGCACTGGAACCGCTGACGATGCGCAGGGGGGCAAGTGCATGACTGTAAATATTTTGGGGACGGAATATGAAATCATTGAAGCCACGGCGGCCGAAGATGCAATGCTTGAAAAGTGCGATGGTTACTGCGACAAAACGGTAAAGACCATTGTTATTTCAAAAAAGGCCAAAGACTGCGACCTAAAAGACTTTGGCGTCTATCAGAAAAAAGTTATGCGTCATGAGATCATTCATGCATTTCTGTTTGAAAGCGGGCTGTCCGAAAACTTTACGCATCCGGAATACGGCCATGACGAAACATACGTGGACTGGATTGCTTCGCAGTTTCCGAAAATGTGCGAAGTATTCAAGGAGGTTGGCTGCCTGTGAAAATCAATATCCCGCTGGACAGCGTGAAAAAGCAGATCCGCGAAGAATTCCGCATTGCGCCGCTGGTAACGCCAGAAATGCGCGAAGCGGAAGATCTGTGGATGCAGATCTGGATGGGCACCCCACCGTGGGCAAACGATCAGGATCGCACCATCAATTTTGCAAAGGCCGTGACCGGCGAAGCTGCGCGCCTTGCGACGATGGGCGTCAGCGTCGAACTGTCCGGCTCGGCCCGCGCGGATTGGCTGCAGGAACGTCTGAACGAAGAACTGATTCCGTTCCTGCGTGACATGGTGGACGTTGGCTGCGCCGCCGGTATGTTCCTGCTGAAACCCACGCCGGACAGCATCGGTCTGTACACGCCGCCGGAATTTACGATCACCGCTGTGGATAACCGCAAGCGCGTGACCGGCGTGGTGCTGTACGACACGAAGGCAACGCCGGATTATTACTATGTCAAGGCCGAATATCACCGCTACGACGGGATGCATTATGTGGTTTCCAACCGCGCGTTCCGGCTGGCGAAGGGCAAAGCATCGGCGTCCCGCGTAAATCTGGATGAAGTGCCGGATTGGGTGGGCATCCTGCCAGACGCCGTGCTGGATGATACTGCGCCGCTATTTGCCGTGTGCACCATGCCGGATGCCAACAATATCGACGGCGGCGCCTGCGGTATGTCCATCTATGCCAACGCCCTGCCGGAACTGCGTGGGCTGGATGTTGCATGGTCTGCCATGGTGGACGAAATTCAGGATTCCCGGTCGATCGCCCTTGTGGATGATCGGCTGTTGCGCGAACCCGGGCGGAAGAATGTTTCCGTGCGGCTGCCGCGCTATGTGCAAAACGTTGCCGGCTCAGCGGCCGAAAGCTTCGATCAGGAAATCGACCGCAAGCTGAAAACCGGTGAACGCCAGGTCGGCATCAATATGCTGCTGCAAAGCCTGTCAACCAAATGTGGCTTTTCCGAAGGATATTTCAGCTATAACGAAAAGCAGGGCCTTGCCACTGCGACGCAGGTGGAAGCCGATGACCGCCGCACCATCCAGCGCATCAAGGACATCCGCGACCGCATCCAGGCAGCTGTGGATGACCTGATTCAGGCATTGAACGACTATGCCGATATCTACGATCTGGCGCCGTATGGCACGTATACTGTGGCGTATAATTTCGGCGACATCACGTACAGTTATGAAGAAGACCGGCAGAACACGAAAAGCCTTTGCCAGCTGGGCGTTTTGCCGTGGTGGATGTATCTGGTGCGCTTTGAAGGGTTCAGCGAGGACGACGCAAAAGCGGCCTACGCCGAAGCCAACACAGCGAAACCGGGTCTGTTCCCTGATACCGAATGATCACCCCGGAACAGTTTCAGGAGATCGGCGAAACTCTGCTGCCGCTGCTGGATGACCTGACGGAATGGATTGCGCGCGACATGATCGAACGCTTCATGATCCGGTTCGGCCGCGGCGAAGAAAAGCTGCTGACCGGCACGGATGAATGGCAGGCGTGGGTGCTGAAACAGGCCGGCGGGAATCTGGACGAAATCCAGAAGGCGTTGGCCAAAAGCACCGGCAAATCGCAGCAGGAAATCGCGAAGATCTTCAAGGACAGCGGTATTCAGGCGGCAAAGGCAGACGCCGAAGCTGCCGCTGTGACGTTTTCCGGCCTGTCGCCCCGCATGATGGCGATCATTACAGACGCCTATGAACGCACGGTCGGTGAAATATCCAACATCACGCGCACAACGGCCGGCGCGACCAATCAGGCGTTTATCGACATCTGCGACGATGCATACTGGAAAGTACGCACCGGCGCGCAGTCCTACACCGCTGCCATGCTGGAAGGCGTGAAGGCGCTTGGGCAGTTTCAGCCGACCGTTCGGTACCCGTCCGGCCACAAGGACACGCTGGAAGTGGCGGTGCTGCGCTGCATCCGCACGGGCGTGGCGCAGTCATCCGGTAACATGACGATCCAGCAGTGCAAAGACATGGGCTGGAATCATGTGCTTGTGTCGCAGCATCTGGGCGCGCGTGTATCTGATACCGACCCGGTCGCCGATCATGCCGGCTGGCAGGGCAAGGTGTACTGCATCGACGGCAAGGACGCGCAGTTTGATAACCTGCTGGATGCGACCGGCTACCCGGAAGATCCGCTGGGCCTTTGCGGCTATAACTGCCGCCATTCCTTCACACCGTTCCTCCCTGGCGTTAGCCGGAACAATAACAAGCCGATCGATACCGAAGCCAACCGGCGCGCCTATGAGCTGTCGCAGACGCAGCGCGCGATGGAACGCCGCATCCGGGCGCAGAAGCGCAAGTGCACGGCGCTGCATACAGCCGTGAAAAGCTGCGAAGATCCGGCGGCCAAGGCAAAGCTGCAGGAGAAATACACGCAGTCCGCCAAGCGCCTGCAGGATCAGAACGCGGCCTACACGAAGTTCTGCACCGATAACGACCTGAAACTGTACCACGATCGGCTGGCCGTTGCGGGCTGGGATCGCTCGGCGGCGTCAACCGCATCTGCGGCGGTACGTAAAGAACTTGATAAATACAAGAAATATCACTATAATAAAGACGGAACGATAGTTGTAACTGATGACTGGACTTCAAAAGCCAAACCACACGTTCCCGGGCAGTATCGTTCTTATGCAGTTGTTGATACCGCTTCTATGGGCGGCAAACAACGCGACAGAACATTTTTTGATGCGGATGGTTGGCAATGCAGGCAGATCAGTAATGGGCCGCACGGGAATCCGAAAAGGCATCCATACGGAGCCAAAGGAGAGCACGCGCACGACATTACCTGGGATGACGACAGGCGCCAGACCAGAGCGACGCGTGAGCTCACCGATCAGGAACGAAAGGAGAACGCGGATATACTGTGAACGCGAAGGATTTAAGGGCTTGGATTGATGATCTTACCCAAGACATTGATTTTGCATATCAAGGGAAATTCGGGTCTATTTGCCCGTTCAGCCGGGAGGACATTGCGCTTTGCTACGATGGATATGCAGTGGACGCACATTCGGTGGACGATGCAATGAATATTCCGTTTATTTGTGGTAAGTCACTTTCGCAGATCTGCGACCAGCTGGATATTTAAAAACAACGTCAAGATAAATCCAACGTGAAAATTATTTCACATAATAATTAGAGAAACCATCTTACCAATCGGCAAGGTGGTTTTCTTATGCCCAAAATCAAATCAGGATACGCAGGGGCGGACGGGAAACCGGCTGCCCCTTTGCCATATCACGACCCCGCCGGTGGTTCATCCGGCTCAATCCACACAGTCGACGGGCTGTTAAAAATCACGTTCAGGAGGATTACGCATGAAGAACATCGAGACCATTCTTTCCGACTTCGGTATCACGATTCCGGAAGGAAAAGCGACGGATCTGCGCAAGGCCGTCGCCGAGAACTACAAGACCGTGGCGGAATTCACCAAGTTGCAGGAACGCCACGACGCGCTGGACACATCGCTGAAAGACGTGCAGGGCAAGCTTGCCGCCTTTGACGGCGTGGATGTCGCAGCGCTGAAGGGTCAGATCACGACCCTGACCAATGACCTGCAGACCGAGCGGGACAACCGCAAGAAGGACGCTGCCGCCGTGAAGCTGCGCAGTACGGTGGACACGTTCCTGTCGGGAAAGCATTTCGTCAACGACATCACGCGCGAAAGCATCACGGACAAGCTGGTGACAGCACTGGGGTCTGACGATGCGCGCGGCAAGTCGATCGACGACCTGTTTACCGGCCTTGTCACCGATCGGGACGGCAAGGAGATCCCCGGCATCCTTGTGGCCGATCCCGCCAGCAAGGCGCGCTTTTCGTCCGATCACAGCGGCATGGTGCCGCCGGCGGGGGGCGCAAAAGAATACGTAGCCCAGAAATACAAAAACAACCCGTTTTTCAGGGGCTAAGACTACGAAAGGAAATGATGATCTATGTCTATCCAGTATGGATCCATGTATGTCGATGAACAGTACAAGGCAACTGTTCTTCCCAACCTGTTTTATAAGACCTGGCTTGTGCCTGGCGTGACCTATCAGGACGTGATGGTCGACGGCGCCGGCGGCTGCTACTGGCACAAGCTGACCTCCACCGCCGCGTCTGTCGGCACGCCTGGCCGTGACTTCACGGACACCGCTGCCGCTGACACGCTGGTTCAGGCCGTTTTCAACAACAACCTGCAGGCGTCGAAGAAGATCTACGGCGTGCAGGCGGCCGCTGTGGCGTTCCCGATTGCCGAGGAGCATCTGGCTCTTGCCACCCGTGAAGTCGCGGAGGCAAAGAACCAGTGCGCGCTTGCCTGCCTGATCTCCGAGGGTACGGCGTCCACCAACACCACGAAGACCACTGCGGCCAACTTCAAGGCGCAGGTACTGGCCGAACGCAAAGCCATGGTCAAGGCGAAAGCCAACCCCACCATCGTGCTTTGCAGCCCGGACTTCTTCGCGACGATGCTGGAGTTCGCCGGTGAGAAGTATATCCCGACGTCCAACGAAATGCTGCTCGCCGCCGCTGCCGGCGGCCAGGTAGGTAGCTTCATGGGCTTTACCTGGATCGAAGTCAACGGCTTTGCATCGTCCGCTGATCTTGCCTACTATCCGCACGGCGGCACGAAGGCCAGTGTTACGGCGGCAAACCTTGCGAAGGTGGAATTCATCATGTACGATCCGAACGCCTTCGGTGTCGGCGATAACTTCAGCATCGTCCGCATGGTCGATTCTGAGCTGTTTGCCGGTACGAAGGCGCAGGTCGAGGAAAACGCCGCCCTGCGTGTTCTGGACGCTGCGCAGGTGCACGTGAAGTCCTACGCAAGCGCGTGATCGGCAGGTGAATCACGGTGTACGCGGATTTTGACACATACGTAAAACGGTACGGGGACGATCTGTCCCCGTTCTGCGATGAATCGACCGCCACACGCTACCTGCGTTCGGCGTCGCGGGAGATCGACCGCTTTACGTTTGGCCGCTTCGGCGGCACGCTGCCGGAATCCACGATCGACGCCGAAAAGCTGCAGGACTGCGCGTGCGAACTGGCCGAATGCCTTTACCGCATTGACCAGGCGCGTGACAGCGCAGCGGAAACCGCAGACGTCGGCGGCGTAAAAACCGCCGGCCCTGTGGCGTCGGTGTCGTCCGGCAGCGAATCGATCACATATAAAGCGGCCGACAGCTGCTACACGACCGCCGCGAAGACTACGGCGGCACGTGACGCGCTGGTGTTCGACGTACTGCGGCGCTGGCTTTCGGGCGTGGCCGTAGATGGTGTCCTTGTGCTGTATGCGGGGGTGACGTGCTGATGCTGCTGCATAGCGATACGATCACGCTTTTTTCGCGCGTACGCGGCGCGCGCGGTCAGGCCGATACGTGGGTGCGGCACGTGCTGGCCGGCGTCAAGGTGGAAGCAAAAACCGCTATGACGCCAGGTACGACCGGCGACGTGCCGGGGCACTATGTGCTGCTGCTTGTACCGAAAGCGTCCATCGGCGCGCTGACCTATGCGACACCTGAAGTGTACCAGGCGGCGGATGATCGCAGCGGCCTAATTGCGTTTCAGCCGGGCGATTATTTCTGCCGCGGCGAGCACGACTGGGCGGAATACGATGTGCTGTGCAAAGTCACGGAGTGCCACCGCATCACATCCTGCGCGTGGTTTCCGCTGATTGCGCACTTTGAGGTAACGGCGTCATGAGCGACATCAAGCACTATAAGAACGTCAGCTATGTCAAGGGGCACGTCCGGGTAAATCTCCGGTTCGCCAAATACGGCCCGCGATTCGCCAAAGCACAGGAATGGCTGGGGCAGCAGGTGCTTGCGGACAGCAAGCTATATATGCCGTATCGCAGTGGGAACTTGCAGCAGCGGTCGTATGTCGCCGAAGGCGGCCGGCAGGTTGTGTTCCCAGGCCCATATGCACGGTATCTGTATATGGGTAAGGTCATGGTGGATTCAAAAACCGGGAAAGGCCCTGCGAACATTCCGAATGTCGGCCCGCGTTTTAGAAAAGGCGCGACACTTGTTGCGACTGACCGCGACCTGCGGTTTGCGGCCGGCGTGCCGCACTGGGCGGAAGTCGCGCAAAACGAACACGGAAAAGAATGGGCGGATGGCTGCAAGCGGATCATCCTGGGGGAATCAAATGGTTGACACAAAAGATTTTTCAACGATCCTGAGCGGCTTGCTGAATGACTTCCCGGCCATCGGCGCGCGGGAAATCCGGTTCGGCGAACTGGGCGACAAGTCCGGCGTCGGGATCTATCCGTCCGCTGCGGCGACGGTGATCAGCGAAACGACCGACATCGTGGGCGGTGCGTACCAGAAATGCAACTATGCGTTTCAGGTGGTATATCGCGCCGTGCCGCAGTCGGAAACGGACCGCATCCACATCAAGGGCTGGCTGGACAAGCTGGCGAGATGGCTGGAAAAACAGCCGATCACGGCGGACGGACAGCAGCACACACTTGCCACGTGGCCGGACCTCGGCGATGGCCGGACGATCACCGCGTTTGTGCAGGTGTCGGCGGCCTATCTGGCCGGGCGCTATGCCGACGGCGTGGAAGACTGGGCCGTGTCCCTGTCGATGCGGTACGACAACAATTTTGAAAGGTGATGCATTATGCCTGAAAGTACGACTTTTAACACAAGCGCGGGCCAGACGATTGCCCGCAAACTGCTGATGGCCTTCCTGAATACCGGCACATCTTCCGCGCCGGTTTGGTCGATCATCGGCAAGCGTGTGGAAGACAGCAGTCAGGAATATGACTGGAACAAAGAAACCACGCAGGACATCCTGGGCAACACGTTTACCACCATGTCCGCGCCGACCATCACGCAGACCTTTGACCCGTGCAATCTGGACGCCGGCGAGACCGCGCTGACGAAGCTGTGGCAGCTGGCAATCAAGGAACAGGATGTCGCAGCGCTGGCCGAACAGGATATGATGATCGTGCACTGCTATGCCGGCACGAAGGACACGGCGATGTTTGCCGAGCGCTATAGCGGCTGCGCAATCGAAGTGAAGTCGCTGGGCGGCGATAAGACGGTGGATATGCCGTTTGACGTGACCTACGGCGGCACGCGCACGGTCGGCACGGCGGCCATTGCGGACGGCGTGGCCACGTTCACGAAGGCGACGGCGTAAGGGGGTGACGGCGTGAGCAATAACATTTCATTTGAAACCGGCCTGAAAGCGTTCACCATCAATGGCGACGCAAACCGGAAGATCTATTTTGACCCGAACGACATCGGTATCATCGACCGGCTGGAAGCGGCAGCGATGGCGATCAAGGCCAAAGCCGACGAAATGGGCACGCAGGAAAGCGATACGGACGCCCGCACGACGATCCGCAAATTGGACGCCTACGCACGCGAACAGGTAGACGCGGCGTTCCCTGCGCCCGTCTGCGATACAGTGTTCGGCAAAGCCTACTGCGTTTCGCTCACGCCGTCCGGTTCCCTGCAAATCATTTCGTTCCTGGAAGCGGTTTCGCGCCAGATCCGGCGCGAGATGGACGCTGCGACCGCTGCCGCGCAGAAGCGTCAGGCAAAATACCTGGATAAATACAGCGGCGGTCAGCGCAGGAAGAAGCGCAGATCATGAATACCGGCCTGCCGAAGGCAGCATGTATCGGCGGCCGGTGTTTTCGTATCCGAAGCGACTTTCGCGAAATTCTGGACATCTGCGCCGCGCTGAATGACCCGGAGCTGACAGATCAGGATCGCGCCGAAGTGGCGGTCAAGATCTTTTATCCGGACTGGGATCAGATCACGGACATGGCCGCCGCGGTGAAATTCATGCTGTGGTTTTTAGACGGCGGTGTGGATCGCGGCGACCAGCGCCCGCAGCCGAAGCAGATGGACTGGGAACAGGATTTCCCGATGATCATCGCGCCGATCAACCGCGTAGCTGGGCAGGACGTGCGCGCACTGCCGTATATGCACTGGTGGACGTTCATCGGCTATTACATGGAAATCGGTGACTGCACGTTTTCCACGATCCTGGACATCCGGCGGAAGCTGCGCAAGCACAAGAAACTGGAAAAGTGGGAGCGCGAATACTACGACGAAAACCGGGAATTGATTGATTTCAAGTCGGCGCATCTGACCGACGACGAAGATGAATTCATCCGGCAGCTGATGACAGGGGGTGTGCACGATGGCTGATGTTGTCGGCGATCTGGTATACGAAGCAGCGATTGATAGCGGCAAGTTTGACGCGGGGCTTGCGAAGCTCGAAAACAACGCGAAAAAGGCCGCGAACAACGTGGACAAGGCTGCACAGAAGGTCGACGAATTGAGAAAGCAGCTCGCGGAGCTGCGGGCCGTCGAAGAAAGCGAAAAGAAAACCAGAAGCACCGGGACGGTATCGCAGGAAACCGGTGAAGCAATCCAGAAAACGACACAGCAGTTGAAAACGGCGCAGCTTAATCTGGAAAGCAGCCAGATCGCGCAGGAAAAAGCCAGCGCTGCCGTAAGCGAATATGTGGGAAAGCAGCGTCTTGCAGCTTTGACGACGCAGAATGTGTCAGAACAATTTAAGAAATTCACCAAACGAATTGCTGGCTTAGCAAAGCGCGTCTTCATTTTCACCATGATTACCAAAGCACTGCGTACGATGCGCAAAATGCTGCTTAGCACAATCGGTGCAGACAAGCAAATGTCAACATCTTTGGCGCAGATCAAGGGTAATCTGATTTCCGCTTTTGCACCGATCTACAACTATATTTTGCCGGCAATTCGAGCGCTTCTGGCGTGGCTTGCCAAATTGACTGCCGTTGTATCCGTGTTTATCAATTCGCTGTTTGGCAAAACGGCGTCACAAGCGGATGCATCTGCAAAGGCACTGTATAATCAGGCTTCCGCAACCGAGGCCGCAGGGGATGCGGCCGAGAAGGCAAAAAAACAGCTTTCCGGGCTGGATGAAATGAACCGCTGGGAATCGAACGATAGTTCCGGTGGCGGAGGTGGAGGCGGTTCGTCTGGCATAGCGCCAAAATTTGATTTGTCCGATCAGGTCGACACCGGAAAAATCGGCAAGATCGCAGCCGTTGTCCGCGAGCTATCGCCGTATGTGGCGGCGGTGGCTGCTGGATTCGCTGCGTGGAAAATTGGAAAGAAGTTTCTGGGGAATTTGTCGAAAGCAAAGCAGCTGGCGCTTGCTGTCGCGGGGGCTGTCCTGATGGCCATCAACGTTGTCGATATGCTTAAAAACGGCATAAATTTCGACAATCTGACAGGGTACATCATCGGCGCTGCTGCGGCTGTCACTGGGCTTGGGATGGCATTTGGTGTGCTTGGTGGAGCAATCACGGCAATCGTCGCGGGGCTTGTCCTTCTTGGCGTGGCAATTCGTGATGTGATTAAAAACGGCTTCAACAATAAGAATCTTACGGCTATTACCGTGGCGCTGCTAACTATTGGCGGTGCTATTGCTATCATTACAGGGGCGTGGATACCGCTGCTGATTGCCGCTATAGCTGCAGTGGTCGTGTGGATCGTCGCAAAATGGACGTCCATAAAGGAATGGATCAGTAAAACGATCAGCAGTATCGATGCGGCCTTTGAGCAGTTTCTTGCCAACGTAGAAGATGGCGTTGCAGCGGCGGCGGATTGGGTCGTTGAAAAGTGGACGGCCGTAAAGGACTGGTTCAGCGGCCTGTGGGAAAAGGTCTCATCCGGCGCTGTAGCTGCGTGGGATGGAATCAAAAGCGCCTTCGAGTCTGTTCCGGAGTGGTTTCAGAGCAAATTCCGAGACGCATGGCAGAAGGTCAAGGACGTGTTTTCGACAGGCGGCCGTATCTGGTCAGGCATCAAAGAAGGCATCGAAAACACTTTCCACACGGTCGTCAACGCCATCATTCGCGGCATGAACACGATCATCGCCGTGCCGTTCAACAGGATCAACTCCATGCTGAATACGATCCGCAATGCGCACTTCCTTGGCATTTCACCGTTCCAGAATTTGTGGGGCGTGAATCCACTGCCAGTTCCGCAGATCCCGATGCTGGCGCGCGGCGCGGTCATCCCGGCGAACCGGCAGTTCCTTGCTGTGCTGGGCGACCAGCGCAACGGCAACAACCTGGAAGCGCCGGAATCCCTGCTGCGCCAGATCGTGCGCGAAGAAGCCGGCAGCGCTGGCAGCCGATACGAATTCATTGCGCGGCTAGATCGCCGCACACTGTTTGATGAAGTAATCACCGAAGCAAAACTGCGGAAAGGGCAAACGGGTAAAAACCCGCTTGTAGCGGTGTAACACATGGCACAAGAATACATTAAAATTCGCAAAAGCGCGTCGGATGACTGGCTGGTACTTCCGCAGCCGGATTCCGGCGCGCTGTCGTATGACTTTGAAACGACCTACACGGAGGACAGCGGCCGCACCCAGACCGGCGCGGCCGTCGTCAGCCCGCTATTCACGGTCGAGGCACTTGGATATAGCCGGGCGTCGATCAGCAAAACTATGCTGTCGCAGATCCTGAAGATCATCGCAAAAGGCCAGCGATTCCAGCTTCACTACTTTTCCGCCTATTATGGCGCATGGTGTACGTCGTGGTTTTACGTCGGCAAAGGGCAGCTGAATATCGGACGCCTGAACGAAGGCAAGGAGCTGTTTACGTCCGTGGAATTTAACATGGTCAGCGTCAATCCGCTGACGTGATTGGGGGTGACATGATATGCGAACAGTCGAAAGTCAAATCACAAGCGTCTACCCATCGCAGACGAACTTCGTGGTTGAAGCGACTTTTACATGGGATCACGATGTGACATTGGTGTATTATGGCGGCACAACTGTGACGGTCAAGGCCGGAGAGCACCTGCAGGCAAGCAACTCGCAGTTCCGCCCGGGCGGGACGAAAATCACAGCGCAGATATCATCCGGCAGTTACCCAGTTGGGCTTTCTGCGTGCAAATGCGCAACAATTGAAATGTACGATGATAGGTGGCAAAACGTAGATAACCGGAATCTATACGAAGGAGCGACAGTGCACCTGAAAGCCAATATCACCATTGACGGCAATGGATACTTGGTTCCAATGGGCAGCTTTAAAGTTTATGAAGTGGAAACCGTGCACGAAGTTACCACGCTTACTTGCTACGATGCCATGAAGGCGGCGGATGTGCTGTGTCCGGCAGCGATGCAGGGGGACCATAACTACAAAGAGCTGTGGGAGCTGGCGGCGCAGCAGATTGGCCTGACAGCCAGCGCAATTGATAGCGACTTGGGATATAACGCACTGGCGACCGTGGACGCACAACATACCATTCGGCAGGTGATTGAAGCTATCGCACTGGCTTGCGGTGGCAATGCCATGGTGTCTGGGGATGCGCTGTACGTGCGACCGATTACGTCTACAGCAGATGTGACGTTAACACAGTGGATTAACCAACTGGAAGTGGCAAGTACGCCGGTCGAAGTCACTGGAGTGCGCGTGAAAAAGACGTTCGCCAGTGACGGGCAAGAGCACACGTATTTTTTCGGTGCTGGAGGCTACGTTATCGAACTGAATGACGATAATTTGTGGCTGGGCATCGAAGGACCGTCCGGATCAATCACGGTCGCTGCTGAAGCAGTCGCAGAGACGGTGTACGAACAGCTGAAAAATAAGCCGATCTATAAGTTTTCCGGTGATCTTCCGGCCGACCCGCGGCTTGATATTTTCGACAAGGTCATCGTCGACATCAACGGCCGGGAATACCCGTCAATCATCACGGATTACACATTCGTTTTTTCCGGCAAAACATCGGTCGGGAATAGCGTCGAATCCGGCAGCAGCTACAACACGTCCGATAGCGGGCCGTCCGGATCGTCGACATCCGGTGTTGGCGCGGACTATGTTGTTGCGCAGGGCGGCACCGGCAAGTGGACGTGGCGCAAATGGGCATCCGGCATCGCCGAGATGTGGGCAACGTTCGACGTGGGCGAGTTGGAGATGAAAACGCAGACATGGGGTGCACTGTATACCGCATCGTGGATGGGCCTCGCGGAGAATAAGGCAGCACGCCAATACCCGTTTCCGTTTATTGCGAACCCTGTCGTGTCTGCGACGCCAACGGTTGGGAGTGGCAACATCTGGCTTGCCACAAACACGGAAAACGACACAGGTACGCGGCTGACGCACGCCCCGGCATATCAGTGCGTGAGAGCATCTGATGCGACGGTTAACAGCCCGCAGATTAGCTACTACGTCGTGGGCAGGTACAAGGAGGCAACCACATGACAATCACAATCGCAGATGGGCGCGGGGCGCTGTGGCAGTGGGACACCGGGCGGCGCTTGCGCGTTGGCAGCGGCGTGGAGCAGATCCACTACCAAAATAATGGCTTTGGAGGCAGCGTGGACGTGGACGTCGGCACGGACGGCACGGCCATCATCCCGGACGAGCTGCTGCAGGACTGCCACACGCTGACGGCCTACGCCTACGTCACCGACGACACTGGCGCGTACACGATGGTGCAGCAGGACTTTATCGTGCACAAGCGCGCGAAGCCCGCCGGGTATACATACACCCCGACAGACCAGATGACGCTGCAGACGATCCAGCGCCAGATCGGCGACCTCGCCGGCCTGACGACGGAAGCAAAGGAAAATCTTGTCGCAGCCATCAACGAGGTGGCACGGACAGGCGGCGGCGCTGGCAGCATGGACTTGCGCGTGGCGGACGGCTACATCCAGTACAGCACGGACGGCGGAAGCACGTGGCAAAATCTCATCGCCATGGCAAACCTCAAGGGTGCGGATGGTTCGCAAGGCCCAAGAGGCGAGCCCGGCGCGAAGGGTGACCCAGGCGCAAAGGGCGACCCCGGCGAGAAAGGCGACCCCGGCGAGAAAGGCGATCCCGGCGCGAAGGGCGACACTGGCGCAACAGGCCCGGCTGGCCCGCAAGGCCCTGCCGGTGCACCCGGTAAGGACGGCAGTGACGCGACCGTGACTGCGGCAAGCATCAAAGGTGCGCTTGGCTACACGCCTGCTGCGCCGGGTGATATCCCGGTAGTCCCGACTGCGGAGATCTCCGCCAACACCGGCGCCCGCCACTCGCACGCGAACAAGGCGGTAATCGACGGCATCACGGTCGCAAAGACCGCCGCGTGGGACGGCAAGGCGGGTACGGCGGCGGCCACGCAGTCCGCGGCTGGTCTGATGTCCGCCGCCGACAAGGCCAAGCTCGACGGCATCGAGCGCGGCGCCAACAAGACCACCGTGCCCACAGCGCTGAAAAATCCGAAGGCGCTGACGATCCAAATCGGCGGCACGAGCGTGACGTATGACGGCAGCACGGCACAGACCGTGACGATCGCCGATGGCACGGAGGTGAGCTACTGAGATGAAAAAGCTCTACGAAGAAACCGCCGTACAGGACATTGCAGCAGCTATCC
>ENA-UEYG01000074-UEYG01000074.1-human-gut-metagenome-genome-assembly--contig:-NODE-74-length-64474-cov-8.605028_pt1 | contig 64474 bp, 50 predicted proteins | sample MGYA00242933_ERZ507934 | MGnify/ENA primary metagenome ERZ507934 (study PRJEB26167, sample SAMN06115527) | human gut metagenome | host: Homo sapiens | place: China:Zejiang | collected 2015-11-10... | reverse complement strand
CCTTTGTTCTGAACCAAGGCAAAAAGAAGGGATACCCGAATCTAATCAGGTATCCTTCTTTTCTGCTATTCATTTCACATCAGAGAGTTTATTCGTAAATAATATATTTTAATTAATCAGATATATTCTTTGCAGCATTTTTGATCTTTGAAAGATAAATATATGATGTCAGAATAGTCAATACTATAAAAAATAATGCGAATGGTCTCGTAAAGAATACAGTCCAATCATTGCCTGAAATAAGCAGCGTCTGCCGAATTTTTTCTTCCAAAAGCTGTCCAAGGAAGAAAGCCACAATGAGCGTAGGCAGGTTTAAAGACATTTTATTCAGTAGATATCCCAAAATACCAAACCAGAACATTACCCACACATCAAACATATTGCCGTTGAAAACATATGCTCCCAGGATACTGAAAACAAGGATACAAGCATATAAGGTTGAACGAGGTATGTTCGTCAGGCGGCGCACATAGCGAATGAAAACGCTACCTATCAGCAAGGTAAAAAAGTTGGAAATCAGCAGCACCGCAAAAAGAGCATAGAGCAACGATGCATGATCTTCCATAAAACGGGGTCCCGGTACCAACCCCTTGATCATGAATCCTCCCATGATCAGAGCCGCCGCAAGGTTACCGGGAATCCCCAGCGTCACCAATGGAACCAGATTAGGACCGTTGACGGCGTTATTGCCCGCCTCGGAAGCGGCAATCCCCTCCAAGGCTCCCTTGCCAAACAGTTCAGGCGTCTTGGACTTCTTACGCGCCCACAGATAACTCAAATAGGCTCCGACAGTCGTACCGATGCCTGGAACGATGCCTATGATGCTACCGATGAACGTGGAACGTCCGATAGTAGGTAGGCAAGTCTTGAACTCTTTGGCTGTAACCCTGTTGTCGTCCGGGTTGGAGCTAATGATGATCTTTTCCTCCTGCTCCCCACTTTTCCTCTGGGCCAAACGTTGCCGGAAATAATTTTCCGCCTGCAACAGCACTTCCGAAAAGGCCAATAGCCCAATAACCATAGGCATAAGGCTGAATCCGTCGGCCAAATCGACAATGCCGAAGGTCAACCGCATGGTACCAAATTCCGGATCGGTGCCTACTGTGGCAAGAAAAAGCCCCAAGGCTGTCGAAAGCAGGCCCCGTAGAGGATCGGCAGTGGCCACTACGGAAATAACGACCAAAGAGAAGAGCACGACCATACTGTATTCGGGCGGGCCGATGCGCAAGGCAATAGCCGCGACGGGGGCGGCCAAGAAGATCAGCACCAAATCGGACAAAGCATCGGCCAATACAGAGGAATAAAGAGCCGTCTGCATGGCTTTTCCGCTCTTTCCTTGTCTTGCGAGCGGGTACCCGTCAAAGGTAGTGCACATAGCCTGCGGCGTACCGGGAATATTGAATAAAATAGCGGGCAGAGAACCGCCGAAATTTCCTCCCTTGGAAAGCCCCATGAGCATGGCGATTCCGGGAATCGGACCGAGATAATAGGTAAAGGGCAGGAGCAGGACGATGGCCATAGTGTCCGTCAACCCTGGGATGGACCCCATAATGGCGCCACACAAAACTCCAATAAAGGCCCAAAAGAAATTTTCCCAAGCAAAAACGAGATCCAGAGCCCCAATAATATCTTCAAGCATAGTGTTCTCCGATACGGTTGCGTACTAAAAAAGAATACCGCTTGGTAAAGGATAATTAAGAAAAAAGACAACTATCCCGTAAATAACTCCAAGCAAAAGAAGAGGCGTCAGTACAATACGTATCAAACCACGCTCGAGGAAAAAAAATATGTATATCATGCAAAATACAGCATTAGTCACAAAAAATCCGACGTACTCCGTGCTCATGATACAGACGGCGTAACTCACTATAAGAAAAAGGATACGCGGGAAAACGGAATCGGATGGATTGGAAAACGCCTTGGCCACTGCTTCCAAAGAAATATTTTTTCCTGTGGTACGCAGAGCCATAAACAGGGCTGGAATGGCAAGGAAGATGATTGTCAGGCGCGGGTACATGGCCTGCTCTTCGCCTGAGATCTGCTGTGGGATAATTACAAACCACAACAGTGCGCAAAGACAGAGGAACAGACATCCTATGAAGCGATCTATCAGCATAGGGCCCCCTTTATTCCCGGAGGAAAACCCTCCGGGAATGATTGGTACTATTGACTAGTTGCTGTCCTGCTCATTGTACTTCAGCATTTCTTGAACGGATTCAACGGAATGACGTGAAAAGGCATCATAATCCTTTCCGGAAAGGAACTGGGGAATGAATCCCGCCGCCTTCATCTTGTCCTGGAGTTCGGGATTTTTCAGGACGTTGGCAATGGCCTGTTCCCACTTGTCGCAGATGGCCTTTGGGGTCCCCTTGGGGAAGGCAAAGCCGTACATCAAAGAGGTTGCAAAGGGATATCCCATGTCACGCAGTTTGGGTACGCCGGCAATGTACGGGACTTCCGAAGTTCCCAAATTGGCCAGTACAAGCAAGTCTCCCTTGCGGGCCGCCTGATAGCCGGCAGTCCCCACGCCAAGCTCACACGCGTCAATATGCCCGCCCATCAAGTCAGCCGTGGCTGGCCCGCCACTCTTATACATGACCAGCCTGAACTTGATGCCATCGTGAATAGCCGCGGCGTGAAGAACTTCAAGAGCTTCCTGACTGGCTCCGGAACCCACGGATACGGTGCCGGGATGTGCTTTGGCGTAATCCACAAGTTCCTTCCACGTCTTATATGGCTTATCCGGACGCGTGAGGAGCAGGCGATCCTGCGGCATATAAGCTCCTACAAAAATGATGTCATCCAAATTGTAGGCAGGAGCCTTGAGAAAATAGGTGGCCACCAGCGCATTGCCGATAGCTCCGCCAATGACGGTATATCCATCATTTTTAGCCTTCAGGCCAAAATTCAATCCGGGGATGCCGCTTCCTCCCCCCTTATTGACGATGACGAGGGGCTGCCCCAGTTCTTTGGACAGATAGTCTGCGACCATCCGAACCGAAATATCAGCCGCACCGCCCGGAGCAAAAGGAACTATACAGGTCACAGCCTTGTCGGGATACTGCGCCGACGCGGAACCTGCACCTGCCAACAACAACGCCACCAAGAGCAACCCAAAGAAACTCTTCATGATATACCCCTTTTCATGCCAGCCGAACGAGATCGGCTTTTGGAGTTAGCGAAGAAGATAGGGAATATTGACGTACAGAGCCTGTTGAGGACATTCCACTTCACAAGGCAGACAGAACCAGCAGTTCCTGTAGTGCCCAGTGGGACCGCCACAGGACAGGCAACGCGATGCTTCGTCCCGGACCTCCTGCTCAGTCAAATATTGCGTCGTTTCAGTAAAATCTCCGGTACCCGTGCAGAAGTGGCCCAAGCCCGTTTGACGAGGGATAGCGACGGCATTGCCGGTATCAACGGTAAAGTCGTCTACATAAGGACCGGCGTACTGACGGCCATAGAACATGTCCTGACCAGCCAAGAGACGGATGATCGAGGTAGCTGCGCGACGTCCGGAAGCCATAGCGTATACGGCGGACGAAGGCCCATGCTCCATGTCGCCGGCGGCGAAGATAGCCTTGTCTCCGAGCTGCAATGTCACGGGATCAAGGGTGACATCTCCCACAAGCCGCGCCAGCTGGCTGTCCCGTTCTTGCCCCACGGCCATAATGACGCTGTCAGCCTCTATGCTGCGGATCTCGTCGGCCTTAAAGTCAGGGTAGTCCAGACACTGCGGCGGCAGCAATTCCAGATCATGACGGCAAGACAACGCCAGTTTCCCGTTTTTGCCCTCCACTTTCACGGGTGCCCAGGTAAAAGCAAATTTGATGCCCTGCTTCCTGGCCTTGGCAATATCTTCAGCATCGGCTCGGAATGCATCAATGGTGCGGCGATAAACGATGGTAACGCTTTCCGCGCCTTGACGCATGGCCGCTTGTGCGCTGTCGAGAGCCACATATCCGCCGCCAACCACCACGACATGGCCGGACAACTTTTGACCGCCCCCTGCACGGACTTCCATAAGAAAGCGGAATGCCGACAGCACACCCGGCAATTCTTCACCTTCAATAGACGCCTTGCGTCCGCCTCCCGCTCCCAGAGCAAGTACTATGGCATCATAACGTTGCGACAAATCATCCAGTGCCTTCTTATCCACGATACGCTGGCCATAATGAAAGACAACGCCAGCCTGTTCCATGATGCCGACAGCCTCATCCAGCACGGCGTCGGGGAGTTTCCAAACGGGCAGGATATTCCGTAACAACCCTCCGGCCTTGCCCTCTGCTTCATACACGCTTACGGCATGCCCCGCCTTGCGCAGATCATGAGCCGCCAATAACCCTGCCGGACCCGCTCCGATCACGGCCACCGTTTTGCCGGACGCTTCGGTGCACTCCAGCGGAAGCATCTTTTCTCCGGCAAAGAGATAACGCTTGATGCCGTTAATATTGACGGCCTGCCCGTCGACCTTGCAGCGGTTGCAGGCATGTTCGCAGGGGTGGTCGCAAATGCGGCAAATCAGCTGGGCAAATGGCAAATCCTGAGCGATTACGGCACGGGCTTCATCATCCTTCCCGCGAGCCACCAACTGCACATATCCCTGAATGTTCAGGCCCAAAGGACAGGCCGCGGAACAAGGGGCGCGATTGATCCGAATATTGTCGAGTATGCACGTCTCCGCACACTTCCCACAAAAAATGCATTTCGTCTTGTCCACGACGAGATTGTCGGTCAACGCCTCAAGAAGATTGCCGGCGCTCATGCGGTTTCCTCCATTTTGATGACAGGTGCGTATGAAACACGAATATCTTCCAAAGAATCCCCCTGGGTAAGCACGATGTGCTTCAGCCACTGGGCATCATCCTTGACGGGGTAATCCGAGCGCATATGCCACAATCCCCACCGGCTTTCCTTCCGCTCCTTGGAGGCCACGGCACTCATGGCCGCACATTGGATGATGTTTTCCACTTCATATGCCTTAAACAGATCATGCTGATTCCTGATGCATACCTCCGTACGCAGTTCACTACGGAATCTGTCCATCCACCACAGTGCCCTGTCGAGCTTGTATTCATTCTTGGGAGGCCGTACATAGTCGTTGATCAGACGGCGGACCTTGTATTCGAACTCTTCAATGGGAATCTGCCCGCCGGTTTGGGCAAGCTTGGCGTCACGATCCCGAATGACCTCCATGACCTGTTCGTCGTCAATGACGGGGTTGGCTACCGTACGGGCATATTCCGTGGCGTTTTCCGCCGTAATCTGTCCATAGGTGAAAGCTCCGCTCAAATGTCCCCGGGCCACCAGGGAAACGTCTCCCGCCGCATACAGCCCCGGCACGGAACTCTCCCCGCGCTCGTTGATCCGGATGCCCGTCAGACCGTGACCGCCGCACAGGTAACAGTCCGTCGGCCACAGCTCGATTTCTCCAGTACGGAAATCAACGCCGCGGCCCTTAAAGAAGCGCTCCTGCACGGGCCGTTCCGTGGAGAAAAGCAGTTCCTCCACTTCACGGATCTTTTCCTCGCTCAAATGGCGCATGTCGATCCGCATGGGACCACGCAACGCCATATGCTCCGAGTGCATGAGGTGAATCCCCGGGTGGTTTTCTTGAAATTCCTGCGTGAAGGCATTGAGCAAATGAGCCCCGCGAGTGAGCGTGATGTACAGCAGGGGGGCGTTGATATCCTTAATGATGTAGTAAACAAGGGTATACTCGAAGCCTGAAAGCTCCGCCCCGGCGCGGTAGGCCATTACATAGCCGTCGCCGGTATTCCCGGGGAAATCGTAAACGCCATAGAGGTAGCCGTTTTCCGGCAAACCAAACCGTGCCGTGCCGCCGGAGCACAAGATCACGCTCTTGGCTTTACAGACCACGATTTCCCCTGTGCGCACGTTGATCCCTACGGCACCGCAAACCCGGTCGCCATCCTTGAGCAGCCGCAGGGTCATGATCCTGTTGTACACTTCCGCGCCATACTCATGGGCCTTGGCCGCCAGAATGGTCTTGAGCTCGGGCTCCTTCATCGTGATACAGAATTTGCCCTTGTTGTGGATCTGCAACTTGTCGTATTCGCCCTTTTCATCGACGGGAAAACATACGCCCCAGTCGATGAGCTCCTGCATCACCGCCCAAGTGCGCTGGGCCATGACATAGTTGACGGGCTCGTCCATGATGCCCTGACAAGCCTCGCCATTGGTCTCGACATACAATTCCGGGGTTTCTTCCGTGCCTGGAATGGAAACGATATTCATAGCATCCATGCCGCGCGCGATGCAGCCGGAATATTTCATATCCCCCTTTTCAAACACGACAACTTTCTGTTTTGGATCCATCTGCTTCGCTCGGATGGCAGCCATGACGCCCGCGCTGCCGCCTCCGACGATCAACACATCTGCGCTTACGGTCAAATAAGGCTTCATTCCTCGTCTCCTCCTTTAGGGTATACTGCTATGGTTATATAGAGCAGTTGTTAGGGTAAAAAAGGGGAGCATCCCCTTTTTCCGAACCTATTCCCGGAAATTGTGAAGCCGGATCAGGCCAAAGGGCTCCGTCCGAATCAAGCTCTTGCGGAACTCAACGATGGTGTCGTCATAGCTTGTTGAAACCATAAAAGAACTGATGACAGGGGCAGACACGGGCAAATCCATGATCTCCGACTCCCGCTCTGCAATCATTTCGATCTCCAAGAGTTCTCGGCTATTCAGCACGGGGAGGCGGCAATACTTTTCAATCAAAAGATAGAGGGAGAAATCTTCTAACTCTCCACTCATGGCCCTCTTCAAAGGCTCCCCAAAGGGAAGGGGGATGTAGGAAGTACTCAAGGCGACAGGACAATGTTCTTCTCCCTGCTCTCCGCTGAACAAACGTTCTATACGCAAAAAGGAAGGGATATCTTCAGGGACGGCAAACCGTCTATCCATCTCAGCCTGGCGGGGAACTTCCTCCATGGAAAGAAGTTCGACGCTTAACGAGACATCCTGCTCGGAAAGATTCCGCCGCAACCGATAATATTTGACGGCATTCTTGTCGATAATACTCTTGGTGACATAAGTTCCTTTTCCCTGAATACGGACGAGGTACCCTTGATGCACCATATTTTCCAAAGCCTTACGCACCGTTCCCACACTGAATCCCGTGGTCTGGGCAAATTGGCGTTCAGAAGGAAGCTGCTTTCCGGCTTGCCATTCCCCATTGACGAGCTTATCCATAATCGTTTGCTGAAGACGATAATAGGCCGGTAACGCCTCGGCGTGTTTCTCAGAAAACTGGATATGTTTTGCTGTGTACATTCAACCATCCCTGTTTAGTGCTCTATAGCTCTACAGCTCTAATGCTGTCAAATCATTTTTCAGGAATAGCCATCTATACGTTGCGAACCTCCTCACTATACCTTCTGACTTCGACATGCTCGACAACTTACGCTTGATTTCCAGTGTGCCAAACCGTGCCGATGTGCCGGGGCGTTCACGCCGAAAACCGACAAAGCCCTATGCCTCGCAAGACACAGACAAACGACTCTCCCGCCCTCGGCTCCCCCATCCCGCGAGACGGCCTATCCTTCATCGTCAGGCGTGCTCCTTCCCTTTTCGATACATATGCCCGGAGCTGTATCGCAAGCAAGGCAAGGCGAAACTCCACCGGAGCCTCCAAACGCCCAGAGCGCCAGGCCAGCGGCCCCGGTTCGATGCCGCTAGCCCAAGCCGCCATTCTGGATGCCGTATAAGAATGCTCTTTATGGATACCTTAGCCCATCCAATAACGAATCAGCGCTATAGTCCCCATACCCACGGCAAGTGCACTGAAAAGGCTTCCTTTTTTATACCAACAAACCGTCAGCGTAGGAAAGGATGCGATAAAAAAGAGGTTATCGAATGACAGTTCAAGATTGCCGCCTACAAGCACCAAATCCGGCATAACCAGCGCGGCAAGCACGGAGACAGGCACAAAAGACAGCCAGCGCGCCAGCAATGGAGGAAGCTCTCGTCTCGCCAGCAACGTAACGGGAACGACGCGCGGAACAAGGGTCGCAAGGCACATGCCGAAGATACAGAGCAGAATATCCGTATTCATATTTTGCTCCTACAAAGGAAACAGCGATCGCGGTATGTGAGAAACAAAGCCCCGAGAGAGGAAGTTACTACACTGGCAACAATGACATTCCACCGGCCTATGCCGCACAAGGCAAGAATTACGGATAACAGTGCCGAAAGGATAGCCGCCGCCGTGTATACATGATCCTTGCATTGGGGAACCAGCAGGGCGAGAAACATGGCGGGAAGCGCATAATCAAGCCCAAAGAGTTTGGGATCGGGCAGGAAATCTCCCGCTACGGCCCCTATGAACGTGCCGAGAATCCATCCGCCGTGCGCCGTGAAGTTGACGGCATAAACTGCCGGCAACCTTGCCTCCTCCCCTTTGGCCATGGCCATGCTGTGCGTGGCGAAGACCTCATCCGTGAGCCCCCAGCCAATAATGAATTGCTGTATCCGGGTAAACGGAGCAAACCACGGGGCCACTGCGGCCGACATGAGGACATGGCGCAGGTTGACGACAAGCGTAGTGAACACGATGGAAAAGACAGAGGCCCCCATCCCCCACAGGCCCACCGAGATAAACTGCCCCGCGCCCGCGTATACGAGCAAAGAAAACAAAACGGCATACACGGCGGGTATGCCGTTTTGGACAGCGAGGACACCGTATGCGAAACCGAGTGGAATGTACCCCAGAAAAATAGGGAAACCATGCCGCATCCCTGACAAGATGGAACCGGCGGGAATACTTCCTGCCTTGACAATCATACATTCTGTGGTGTCGGACATAGCAGTAGCTTATGAATAGTGGTTACAGATCCAAAAGAATCAGTATGGCTGAATGCCTGAAAGGGGCTGCAAGCGTACTTTCAGCATAAAAAAAGCTGTATCTTCACCATGCTGTGAGATGGAACAAGCACATCCTATGACAGAGCGAAAGAAAAACTTTCCTGCCCAGAGGATGATGCAAGGGGGAACGCCGTTCGGGGAAGGAAGGGGGCATTAGCCCCCCTCAAAATCAGGCGGAAACCTGTTCAGGCTGCCCTTGCGCCTGCTTATCGGCCAGCTTTTCCTCGTCGGAGAGCCGGGTCATGTTGATGTTGAATATGGAATAGACCAAGGATACGCACGGCGCGAGGAACATGAGGAAACAGTACGGGGCATAATCCGTGAACCCAATACCCAGCATCCCCATGGAGAACAGCGCGTTCGAGCTCCAAGGGACGAGGGGGGTCGCAAGCGTCCCGACATCCTCCGTAACGCGGGAGCAGTTTTCGGGCCGATAACCTTGCCTGCGGAACAGCGGAGTCATGATCGTCCCTGTCATGAGCAGGCTGAAGTAAGACGACGCCGTCAGCAGAACCGTGCTGAAACCGATAACAATCGTTGACAGGACGAGAGAAAACGCGCTCTTGGCATGGCGGGAAACGGGCTCAAGGATCGTATCTATCACCCCAAGGCAGCGTAACATCCCGCCAAGCCCGCAAGCGAAAATGACGAGCGCCGAAACTTCAAGCATACTTGTCACGCCGCCACGGTTCATCAGCTTCATGAGCAAAGGATTGTCAAACGTCTTTTCGTAGCCGCTCCACATGGCGTTGAACGATGCCGTCAAATCCACGCCGGCGTATCCGACAGCGACGACAACACCCAGCACCGAGCCGCTGATGATGGCCAAAATGGGGTTTGTCTGGCGCAGCAGGAGGTAAAACACGAGGATCATGGGGATGGCGGGGATGAAACCAAGCCGGAAGTTCGCCGTAATGTCGTCAAGGAGCTGATTGAGGATGCTGGCGTCGCCGGTGCCCGCATCGTGATGGAACCCCATGAAGAGATAAATGGTCAACGTAATGATGAATGCGGGAGTCAGCGTATTGACCATATGCCGGACATGCGTGAGCAAGGGGACTTCGTTAACGGCCGCGGCCATGTTGGTCGTATCCGAAAGCGGGGACATCTTGTCGCCAAGGAAGGCGCCGCTGATGACCGTTGCGGCGGTAATACCGGGGTCGAAGCCAAGCCCCGCGCCTATCCCCATCAGTGCGAGGCCGACGGTCCCGATCGTGCCGTACGAAGTCCCCGTAAACACGGAGGTCATGGAACACAGGATGAAGCTGGTCGCCAGAAAGAATTCCGGGGTGATGATCTTCAGGCCGATATAGATCATCACGGCGACGGTACCCGCCGAGATCCAGGCGCCGATCAGGGCCCCTACGGACATCATGATCAGCACGGCCCCCATGGCCCGCGCGATGAATTCGTAAGCCCCCGCTTCCAGCTCGGCATACGAGAATCCCAGATACCAGCCGAACCCCGCGCAAACGACCCAGCAGCACAGCATGAGCATCTGAAGCTTAAGGCCATAAAACATCATTCCACTTGCGATGATGGCGACGACGACGGTCAAAATGAAAACGGCAAAGCCGAATGTCAGTTCCTTGCGGACAGGCTTCAATGGTGTCGTGGTCATGACGCTTTCTCCTGTACGTTATAAGGGAGGGAGAAGAGGCTAGATAAGGCTTTCCTGAATGGCCTCCGAAAAATCACGGATGATATCCTCGGGTGATTCAATCCCCACGGACACCCTGATTGTTCCATAATGGATACCCAGCGCCGCCCGCTCCTCAGGGGTGAGGCTGCTGTGCGACTGCGTGGCGGGGTGTGCGACGGTCGTTCTAAAGCCGCCAAGCGTATTGGCAAAACCGACCATCTTCAGCGCGGCCATGAAGCGATCTATCCGCTCGGGATCTTCAGGCAGGCTGAAACTCAGCATGGCGCCGCAGGCTTCGGGCCTGAACAGGCGCAGGGCGAGCTCGCGGTGGGGGTGGCTTTCAAGGCTTGGGTGATAGACCTTTTCGACGAGGGGGTTGGCTTCAAGGGCGGCGGCAAGCTGGATGGCGTTCCTGTTCTGCTTCTCCAGACGGAGCTCAAAGCTGCGCGTCCCCCGCAGGATCAGCCAGCTGACAAAGGGGGCAAGGCTGCCGCCGATGAGGGTGCTCAAGAACCTGGCCCGCTCAATGGTTTCCTTGTCGGCGATTACGGCCCCGCCGATGGCGTCGAAATGCCCGTTGATATACTTGGTCAGGCTGTGCACCACAACATCCGCGCCGAGCGTCAACGGCTTTACGACATAGGGCGACGAATATGTGTTGTCGATGACCAGCTTGGCCCCGGCTGCGTGGGCCATGTCCGCGGCACCCCGGACGTCGAGCAGCATGGTCAGGGGGTTTGCGATGACTTCACCATAAAAAAGGCGGGTGTTCGGACGGATGGCCCGCGAAACGGCTTCCTTGTCGTTCAAGTCGACAAAGGTCGTTTCCACACCATACTGGGGCAACAACGTCTTCAGCATCTGGTACGTCTCGCCGTAAATATTGGTATTGGCGAGAATGTGATCCCCCCCCTTCACCAGTGTAATGAGCGCGGTAAAAATAGCGAACATGCCGGAAGAGACGACCCACGCCGCTTCGCCCTGCTCCATCCTGGCGAGCACTTCATTGAGGCTGGTGAAGTTGGGATGGTTGATCCTGCCGTAAAGATAGCCCTTCTTCTTTCTGCCCTCCGCGAAGGCATGAACATCCGGATACGTATATGAAGAGGTTTGGTAGATCGGAAAAGATTCGGGATAGGCATCACCCCAGTCGATGTGATCTCCCAAATAAAGCTGTTGTGTCTCGGGGCTACATGCAGAAAGATTCTTCGTGTCCATACCTGTATCCTGTTGTTAAAAAGTAATTTGTGATACAGCGGAACAAGCAATGTGTATGCCATTAGAAATATAATTTTATTTCAGTAAAATACGTATAGCCTATACATCGAAAAACAGGCAAAACAGGTTAAAAAGATATCTTTTTAACCTGTTTTGCCTGTTTATAGCGAGCATCGGACGCTCTCTATGAAAAATCAAAGCGGTGCCATAAAATCAAAAACAACATGATGTTCCATATATCAGGGCAGAGAATGAATACAGGAAACGCCTATTTTTCAAAAGATACCGGAAATCGCCCTGGACACTATCGTCTCTTTGCTAAAAAAAGAGCAAATAAAAAATTCTCCGCGAATGCCTCGCAGCTCCGCCTACAGCAAACCGGATTCCCGGAGGCGCTGCTCGCCCGCACGCGTCACACGGGTTCCGGCCCGCCCTCTTCCACAGTGGGCCAGCCCCGCCGCAGCCAGTTTCTGGAGACGGGAACGGACCTCCCCTTCCGAGAGGCGTACGCCATAGGCGGGCAATTGCTGGGAGATCTCTTTTCTGCCGATATGCCTCCCTTTCTCTCTTCCTTGATAAAGCAACAAAAGGATAGAGAGCATTTCCTCATCTTCACTCTGGAAAATCCCCTTCTCCTGCTGAAAAGAAAGGGGCTTCTTCATCTTTTTTGCAAAATGCTGCGGAAGATCGGCACAGGTAATAAGACGGTTTTCCGACATATAGCCAATATAGGCACTCACATTTTGCAGTTCCCTGATATTCCCCGGCCAATCATACTCCAGCAAAACATCGGCGGCCTCCTTGGACAACTCATACCGCAATCCGTATCCCTGCAAAAAATGATGCAGGAGCAAGAGGATATCGTCCCCACGTTCGCGCAATGCCGGAATTTTCAAAGAAAGCACGTTGAGCCGGTAAAAGAGATCCATCCTGAACGTATGTTCACGGACAAGCCCGGGGATATTCTTGTTCGATGCCGAGATAATACGGATATCAACAGGTATGACTTCCTGGCCGCCTACCCGCACAATTTCCTTCTCTTGGAGGACCCGCAGCAGTTTTGTCTGCATATTGGGTGAGATATCCCCAAGCTCGTCCAAAAAGACAGTCCCTCCGTTGGCCAATTCAAAAAGCCCGGGCTTCCCGCCCTTACGGGCTCCGGTAAACGCCCCCTCTTCATATCCAAAGAGCTCGCTCTCGATGAGCGTATCCGGTATTGAAGCACAGTTGAACGCGATAAAGGGGGATTCATGGCGAAAAGAGGCGTTATGGATGGCCTGCGCAAAAATTTCTTTCCCGACGCCGCTCTCCCCTTCAATAAGGATCGCTCCATCCCCTTTAGCCATCTTTTCCGCCAAATTCCGGCATTGCCGCAAGACCGGGCTTTTTCCAAGGATATCATCAAAGCTGTTTTTAGCGATATACCCGCCGCCTTTGCTGCTTTGGCGGATCTTCTTTTCCAAACGCCGTATGGCGGAAAACTCCTTATAGCGGATAACGCCGCCGGAATAATGGCCCTCAATATATAACGGATATGCATTCACTATATAATCAGTATGGTTGATTGACTGTACGTCATCGCAGAGATCTTCCGGGTTCTCGACCGTAAGCGAAATTTCGGAGAAACACTCTGAAAGCGTCATCATTTTGGCTTTCCATATCGGGATGCCGAATATCTTTTCGGCAACTTCATTAAAGAGAATGATATGCTGCCCCTCATCATAGGCGATAACCCCTTCATCGATAACTTCAATGATCTTCTCCAAATGATTCCGGCTCTTAAGGATCGAGGCGATAACATCCAGAAGCTGCGGATTCCTTGGGATATAATCGTTTGTCCTGTTAAATACGATGTCCCGAAGCGTTTTATTGTTGACGAGTTCAAGTTTCGTCAAGATGTTGATGATCATGTAAGGATCAATGACCCGTCCGCCGATATTGACAATCCTTTTTATGGAAGGAGGAACCAAAGCCTCCTCATCCGGCGTCACGGCAATATCGACATCGTAATTATACACCATATTCGGATAGTATGGTATGAATTCCAAATGCCTGATCCCGACCTCATACAACAGGTTGATAGTATCATACGTGCTTTGTACCGTATCATTGACGAGGAGGACACGGGATTTTTCCGGAATGGACAAGAGTTTTTCGAATCCGCTCTTGCCTATCGTCATTTTCATGGAAAGCATTTCGATATCATCATGAATATAATTGTGTATGATCTTTCCTACAGCGGCGTCTCCAAGCAAGACAAGATCCGATTGGATATTTGAGTATATCGTTTTCTCTAAAGAGAGCGCATGGATATCAACGTATTCACCTATAAGCGCATAAAGCTGCTTTTGTATAAAAAGAGCCGTTTTTTCGAATAAACATACGATGGCTATTTTTTTCATATCAATATCCACTCGTTATAAGGATACCTATACAGCAAGAGCATGCCCCCTTTCATTTCGGGGGACCTTCCCCACATACGCATTACCTTATGCAAAAAGATACGCCAGCATATCGCTTGTATGCAAAGAATATATCCTGATTTTCAAGCCAGATGGCCTCTGGAAATGTCCATTTCTAAAATACTATCGCCTTATGCCCGCTAAAGGAAGCCTCTTGCAGGTCAGCGTCTTGCAGCATGTTCCATGATTGCGGATTTTGGCATAGGCGCAACCTGTCCCGCAGGCACCCTGATGGATGGCGTCGTGTTTTACGCGGCGTTTATCCCCGTATTACAGGGGTAATGTCCTCTTCGAGAGGGATGCCCTGTCTAGCTCCTCCTCTTCCGCTGTTCTCTATCTCCATAAATAAAAAAGAGTTGCGGCCTCATTCCACAACTCTTTTTCCAATCCCATTCCAGATGCTACAGGCATTGACGGAGCAATACCGCCACATCACGACCGGTTTCCTTTATCATGTTCCAGCCAGTAGTGCAGTGCCGCGCAAATGGAATCCATATCCACAGGCTTGTTAAAATGCGTGTTCATGCCGCACTGCAGGGATCGTTGGATGTCGTCCGCAAAGGCGTTCGCGGACAGGGCGAAAATCGGAATACACCGCGCGTCTTCCCTTGTCATGCCGCGTATGCGCCGTGTGGCTTCAAGCCCGTCCATGACCGGCATACGGACATCCATCAGGATAGCGGCGTATTCCCCCGGTTCGGATTCCGCAAAGCGCTCCGCCGCAACCTTGCCGTTCTCGGCCCAGACGACGGAGAGATTCCTTGACTCCAGAAGCGTTTTGAGGATCTCGGCATTCAGCTCGTTATCTTCGGCAATCAGGAGCTTTTCACGGTTAAAACGGACTTCCTCCAACATGGCGGGAGCATCAAAGGCGTGCCTATGAGGGGTCACCATCAAGAGCATATCACGCAGATGCTCCCGCAATATGGGCTTGTTGATGAAATAATCCACGCCGGCGCTACGGGCAGGGGCTTCCATCTCCCTCCAATCACAGGCCGACATGACTATGGGGGTCGTGGCCTTTCCAACGATTTCCCTGATATGCCGGACCGTTTCCATATCGTCCATGCCCGGCGTTTCCCAATCGATCAGGATCATGCCATAATCCCGCCGCCTCTCCCTGGCTTGCCGCACACAGACGACGCCCTCTTCGCCGGAAAGCACGAAGGCCGCTTCAACCGCCATACGGCGCAGCAGTACCGCCGTATGCTCACAGGCAGCCCTGTCATCGCCTATGACCAGCACGCGCACGCTCTCGGATTGTTCCAAGGCGTCCTTATCCCATCCGTACAGCGCCCCCTCGAACAGCCCGAGCGGTATGTCCACGAAAAAAGACGCCCCCTTTCCTTGCTCGCTCTCCACGCGAATGGTCCCGTCCATCAGCTGGACGAAACTCCTGACAATGGCCAGGCCAAGCCCTGATCCCGAAAGGCCCCGCTGATCCGTCATCTCCTGCTCGAACGGCTGGAACATCCTTTCCTGAAAGCTCTTGCTCATGCCGATCCCATTATCGGAAATGACGAACCGTACGAGTTCCCGATGCCCGACTTTTTGGACTGGCGTGATGTTGAATTCGATCCTGCCCTTTTCGGGCGCAAACTTCAGGGCGTTGGACAGCAAGTTCATCAAGACTTGCTTGATGCGCAGGGGATCGCCGACATAGATCTTCCCAAGGAGCGGAGAGGCAAACAGGTTGAACGTTATGCCCTTCGCCACCGCGCTGCCGTATGTGAACGAGCTGACGGAGCTGACGAGTTCACCAAAATCAAACGGTTCGGAAGCCAGGCTCATCTTGCCGCTTTCGATCTTGGCGACGTCCAAGACGTCATTGATGAGCGACAGCAGGAAACGGGACGACAAGGCGATATTGTTCAGGCACTCGCTGAGCCGTTCGGGGTTGCCCACGTTCATGCCCGCAATGGCCGTCATACCGATGATCGCGTTCATCGGCGTTCTGATGTCGTGCGACATCCGGGAAAGGAACTCGCTTTTGGCATGGTTGGCCTGTTCGGCGGCAACGAGCGCCATACGCAACGTAGCCTTCTGGCGTTCCTCTTCCTCAATGTCTTTGGCGCAAAAGAGGAGCACCCGCCTTACGGGGTCAAAAAGATACGCCCGCAAGCAATGCCACCGGGCTTGCCCGTTGCCCATGAGCACACGATATTTGAGCTCATGGGACAACCCCGGCGTGCCGTTTTCCCAGGCAAGGCGTTCCGGTTTGAAAAAGGCCCGATAAGCCTCCACATCATCAGGATGGACGACCGTTTCGCTCCGGAGTCGCACCAGCTCGCTGAAAACGCCCTGCATCCCGCTTCCGGTCATGCTGTTCCGGCCCGAAAAAAAGTACTCGTACCTGTCCGCCGGGATGTCGACCAACAAGATCCATTCGTAGTCGTGATTGACCGTGAACCTGCAAACATCCTGAATACTTTTGGTCTTTTCCTCCATGTTTTTCAGGTCGGTGCAGTCCGAGACGTAGCCGTACACGATGGTCCCATCCACTGTTTCGACAAACGAGCACTGCGTGAGGAGCCAGCGCACCTTGCCGTCCCGCCTGATGACTTTCATCTCGAAGCCGACCGAGGACTTTCCGTCTTCATAGGCCGCCCTGATCAAGTCGTTAAAGCGTTGGAGGTGGTCGGGGTGAATAAGCTCGCTCCCCCTGATATCCAGATCCGTCTTCATCTGGTCCTGCGTATACCCGTGCATCGCGCAAAACCCTTCCGAAGCGTAAAAAAACGAGAAGTGCTCGTCCATGACGAACTGAAAAATACCTATGGGAGCGTCGCTTTTCAGGAATTCGAGCATTTCCTTATCCCGGTACGTGGACGTCACGTCATGAATCCGGGACAACTCGAACGTATCCGATTTGGCATGAAACCGGCTGATCCCATCGACTTCATAAAAACGCCCTTCCCGCGTGAACAGCACAGGGGCCTTGCCGCTCCTGTTGAACCGTGGGCGCCGGGAAACGGATAGGAGGGACGCGAGGGGTTTACCTATGCAGACATCTTCGGCTTTCCCCACAATATCCAGCGTGTGCCCGTTCGCAAACACGAAACACCCATCCTCGTCCGTGATCACCATCGGGACATCGGCCATATCCACAACGAGCTTGAGAGCATCCAGCGAGGAATCATGCGGCGAAAGCTTCATTTGCCTACCCACTCCGACAGGAGGATCCGCTCCCCTCATAGGGACAGCGCTGCATCAATACAAAAGGGACAGCCAGCCTTTTGTCCCTTTCTCAATTCCTTTCCCCACACCTCATTTTTCCTTGCGAAAGGGAACCCCACCACCCTTCGCACAAGAAGGCATTCACCCCTTTTGCCGGGCTGTCATCCCCTTTTCCTATGGCAGGATGCCGCGATCATGGCGTACAGCCTGTCCGGGTCGAACGGCTTTGAAATATGCCCGTTCATCCCCGATGCCTCGGCCTTGATGACGTCGTCAGAGAACACGTTGGCGGTCATCGCCAGAATGATTGCAGTCTTCGCGTCATCCCTGCGCAAGGAACGGAGCGCGGCAGTCGCCGTGTATCCGTCCATGACGGGCATCTGGATATCCATGAGGACAAGCTGATAATACCCTTCCTCCGACCGGGCAAAGATGTCGAGCGCTTGTTCCCCGTTGTCGGCGACGTCAACGGACGCCCCTTCCATCAGGAGGAGTTCTTTAGCTATTTCTTGATTGATTTCATTGTCTTCCACAAGCAAGACATGCAATCCGTCCAAGCGTTGCTCCTCGGGCCTGAGCACAGCCGAGGCATGTCCACATTCCCGATCCTCCGCAAAATTTCGCAACAGGTGCACCATGTTGGATTTGAAAAGCGGCTTCATGATGAAGACGTCCACACCCGCGGCGAGGAAATCCGCCCCCACATCCGAACAGTCATAGCCCGACAGCATGATGATGGGGAGATCCGGCCCGACCCTGCGGCGGATTTCCCGGGCCGTGTCGAGCCCGTCCATATCCGGCATTCTCCAGTCCAGGATGACCGCGAAGTAATCGTCCCTTTCCTCATGGGCGCGCACAATCTCGGCGACGGCTTCTTGCCCGCTCAAGACCCAAAAAGCCCGCATCCCCACTTCCTTGAGCAACAGGCTCGCGTATTCGCAGACATCCCGTTCGTCATCCACCACAAGAACGGGAAGATTAGTCAAAACAGGGTGTTCCCCTTCTTCGGCATCCCGGAATTTCAGCGCAACGCTCACCGTAAACCGGCTCCCTTTCCCCAGCGTGCTGTCCACGGTGATCTCGCCGTTCATCATATGGATGATGTTCTGGCTGATCGCCATGCCAAGGCCCGTTCCCTGAATTTTGCTGATCCGGGAATCCTCGGCCCGGGAAAACGGTTCGAAGATGCGCCCGACGAACTCCTCGGACATGCCGATCCCGTCGTCTTCAAACGTAAAGTAGAAGACACTGGCCCCTTCGGCATGGGTTGGCTTTTCCTCAATGCTGAAATGCAGATGCCCGCCCGCCGGCGTGTATTTCACGGCGTTCGACAGGATGTTCACCAAAACCTGCTGAAGGCGGCTCTCATCCCCGTACAGCTCCTCGTGCTTCACCTTGTTGATGTTCATCGTGAGGTGATGCCCCTTCTCCATGATCATCGGCCTGCACACGTCGAACACGTTCTGCACCAGACCGGGAAGGCTGAAATCGTTCGCCCGCACATCCAAGCGTCCGCTCTCGATTTTGGACATATCCAAAACTTCGTTGATCAGATTGAGCAGATGTTTGCTGGATGTATTGATCTTCTTGAGGCAATCCCGCACTCTCGGAGTGTCCTCGATATGGGCGCCCGCGATCGCCGTCATCCCCACAATGGCGTTCATGGGGGTCCGGATGTCGTGGGACATCCGGGAAAGGAATTCCGTCTTTCCCTGGTTGGCGTGCTTCGCCACCCGATAGGCGTCTTCCAGCGCCTGCTGCTGGAGCCGCTGCCGCTCGACCGCTTCCGTCACGTCAATGCCCAAGCTATAGTAGGACGGTATCCCATCCTCGCTGTCCTTCCCGTCCATATAGCTGAACGTGATGGTCAAGTGACGGATTTCTCCAGACCGGGTCACGATCCGGCCCTGCATGATGCTGCTCCGCCCCGTTTCCTTCGCCTCATGCATCGCCGCCACAGCCTGCTCCATATCCTCCGGATGAACATACAGGCACTGGCTCTGCAGCTCTTCTTTAAACTGCTCTTCCGTGTAGCCGATAATCGACAGGAATTCCGAACCATACCAGAGGATTGTGCGTTCATCGCGCGCGTCGAGCCGGGCAATGCCTCCCGGAAGGCTCCGCAGCATCGCCGCCTGCTGTTTTTCCTGCTTATCCAGCTTGTTCTTGTATTTGGAGACATCAAAAACGAACTCGATTCTGGATTCCCGCCCATCCCACAGTATCTTCCGATCTTTCAGGAGATACGTTTTCCCCAGCTGCTCGTTATAATGTTCCCACTCATGAAATCCAGAATCTTTCAGGTATTTGTTGGTACAAAAAGGACAAGGCGCATTTCTTCCGTGGAATATCTCATAGCAAAGGCGTTTTTTTCCAGAAAAGAATTCTTCCCGAGAAAGATGGAACATATCAAGGCCTGCTCGGTTCACATACAGCAATTCATAATTGTTCAGATCGCTGACATAAACCATATCGTCATATTCTTCGAGTATCCAGTTCCATTCCATATTTCTCTACCTTCAGGATCACTATGGATCGTACAACGGATCAAAAATGATAATAGAAAAACTGAGTTATCGGCTCAAGAGGTGCTTCTGCAATCTTTTTTAGCGAATCCCGATACGGAAATGCCGTAATACAATATCAGGAAGCCCTCCCAGCAGAATGGAGAGCCTTTCCAGCATACGTCCTTAACATTTTACACTGAAATATTTCATATAATATTTTATAGGCTCCATTTAATGTGACACGTATTATAAACCTATTCAAGATGTTTTTACAGCGAAATAAAACCGTATATACCTGTATCAGCACATTTAAAACAGAGGAACAAGAAGGAAACATGAAAAAGACGCGTTATAAAGAACAAAAGCTATCATAAAAAACGAAATATCCGTTGTGTTACGCAACTCGTGCTTTAAAAAGAGATCAATGCAGAAAAGAAAAAAACGGCGCAACCTCCCCGGTGCCTTCCATTTGGCCGGGGCATTTCCTCGCCGCATGGGAATGGCGTTACCGGAAAAGCGCGTCATCTCGCCGTGAGTGCCATTCATGAAAAAGGCGAACCAAGAAAAGGTCGCCCCATCGGACATAAAAAAGGCATCCTAAAGGATGCCTCCGTCTTGGGGCAGATTGCCTTTGAAGTGTTGGGCCTTTCAAAGGGCCATCCTGCCGAAATAGCGTTTTTGCCGAATCCACGCCGTGTTGCGGCGTACCGGATATGCGTTCGGCGTCAAGGCCTTTCAAAATAGGGAAGGCCTAATACCTGTCATCTTCAAGCGAAACGACGACGTCCATGTTTTGCTCGATCCACTGTTTGATCCGCTCATGGGCCGCTTTCCGGTGGGATCGTTTTTCCTTGAGCATTTCGCGATCAGCCTCCACGAGGATGGCCGAGGCGGGGATATCGGCGGATTCGGCACAAGCCAGCCCAAAAGAAACCAGTGCTGGCATCTGATCGGAACAGGCGTTGTGCCGATCAAAGTTCTGCCGCAGCTTGGCAAGGATCTCCTCGCCAGCCTCACGGGGGCATGAGGGCAACAGGATAACGATCTCGTCCCCGCCCATCCGGGCCACGCAATCCGATGTACGCACGCTTTCCTTGCACAAGACCGCCACGGTCTGGAGCAGCTTGTCCCCGACAAGATGCCCCATATAATCGTTCGCCAGCTTCAATCCGTTGACGTCACAGGAGATCACGCACAACGGGCGGATCCCTTTGTTCTCGATGTTCGCCAGCTTGATATCAAAGTAGGTCCGGCTGTGCAGGCCCGTCAGCGCATCGTTCTGGGCGAGCTTTTCGAAATAATCCCTGTCCGCCTGGGAAGCCGTGATGTTGGTGTGCAAGCCGACGATGCGGGTGGCCCGCCCCTTTGCGTCGCGGTGCGTCACGTAACCCCGCCCGAGGATCCAGGCATAGCTCCCGTCCAGGCGCTTCAAACGGTACGTGCACTCGAACGTGTCGCCGTATTTCGGGGAATCCGCCAGCTTACGCTGCGGTTCCACGATTTTTTTGAGATCGTCCGGATGGATCTTCTCTTTCCACGTTTCGAGGCGTCCGGGGAACTGTTCCGCCGTATACCCGAGCATGGAAAGCCAGCGCGGGCTGTAATACACTTCGTCCGTAATGGGGTTCCAGTCCCACAGGCCGTCCCCGGCTGCATTGAGCGCGGAAAGCAGGCTGCCGTTTTCCGGCGTCCGTTGTTCGTGGCGTTCCTCAACAAACCCAAAAGGCTGCCAGGTGCCCGACATGCTGACGGCGCGACCATCCGCATCCCGGCTCAGGATGGAGCCCCGCACCCATATTTTGACATACGAGCCGTCTTCCTTGCAGACCCGCAGATCATCCGTAAGCTCGTCTCCGAACAACGGCTGTTCGATGATGAGCTGATAGCGGCAATCGTTGCCTTCTTCGGGGTGGAGACGCTCTTTCCATTCATCAAGGTTGAACACACGCGGTATGGCCTCGGCATACCCGAGCAGGCGGGAGCCGTTGGCGTCGACCCACAGCGTCCTCTTTTCCAGCGAACAGTTCCAGAAACAGATCTGTGCCTGCCCTTTGGACACGGTGCTCACCGGAGGCAGATAGGCCATCGTGCCGGGAGCGATCTCAAATTGTCCGGTGATGCGGATCGCCCGGCCTTCGGCGTCCCTTTCCAATACAAACAGCCGTTCTCGGACAAAAAAGTTCTCGACCGGATACGCCGTCTCCAGAAAGCCCCTGTCCCCGCCGATAACGCCTTCACGCAGCTCGCAAAGCGACTGCAGGCAACCTTCCGGGATATGTTCAAAAAACGCCGCCATTGTGGCGGGGCTTTCCCCCTCGGACAAGCCAAAGGCCAACCTGGTTCCCTTGCTGAAGAAAAGCCGATCCGAAGGGATATGCCATTCCCAAAGTTTTTCAGTGGAATCGAGAGGGATTGAAGGGGAAAAGGCAATAGGGTCGGTCTGGATCATGTGCGTTCTCTCTAGAATGACAAACTGGACTTGAAAAACACACCGTCAGAGCGTGCCCCTGTGTGATATTCCTGCGGCATCCCGGGGCTTCTCCCGCAATCAGACGAAACGCCGCAAGCGGAAACAGAGCCGATCAAGACCAGCCTGGAAGGATTTCTCCCGTTTTTCATGTGCCGTCTTGCGGCATCATATAGAAAAGAAGGAAAAGCCGATAGTCCTTTCTTTGAGGCATCTTTTGTTAGTCATGAGAAATCTCCGATCGAAAGGAAGACGCCGCTTTCTCCCTGCGGCGCGTATCATGCATCACTCCGGCGTTGCCTCCTTGCGTAACGCCTTCTTCTCCCTTCCCGCTTTCACCATACACTCCTGATCCATTCCCTCCATATTCCCGGCCGTTTTGGAGCGCCGCCTTGTACAGCACCATGCTTCAGGTCTTCGCCGGGACTCTTGCCCAACCCCGGATGCCTCCTCGGGCTTTGCCCCTTTCCGTCACCAAAAGGAAACTGGACGAGCCGCCCCCCTTTGGGGTAGGAAGTCCTCCCTCAAAGGAAACGCCCATGCCGTTCATTCCATTATTTCAGTCCCCCAAGAGCTTTTACCGACTCGCCGTGGCAAGCTTCTTTTTCCTGCAAGGGCTGGTCTTCGCCAGCTGGGCCAGCCGTATCCCCGACATCAAGCAGGCCCTCGATCTCAACGAGGCACAGCTCGGCGGCGTCCTGTTCGCCATCCCCGTGGGGCAGATGTCGGCGATGGCCCTGTCCGGCTATCTGGTCAGCCGCTTCGGAAGCCACAGGATGCTGCTCCTCGCGGCCCTGCTCTATTCGGGAACCCTCATGGCCCTCGGCTTCATCAGCGAAACGTGGCAGCTTTTCGCCATGCTGGTATTCTTCGGCGTCGCGGCCAACCTGCACAACATCTCGGTGAACACACAGGCCGTCGGCGTCGAACGCCTCTACCGCCGCAGCATCATGGCCGCCTTCCACGGCCTGTGGAGCCTCGCCGGGTTCATCGGAGGGATCATCGGCGCACTGTTCGCGGCGTTCTCCGTCAGTACCCGCGTGCACTTCAGTTTCATCTTCGCCGTCTGCATGGGCATCGCGGCGATCATGTTCCGGTTAACCCTGCCGCGCGACAGGGCACGCAGTACGGCGCCCGGACACAAACGCCCCAAGGGGAAAATCGATCCCTATGTCGTCCTGCTCGGGCTGATCGCTTTCGGCTGCATGGCGAGCGAAGGGACCATGTACGACTGGAGCGCCGTATACTACGAAGCGATCATCAAGCCGTCGCCGGAACTGATCCGCCTCGGCTACATCGCGTACATGTGCACGATGGTCTGCGGCAGGTTCATGGCGGACGGGCTTGTGACCCGGTTCGGGGTCATCCGTATCCTGCAAGCCAGCGGCGCGCTCATCGCCTCCGGGCTGCTGATCTCCGTTCTCCTGCCCCATGTGGCCACGGCGACGTTCGGCCTCGCGCTGGTGGGTTTCGGCACGGCTTCGGTGGTGCCGGTCTGCTACAGCATGGCCGGGAAATCCCAGATCATGCATCCGAGCGTGGCGCTGGCCGTGGTTTCAACCATCGGGTTCCTCGGCTTCCTGCTCTGCCCGCCGGTCATCGGCTTCATCGCCCACGCGTCGAGCCTGCGCCATTCCTTTGCCCTCATTGCCGTGTTCGGGCTCATGACCGCTGTGCTGGCGCGGTTCCTGCGGCGGAACTGAACCGTCCCGCTTTCCCCGTAAAGGGAAACGCCCCGTTGGAACGACGGCGTTGCTCCCTCTTCCAAACGGTGGCCTTCCCAACAAAAGAGCCTTTTTCCCATCCTCCTGAGGAAAGGGCTCTTTTTGCGGACAGTGCCCTGAAAAGGGTTACGGGTTGCCGGAAAGCCTTCATTATGGCAGAACGCTTCTAACACCGTGGGGTGTTCCCGCAGGAACGCCTGACTTGCCGGCCTTGCCCCGGAACAGGGCCTGCCGCGTAAGGGCAAAGGGGTTCCGCCGGACCCGTCCCGCCGTCCCCCCTTCTTTCGATACTTTAAGAAGCGGCCGTATGGCCGCCGACAACAGGACAGACGATGGAACTCACCTCCGAATCTGTACTGGCCCTCGCCCCAGATGCCTCCTCCGTCAAGGCGGCGCAAGCTCTGCTCAAACCCGGCCAGTGGCCGACGCTCGGCTTCAACGAAACAGCCGTATGGGGCGAATGCAAAGGCAGCGGCGCCAAACCCTACCAAGTCGAAGCCGACCTGTCCGGGCCGGTCTTCAAATGCACCTGCCCGAGCCGAAAATTTCCCTGCAAGCATTCCCTGGCCCTGCTCCTGCTCCGCGTCCAGCAAGAGGCCGCCTTTACGCAGGGCGAAGCGCCCGATTGGGTAAAAGAATGGCTTGACGCACGCGAAAAACGCGCCGCGCGTCAAGAGCAAAAGCAGGAAAACAAGGGCCAGCCCGCCGATCCCGCCGCCGCAGCCAAGCGCGAGGCGTCCCGCCTCAAACGCATGGCTGCCGGCCTGGACGATCTGGAGCGCTGGATGTGCGACCTCATACGCCACGGCCTCGGGCAGCTCTCCGGGGCTCCCGCATGGCAGGAGGAAGCCGCCGCGCGCATGGTCGACGCGCAGCTTCCCGGCATCGCCGCGCGGTTGCGGAACCTGCAAGGCGTCACATTCTCCGGGGAGGACTGGCCCGGCGTGGTGCTCGCCCAGTTTGGGCAGCTGCAGCTCCTCATCGACGCCTTCCGCCACCTTGACGCACTGTCCCCGGAGGAACAGGCGGATATCCGTGCCGCCCTCGGCCTGTCCCCGGATAAAGACGAAGTGCTCGCCACCGGGGAACGCCTGAACGATCTCTGGCTGGTGCTCGGCGTGAGCTATGCCGAAGAAAACAAACTCTGGCGGCGGCGCGTCTGGCTGCGCGGGCAGAACAGCGGACGCACGGCCCTGCTGCTGGATTTCTCACACGGCGGCAAGCAGTTCGAGCAAAGCTTCGTCGTCGGCAGCCTTGCGGATATGACGCTGGCCTTCTATCCGGGCGCGGCTCCCCTGCGGGCCATCGCCACGGGCGATCCCGTCCGGGCCAAAACGGCTCCCATCCCTACGGTTCCCCTCCGCGAAGCGCTGGAAGGCATGGCCAAAGCCATCGCCGCACAGCCGTGGCAATGGCCCCTGCCCCTCATGGTCAGCGACGGCGTCCCCTGCCGCTCCGATGATTCGTGGTTCCTGCAGACGGATGCAGGCGACCGCCTCCCGCTCTCCATAACCGACAACGACGGATGGGAATTGCTCACGCAAGGCGGCGGACGCCCCCTGAGCGTCTGGGGCGAATGGGACGGAGCCCGGTTTCAGCCCCTAAGCGCGTGGGAGCCCGGAACGTCCGGTTCCCCGCTGTGGCGAGAAGGAGCCCGCCCATGAACATGCCTTTCCTGACCATGCAGGCGCTGCTCGGCACGGACAAGCGCCCGCCCGAACTTCCCGCCGACGACAGCGAACCCGGACGGCTCACGCAAGCCATTGCCGCCACGCGGGACGGCTCCGAAAACGCCGAGGCGCTCAAGCTGCTCCGCGCCGCCGGGGTGCAGGCCGTCTGCGGGCTGGCGGGGTACCAGCCGCCCCGCGCCAACTCCGCCCTCCCCGAGCCCTGCCCGCCGGAACCCCGCGCGTCCGTCGACAAGGCCGCCCTCATCGACGTATTGCGCCAAGTCCTTTCCAGCGGATCCGACCGTATGCGCCTTGAAGCCTTCAGGCTCATGCTCGGCGCGGGGAAAGTGCTCCCTCCGGCGCTGCTCCCGCAGGCGCTGGAGCTTGGGCGCCGCACGCCGTCCCTGCGCGGGCCCATCGCCCTGATCGCCGGGGAACGCGGCCGCTGGCTCGGCGGACGGAACGCCGCATGGAACCTTTTCGCCACCAACGCCGAAAACGAGCTTGATCCCGAAGTATGGGACAACGGCACGCTCATGCAGCGCGAAGCCTATCTCAAGTCCCTCCGCGCGCAGGAGCCCGCCAAGGCCCGTGAACGCTTTGAAACGGCCTCAGCGTCCTTCGATGCCCGCGAACGCGCCGCCTTTACCGGGTGCCTCGGCGAAGGCCTGAGCGCGGCGGACGAAGCCTTTCTCGAAACCCTTCTGGAAAAGGATCGCAGCAAGGAAGTGCGGCAAGCCGCCGCCTCCCTGCTCGTCCGCCTGCCGGAAAGCGGCTATGTCCGGCGCATGGGCGAACGCCTTGCCGCCTGCATCGTCGTCCCGGAAGCCAAGGGAGGGCTCATCGGCCGCATCGCTTCAGCCTTCTCCGCGCCGCTCCCGGCCGTCGAGCCCCCGGAATCCTTTGCTCCCGAGTGGAAAAAGGACTTGCTGGAAGAAAAAAAGCCGCAGTACGAGGAATTCGGTCAGCGCGCCTGGTGGCTCTATCAGATAGGGCGCTGCGTACCGCTGGCGTGGTGGGAGGCGCATACCGGCCTGTCGCCCGAAGCCCTCATCGACTGGGCGCAGAAAACCGACTGGCGAAACGTGTTGCTCCGCAGCTGGCTGGAGGCCGCCCGCCGTGAGCGCCATGCGGCATGGGCCTCCGCCCTGCTTGCGCATGTGTTCAAGGAACAGATTGAGATTTCCGTGGGCAAGGGCCAGTTCAGCGCCTTCGCATTCATCGGCCTTCTGCCGCCCCCCGAGCGTGAGGCGGCCCTCCTTGAACGCTTCCCCTGCCCCGGCTCCACGGGCGGCGGAGCCACGTTCGCACAGCAACACTATAAACAGGTGATGCAGTTCGGACGTTTCGCCGCATCCGAATGGGAGGGGGATGCAACCTTTTCCCTTGAAGGCGGACACTCCCTCGTCCGGCGGATCCGCTTCTGGGCGAACCATTCCGACGGCATCAGCCAGATAAGCTACCAGACCTCCATCGCGCTGGGGCACATCATCGCGGCCACCTTTTGGCTGATCCCGGTTTCCTTGCTGGATGATCTGCTTGAGGGCTGGCCCCACGGAGAAAACGGGGCCCCCTTCTGCCGATCCGGGTACGACTTTCTGACCACGGCCATCAGGACCCGCAAGGCTCTTCACCAATACTTTGCCTGAGAGAAAACCATGAGCACGGCTACCAACGAAAACAAGCTGCGGCACCACGCCGAACAACAATTCGCCGAGGAACTGGAAGAACTCAAAAAATCCGACGCCCGCCAGCGTCCCGCCAACTGGGAGCTTTCCCCGTGGGCCGTCTGTACCTACCTGCTCGGCGGCGAACTGGACAACGGCTTTACGGTGTCCGCCAAGTATATCGGGAACCGCCGCATCATCGAAACGGCGGTCGCTACGCTGGCGACGGACCGGGCGCTCCTGCTGTACGGGGTTCCGGGAACGGCGAAATCGTGGGTGTCCGAACACTTGGCGGCGGCCATCAGCGGCGACTCCACGCGCATCATCCAAGGCACGGCGGGCACCAGCGAAGAACAGATGCGGTATGGCTGGAACTATGCGGAACTGCTCTCCAAAGGGCCGTCCCGCGCCGCGCTGGTGGAAAGCCCGCTCATGCGCGCCATGTCCGAAGGCCGCATCGCCCGCGTGGAGGAACTGACCCGCATCCCCGCCGACGTGCAGGATACGTTGATCACCATCCTGTCCGAAAAGACCCTCCCCATCCCCGAGCTCAACGACGAAGTGCAGGCCGTGCGCGGCTTCAACCTCATCGCCACGGCGAACAACCGGGATAAAGGCGTCAACGAACTGTCCTCCGCGCTCAAACGGCGCTTCAACACGGTCATCCTGCCCGTGCCCGCCACGGTGGAAGAGGAAATCAGCATCGTGTCCAAGCGCGTCTCCGAAATGGGCCGCGCGCTGGAGCTTCCCGCCGAGCCCCCGGCGCTGCATGAAGTGCGCCGCGTGGTGCAGATCTTCCGCGAGCTGCGGAACGGGCAGACCGAAGACGGCAAGACCAAGCTCAAGTCGCCCACCGGCACGATGAGCACGGCGGAGGCCATCTCCGTGCTCAACAGCGGCATGGCGCTTGCCGCGCACTTCGGGGACGGCGTGCTGCACGCCCGCGACGTCGCCGCGAGTCTCGTGGGTGCGGTGGTCAAGGATCCCGTGCAGGACGATCTCGTCTGGCGCGAGTACCTCGAAACCGTGGTCAAGGAACGCTCCGACTGGAAGGATCTCTACCGCGCCTGCCGCGAAGTGGATTAGGGAAGGAACCGGGGGAGGGTGCTTTTTGAAAAAAGCCCACTCCCCCGTACCCCCACCCGCAAAAACTTCGACCGGTGGGGAGGCGGCGCAGAGGGAGTCCCTGATGGAGGACGGTAGCGTTGTAACATCGGCCTGTCGAGTAGGCCGCGCCGGTTTTTCGTCTTGCCCGCGCTCCTGATGCCGCCGGGAAATGTTTTTTCACTGCTTTGCCTCCTGCTTCATCTTACAAAAGGCTTCGCCATGCCTGATCAGACCGTTCGACTTTTCGGTATCCGCCACCACGGGCCGGGGTGCGCCCGCAGCCTGTTGCGGGCTCTGGAAAAAATGCAGCCCGACTGCCTGCTGATCGAAGGGCCACCGGACGGGGAATCCGTGTTGCCGTTCGTGCTCGAATCGGGGATGTGCCCCCCGGTGGCTCTGCTCGTGTACGCTCCCGACGATTCCCGCCGCGCCGCCTTCTACCCTTTCGCCGAGTTCTCCCCGGAATGGCAGGCCTTGCGGTACGGCTTGGGCCAATCCCTCCCGGTGCGCTTCATGGATCTGCCCATCGCCCATCAATTCGGGCTGGACAAGGCCTTTGAAGATGAATGCAGGGCGGCGGAAGAGGAAGCCCTGAGAGAAGCGGAAGACCATACAAAAACGGAACCCGCCGAAAGCACGGAAGAACCCACTCCAGACTCGCAGAAATCTGAAAATACCGCCATGGACCCCCTTGCTGGCGGAGAGGCCCCCAAACAGCCCGAGGGCGGCGATACGGACGGAAACGCCGGGGATGAGGCGTCTGATCTGGAGGACGTTTACGGCGATCCGCTTGACTGGCTCGGACGCGCCGCCGGATACGGCGACGGCGAGGCGTGGTGGAACCATATGGTCGAGGAGCGCATCGACGGCCTTGAGCTGTTCGACGCCATCCGCGAAGCCATGACCACGCTGCGGGCCGAAGCGCCCAGACGCGAACGCGGCGAACGGGAGGCGCGGCGGGAAGCCCTGCGCGAAGCGTACATGCGCAAAACGCTGCGGCAGGCGAAAAAGGAAGGCTTCCAGCGCATCGCCGTGATCTGCGGCGCGTGGCATGTACCCGCGCTTGAAGCGGAAACGCCCGCCAAGCAGGACAACGACCTGCTCAAGGGCCTCCCCAAAATGAAGGTCGCGGCGACATGGACGCCGTGGACCTATGCCAATCTGAGCAGCCGGAGCGGTTACGGCGCGGGCGTGACCTCTCCCGCGTGGTACGAGCATCTCTGGCGCAGCGGCAAGGGCGATCGGGCCATCGGCTGGCTGACCCACGCCGCCCGCCTGTTCCGCGAACAGGACATGGACTGCTCGTCCGCCCACATCATCGAAGCCTCCCGTCTCGCCACGTCGCTGGCGGCCCTGCGCGAGCGGCCCCGCCCCGGCTTGCCGGAACTTTACGAAGCCCTGCAAACCACGGTCTGCATGGGCGACCCCGCGCCGCTGCGCCTCATCGAGCGTCAGCTTATCGTGGGCGACAAACTGGGGACGATTCCCGAAACCGCGCCCACCGTCCCGCTCCAGCGGGATCTGGAACAGCAACAGAAAAGCCTGCGCCTGAAGCCCGAAGCCGCGCAGAAGATATTGGATCTCGATCTGCGCCAAGCCAACGATCTGGCGCGCAGCCACCTCCTGCACCGCCTGCGGCTGTTGGAAATCGGCTGGGCCGCGCCGGGAGGCGGCCGGAACGCCAAAGGGACGTTCCATGAACTTTGGGAAATGCAGTGGGTGCCGGAGCTCTCCATTGCGGTGATCGCCGCCAGCCGCTGGGGAAACACCATCCTTGAGGCCGCCACCGCAAAGGCCGTGGAGCTGTCCCGTGAAGCGGACCTGCTCCGATTGGCGGAGCTGGTGAACGACATCCTGTTCGCCGATCTGCCGGACGCCGTGGGGCACGCCACCCGTATGCTGGAAGAAAAGGCCGCCACAGCCAACGACGTCGACCAGCTGCTGGAAGCCATCCCGCCATTGGCGGCCATCGCCCGCTACGGCAACGTGCGCCGAACCGACGCCGGGATGGTCGCCCGCGTCCTTGAAGGCCTGATCCCCCGTGCATCCATCGGACTGCCGGGGGCCTGCACCTCGCTGGACGACGAAAGCGCCGCCGCCATGCGTGCCCGCATCATCGCGGCGCACAACGCAATACGGCTCCTTGGAAACGAAGGGCTTTGGGAAAGCTGGCTGTCCGCCCTGCACCAGACGGCCCTGCGCGACGGGATGGTCCACGAGCTGCTGCGGGGCATGGCCGTCCGCCTGCTGTTCGACGAGCAGCGCCTCCCTGTGGAAGAAGCCGCCCGGCTGATGAGCCTTTCTCTGTCGGCGGCGGCCGCGCCCGCCTCGGCCTCCGCATGGATCGAGGGGTTCCTGAACCAGAGCGCGCTGGTACTGCTGCACGACGACGCCCTGTGGGGTGTGCTCGCCAACTGGCTGGACGGCCTGAACGATACGCATTTTACCAATATCCTTCCCATGCTGCGCCGGACATTCTCAGGCTTTTCCGCCCCCGAACGCCGGCAGCTCGGCGAACGCGCCAAGCGCCCCGCCGAAAAGCCGATGCGGGAACAGGCTGAAACCCGTTGGGATGCGGAACGCGCTGCCCTGCCCGTCCCGTTGCTGCGGCGCGTGCTCGGCCTCACGGCACAGCAGGCATAAACGGATGGAAGACGTTGGCTTTCGCATGGCGCTTCCCCAAAGGCATGGAATGTCACAGGGCATACAATCAAAATGATTCAAAGGCTAACACGCTCAACGGATAACGCCGGGCTTACGGCGGCTCCAATGGGCGAGCAGGAGTTGATGATGGATACGGCTGAAGGGGAACGCTTGCGGCGTTGGCGGCTGGTGCTCGGCGAAGAGGCGCAGGCAAGCTGCGGCCTTGCCGGGCTGAGCCCCGAAGACCGGCAGATGGACGAAGCGCTGGCGGCGCTGTACGAAGCGGACAGCAGGCACAGCCTGCGGGGCGGCAGCGGAGCCTCGTCGCCGCGCGTGGCCCGCTGGCTCGGGGACATCCGGCGCTTTTTCCCGTCTTCAGTGGTGCAAGTCATGCAAAAGGACGCCTTCGATCGCCTCAACCTGCACAGTATGCTGCTCCAGCCGGAAATGCTCGAAAGCGTGCAGCCCGACGTGAACCTCGTGTCCACGCTCATGTCGCTGCGGGGCATCATCCCCGAAAAGACCAAGGAAACGGCCCGACTGGTCGTCCGCAAGGTCGTGGACGCGCTTATGAAGCAGCTTGAGGAGCCCATGCGCACGGCGGTCAGCGGCGCGCTGAACCGGGCTGTGCGAAACCGGCGTCCGCGCCATGCCGAGATCGACTGGAACCGCACGATCCGGGCGAACCTCAAACATTGGCAGCAGGAATACAAAACCATCGTACCGGAAACGCTGATCGGCTATGGCCGCAAATCGCAGCGCGTCCAGCGGGAAATCATCCTCTGCATCGACCAGAGCGGCTCAATGGCGTCATCGGTCGTCTACTCCAGCATCTTCGGCGCGGTCATGGCCTCCATGCCCGCCGTGAAAACCCATCTCGTCGTGTTCGATACCGCCGTAGTGGACATGACCGAGCAACTTGACGATCCCGTCGATCTGCTGTTCGGCGTCCAGCTCGGCGGCGGCACGGACATCAACCGCGCGGTGGGCTACTGCCAGTCGCTGATCCGCGATCCGCGCAATACCATCCTTGTGCTCATTTCCGACCTCTACGAAGGCGGCGTGGAAAAGAACCTGCTCCAACGCGCCAACGAGCTTGTACAGTCCGGCGTACAGGTCATCACCCTTCTCGCCCTGAGCAATGAAGGCGCGCCGTTCTACGACAAGGGCCTCGCCGCCAAACTCGCCGGCCTCGGCATCCCGTCCTTCGCCTGCACTCCCGACCTGTTCCCCGGCATGATGGCCGCCGCCATCCGTAAGGAGGACGTCAACCTTTGGGCCGCCAAACAGGGTATAGTCGTTCCCAAAGGGTAACATCCATCCACCGCACGCTTTTGGAGGCGGCACCACGAGTTCCCTCCGCGCGTCACCCCTATAAAACAGCCGCCCGGCTCTTCCGCAGCGAAGAACCGGGCGTTTTTTCATCTTGCCTATAGCCGGAACCTTCACGGAGCACGGCCTTTCAACGATCGGGGATTGCTGCGGGAAAGGCGTTTGAGGGCAATGTCCACCAAACAGAAGGGGGGAAAGGCTCCAAGTTGGCCCCTCCTCTCCGCCTCCTAACGCTTCCTTCCCTCACAGCCGGAAGCAAAGGCCACCCGGTTCAGCCCAAGCCGCTTGGCCTCATGCAGTGCGGCGTCGGCACTCTGAAACACGGTCTCGAAGAGAGTCCCGTCCATTGGATATCGGGCTATGCCGACACTACATGTCGGTTTATAGCGCTCATCGCCACGGGCGGAAAACAGCGTGCCGAGGGCCGTATAAAATTCCTGCGCCTTTTTCTCCGACAGGCGTTCCGGCTCCACATCCCGGAGCAGGACAAGAAATTCATTGTCACCGATCCTGCCGATATAGTCCGAACGCCGGAATATCCGCCGCAGGACAGCCGCGACATCGTTCAGCACAATATCCCCGAACTCCCGCCCCCATGTGTCGTTGACCCTTTTAAAGTTATCCACATCAATAACAAACATCGCATGGGACTGGCGCACGTCGCTTTTCAAAAAACACAGATCTACCAGATACTGAATCGTCATCTTATCGTAGCATCCCGTGAGGCAATCCCGGTGCGCCGTTTCTTTCTCAACCAACACGGCCTGCTTGCATTCCGCCATACTCATTGCCCATTGCCCTCTCTATGCGGTGGGAAGAATCCTCTCCACCAGTACGCTCATTACCGCCACTCCCCACCGGATACCGAAACCGTGCTCCAATCCCGTACTCACGAACTCCCGGATTTTCTTGTGGATGCGGCGACTTCAATCATTTCAAATAATAATCTATATTATCAGCGCGTTATGCTCCTCATGACAAACGCCGAGAGAGGAGCAATATGAAGCTGGCGGCACTCTCGGCCCCTGCCGGCATTTGAGAACATTTCCTGTTTTCGGTCAAGCGCTGCCAGCCTTTTTTGGCTATTTCCACGGAGGAAAGGCATAAAAAAGCCCCCCGTTCCTGTGGAAAAAGGAGGGCGGAAGGGGCAAGGTTCAGATAAAAACAGGAGTCAGGCAAGAACCCCGGAGATAAAAGGCGGTTCCTGTGCAAAACAGGGCAACAGCTCGCGTATGCTCCAAACCGGAAATCCCGCCTGTTCCCATGCGAGAATCCCGCCCCCGAGCTGATACGCCTTGCCCGAGGCGCTCCTTTCCAAGAGATCGGCCTTATTCTGCGTCCTGCTTCCCGAGCGGCAAAAAAAGACGACCGGCTTGCCGGAAAAACGGCTGTTCAGCCCGCCCTCACGTTCCAGTTTGTCGAGGGGAACAAGCGGACAGCCGGGAATCGCCCGTTTGAGAAATTCCTTTTCGGTACGGACATCCACAAAAAAAGCGCAGCCATTGCGGAAGAGCGTCATGGCCTCTTGCGGGGACAGTGTTTCCAGCATCAGAAAAATCGTTTGTTGAAGTCAGGGGCAACGAACGGCACACAAACCAAACGGGCATCCCGCAAGAGCGCGGCCCGTACAAGTGCAATACCACTCCCGACGGCGGAAGGTCCACCCCTCTTTCCGGCCTCCCCACCCAAGCATACGCCACGAAACAGGGCATCCGAACCGGATGCCCCGCCTTCGCTTATTTCAGGTGTTCGCCAGACAGTTTCTGCTCTCTGGACCGCTGGGCCTTCTGCACGTTTTCCTGCAGTTTCTCCAGCAGATTTTTGCAGATAAGCTTCTGCTCCGGTACGTATCCGCACAGCTTCTTGTATTCATCCACGGAAATCCCGTGGGACAGAAGGTGCTTCGCCGTCAGATTCTGAAATCCCCGGCCGCAGAGGCAGCACTGAACAACATCGTCCCCAATGGCTTCTTCAGGGCGGACAACAAGGCTGCGCTTGGTGAACTTCTTCTTCGGCGCGGCGCTAGGGGCGGCCTCAGCCGCTTCCGGCATGGGTTCTTCGATGATCACTTGTTCGCAGACAGGTTCTTCCATATCCATTGCGGCCAGCTTATTATTGGCCTGAATAAGCCCGGCCTTGAGAACGGTAAATTGTTCGATGATAAACGGAGTAGGCTGTTCGGGATATCTTTCCATAACCAACTTCAGCAGTTCGGCGTCACTTATCATGCATTCACCTCCGAGTAGATTGCCTAGCAATGTAATCGACTTTTATCGACTTGTATAGACCGTCAGGCCATAGAGGGATATTTTTTGCCTGCTTGCAATAAAAAATAGAGTGTGGAGCAAGAGGCCGGCATTCCATTTATCAGAAGTTGTCCAATCCAGAAAGCCTGTTGCGCAATCTTACTTTTAGAGTCGCGGAAAGGTTTGTCCGATTTCTTACAAAGAGCAGCATTACGGATAAAAATCTTCTTCTGACGCGACAATAACTTCTTCAAAAGCCCCTTTTCCCTTGTTTGGCTTGTGCACGCACCACCCTGCGTGCACAAGGATCGATTTTTTATCTTATTCCGTACCATAATACGGAACCCGAACATCTTGCTCCCAAAAGTATCTCCAATGCATTCAAGAAGATCCGTATTGCAACGAACGGCGAGAACATATTTTCCCGAAAAAAATCCGAGGGCATCCATTCTGTAAAATGACTACACGATCTTTTGTTCCCCTTGCGCAACCTTAGGCCGACGCTGAGGCTTCTTTCTCCACTCTCAGAAAAAATGCTCCAGAAACGGATCCTCCCCAGAGTTTTGACAGGATCAAAAAAAGCGGCACCGGGATTTCCGATGCCGCCCTTTATTCCTTTACGGACAACTAGTTCTTTACGGCTTCCCCTGCCAGCGGCTTACCGTTCCATTCGCCCGTCAGGGTCCGCAGGAACCCAACGATGAGATCACGATCGCCCTTGGGGATGTCCATGCCGGAGAGATACACGCCCATGATGCGTACGGCCTCGTCCAGCGTCGTCACGGTACCGTCATGAAGATACGGAGCCGTCAGTTCGACGTTGCGCAGGTTCGGGACCTTGAAGCGGTGCAGATCTTCAGCCTTGCCGGTAAAGCCCTTGAGCCCTTCGTCGGAGCCGAGCGGGTTGCCGCGATCCTCAAAGTACGCCTTCTTGAGATCCATGTATTCGAAGGACTGCCCGCCCACGGACTTGCCGACGTGACAGCTTGAGCAACGGTACATCTTGAAGCGTTGATAGCCTTCGATTTCCTGCGCGGTCAACGCCTTGTCGTCCCCCTTCAGCCACTTGTCAAAGCGGCTGTTCGGCGTGATGAGTGTCTTTTCATATTCGGCAATGGCATCGGTAACGTTCTTGCCGTTCCAGCCATCGGGATAGACTGCGGTAAAGGCGGCGGTCAGTTCGGGGTCCTGCGCGAGCTTGGCGCAGATTTCATTCCAGTCCTTGCTGCCCATCTCAATGGGGTTCATGGGAGGCCCGCCGGCCTGCTCCTGAAGGTCCGCGGCCCGTCCGTTCCAGAACTGCTTGGTGTTGAACGCGGCGTTGAACATGGTCGGCGCGTTGATGTCGCCGAACTGCCCGCGGATACCTTCCGCGAAGCGCTTGTTGTCCGTACCGGCCTTCGAAAAATCATGACAGGTTACGCAGGCGACGGTATTGTCTCCGGACAACCGCTTGTCGACGAACAGCTTTTCACCGAGCGCCACCTTGGCGGCATTGACGGGAAGCGCATCCGGCAGCGGCTGCAGCGGTTCATCGGCATGACGCGGAGCCGCCAGCCCGGTGGCATAGTGGGCGGCGCGCGAGGCCTTCACCCAATCGAGGATGGCGGCCCTGTCTTCAGACGACACCCGGCTGCCCCAGTGCACGGCGGTAAACTTCGCGGGCGGCATGGTCTCGTTGACGATAACCCATTCCATCTTGGCAAGCGTCGCTTCGCCGATCGGCTTGTCCTTCGCGGCTTCGACCAGTTCCAGATTCAAGTCCATCGCCCGAAGGCCGTCGTTGAAATCCTTTTCGATGATTTCCTTGATCCCCGGAATTTTAGCATAAAACGGCAAATCATAATTCCGTGAATGGCAAGCCATGCACTTGTCCATCACAATGTCGGAAACCTTGGAAAACTTCGTCAGCTGCGGGTGGTTCGGGGGAATCCCCTTGTCGGCGCCAACGCTCTCGTTCAACGCTCCTCCTGTCACGACGGAAGCGGCCAAAACGCAGCTGGCCACCAGCAAAGCGGAACGGGTTCTCATCTTGCCCTCTCTTGTTATAAAACGATAATGCGAACGCTTCCTCTACTCCTGTTTGCGGATTTTTGAACAAATCATGCGTGAAGTCAATAGTAACAGGAATTGTTTTTGATAAAATCTTTTTTTACACAAGCAATCGCCTTGTTTTGCTCCCGATATCCAGTTCAACCGGGATAAACAGCCAAAAGCCCTCCGCCATTGCCTCCAACATCCAGCCATTCCCCATGAGAGCCACCCGATCTTCCCCAACCATCTGCAAGTCCATAAAAATGCCCTCCCGGCCAAACCGAAAGGGCATCCTTTTCATCATCTCGTGAAGCGCCGTACTCCGAAGCATCTGCTCAAGGTTTCTTCTGCCCAGCGCCGCCGAACAGTTCCCTGTATTCCTCGTCGAAATCCTCAAAGGACAAGCGCACAGGCTTCCCTTTCGCGGCACCGGCTCCCGCGTGGACAAGCGAAGGGATCATATCGGAAACGTCGTTGAATCCGTCCCGCGTATACGAAATTTCCACAGGCCGCCCATTCTGCCAGAACCGGCAGATCACGGGATACGTTTCGTCAGGATTCCTGATCACATCACAGACCATGCCGTACCCGTACGCGGCATCCAACACGCTGTCCCCGGCGATAAACCCCATATCAACCTCCCTTCCGCCCATCTCTTCCCCGCTTGCGACGCCGGGCCGGGAAGATGCCTCCTTCGTACGGCCTTCCGTCCCAAAAAGGAAGCCCATTAGGCTCCGAGCTCCTTACGTTTGCGCCAGAGCGTCACCGTGTTGATTCCGAGCAGTTCGGCGGCCCGTTCCATGCTGACGCCGAGCCCGAGCACGCGCCGGATGTGTTCCGCTTCCAGCTCGCGCAGGGTCAGGATATGCGGCTCCTCATCCGGACCGGACCGCACCCCTTCCCCGGCGCTCAGCGCGGGCGGCAAATCCGCCAGCGTCACTTCACGTCCGGCGGCGAGCAGCGCGACCCGTTCCATGACGTTCCGCAGTTCCCGGACGTTGCCGGGCCAACCGTACCGCAGCAGCGCCTGGCGTGCGGCCTGCGACAGCGTGGGCGGCGTGCCGTACTTGGCGGAAGCGGAGCGCAGCAGCTTTGCGGCGAGGGGCTCGATGTCCTCGGGCCGTTCCCGCAGCGGCGGAACCGTACACTCGAATACGTTCAGCCTGTAGTACAGATCTTCACGGAACGTCCCGGACTTCATCATAGCGGCAAGCTCCCGGTTCGTCGCGGCAATGATGCGCACGTCCAGCCGGATGGGCTTGTTGTCCCCAACCCGTTCGATGACCTTATCTTCAAGGAAACGCAGCAGCTTGGACTGCGCCGTAGCCGACAGTTCCCCGATTTCGTCAAGGAACAGGGTGCCGCCGTCCGCCAGCTCGAATTTGCCCGCCTTATCGCGCACCGCTCCGGTAAAAGCCCCCCGCACGTGCCCGAACACTTCGGATTCGAAAAGGTTTTCCGCGATCGCCGTGCAGGTTACTTCCACAAACGGCTTGTCCGCACGTGCCGATCTTCTATGGATGGACCGAGCCAGCTCGGTCTTGCCCGATCCCGTCTCACCGGACAGGAGCACTGTGGCATCGCTCGGCGCGATGCGCTCCACAACGGACTGGAGCGCCTGGCATTTCGGTGAAGTCAGCCCGTCGAACCAGTCACCGGACCCCGCCCGCAAGCGCGAGTTTTCCCGCTGGAGGTCCACCAGCATCTCCACCTTGCGGATGAGGTGTTCCAACTGTTCGGTGGTGAACGGTTTCGGCAAATAATCGTAGGCCCCGGCCTTGATGGCGGACACGGCGTTTTCGTACGAGGCGAAGGCGGTCATGACCACGCAGATCATCTCAGGCCAGCGCGCATGTGCATCCCGCACAAGATCTACCCCGGACATGCCTTCCATGCGCATGTCCGTCAGCAGCAAGTCCGCGCTCTTGTCTTCCAGCGCCTTGCTCGCGGCTTCCGCGCTCTCCACGCCCACGGGCTGGCAGCCCATCATTTTCAGGCCAAGCATCAGCGTCCGCACGATCCCCGGATCGTCGTCCGCCACCAGAACTCGCAGCATGTGGGACTCCTTATGAGAATGAATTGGGGGAGGGGAGAGGAAACCTTTCTGGAGAAAGGTTTCCTCTCCCCTCCCCCAAGCCCCCTCCTCTCTCCTTCCCAAGACTTTCCTATGCGGGCATCAGCCTGTTCCCCTATGCGGGAACGGGCCGACCGTACGCTTTTCGTTATCGTAAAAAGGCTGTCGGCTCAAATCGGCAATACCGGCTTTCGACGCAGGTCAGGCGTAGCTCATGGGGGTCGCCGTAAAACCGGGCCGCCTTCAAAGGCGTTCCGTTCATTGTTACCTGACGGTCTATTGTCTTTTCACAAAACCAGACCCCCGCGTCAAATCCTCCCCTGAACAGGATTCGATAAGCGCAAAAGTCTTTGGGAAGAGAGAGGAAAGCGTGGGGGGCCCCTCTTTCTTCAGAAAACTTTTCCTTCCCTTCCCCAATGCCTTTCTTCCCTTCCTCTACTTCGCCAACGGCAACAATACGGTAAAAACAGCCCCCCCTCCGGGATTTCGCGCATAGCGGATCACGCCGCCGTGCGCTTCCACGATATCACGGGTGATCGCCAGACCAAGCCCGACCAGCCCTTCGCGCGTCCCGGCTGTCCGCCCGTGCGAGAACGGCTCGAACAGACGCGCCTCCAGATCCGGCGGAATCCCCGGCCCATCGTCTTCTACCCGAAGAACGGCATCGTCCTCTTCCTGCGTGATGACGATCCGCACCGTAGAGCCGACGGAACCGACACGCAGAGCGTTGGACACCAGATTCGACAGCACCCACGCAAACCGCTCAGTATCAATGGTCACGGGGATATCGGTTTCGGGCATACTCAGAAGCAGGCGCTCGCCGGACTCGCGGGCCACCAGCTGGAAGGGGATCAGCCACTCGCGCACACGCTCGACAAGATCCACCGTATCGGGGACAAGCTGGAGCGCCGAAGGGCTCATGCGGGCGATTTCCATAAACTGCCGGGCCACGGTCCGCAGCCGGGCGGCATCCTGCCCCACCGTCTCAACGAGCATGGACATCTCCTCATCCAGCCCCGGACGCCGGGCCATGAGATCCGCCGCCAAACCAAGGGACTGCATGGGCGTCTTCAATTCGTGGGATATCCAGTCCATCATTTCCGAACGCAACCCGTCGCGCCGCCGCTTCTCGGTCACGTCGCTCAGGAGAAACACCTGCCCCGTCACCACGCCCTTGCCGCTGAGCAGGCTCCGCCGACGCCCGGCATAAATGCGCTCCTCACCGCCGACGCGCAGGGTGATCTCCTGCGTGCCCTGCATGTCGTCGCGGAGTCCGTCCCGCAGGGCCATGTAGTTGGGCGCGCTGGTGGACAAATCCCTCCACGGCTTACCCTGCACATCATCTTTAGCCAAGCCAAGAAGCGAAAGCATACGGCGGCTGACCAGCATGACGTCCCCTGCGGCGCTCAGCACCAAGACCCCGTCCTCGACCGACTCGAGGATCACTTCAAGCTTCCGCTTTTCCACGACCAGCTTGTGCACGTTCAGCTCGTCCAGTTCCCCGAGGCGATCCCACAGGCGGGACAACTCATCGAACAACAGCCGCACTTCCAGCGTCTGCGGGTCCGGCAGATGGAGCTTCCGCCCAAGCTGCGGGCGATCGCGGAACAGTTCCGCCACCCGCCGCAACGGATGGGCCAGACGCTCCGCCACGCTGTCCGCAAGGAGAAAAGCCCAAAACGTGCCGAGCAGGAACGCCGCGCCCGTCACCGCCATCATGATGTCGCGGAACCGGGCGTTCTTGCTGAGCCGCAGGAACATGCCCCGCTCGTTGACCTGAACCAGGGCGTCGATGCGGGCGTGCAGGCCCCGGTAATTGGCGTCGTCCGGAGTCTGGCGGTACGCATCCCATGAGGCTTGAAGATCCGTAATGACCTTCCGCTCGGCCTCTTCGGTAATGTTGCCGGAAGCCTGTTCCAGCGTGTCGGCAAACCGTTTCTCCCAGCCGAGCGTATCGGTGTCGCGGTACAGCTCGGGGAACCGGATGCCGTTCATGGCCCGTACCATCTCCTGCGCGTAGGCGATGGAGTCGTAATTCATACGGATGAGCTCCGAGGGAACCCGCCCCGCAATGGTGATGCCGGTCACCATCAAAACCCCGAGCGCCCCGAACAGCAGCACGAGACGCAGAAACGAGCGGCGTATCCGCTTGTGCATGGTGGGAAGAACAATCATGACGCGCTCACTTGATATACTTCGGGGTGACGTTGGCGACGTGCACATCCACGCCCACGGCCTCATACAGGAAGTCCAGCAGAAACGAGCCGCGCAGCCGCTCCCGCAAGGGCGACAGCCGCGACTTGCCGAAGATCGCGTGCCGCACGTTGCGCTCGCTGGCGAAATTCACCAGGGTTTCGGCGATATCCACGCCTTCAAGCTGCACCACTTCCGCGCCGAGCCTCGTCGCCAGCTGCAGGTTGTGCTGAAGCTGGCGCTGGATGCCCGCGTCTATGCGGGTCGGGCTTTCCTGCGGCCTGCGGACATATACCACGTAACACGGCGATCCGAGCTGGTTCGCCATACGCACGCCACGGCGGATAAGCGATTCGGCATCGGTGGGCCATGAGCTCAGGGCGACCATGACCGCCTCCACCGCATACCCGGCCAAGGCGGGCTTGAGGAGCTCCTGCGCCTCGATCTTCCGGACCTGATCCCCTGATGCCTCGCGCAGGCACAGCTCGCGGAGAAAGGACAGGTTCTCGTAGGTGAAGAAGCTCGACAGCGCCCGTTCGGCCTGTTGCGGCGCGTAAATCTTGCCTTGCCGGAGGCGCTCGCGGAGTTCCTCTTTGGTCACGTCCACGTTGACGACCTGATCGGCCCGCCGCAGCACGGTGTCCGGGATGCGTTCCCGCACGGCGATGCCGGTGGCCTCTTCGACGCGCGCAGCCACGGATTCCAGATGCTGCACGTTGATGGTCGAAATGACGTTGATGCCCTGCGCCAGCACTTCGAGCACATCCGAGTAGCGCTTGTCGTTCTTGGAACCGTCCGCGTTGGTGTGGGCCAGCTCGTCCACCAGCACGACCTGCGGTTTGCGGGCAAGGATGGCCTCGACGTCCATTTCATGGAAAACGGCGTCCCCCACGCGCCATTCGCGGGGGGGGACGGTTTCCAGATGCTCGGCGAGCGCCATCGTCTCGGGGCGGTCATGGGGTTCGAGGTACCCGATCACCACATCCACGTGCTGCTGTTTCAGGCGCAGCCCCTCCTGCAGCATGGCGTAGGTTTTCCCCACACCGGCCGCGTATCCCAGATAGACTTTAAGGGACCCCTGCCGTTTGCGTTCGATGAGTTCAGCGAAACCGTCCATGACCATCCTCCCGACACGGAAAGTACTTCTTTCCTCGCCCGGCTACCGGAGTTCGTCAAGAGCCAGATTGAGGCGCAGCACATTGACCTTCGGTTCACCCCACACGCCCCATTCCGGGCCTTCCACATGGCCGCGGACGAGCTTTTCCACCGCTTCCGGAGACAGGCCGCGGGCTTCGGCCACGCGCCGGACCTGCATCAGGGCCGCATCCGGCGAAATATGAGGATCAAGGCCGCTTCCCGAAGCGGTCAGCATATCCACGGGCAACACGCCTTCGGGCCGCTCGGCGCGCAGCTCCTGTTCCGAGGCCCGGACGCGCTCGGCCAGCGCCTTGCTGGTGGGGCCATAGTTGGAACCGGAGGAGGAACCGGCATTGTACCCGGCTGCTGAGGGGCGGGGATGGAAATACTTCGCGCTGGAGAACGGCTGCCCGATGAGGGCGGAACCGACGATCGCGCCGTCCCGCAGGATCAGCGAACCCGCCGCTTCTTTAGGGAAGAAGGCGTCGGCCGCCCCGGTGACGAGCATGGGGTAAGCGGCGCACAAAAGGACGGCGAGGCACAGCGTGGACAGAACGGACTGACGAATGAGCTTGAACATGACGTATATCCTTATGTGAAAAAGAAACCTGAAGGGACGCACGCGGAGGAGACTTCCGGAGTTGGAGAGGAACGAACGCCCCTTCAGGTGGTATGTACCGACGCGGCTAGACGAGGCCGACGGCGGAAATCACGATATCAATGAGCTTGATGCCGATGAACGGGGCGATGACGCCGCCGAGCCCGTAGACCAACAGGTTGCCGCGCAGGACCGAAGCCGTGGAACGGGGACGGTAGCGCACGCCCTTGAGCGCCAGCGGGATGAGCAGGATGATGATCAGGGCGTTGAAGATCACCGCAGACAGGATGGCGCTCTGCGGCGTGGACAGGTGCATGACGTTCAGCACGCCGAGCTCCGGCAGGGCCGCCATGAACAGCGCCGGGATGATGGCGAAGTACTTGGCCACGTCGTTGGCGAGGCTGAACGTGGTGAGCGCACCCCGGGTGATCAGAAGCTGCTTGCCGATCTCCACGATCTCGATGAGCTTGGTGGGGTCGGAATCGAGGTCGATCATGTTCCCAGCTTCGCGGGCGGCCTGCGTGCCGGTGTTCATGACCAGCCCCACGTCGGACTTGGCCAGCGCCGGAGCGTCGTTGGTGCCGTCGCCGGACATGGCCACGAGACGGCCTTCCTTCTGGAGATCCAGAATGAGCTGCAGCTTGTCCTCGGGTTTGGCTTCGGCAAGGAAGTCGTCCACCCCCGCCTCCGCGGCGATGGCCTGCGCGGTGAGGCGGTTGTCGCCCGTGATCATCACGGTCTTGATGCCCATGGCCCTGATGCGGTCGAAACGATCGCGCATACCGGGCTTGACCACGTCCTTGAGCTGGATGACCCCGAGCACGCCCCGCGTGGAGGAGGCCACCACCAGCGGCGTACCGCCTTCACGGGCCACGGGATCGACGAGGGCCTTCAGTTCCTCACGGCGTTCGGGAAGCCCGAGCGAATGCACCCACTGCAGCACGGAATCGGTCGCACCCTTGCGGAGCTGTTCTCCGGCGGCATCCACGCCGCTCATGCGGGTTTCCGCCGTGAACGGCACGCTGACCACATCCTGCGGCACCCCATTCAGGGACACGCCGAGGGTGTTCCCCAATTCCACGATGGAACGGCCTTCCGGAGTTTCGTCGCCGGAAGAGGCAAGGCAGGCGGCCTGCATCATTTCATCAATATCCACGCCGGGCAGAGGCAGGAACGCCGAGGCCATGCGGTTGCCGAGCGTGATCGTCCCGGTCTTGTCGAGCAGCAACACGTCCACGTCCCCGGCGGCCTCCACCGCGCGGCCCGACAGGGCCAGCACGTTACGCTGGAGCAGACGGTCCATCCCGGCGATGCCGATGGCCGCGAGCAGGCCGCTGATCGTAGTCGGGATGAGGCACACCAGCAGCGCCACCAGCACGACCATATCAATGTTGATGCCGTGGTAAAGGCCCAGCGGCTTCAGGGTGACGACCACCAGCATGAAGATGAGGGTCAGCCCGGCAAGCAGGATGTTCAAGGCGATTTCGTTGGGGGTCTTCTGCCGTTCCGCGCCTTCGACAAGCGCGATCATGCGGTCGAGGAAGGACTTGCCCGGCTCCTGCGTGACGTTCACGACGATGCGGTCGGAAAGCACGGTGGTCCCGCCGGTAACCGCACTGCGGTCGCCGCCGGATTCACGGATGACCGGAGCCGACTCGCCGGTGATGGCGGATTCGTCCACGGCGGCCACGCCTTCGACGACCGTGCCGTCGGCGGGGATCATGTCGCCCGCCTCCACGACCACACGGTCGCCGGGGACCAGCTTGGAGGCGGATACGGTTTCCACGGTTCCGTCCGACAGCAGCCGGTGCGCGACGGTATCCGTGCGGGCGCTGCGGAGCGTGTCGGCCTGCGCCTTGCCCCGCCCCTCGGCCAGTGCCTCGGCGAAGTTGGCAAACAGCACGGTGAACCACAGCCACAGGGAAATCTGGCCGCTGAATCCGGCGTCGGCGCCGGTCGCCACGCGGGAGAAGAACGAGGCCGTCGTAAACACGCAGCCGACGGCGACCACGAACATGACGGGATTGCGCACGAGCATGCGCGGATCGAGCTTGCGGAAGGCGTCCTTGGCGGCCTGAACGTACAGCGAAGGCGCGGTTTCCTGAGAATGGTGACGCATATGAAAAATCTCCTTGGCGGACCGGAGGGAGGAGGCGGGGCTCCGCCCCTCCCCGGCAGGGCTCCGCCCTGCACCCGCCGGGGGGAATGATTCCCCCCGGACCCCCTCGGTCCTGTGCCTGTCTTATTCCCAACAGGCTCGGATTGAATAAATCAGTTGATGTTCCCCTCGCCGCTCTTAAAACATCATTCCCCGCATCATCTGGAACTGTTCCACGATGGGTCCGAGGGACAGGGCGGGCAGATAGGTCAGCGCGCCCACGATGAAGATGATGCCGAGCAGCAAGAGGCCGAAGGTAGGCCCTTCCACGGGGAAGGAAGAATCCGAAATCGGACGCTTCTTGCGCGCGGCAAGGGAGCCCGCCACCACGAGCATGGACAGCATCACGCCGAAGCGCCCAATGAACATGGCGAGAGCCAGCAAAACGTTCCATACCGGCACGTTGGCGGAAAGCCCCGCAAAGGCGCTCCCGTTGTTCTGCGCGCCGGACGTGAAGGCATAAAGGATTTCGGAAAGGCCATGCGCCCCGGCATTATTCAGTGCGCCCGTCCCCCACGAGCTCACCGCCGCCACGGCGGAGAAGCACAGGATCGGTGTGGCGCAGGCCAGCAGGGCCACCATGCACCACGTAATCTCGCGGCCTTCGATACGCTTGCCGAGATAGTCGGGCGTGCGGCCCACCATCAGGCCGGCGATGAACACGGTCAGCAGGATGAACAGGATCATGCCGTACAGGCCGGACCCGACGCCGCCGTAGATGATCTCGCCGAGCAGCATGTTGAACAGCACCAGCATCCCGCCGAGCGGCGTCAGGCTGTCGTGCATGGCGTTGACCGCGCCGCAGGAGGCGTCCGTGGTCGCCGTTGCGAACAGCGAGGTGCCGAACACGCCGAAACGTACTTCCTTGCCTTCCATGTTGGGTACGGCCCCGCCCGCAATCTGCTGCAGGAGATGCGTACCGTGCAGCTCGCTGAAGTAGATCCACAGCACGCCGCCGATGAACAGGGTCAGCATGACGGCCCAGACCGTCCACGCGTGACGGCGGCTGCCCACGGCATCCCCGAGGAAGAACACCAGCGCGCTCGGGATGATCAGGATATAGAAAGACTGGAGGAAGCTGGCCAACGCCGTGGGGTTCTCAAAAGGATGCGCGGCGTTCACGTTGAAGAAGCCGCCGCCGTTGGTCCCGAGCAGCTTGATCGCAATCTGCGACGCAACGGGCCCGGTGGCGATGAACTGCTTCCCGCCCTCAAGCGTGGTCGCGGTAACGCCCGCGTCGAAATTCTGGACCATACCCTGCCAGAGCATGATCAGCGCCCCGATGATGCTCAAAGGCAGCAACACGTACAGCGTGATGCGCACGAGATCGGACCAGAAGTTGCCTATGGACGAGGATTCGTTGCGGGCGATGCCACGCACGACCGCGGCGCACACGGCGATGCCGACGGCTGCGGAAACGAAATTCTGATAGGTCAGGGCCACCATCTGCGAGAAATGGCTCATGGTGGTTTCGCCGCCGTAGGACTGCCAGTTCGTATTCGTCAGGAAGCTGACCGCCGTATTCAGGGCCAAATCCCACGAAAGGCCGGGGAAGCCTTGCGGATTCAGCGGCAGCTTATCCTGAAAAAGCAGCACCCCGAACGTGAGCAGGAACCCCGCAAGGGAAAATCCGATGAGGCTGACGGCGTACCGGCTCCACGTCTGGTTTTCGTCGGGATGAATGCCGGACAGCGAGTACACGCCCCGCTCCACCGGCCCCAGGACAGGATGCAGGAAGGTGCGGCGGCCGGAAAAAACCTGATGGACATACCGACCCAACAGCGGGCTGAGCGCCGCTAAAAGACCGATGAACAGGACAAGCTGCAACAGATCTCGCAGGATCATATCATCCTCCTAAAACCGTTCCGGCTTGAACAGCGCGTACAACATGTACGCAAAAAGACCTGCCGCGCAGGCGAGGCCAACAAGGTCAAACAAATCCATGACAAGCTCCTTGAACGTAACGCGGACGTCGGTGTTTCCGACCCGCAGGATTTCAACAGCCATCTATCCAAGGTGCGTGCCAAAATGTATAGCCAATGATTTTACAGTATTAGAAAAACGAGCACACAGAAGTTCATTACATAATGCAATCCACCGTTGCAAAACGCATGAGAACCGGCCCGCCCTTTTCCTTCAGAAGGGAGAACGGAGGAAGCAAAAACCCCGTTTTCAGAGCCCGGAAACATCCCATACAGGCAGATTATCCCTTCTAAAAAGGCGTCATCCGCCGGATGGATTGCAAAACGCAAGGACTCCAATACGGACGACGCGAACAAACCATATCCATTTTCCCTTTATGAAGATTTATAAATGCAAATGCCCAGCACCGGCTTCGCGCGCAACACCTTTCACGTGCATACGCCTTTCGCTCGGCATGAGGATGCCCGCACAAGCTCCGCCGCCGCGCCTCCCCCTTTGCAAGGCATAAAAAAGACCGGACACATCCGGCCTTTTTCCTTTTCGATACCATTCCGCACCAAACGCGGCTATTCCTCTTCGGGAGCCTTCTCCTCGACGGCTATTTCGCCGAAACGGGCCTCGTATTCACGAAGGCTCTGGATAAGGGTCAGCGTCAGGCGTTTGGCCGTACGGGGCGTCATGGCGATACGCTCCAGCATGTCGGCGGTGACGACGCCCTTCACACCCGGCTCGGCGGAGAGATCGGTCAGGCTGACGCCAAAGGAAACCAGCACGTCATCCTGCGAGTAACGAACCTGAAAGGCATTGGCGTAGGAGGTGCCCATTTTCTCGGTATGCACGTTCAGGCGCACCTGCTGTTCTTCGGACATGACGGTTCTCCACGGTTGAAGGTGTCGGATCGCGTGCCGGATATTCCGGCTCGCTGCCTCTCAGATACCAGAAAACCCTGCCGGAGGAAATCGACAAAGCCCCTTCAAAAGCGGAGCCGCGACCGGCAAGGTGCATTTCTTCATTTATATTCCTTTACACAGGAGAACCCCTTGCCGAGGACGTTCAGCGTGTTCTCGATGATGACGAATGCCTGCTTGTCATGCCGGAAAATGAGCTCTTCCAACAGCCGGATCTGATAGTTTTGCACGACGGTCAACAGCACGGGCCTCTGCTCGCCGGTGAAACCGCCGGAACCGGACAGAAGCGTGGCCCCCCGGTGCAGATGCGTCAGGATGTCTTCACGGATTGCGGCGTGCTGCGTGGAAATGATCAACACCATTTTCCGCTGGTTGAAGATAGTCGAAACGTAGTCCATCACCTTGGAGTACACAAAAATCATGATCAGCGAATACAACATGCTGTCCGGATTATACATGGAAAAGGCCAGTACAAACAGCGTGATGTTGTACAGCAGGCTGAATTGCCCGACGCTGATGCCGTACCGCTTGTGCAGGGCGATGGAAATGATGGTCAGCCCGCCATCGCAGCCGATGGAATGCAGTACGATGCCGAGCCCGAGCCCGCAGATGCAGCCCGCAGCGATGCTCGCAAGAATCGGATCGGTGATGTTGATGGTCATGTCCAGATATTGCGTGGCCACGGAGACCACGGCCAGCCCGTACAGGCTGTACAGGACGAAACGCCGCCCCACGAACAGCCAGCCCGCAATGAAGATAGGAATGTTGAGCAGCACATTCCACACGGCCGGGCTCAGGGTTTCCGTCATGTAATTGATCAGAAGCGCCGTCCCGAATACGCCGCCGGAAATGAGCATATGGGGAATGGCGATGGCTTTTACGCCGAGTGCGAACAGGCCGCATCCGAGGGTCAGCAAAAAGAGATTCCAGGGAATGCCCCTCGCAAAGGTACGAACGGCAGTTGAGACCATACTTTCTCCGAAATAAAAGGTTGTGCCATCCCTAACCGGGTCCGGCAAAAGGTATCATTGTCTTTCCACTCAGGGATCATACTTGTATCATATATGCTGATAACACAAGGAGGCACCATGCGACCCCTCACTCCCGACGAAGAACAGGTCATCGCCCACGGCGCGACGGAACCGCCGTTCAGCGGGCGCTACTGGAACCATAAGGCCGACGGAACCTATGCCTGCCGGCGTTGCGGCGCAACGCTCTACCGCTCGGGCGACAAGTTCGACTCCGGATGCGGCTGGCCGTCCTTTGACGACGCCGTGCCCGGCTCCGTGCTCCGCCGCCCCGATCCGGACGGCCACCGGACGGAAATCGTCTGCGCCGCCTGCGGGGCCCATCTGGGGCATGTCTTCGAAGGCGAACGCTTCACCCCCAAAAACACGCGGCATTGCGTCAATTCCTTGTCGCTTGAATTCATACCAGAAAAAACATCCGAATGCACGGAAGAGGCCATCTTCGCGGGCGGCTGTTTCTGGGGAGTGGAGGACGCTTTCCAGTCCGTCCCCGGAGTCTGTGACGCGGAGTCGGGCTATACGGGCGGTACGGTGCCGAACCCCACCTACGAACAGGTCTGCACGGGCAGGACCGGCCACGCCGAAGCGGTCCGCGTAACCTACTATCCGGCAAAGGTTTCTTTCGAGGAACTCGCCCGCCTGTTCTTTGAAATCCATGATCCTACCCAGATCAACAGACAGGGCCCGGATGTCGGCACACAATACCGTTCAGCGATTTTCTACAAAGATGAGCGGCAGAAAGCCATAGCCCTTTCCCTCATGGAAATGCTCAGGGAACGCGGCTATGCGGTGGCCACCGAACTGCTCCCGGCCTCCGCCTTTTACCCCGCCGAAGCGTACCATCAGGGTTTTACGGCCCGCACGGGCAGAGGCGGCTGCCATCTCCGCGTGTCCCGTTTCGGGGTATGAGCAGAAAAAAAGAAGGAGCCTTCCGGTCCAGCCCAAAAGACGGTCGGAAAGGCTCCACAACCATTTCATTTTGCCACTTCATGCAATAAAAAAAGCTGATCCAATAATTGAATCAGCTTTAAAAATCTGGTGGAGCTGGACAGAATTGAACTGACGACCTCTTGAATGCCATTCAAGCGCTCTCCCAACTGAGCTACAACCCCATGCGTGAGGAAGCTTTTAGCGAACCCCGAAATGAAAGTCAACCGTTTTTTTCATGCCCCCGCCAAAAACAGTCTCCAAGGCCATCTTTAAAAGGTACGCCTTCTTCCCCGCCATTTTTACGGAATGTTTTCCCTTCCCAAACAGCCCCTCTCCCCAAAAACTGAAAGGCACGCACACGCTTTCTCTTTCAGTACCTTTCCGAACAAGGATTCAATAACGTCAAAAGTCTTGGGAAAGGGAAGGATGGGGGTGAGGGAGAAAGGCTTCCCCTCCCTTCCCCCACGTCAAAACTACCGTTCCTGCGCGGCGATCCAGCTCATGGCCTCGCGCAGATCCAGCGTGCCTTCGTAAATAGCCCGTCCGCTGATCGCGCCTTCAAGGTTCGCGGATACCGACAGCGGATACAACGCCTTCACGTCATCCAACGTGGCAACGCCGCCGGCGGCAATCACCGGCACCTTGCTCGTCTGGGCCAGATGCGTCAGGGCGGGCACGTTCACGCCGGTCTGCATACCGTCACGCTCGATGTCGGTATACACGAGGAACGCCGCGCCGTCTTCAGCCAGACGGGGAACCACATCATCCACCGTATACGGCGTATCCCCCACCCAGCCACGGGTCTTCAGGCGTCCGTTTTCCGCATCCAACGAAACGCCGATGCGACCGGGGCAGGCATGGCACAGCGCCGCGAAACGGGCAGGATCTTCCAGAGCCAGCGTACCGATGATCAGACGGGCCACACCCGCATCAAGCCAGCGATGGGCGGTTTCCTCGTCACGGATACCGCCGCCAAGCTGTACCGGGATGGAAAGGGCTTCACAAATCCGGCGGACCAGATCCGTATTCGGCGACACGCCTTCAAACGCGCCGTCCAGATCCACAAGATGCAGGAACTTTGCGCCCTGTTCCTGCCATTGCAGCGCCGCCGCAACCGGATCGTCGGAAAAGACCGTGGAGTCGTCGGCACGCCCGCGCCTGAGGCGCACAGCCTGCCCCCCTTTGATATCCACTGCGGGAAAAAGGATCATAAACCGAACTCCTTGATCATCTTCTGCATCCCTTCCATCGCCAGCTCCTGCGCCGTGAGCCACTTGGCGCCGCGCTTGAGGAACGTATCAAAGTTCATCAGGTTATCGCTCAGGCCGACCTGCTTTTCCTTGAAATGGGAGCGGGACACCAACGCGCCGCCGGGTTCGCGCACGTCGATCAGATAGAAGTCCATATTCACGGCGGCGGACGTCGTCACACCCGCGCTGCTCCCGGCCCGTTCACGCCAGTCGAGGATTTGCGGGACGATGAGCAGATCCACGCCCATGTCCTTCCCGATCTTGGCCCAATGGGCCAGCGCGCCATTGCGTTCGCGAGGATCCGCGCCCCCGGCCTTGGGAATGAACACGTACGAGCGGTGCGTCGTGGTCTTCAAAAGCTTCATGAGTTCTTCATTGAACGTGGCCATAGCCTGATCCGAGGCCAGCACGCGATCTTCAGGAATGAATCCCGCGAGCAAATCCGTCGTGCCCTTGGGCTGTTCCACGCCGACGACACCGACCTTCAAATCGGGGAGGTCCGGAGTGCTGGGCGTCGTCTTCTGACAGGCCGCAAGCAGAGATATGGATACGGCCAAAACCGCGAGACAGAAAAAACGGCGGGTCAGTCTGCTCATCAGTCGAGACTCCCTTTGGTGCTCCGCACCACGTTACCTGTAAGAGAAACGGCCTGAGCCAAGGCAAGCCCCAACCCCTTAGCCGCGGATTCCAGCAAATGATGCCCGTTCCGGCCATACAGGAACGCGACATGCACGTTCATGCGGGCGGCGGCGGCAAAACTCTTATAGAACTCACGCCAGACGTCACGCTCCTCACCCGCGAGCACGGGCGGCAGCAACTCGTCACCCCGCCACTCCAGCCACGGGCGCCCGGAAATATCAAGCGTCACTTCGGCCAGCGCCTCGTCCATCGGAACACGGGCGAACCCCACACGGGCAATGCCCTTCCGGTCGCCCACGGCCAGCGCGAACGCCTGGCCAAGGCAGAGGGCGATGTCTTCGGCGGAGTGATGCGCATCGATATGCGTATCGCCCTTGCAGGTCAGGGACAAATCAAACCCGGCCCAGAACGCCGTCAGGGTGAGCATGTGATCAAGCAGGCCAAAACCGGTGGCGACGGACGTCTTGCCGCTGCCTTCAAGGCACAAGGTCAAATCGATATCGGTCTCCGCCGTAGTTCTGGCGACGTGTCCGGTACGGATCATGCCCCACCTTCCTCGGCCGCCTTTTCCCGCTCCGCCTTCTTCTTGCCCACAAGCGCGGCCACCCAGATGCTGACTTCATACAGCACAAGCATGGGGCCCGCCATCATAAGCTGCGAGAACACGTCCGGCGGCGTCAGGATGGCGGCGACGACAAAAATGGCCAAGATGGCGTATTTGCGCACATCGCGCATCTTCTGCGCGGTGATGAGGCCCATGCGCGCCAGGAAGAAGCTGAACAGCGGCATTTCGAAAATGAGCCCGAAGGCAAGCACCATCTTGAGTGCGAAGCTCAAGTATTCGTCGATCGACAGCATCGCCACGATATTGTCGGTCGAATAGCTCATGAAAAACTCGAAAGCGAACGGGAATACCCCAAAATAACAGAACACCCCACCCAAAATGAAGAACAGCGCCGAAGACAGGGCCAACGGGATGATGTACTTCTTTTCCTCCTCGTACAGGCCCGGCGCGATGAACGCCCAGATCTGATAGAACAGGAACGGGCACGCCACGAACACGCCGGCCACGAACGCGACCTTCATGTCGACGAAGAAGCCTTCCGCAACCCCCGTATAGATGAACTTGGAGTCGGCGGGCATGACCTTCAACAGCGGCAGGGAAAGATAATAGAACAACTGCTGGGCGAAGCCGTAACAGGCGAAAAAGCCGATCAGGATGGCCAAGAAACCACGCACGAGGCGCTTGCGCAGCTCCCCGAGGTGCTCCAGCAGGGTCATGGGCCGTTCTTCTTCCGGCTCTTCTTCCTCCCCGGAAGGAGGGTCGACGGGGGCCGGAGGCTCACCGCCAGCGGCGGGCGCGGGCAATGCTTCCTCTTGCGGCCAAGCCGACGACGCGCCCTCGGGGATTTCGGGCAGCCCCGCCGAAGCGTCGGCATCGGCGGAGGCCGCCGCTTCCAGATTCCCGGCAATGGCTTCCTCAACCGGAGGAACCGGTTCGACGGCGGCTTCTTCGACCACGGGAGTGGATTCAACGGCGGCTTCGTCCGGCTCCTTCGAACCGGAGACGCCCGGAGCGTCTACCACCCCGGGCTCGTCCTCGGACTCCACAATCGGGGAATCCAGCAAGATTTCCTGTTCCTCCGCCGCGCTGGAAGGCGCGACGGGGGTCTTGTCTTCGCGTTCTGTCATGCCTAACCCTTTACGGAAGCGTCGGTTTCCGTCGGGGCGGCTGCCGTCGCTGCGGCGGCCGGTTTGGCGGCGGGAGAAGCCGCTTCAGCGGGCTTCGTAGCCGCGGTGGCTTTCTGTTCGGTGCCGAACAGTTCCTTTTCCGCTTCCTGCTTGCGCTTTTCGTGCTCTTCGAGCTCGATTTCCGTATTCAGTGTCCGCTGGAATTCCGTAGAAACCTTGCGGAATTCGCCCATGGCCTTGCCGAGCGTCCGTGCGATCTGAGGAACGCTTTTAGGACCAAGGACAATCAGCGCTACGACGAGAATCACCAGCAGTTCTGTACCGCCAATACCAAACATGATAATGCCTCGCTATTCCCATTCAATGGTGCTCGGCGGCTTCGAGGAGACGTCGTACACCACACGGTTCACTCCCTTGACTTCGTTGATGATCCTTCTGGAAATCCGTTCCAGCAGATCATACGGCAGACGTGCCCAGTCGGCGGTCATGGCGTCCACGCTGTCCACGCAGCGCAGGGCGATGACATGCTCGTACGTGCGCCCGTCGCCCATGACGCCCACCGTCTTCAACGGGAGCAGCACGGCGAAGCCCTGCCAAATCTTACGATACCAGCCGGCATCACGCAGTTCCTGCTGCACGATGGTGTCGGCCTTGCGGAGGATATCCAACCGCTCACGGGTCACTTCGCCGATCACGCGGATGGCGAGGCCGGGACCGGGGAACGGCTGACGCCAGATGACGGATTCGGGCATACCGAGTTCCGCGCCCACCTGACGCACTTCATCCTTGAACAGTTCACGCAGCGGCTCGATGAGCTTCATGTTCATCTTTTCCGGCAAGCCGCCCACGTTGTGGTGGCTCTTGATGACCGCGCTCGGCCCCTTGTGGGACACGGACTCGATCACGTCGGGATAGAGGGTCCCCTGAGCCAGCCATTCCACGTTGCCGATGGCGCGCGCCTCTTCATCGAAGACGTCGATGAAGGTATGGCCGATGATCTTGCGCTTCTTTTCGGGATCTTCGACCCCGGCGAGCAGATCGAGGAAGCGATCCTGCGCGTTCACCAGCTTGAGGTTCAGATCGAAGTGCTCGCGCAGGTAGGTGACGACCTCGTCGCCTTCGCCGGAGCGGAGCACGCCGTTATCCACAAAGATGCAGTGCAGGTTCTTGCCAATGGCCTTGTGCAGCAGCACGGCGACCACGGTGGAGTCCACACCGCCGGAGAGCGCGCAGACCACATGCCCGTCGCCCACGGTTTCACGCACTTCGTTGATCACGCGCTCCACAAAGGAGGACATGGTCCAGTCCGGCGTGATCTTGGCGATCTTGAACAGGAAGTTGCGGAGCATGGTGTCGCCGTCCACGGAGTGGTGCACTTCGGGGTGGAACTGCACGGCGTAGATCTTGCGGGCCTCGTCGGCCATGGCCGCCACTTCGAGCGTGTCGGTGCTGCCGGTAACGAGGAACCCCGCCGGAGGCGTCTTCACGGTATCGCCGTGGGACATCCACACGCGGGAAAGCTTGGTCAGATCAATGCCGTCCCACAGGGCGCAGGAACGAACGAACCGCAAGTCGGCGGGGCCATACTCGCGGGTTTCGGACTGTTCCAACCCACCACCGAGGTTGAAGGCCAGAAGCTGCATACCGTAGCAGATGCCGAGGACCGGCACGCCGAGGTCAAGGAATCCCTTGTCCAGCGCGGGAGCGTCCTTTTCGCCCACGCTCGCGGGGCCACCCGACAGGATGATTGCGGAAGGCTGCATGGCTTTCACCTGCGCGGCGGTGACGACGCAGGGGTGGATTTCGGAATAGACACCGGCTTCGCGCACCCGACGGGCGATGAGCTGGGTAACCTGAGAGCCGTAGTCTATAATGATAACTTTACTGGGCATCGTATGTCCTTTTGTTCGAGAGACAGCGTTGTCTCAGAGTCTGTCAGTGTCAATGAGAATCCCGGGGTGTCAGGGAAGGTGGCGGGGAGGGCCCTCCCCGCCGAAAGGGGACCTACGCGTTGTCCACGCGATAGTTGGGAGCTTCCTTGGTGATGATGACGTCGTGGACATGGCTTTCGCGCAGGCCCGCGGCGGAGATTTCCACCATCTGGGATTTTTCGAAGAGTTCCTGAATGGTCGCCGCGCCGCAGTAGCCCATACCGGAGCGGACGCCGCCCACAAGCTGGTAAATGGTCTCGCTGGCCACACCGCGGAAGGGCACGCGGCCCACGATGCCTTCGGGGACGAGCTTCTTGCTCTTCTGCTGGAAGTAACGGTCGGAACTGCCTTCCTTCATGGCGTCGATGGAACCCATGCCGCGATAGATCTTGTAGGTACGGCCTTGATAGAGGATGGTTTCGCCCGGGCTTTCCTCGGTGCCCGCGAGCAGGCTGCCGACCATGACGGAATTCGCTCCGGCGGAGAGGGCCTTGACCACGTCGCCGGAGAATTTGATGCCGCCGTCGCCGATACAGCAACGGTCCATTTCACGGGCGGCGCGGGAACATTCCATGATGGCGGTGACCTGCGGAACGCCCACACCGGCCACGACGCGCGTGGTGCAGATGGAGCCGGGCCCGATGCCCACCTTCACGGTGTCGGCGCCGGCCTTCAGCATAGCGCGGGCGCCTTCATAGGTCGCCACGTTGCCCGCGACGAGCTGGCAATCCGGGAACGCGCCCTTGATGGCAGACACGGCATCCAAAATGTTCTTGGAGTGGCCGTGTGCGGAGTCGAGCACGAGCACGTCAACGCCCGCGGCGATGAGGGCGGCGGCGCGCTTCTCACCTTCCGAGCCCACGCCGATGGCCGCACCGACGCGCAGGCGGCCCTTGCTGTCCTTACAGGCGTTGGGGTACTTCTGGACCTTGTCGATGTCCTTCATGGTAAGAAGCCCGGCAAGCTCACCCTTTTCGTCAACCACGAGCAGTTTTTCGATGCGGTGGGTGTGCAGGTGGTGCTTGGCTTCCTCAAGCGTGGTTCCGGTGGGAACGGTGATCAGGTTTTCGCTGGTCATCACGTCCCGGACCTTGGTCCCGGCGAGATCTTCAACAAAACGGACGTCGCGGTTGGTCAGGATGCCGACCAGCTTCTTTTCCCGGACCACGGGCAGGCCGGACACGCGGTACGCGTGCATGAGATCCAGCGCGTGCTCGACGGTGTCGTCGGGCTCGACGGTGATGGGATCGATGATCATGCCGCTCTCGGATTTCTTGACCTTTTCGATCTCCAGCTTCTGACGCTCGATGCTCATATTCTTGTGCACGATGCCGATGCCGCCGGCGCGGGCCATCGAAATGGCCATCGCGGACTCGGTCACGGTATCCATCGCGGCGGAAACCAGCGGAATATTCAGAGAGATGGACGGAGTCAGCCAAGCGGTCACGTCCACCACATCCGGCGTGACTTCAGAATAGGCGGGCACCAACAACACATCATCGAAGGTCAGGCCTTTGCTCAAAATTTTGGACATCGTGCCCTCCTGAGGACAAAGACGCTCCGGGAGGTCGCGCACACCGGAGGCCGTAAATGTGAGATATAAAAATGGAATGGATAAATGTACTCTGGCGGGGCGTTATTGTCAATCTGAGCCCCGGACGGAAACGGCCTCTCCATGTTTTTGCAACCATGCGGCGTTCCAGCGTATCCTCACCGTTTCCACAGCGTTCCCGCCCGGCGAATAGAAGCCTTGTCACTTCGTTTCAGCCCGTGTAACATACGTTGCGATCCCTTCAAACAGACGCATCAGCGTCAATATTAAGGAGCACGTATGGCCTACAACCGCATCCTCTTGCCCGTCGATGGTTCCGAACACTCCATGCACGCCGTGGCCCACGCCGTCAGCCTCGTCCGCGAAGGCGGCGAGATCGTCGTCGCCACGGTCCTCCCCCCCATTCCCAACGTCATCGGCGGCGATGCGCGCAAGGAAGCCGAAGAGGCCGTCAAGACCGACGCCAGCCTCATCACCCAGCCCGTCATGGACGTCATCGCCAAGGACAACATCGCCTGCCGCGAAAAGATTGTTCTCCATACCTCTACCGCCGAAGGCATCATCGAAACCGCCGAAGACATGAAGTGCGACCTGATCGTCATGGGCTCCCGCGGCCGCAGCGACATCGAAGGCCTTCTCCTCGGCAGCGTCACCCACAAGGTGCTTACCCTCGCCACCGTCCCCGTGCTCGTCGTACGGTAAAAAGCTTCCGGTACGCCACCGGACAAACTGGCTGGGGATGAGAGCCCTTCTCGAGAAGGGCTCTCATCCCCAGCCAGACAGCCCCCTTCCTCTCCCGAGATCCCCGGCCGCGGGAAAGCCGCGCGGAAGAAGCTTCTTCGTCGGCGTCCTATGCAGGGCAGGAAGGCCTGCCGCATCTCCTCGCCCACAGCAGATTCGGAGTAGGGTCCGGGGCTGGAGATTCCAAGAGAGGCCCTTCTCCCCACCCGCCTATGCTCTACATCTCTCTCCTGCTCGCGCTGCTGGCCGTTGCGTGCCTGATCTTCGTCCCGAACACGGTGATCCTTCTGATCTTCGTGGCTATCGTGCACGGGTTCGCCATCTACAGCGCCTGCCATGCCCTGCTGCACAAGCGGGACTCGCGGGCGGCCCTCGGCTGGATCGCCATCATCCTGTTCATGCCCCCGGTCGGGCTGCCGCTATACTGGTTGTTCGGGATCGCCCGGATCGACAGCCAAGCCGTCCGGCTTATGGAAAAAGCCGCCCAGAAAGTCATGGGCGGCCTTGTGGACCTGCACGGCAAATCACTGACGGAAAAACCGGAAGGGTTCATCGACAAGGACGAAGTCCCGCACGCATGGCACTACCTCGTCAATCCGGGTTCCAGCATCACCGGCCGCTGTATGCTCGAAGGCAACGACCTCACCGTGCTGCACAACGGCGAAGCCGCCTATCCGGTCATGCTCAAGGCCATCAGCGAGGCCAAGGAACGGGTCTTCCTGTCGAGTTTCATTTTCGGTTACGACGAAGTGGGCAAGAGCTTCGCCGCCGCCCTGCGCGCCGCTGCCGAACGAGGATGCGACGTGCGCCTGCTCATGGACGGCGTGGGCTCCTTCCACCTGTGGCCGAGCTGGCGCAAACGCCTCGGCCCGGACGTCAAGCTCGCCTACTTCCTGCCGCCGCGCCTCATCCCGCCCCAGTTTTCCATCAACCTGCGGACGCACCGCAAAGTCCTGATCTGCGACGGCGAAACAGGCTTCACCGGCGGCATGAACATTTCCCAGAACCACCTCGCCAACCTGAAGCGCCGCTCACGGGTGCAGGACGTGCACTTCCGCTGCCTCGGCCCCATCGCGCAGCAGCTTGAAATCGCCTTCCTCATGGACTGGAGCTTCGCCACCGGGGACCACGCGAACTTCACCGTACATCCCGTGAAGAAACAAGGGAGCTCATTGTGCCGCATCCTCATGGACGGCCCCGGCACGCCCGAGGACACCATTCTCGATCTCGTCTGCGCCCAGATTTCGGCGGCGCGGCATTCCGTGCGGATCATGAGCCCGTACTTCCTGCCGCCGCACCGTCTGCACGGCGAGATGGTGAGCGCGGTCCTGCGCGGCGTGGACGTGAGCGTCATCCTGCCCGGCGAGAACAACCACCGCCTTGTGGACTGGGCCATGCGCCACCAGATGCCCATGCTGGCGGACAGGGGCGTGAAGATTTACCGCCAGCCCCCGCCCTTCGCCCACACCAAACTCCTGCTCATCGACGGCGAATACACCCTGCTCGGCTCCGCCAACCTCGACCCCCGCAGCCTCAACCTCAACTTCGAGCTGGTCATGGAAGTGCTGGATCTCCGGCTGGCGGAACAGCTCAGCGCCTTTTATGACGAGGTACGAAGCCGTTCCGTTTCCGTCCCGACGACCTACCCGGCGCTTCCCTACCGCCTGCGGAACGCCGCGAGCTGGATCTTTTCGCCGTATCTGTAGTCCCTTCCAGCTCAAGATTCACCTCAAGCCGTCCGATATGCACGTCGGTCAGCCGCACGGTGACGGCCTGCCCCAGACGGAAGCGCCGCCCCGTACCCACGCCGATGAGTTCCTGACGGTCCGGATCGTACTCGAACCAGTCGTCGCGGAACGTCGTGAGCCGCACCATGCCCTCGACGGGCATCTCGTCGAACTCCACGAAAAAGCCGAACTCCGTCACCCCGGAAACGACGCCGGTGAACGTCTCGCCGGTACGCTCCCGCAGCAGGAGGCACCCGAGACGGCGGGCGATTTCCCGTTCGGCCTCGGTCGCGGCGCGTTCACGGGCGTTGCACTGGTCCGCCGCCATAAGCAGCTTGTGCCCGGCGAGGATCGGCCCCGGCGTCGCGCCGAGCGTAAAGGACAGCGCCCGGTGCACCAGCAGGTCGGCATAGCGCCGGATGGGTGACGTGAAGTGGCAATAGCAGGGGGAAGCCAGCCCGAAATGCTCGCCCGCCTCCGGAGAGTACCGGGCCTGCATCATGGAGCGCAGCACGAGCCGCCCCACAAGGTACTCCTGCGGCGTGCCGTTGGCCTGTACCAGAATGTCCCGGAGACGCGACGGCGAAGGCGTTTCGCCCCGCTTGAGGGTCAGGAGATCGCTCTGGGCGAGGTCCGTGGACGCCAGCGTGCGGAACAGCGTGGACAGCCGATCCGGATCGGGCGCGGGATGGATGCGGTACGGGAACGGCGTGCCCTTCTCCGTGAGGAAGCGGGCCACGGCCTCGTTCGCCGCCAGCATGAATTCTTCGATCAGCCGGTGCGCGAACAGCCGGACGCGCCGCTTGATGTCCTCCACTTCGCCGGTGGAGCGGTTCACGATGAACTGCGCCTCGGGCAAATCGAAATCAAGGCTCCCACGCGCCTGACGCCGTTCAAGCAGAAGATGCGCCAGCGCTTCGGCGTCCTTTAAATACGGATGCCGCCCCGCCAGTTCGCCGCCGTGGTCCAGCGCCTCCTGCACGCCTTCGTAAGTGAGCCGTCCCCGCGACCGGATCACGCCCGGGAAAAACGCCGACGTGCGCGGGATGCCCCGATCGTCGAACCCTACCCGCGCCGCCATGACCAGCCGATCCTCGTCGGGACGCAGGCTGCACAGGCCGTTGGACAGAACCTCAGGCAGCATGGGCTCCACGGAGGTCGGGAAATAGTAGGAGTTGCCGCGATCACGGGCTTCCCGGTCCAGCCGCGAACCCGGCAGCACGAAATGGCTCACGTCCGCGATGGCGACCCACAGTTCCCATACCGCGCCGTCGGGCGCGCCGGGAAGCCGTCGGACATACACCGCGTCGTCAAAATCGCGGGCGTCCTCGCCGTCGATGGTCACGAACGGCACGCCGCGCAGATCCTGCCGTTTCGACGTGGATGCCTTTGAAACCTGGTCGATGGGCAGCGCGTCCTCCACGCCGTCGAGCGGTTTCAGCCCTCCCAAATCCGCCGCGCCTTCCGCCGCGCGCTTTTCCAGTTCGGCGGCCTCGGCCAGCACGTTGGGCGGGAAGTCCAGAGGGATTTCGTGGTTCAGCTTGGTCAGACGCTCCTGTACCATCGCGTCTTCCTCAAGCCCGAGCGAGACGCGGGCCGTGCCCCGCCAAAGGCCGTCTTCAACCTTCTCTTCCGGCGTCACCAGCAGCAGTTCCCCGATTTTCGGCGCGGCCTTTAACGCGGAAACGTCCACATCAAGCAGGAAGTCGAGCCGGGGATCAGCCGGGCGGCACAGGACGCCGCGCGGCGTCTGGTTCCGGGTGACGTGGACGGCCAACTCCTTCTGGCGGCGTTCGAGCACGCGGATGATCCGTCCTTCCGAGTTCCGCATCTTGCCGCCCCGGTGCTGCGGGGCCGGTTGCAGGGCCACTTCCACGCGGTCGCCGTGCCACGCGTCGCCAAGAAAGCCGGGATGGATAAAAATATCGGGCTGCAACCGGGATTCCACACGGTTGCGCTTGCCGCCGTCAACGGGCTTCGGGGCGTCCTCGGCTGACTCCTGCACCGCGTCCGGGGTCACGAACCCAGCCCCGGAGCGCTGGATGGACAGCACGCCGGTTACGATCCGGGCCTGCGACGCCTCCACCCACTTGCCGCCGCGAAGCCGGATGACCCGGCCTTCGGCCTGCAGGGCATCAAGCAGGCTCTCAAGCGGTTTCTTGTCCCGCCGGGACAAATCAAGGAAACGGATCAGATCGTCGAGGCGCACGGGATGACGGATTTTACCCATCAGCCCCAGCACCTCCTCGACGTCCAACCCGCCGGGGACGCTCACAAACGTCTGTTCGTCGTCCGTGCGGCGAGCGTTCTTTTTACCGGGCCGGGCCGGGCCGGAAGCGCCCTTGCGGACGGTATCGCCAAAATACCCGCTCTGGCGGGGATGCTTTTTCATAGGAAAACCTTTTTGGATGTGGGAAGAAAGGGGAAGAGGAATCGGAGAGGGGGAGGAAGCCCCCTTCTGGAGAAGGGGTTCTTCCCCCCCTACCCGCCCCCCCCCCCTCCATCTCCTAAAACTTTTAGAGGCGGGCGCCAGGCCGGGGCACGATGCGCGGCCGGACCGCCCGGAGGATTCTTTACAAAATGACGGATTCGGGACGGAAAAAGAGGCATGAAAGAGTATGGCCCAGATGAAACGGGCTGGCAATGCGTGAGAATGCGGCGAACCGGCTCAAGAGAAAGGCGGCTCGGCCTCGGCGCTACGGGCAAGCTGCTTCTCGCCCCATTTATACAGTTCGCGCAGGGCCGGAAGCAGTTCCCTGCCCTGCCCGGTCAATGAATACTCCACCCGTGGGGGGACTTCGCCGAAATCGTCCCTGCGCACGAGCCCGGCGGTTTCCAGTTCCCTCAGGCACTGGGTCAGCATGATGTTCGTGATGCCGACGACGCTCCGTTTCAGCTCATTGTAACGGACGGATTCCGCGTCGAACAGATGCCAGAGCACCGGCAGTTTCCATTTGCCGCCGATCAGGTTCAGCGCATGGATGATCGGACACGGCACGGTGTATACGTTCGCGCCGGGAAGTTCCGTGCTGTATCCGGTACGCCTCTTTCCGCCCATGACAACAACCTTCCTATAAGGTTCCTAAAAAACAACATCTTATCAAACAGTGTAAGGCAGAAAAAACTGCGTACTTGTTTTTTCGCAGCCGTTTCCCAATACTCTGAATGCATCAGGCCGGAGTCCCGGCCCCAAACGCAAGGAGAACGCCATGACGTATTATGCCATCAACGGAAGCCCGAGGAAAACCCACAACACCGCAACCATCCTGAACAAAGCCCTTGAAGGCGTGAAGGCGGCCGATCCTCAGGCGCAAACGGAACTGATCCATCTCTACAGCCATGATTTTTCCGGATGCGTGAGCTGCTTCGAGTGCAAGCGCCTCGGCGGGAAAAGCTACGGCAAATGCGCCGTCCGGGACGGTTTGACGCCGATTCTGGAGCGCCTCGCCGATGCGGACGGCATCATCTTCGGCTCGCCCGTCTATTTCCACAGCATTACCGGCAAGATGCGCATGTTCTTTGAAAGGCTGCTCTTCCAATATTTCGTCTACGACGCCGACTATTCCTCGCTGGCCCCGAAACGGATGCCCACGGCGTTCGTCTACACCATGAACGTGCCCTACCAAGTCATGCTCGAGAGTCACTACACGGAGAGCTTCCAGAGCATGGAGCTGTTCATTGGGAAAATCTTCGGCAAGCCTGAAACCCTCTATGTAAACGACACGTACCAATTCAGCGACTACAGCAAATACAAGGTGGAATGCTTCTCGGAACCCGACAAGGCACGCCAGCGGGAGCGGCAGTTCCCCATCGACTGCCAAAAAGCCTTTGAATTGGGCAAGGATCTGGTAAAACGCAACAGCTAGAAAAGCCCCTTGCGCTTCGCCCACGCATCCAGCCAATGCGGGAAAGCGGCCTCGGTCCACAGCGCGGGCCCGAAGGCCGCTTCAACCCGCAACGCCCACGCATCCGCCAGCCTCAGTTCCCGCAACTTCACGGCGTCCTTGCTGGTGCAGATGACGGGCATACCGAGCCCCTCCAGCTTTGCCGCGTCTTCCGGCGTGTAGGCATGGTGATCGGGATAGGCAATGAATTCTGCGGGCTCGCGGCCCATGAACCGGGCCACCGTTTCCCACACCTGCGCCGGATCGCCCACGCCCGTCGCCAGCGCATACGGCTTCCCGGCAAACGCGTCGGCATCCCGGCATTCACCCGTTCCGATCTTGCGCAACGAACCCGGGCGCAACGAAAAGCTGAACAGCGGGCGGCGGAATCCGGCAAGGCGCCGTTCGCAGGCCGGGCGCAGGCTCTCCCACGCTTCCGGCGAGCACTTGATCATGAAAACATCGGCCCGCTCCAGCGCTTCCGGGCCTTCGCGCCATGCCCCGGCGGGGATCACGCGGCCCCAGCCGTCGCCCAGATCGTCGGGCCGCAGGAGGACGATATCGAGATCGCGCCGCACCTTCACATGCTGGAACCCGTCGTCCAGCACGAACAAATCCGGGCTCAGCCGTTCCTCTGCCCAGCGCCCCGAGCGTCTGCGGTCCGGGTCCACCATCACCGCAGCGGACGGGTGCTCAAGCGCCAGCATGAGCGGTTCGTCCCCCGCCTCCCCCGGCGTCCGTGACGGCGACACATGCAACGGCAATTCCGGAGGCTGTGCCTTATACCCCCGCGACAGCACCACCGCCCGCAGGCCCCGCGCCTCGCTCCAGCCGAGCAGCCAATCCACCACGGGGGTTTTGCCCGTCCCGCCCCATGCGATGTTCCCCACGGAAACGCACTGGCACGCGGGCCGGAACGCGGGCGAGCCTTCGTTTTCCCATTTTGCCCTGCGCGCGGCCAGTATTCGGCGGTACAGCAACGAAACCGGCGTCAGCAGAGGCCTCAGTCGTTTTTGCCAGCTCAACGGGTTCATGGCGTTCCTTTTGAGGGGGAGGGAGAGGAGGAGAAAGAGGAAGATTTGGGAAGGGGGAGAACCTTTCTGGAGAAAGGTTCTCCCCCTTCCCAAAACCCCATCCCCCACTCCCAAGGCTTTCGCCTTTATCGAATCCCTTTTCCCAGCTTTTCCGGCTGCGGAGAAAAAAGTTGAGAGGCTTTTAACTGAAACACTTCAAAAATAAGGCGCTTTCAAGAAATAAAAGAGGCTCCAAAACGCTTCTTTTCTTCACGACCAAGAAAGACGAAAAACTCCCACGTATCCCCCGCTCT
>ENA-UEYG01000069-UEYG01000069.1-human-gut-metagenome-genome-assembly--contig:-NODE-69-length-65303-cov-7.466731_pt1 | contig 65303 bp, 49 predicted proteins | sample MGYA00242933_ERZ507934 | MGnify/ENA primary metagenome ERZ507934 (study PRJEB26167, sample SAMN06115527) | human gut metagenome | host: Homo sapiens | place: China:Zejiang | collected 2015-11-10... | reverse complement strand
CTCCTCCCCCCTTCACCCCCCCTCCTTCAAAGACTTTTGCCCTTACCCAGTCCTTTATCGGAGCGTTCCAGGTGATGGGGAAACGGAATAGGAAGGGGCAGTGCGGCTGCCGGCACATTTAACCGAACACGGGACCTTTGCTCTTGGGGAAAAACAGGGAAACGCAAAATCCCGACGGTTCGGCGTTGGCGTATTCGAGCCGCCCGCCACATGCTTCCATGCAGTATTTGACGATGGACAGGCCGAGCCCCGAGCCGCCGGGATGCGTCAGGGACGCCTTGCCCCGGTAGAAGGGCTCCAGCAGCAGGGGCAAATCCTGTTCGGGCGCGCCCGGCCCCTTGTCGCGGATCGAAATGCGCACTTCCCCATGCTCCTCGCCCACTTCCACGACGATGGGCCCAGCCTCCCCCGCGTAGATGATGGCGTTGCGCAGCACGTTGCACACCGCCCGGCGCAGGTAGTCCTTGTCCGTCCACAGCCACGCGTCCTTGTCCGCGAAGACGTTGACGTCGGCCTCCGGCGCTTCGCTGCGCACGATGGAGGACAGGAACGGGCACAGGTAGATCCGCTCGTTTTTCGGGGTCCCCAGAGACGCCTTGGCCTGGAGATAGGAAAGGACCTCGTCCGTGAGCACGGACAGCCTGTTGATATCCTGCATGATCCGCTGCACGCGCGCCTTGGGGTTACCTTCCAGCCGTTCCTCAAGGATGGCGAGGCCGATCTGCGTGCGCGCAAGCGGCGAGTTCAGCTCGTGGGCGATGTGCCGGATGAACTGGCTCTGCCCCGAAATGAGCAGCCCCACCCGCCGCGTCATGGTCATGAACGCATGTCCGAGCCGCCCGATCTCGTCCCGCCGCTCGCCGGAGAACGTCCTTGTGTCGCTCAGCGCCTTGTCGAGGCAGACGAAATTGTCCATCTCCACCCGTTCGGCATAATGAACCATTTTTAACAAGGGCCGGGAAAGGTGGCGCACGAAGGGCCACCACCACAGGCAGGACACCCCGAGCACGGCGAGGATCACCAAGAGGACGCCCCGGAACTCGAAAAACAGCCCGTAGCCGTAAAAGGAATCCGTCTCCAGCGCCAGAAGCACGTAATGGAGCTGATGGTTCTTGTCCGGGATGTACAGCACGCGGCCGTACCAATACCGCGCCGGGGAATGCGTGCGCACGAAGATGGCGGGCGGGATGGGCGGCAGCCCCGCCTCCATGTTCCGCTGCTGGGTGTCGAAGAAGCCGCCGCGCAGGGAGTCCCAAAGCTGCATGTCGGGATCGGGGCACAGGGTAAAGCTGCTTTTGGGGATGTCCATCGCCGCCTGAATGACTTTCTCGGGGATGCAGTCGTCGTACAGCACGCCCGTCTCAAGGCTGCGCAGGTGGAAGCGGAGCGCCTCGCCGCGATCGTACTGCTTCAGCAGTTTCTGCCATGTGAAGACGGAACGGTATTGCAGGTTTACGCTGATGAGGCGGAACGAGTTTTCGATGTTCGAGCTGAAAAAGTGGGCGGGGACAAGGCCGTTGCCCAGCAGCACGTACCAGCCGATCCCGAAGCCGAGCACCGCCAGCAGCACCAGATTGAGCACCAGCCAGAGCGCAATCTTGGAATAGAGGCTGTACGTCATGTTTTTCAGGGCCATGCGTCGCTCTGCTTGATAAACATGTACCCGAGCCCGCGGACCGTTTTCAGGTAGGTGGGGCACCGGGAATTGTCCCCGAGCTTCTTGCGCAGGGACGAGATGTGCACGTCCACGCAGCGGTCGAACTTGTTCCATTCCTTTTCGGCGAACAGGTTGAGCAGATCCTCGCGGGAGAAGATCCGGCCCGCCCCCCTCGCCAGATGGTACAGGAGCTGGAATTCCATGCTGGTCAGGTCCAGCGGCTCGTTGTTCAGCGTGACTTTCAGGGTCTGGGGATTCATGCACAGCCCGTGCATACAGAGCATTCCGTCCTGCCTGTCCGAGCCTTCCGGAAGCCCGGCGTTTTCCATGCGCCGCAGGACAACCCGGATGCGGGCGAGCAGTTCCCGCGCGGAGAAGGTTTTCGGCACATAGTCGTCCGCGCCGAGCTCAAGGGTGACGATGCGGTCCGTCTCCTCGTTGTGGGCGGACAGGATGACGACCGGCGCGCGCGTTTCCGTGCGCAGGTGCCGCAGCACCTCAATCCCCGAAATATCCGGCAGCAGCATGTCCAGCAGGATGACGTCGTATTCCTGACGTCTGGCGGCCTCGATCCCCGCCGTCCCCGTGTGCACGGAGGAAACGGCGAACGAGTGCACGTCGAGGTAATCCATCATCAGCTCGCAAAATTCGCTGTCGTCATCGATGAGCAGCACCTGATGCCCCTTTCCCGCATAACCATCCATGTCCCCGCTCCTTCCGACGTCCAACCGCCGCCCGCTCTTGCCGGGGCCGTCCCCGGATGTCCCCGCGCCGGGAGGCTTGTGCAATCCGGCGCTTTCTCATGTTATAGAGCGTTCCTCCAACGGCTGTCAATTTTTCCGGGCGGTTGCCCTCTCAAAAGGGAACCGGGGACGCGCGGGAACACATTTCTTCCCATCCCGCCGGGAACACGCTCTTTCCTGCGGCGGAGGCCGCCACGCTCGGAAACGCGATGCCTCCCGGCACTCAGCGGCGCACGATCCGCCCCACGTAATGCCCCAGCCGCTTTTCCGAAACGTCGCCCACAAGCTCGCGCTCCACGCTCCCGTCCCGGCGGTACAGGATGGTCGTGGGCACGGGCATTCCCGAGCGGGCTTTGATCAGCTCCGCATCCCCGATCCGTGCCGGATACGGCAACGGGCTCCGGGCAAGGTAGGCCGCAGCCATTCCGGGGTCCCTGTCCAGCGAAACGGCGAGCATACGCAGCTCGCTCTCGGGGTATCCGGCCCGGATCTTTTCCAGCTTTTCCCGGAAATGGCGGCAGGGGACGCACCACGACGCCCAATAGACAAGCACAAGCGGCCTGCCGTCGCCTTCATGGACGATGCGGGCAAGCTCGGATTCGGAAACCGCCGCCAGCGGTTCCCCCGCCCCGGCGGATCGGGGAAGGCAAAACAGCACGGCGAACAGCAGGACGGCGGCGCTCAAACGGTTCATAAGCTCCTCATCAGGAATGGTTCCGGCAACACGCGCCGCCGTTCTCGGGGATCGGCGGGTGGAATGAGAGGGCAACGGGTTTCGCAGCGCCGGAGGATTCCCGGACGGTGCGCCCCGCCAGCACGGTTAGTTTCCCGGTTGTACGGCCCCTCAAAGGAAAAACCGTTTCAGGGAACGCCGGGAACAGGGATTCAATCAACACAAACGCCTTTGAAAAGTGAGGAATGTCCGCATCGGCGGGTTTGGGGAGGGAAAAGCATAGTCTCCAGAAGGGTCCCCCTTCCCCAATGCCTCCCTGCCGTTTCAAAAGAAACGGGCCTTATTCCTTTTCCGATTCCGCCAGCTTGCGGAACCACAGCGGGTTGTGGTGCCTGATGTGCTCCAGCGGCACGTATCCGGTGAACATGGACCGCAGCGCCGGGGCCTCTCCGGGTGCGAAGGCCGCCATGTAGATGTGCACGGGCAGGAAAACAGCCATCAGCCCGGCGCAGCAGAAATGCGCGAGCAGGCAGATCTGCAGGAGCCCCTCCGTCCCCGGCCTGCCGGAGGCGAACACGAGGATCAGCCCGGTCAGGGCGAGCCCAAGGCTGCACAGGACGGCGATGATCGCCACGAGCTTCTGCCCGGCGTTGTAAAAGCCTTGCGGGGGAAGTTCGGGATCGAGCCCGAGGCGGCGCATGAGCCGTTCCCCGAGCACCAGCCACAAGCCTTTCCGCAGGCACCACACCAGATCGGAACCGATGTGCAGATCGGTGATTTCCTTCAGGAACGGCAGGGCCTCCGCCCGCGCCCGGATGAGCAGGTAGACGGCATACAGGACGATCCACGCCATGCCCACGACGACGTGCAGCCTGAGCAGCCCCAGCGCGCCGAACGCCCCGGTCCACAAGGAGCTCCACCAGTCCCCCACCGGCTGCATGAGCGGATTCTCCAGCAGGGCGAACCCCGTGAACAGCAGGAGCAGCCAGCAGGCCGCGTTGTACCAATGCATGAAAATGGCGGTGGCCGAATGGCGTCTGATCATGGCCGGTCTCCTTTGTCGGACGGCTTGCCGGAGTCGGAAGGCCAGAACAACTGTTTGACGAACACGCCGATGACCCCGAACAGGGCCAGGCCGCCGAAGGCCTTGACCACGGAGGACAGCGGCCCGATGGCGGCCAGCGCCGGGGGCACGTCCTTCCTGCGCGGCCAGTCCGTGGGCGTCGTGCCGTTCAGATAGGCGAGCGTGGGTTTCGCGTCGAAGTCGGGAGGGACCACATACACGTGCCGGTTGCCCGCGAGCGCCCGGGCCACGGGATCGTCCGGGTTGTCCGCATCCCCGAAGACGCGGCAGCGGACGGGGCACACCTGCACGCAGGCCGGAACCTGCCCCGGCGTGGCGCGGCGGCAGTAGTCGCACTTGTCCGCCCTTCCGGTCACCGGATGCTTGTAGCGCGCGCCGTAAGGACAGGCTTCGATGCACCCGCCGCAGCCGATGCAGCGTTCGGGATCGATGCCCACGCTTCCGTCGTCGGCCTTGTAGGTCGCGTGGGTCGGGCACGCCTCCACGCACAGGGGATGGTCGCAGTGCATACACGCGCCGGGCTGATAGGCCGTCCCGAGCAGGGAAAGCTTGTCCGGCGTCTCGCGGACCCAGTTGCGGGAGTGGCCGTACGGCGTGCCGTTACGCTGCTGGCAGGCCAGAACGCAGGCCTTGCAGTTGATACATTTGTTGGCGTCTATCGCCATGATATAACGGGACATCGGATTCTCCACGGGATGCGGCGGTCCCCCCGCCGGTTTTCACGCCGTCATGGACGCCCTCACCCCAGCTTGCGCAGCCGGCAGCCTACGCCGTTGTGCTGGCAGGAAATGCGGTCCCAGTAATTGGGGAGGATGCTGCTGATGTGCTCGCTCCGGTTCTCCGGCAGCGGCGTGGTGGCGTTGCAGTTCGACGGCGTGAAGATGGTTCCGGGCAGGACGTTTTCCGTAATGTCCACCCAGCCTTCGATGCCGCCCACGGACGTCTCCAGCATGACCCGGTCCCCTTGCGCCAGTCCGAGCCCCTGCGCCGTCTCGGGGTGCAGGCAGATGAAACGCCCGTTCGAGAACTGCGCGACGGCCTTGGAAAAGTTGGTCAGCGTCTGCTGCCAGTGCCACAGCTGCTTGCCCTGAGTGAGGACCAGCGGAAAGTCGTCGGAGCGGTCCTTGCCCAGCGGGCTGCCCTTGGGATAGTCCCACTGGGGGAAGCGCCCGAAGAGGGTATCCACCGCCTTCATCTTGCCGGACGGCGTGAGCAGTTTCCCTTCCGCGAACACGCTGCCCGTCCGTTCCTTGTCCTCCAATGAATAGAGGGGCCAGACCAGACCGTCGGGGGATTCCCGCAGGCGTTCTAGGGTCATCCCCTTCCATGAAGGGACAAGCGCCGAGAAGCGGCGGTAGAGATCCTCCGGGTCCTTGAAGTCCGGGTAGCGCCCGGGATCGAGCTTGCGGCCCACATCGCGGTAGAACTGCCATGACGGGGCGCAGGAGCCGGGGGCCTGCACCATCTTCTCGCGCCAGACCACCTGCTGCTCGTTGCCGTAGCCCGACCCCTGGCTTTCCGGGCCGAAGGTGGCGGGCACGAACAGATCCGCCGCTTCGGTCTCCTCGGTCAGGAAGAACCCGCAGTGCACGACGAAGGGCACCTTGTCGATGGCCTTGCGCACGCCCTTGCTGTCTGGATAGCGGCGGTAGCTGGAGTTCAGGAACAGGATGTCCAGCGTCCCCTTTTCCATCGCATTGCGTAAGCGGCGGAAATTCATCTTCGGCGTTTTCGTCTCGCCGAAGAAATGATCGACGAACTCTTCGTCCCCTTCGGGCTTGCCGCTCTGGAAGGTGAGAATGCCCTTCCCTTCCCCGATGAGGTTGTCGCACAGCGCCTGCAACAGGATGATGGCCCGCAGGCCGATGATCCCGTTGGAGTAGCGGGACAGCGAGCCGCCGAGCCAGACCACGGTGCGCGGGCTCTGGGCCAGCGTCCCGTAAAAGGCCGTGATCGCTTCCGGGTTCAGCCCGGTGACGGAGGCGACCTTCTCCACGGTAAAGCTCTCGGTTTCGGCGGCCAGCTCGTCGAATCCCTCGATCTGGAACCTGGCCCGCTCCTTGTCATAGGCGCCCGTCTCCAGCATGTACCGGATCGCGCCGATGGCCAGAACGCCGTCCGTGCCCGGCAGGGGACGCAGCTGCATGTCGGCAAGCAGGCTCGTCCGGGTCCGGCGCGGATCGAGATAGACGATCTTCACGCCCTTTTCGCGGGCCATTTCCAGCCAGCGGCTGTACGGGGGATAGAGATCGCAGACGTTGGCCCCCCACAGGACGATGGTTTTCGTGTTGAGCAGCTCGTCCACCTTGGTGGAGCCGCAGTTCACGCCGATCATCATCCCGAGCATGTTGGAGGCGCTGGACACGCACGATTCGCCCGGAGGCATGGCGTGCACGCTGCCCGCGATGCGCAGGGTCATGAGCGCGGCGATCTCGCTCTCGCGGCAGTCCCACAGGGGCATGGTCATGCCGACGCGGTTGGCGGCGGCCTTGCCGTGTTTTTTGATGACCTCGGCCATGCGTTCCGCGACCATGTCCACGGCCTGCGCGTAGGTGACGCGCTCCCACTCGCCGTTTTCCTTGCGCCGCATGGGTTCGGTAATGCGGTAAGGGCTCCCTATCAGCTCGACGATGGACATCCCCTTGGGGCACATGGCCCCGCCGGTCCAGTAATTGTCCTTTTCCCCGGTGAGGCTCAGCACCTTGCCGCCGGACACCCGCGCCCGGTAGGTGCAGCGTACCTGACAGAACGGACAGTACCCTTTCATCTCGGTCACGGGGCCGACGTCCGGGACTCCGGAAAAGCCCATGCCCCGCGCGTCGGGTGCCGCGGCGATCGCCGCGCCGCCAGCCAGCAGGGCCGCGCTCAATTTCAGGAAATGGCGTCTGGAATAGCTGTCAGGCATGGGATGCCCCTCTCGGATAAAAGTGTTCGCGTCGCCGCATGTTCCCTGTCGGCAACATTATGGGCAGGCCTCCGGGAAGCGCCCCGCACATCGGGCCATGAAGCGGTTCCCCGAAAACGGCCTGAAGAGGCACGCACCGGGCGGGACCCGGCCAGCGGCGGATAGGCCGCCCGCACCGCCGGAGGCCGTGGCATTTCCATAACGTGGCTTCTTCCAAAGATCTGGGGTGGAAAAGGCTGTGAGCAGGGATTCGACGGCACCGAAAGCCTTTGGGACGAGGGGCCCAGCGCAGGCAGGTTCGGGGAAGGGAAAGAGGAACGCTCGCCCCTTTCTTCAAAAAAATCCCCCCTCCCCGACCTCCCTCCATGCCGTTTTACAGATCACCCGCCCTAGCAGTTGCAGTCGCTGGCGATGCCCTGAATGGTGGTGTTCCAACGCAGCTTGTCCATCTGATCCTTGGGGAGTTCCAGTTCGTTGAGATCGTCGTAGCTCTGGAACGAACCGAGCTGATCACGCAGTTCGACGATCTTCTTGGCAACCTCAAGGGAAACCGCGCCGGTCCCGGCCAGCTCCTCGGCGGTGGCGCTGTTCAGCTCGAAACGATTTTCCACTTCCTGCCGGTTGGGATCGGCGCTGAACGCATTGGAAGGCATAACCGCGCAAAACGAAAAGGCGAACAGGGCCGCGCACACAAAGGACATAAGCTTTTTCATGATGAAACTCCGAAGGATTATGAGTCAATGCAAGATGCCTGTTGAAGGGAAGATAGCGTACGAGTGTAAAGCGCGTATGGGTTTTTTGTAAAAAATTGTGAAGAAATTTTTAGGGAGGCGCCTTTTGGGGGACCAGACGCTCTTAAAGGGGAACAGCGCCGGGCACGCGAAAGGGGAAGCCGCCGGGCCTTATCCCCTGCGGAACTCCCGCCAGCCCTTGAGCTTTCCCGATGCGGCGCATCAACCTCGCCATCTTCCGATGCGCCATCGCCCGCCTGCGGGATACCCATCCCCGGCCCGGGACGAACGCGATGCTCAAGCGGCGGCAAAACGGAGCTGCAGGAAAACCGGCCCTTGCAGCGTGCCCGGCTGATGTTACCCGCCGGACATGTTACAAGGGCCAATCATGGCGCACAGGCACCGAGGGCGGGGATTGTCTTCAGTCAGGGGAGGGGCCGAGAAGCTCCTCGCGGCTCAGGTTGGATTTTTTTATCTTCAAATACAGTGTGCTGCGCGAAATGCCGAGGAGGATCGCGGCCTGCCGCAGGTTCCCGTTGGTTTCGCGGATCGCCTTCCGGATGGTTTCGGTTTCCTGAGCCCACAGCCAGCCGTTTTTCCGGTCGGGGCCGGAGACGGCCTCATGCTCAAGCATGGCCGAGGGGAAATCGCACGGCATCAGTTCTTGCCCGCCGCAGACGTTCACGGCGCGCTCGATGGCGTTTTCCAGTTCGCGGACGTTGCCGGGCCACGGGTACCGGTAGAGCAGGTCCCGCGCTTCGGCATTGATGGCCTGCACGTGCTTGCCGAGCGCCGCCGAAAACTTGTGCAGGAAATGATTCGCCAGAAGTTCCACGTCGCCGTGCCGGGCGGCAAGGGGCGGAATGCTCAGGAGAAACGCATTCAGCCGGTAATACAGGTCGTGCCGGAACACATTCTGCCGCACGGCTTCTTCCAGATTGCGGTTTGTCGCGGCGATGACGCGGATATTGATCCGCCGGGCGCTCTTTCCGCCCACGCGGGTGACCTCGCGGTTTTGCAGCAGCCGCAGCAGGCTGACCTGCGCCTCAAGCGGCATTTCCCCTATCTCGTCAAGAAAGACGGTGCCGCCGTCGGCCAGTTCGAATTTGCCGGGTTTTCCTTGGCGGCTCGCACCCGTGAACGCGCCCTCGTCATAGCCGAACAGTTCCGATTGCACGAGATTGCGCGGCAGGGCGCCGCAGTTGACCACGACGAAGGGCTGGTTGGCGCGGCTGCTCGCGTTGTGTATGGCCTGGGCGAACAATTCCTTGCCCGTGCCGGATTCGCCGATGATGAGCGTCGTGATGTCGCTGTGCGCCGCGAGCTTGCCCTGCCGGATCGTCTCCTTGAGCAAGTCCGATTCGCCGATGATCCGATCGAACGTATACGTCGCCTTGGCGCCCAGTGCCCGCGTCGCCAGCTCGCGCATCCGTTTCCCTTCCCGCAGCGTGAAGACCACCCCCTTCTGCGGCGTCGGTGCGGCGGAGATCAGGCATGACGTGGTCCCCTGCGGCAGATCGAGCAGCACTTCCTGATCGTGGAAGCCGACTTGCCGGTTCAGCGCCGTGTGCAGCATGTCGGCGGCGGGGATGATCTGGCTGATATGGACGGAACCCTGCGGCGAGGGGATGCCCAGAATGGCGCAGGCCTTCTGGCTGATGGATTTCAGGAGCCCTTCGTGGTTCACCACGATCAGCCCTTCGTCCAGCAGCTCCATGATCGCGGCCTGTTCGCTCAGCAGTTCGCGCAGGCAGACCTGTTCGGTGATGGCGTGGGCGGCGGCCTCCACCATGCCGCGTGTATGGTGGTGGAAACTTTCGCGCGAGATGGAAATGTTGAAGACGCCGAGGAGATTGGCCTTGGAATCGAAAATGGGCGCGGCGGAACAATACCAGACATGATCGTGGGCGCAGTAGTGTTCCGCGCCGACCAGCTCCACAGGGGCCGCGCAGTGCAGGCAGGTTCCGATGCCGTTGGTCCCGCAGATGCGCTCGGAAAAAATGAAGCCCGGCATATGGCCGGGAAGGAGATGCCCCCTGTTGCTGTGGACATGCGTATGCAGCACCACGCCCTGGCTGTCCGTCAGGGAAATAACACTGTTCGCGTCCTCCACGGCGGTGAAGAGCTTCGCCATGATGACTTTGGAGCTTTCGATGAATTCGCTGTTCGCGGCGAGCAGTTCGGCAAGGCGCGCGTCGTTCACGCGGCCTTCGGGACGCCGGTCATGCCGAACGCCGTAGGCACGGGAACGGACCCACGAGTCGTACACCATCGGCTTGACGATCCGCCGATCAACCTCCTGCCCCGCCATGAAGCGCTGCCATTGGACGAACATGCTGTCCGGCGCCGCGTTTTCCATAGGATTCCCTCTCGGCTCAATCGGAACATCCCGCGCCCGGCGGGCCTTTTCCGCCGGACGGCATCGGCGGCGCGCCCCGTGGCGCCGTTTCAGCCCATCCCGCCGGGGAAAAGCGTAGTCGATTTGTCCAGAGGAGACAAGCCGGTGTCCCATAATCGGACATGTCCGATCATTCATGTCCGATTATCCTACAAGACATGGTCTGTTGTCTTTTGGGGCTGTTTTTATAACGCCGTGAAAGAGCACGTTATTTGAGCAAAAAGGCACAAATGGCCGTTTTGGCGCGGTCCTTGCTGTTCTCATGCGCATGGGATGCCCCTTTCCTTGGGGATGGCGCCGCCGGCCCCAAGCCGCCTCCCCCGGGCATCCGTCCCCGGTGAAACACCGAAGCCTTCGTCCTTTTTTCATTTCATACAACGGCGTTGCGGCGTGTCCGGCGCGTACCGTTCGCGTCCGCCGTGCTGACGCACCGACGCCACCTATTCGGGAGACATCATGTCAACATCAGGTCTGTTGAGTCCCATCACGATCAATACGCTGGTTGTCCGCAACCGTGCCGTCATGCCGTCCATGCTGACCAACTTCGCCACCAAGGGCGGCGACGTCACCGAACGATTGATCCACTATTACGCGGAGCGCGCCAAGGGCGGCGTCGGCTTGGTGAGCATCGAAGGAACCGCCGTGGAGCCGCGCGGGACCGCCTTCATCCGGGGCATCAGCGCGGCGGACGACAGCAAGATCAAGGGGCTTTCCAAGCTGGCGAAAGCCATCAAAGCGCACGGCGCGCGGGCTTCGTTGCAGCTCATCCACGGCGGGCGATGCGTCAATCCGGCCATTTCCGGGTTCGCCACGCCCATGGTTTCGTATGTGCCGCGCTTCTGCAGCCATGCCGAAAGCGTGGTGCTGGATGTCGAGGATATCGAATACATCATTGACGCCCACGCGCAGGTCGCCCGCCGCGTCCGGGAGGCCGGTTTCGACATGCTGGAGATCCACGGCGCGCACGGCTACCTGATCAGCCAGTTCGTATCCCCGCTGACGAACCATCGGGAGGACGCCTACGGGGGAAGCCTGGAAAACCGCCTGCGTATGCCTCTCGCGGTCATCCGGGCCATCCGCAAGGCGGTTGGCGACGACTTTCCCATCTCTTACCGGCACAATGCCGACGACGGGCTTCCCGGCGGCATGACGCTTGAAGAAACGCTGCAACTCGTCAATCCGCTGGTCGACGCCGGGGTCGACGCGCTCCATATTTCGGCGGGCATCGGCGAAACCAAGCACCTCATCTCTCCGCCCTCCTGTACGCCTGAAGCGTGGCTTTCCGATGCCGCGAGGCAGGTCAAGGAGGCCGTCCGGAACCGCGTTCCGGTCATTTCCGTCGGGCGGTATGTGCATCCGGCCATTGCGGATCAGGTCATCCGCGACGGCAAGGCCGATATGGTCGCTTTCGGGCGCGCCCTCATCGCCGAGCCGGAACTGATCAACAAGTATGCCGAAAACCGTCTGGATTCCGCGAGGGTCTGCCTTGGCTGCAACGAAGGCTGCACCGGGCACACCGGCAAGCTGCTCGACATCACCTGCGCCATCAATCCGCGCGCGGGCTATGAGGGGAAGTACCCTCTGGGCGTCAAGGCGGACAAGGCCCTCAAGGTCGCCGTGGTCGGCGCTGGACCGGCTGGACTGCAGGCGGCGCTGACCGCCGCGCAGCGCGGGCACAGCGTGACGCTGTTCGAGCGCGGCGAAGACATCGGCGGCCTGCTCCACCCTGCGTCGCGGCCCCCGTTCAAGGACAGCCTGATGGAGCTTGTGCGCTACTTCCGCCATGAGCTGGACGCGCTCGGCGTGAACATCCGCTGCGGCGTGACCGTCACGGGCCGGATGCTTCAGGCGCAGGCGTTCGACATGACCCTGCTGGCGACGGGTTCGCGCCCGGTGATCCCGCGCTTCGCCGCCGAGCTGCCCAACATGACCACGGCGGAACACATCCTGCTGGAAGCGATCAAGCCCGGACATCGGGTGCTGATCATCGGGGGCGGCATGATCGGCTGCGAGCTGGCCGACTTCCTCGGCGAGCGCGGGCACGCGGTGACCATCCTCGAAATGCGCCCGGAAGTGGCGCAGGACATGGAATGGCGCGCCCGCCACACCTTGATGCCCCGGCTTGAGCGCTACGGCGTCACGCTGCTGACCGGCATGGAAATCATGGAAACCGCCAATACCGGACGGATCCGCATCCGGGACGCCTACGGCGTTGAGGAATGGCTGGAGCCGTTCGACACCACGGCGATCAGCGTCGGCTATCGGCCTGAAAAGATGCTGGCCCGTGAACTGGAGCACATGCGGCTGCCCTACAAGGCCATCGGCGACTGCGTTGCGCCCGGCAAGATTCTGGACGCCATGCATCAGGGATTGGCCGCCGCATACGCGCTGTAAGTCCCGTTTCACGACGTGATGCCTGCGGAACCGCCGGGACGGGCTCGTCCGCCCCGGCAATCCCCCGGCGCGAACCCCTCGCAGCAGCGCGGGGAACCCCGCTCACCCCCTTTTTCCGAGAGCCGCCCCCATGAACTACACTCCATTGTTCCAGCCCATTTCCGTCGGCCCCCTCCGCCTCAAAAACCGGTTCGTCATGGCGCCCATGTCGGTGCACATGACCGAAGACGGTTCCGTCAGCGACGCGGAAATCGCCTATACCGAACGCCGCGCGAGAGGCGGGGTGTCGATGATCATCGTCGGTTCCCTCTGCATCTGGCCGGACGGCAACTTCGGCGGACAGATTTTTATTCATGACGACGCCTGCATCCCCGGCCTTCGCCGGCTCACCGAGGCCGTGCACCGCCACGATTGCCTCATCGCCGCGCAGCTGCACCATGCCGGACGGGAAACCAATGCCCGGACATCCGGTTTTCAGCCCGTCGCGCCGTCCTATTTCGAGCCGGAAACCCATTCCGTATTCAAGGCGGAATACGACGCGCCCCGGGTGCTGGAAACCCGCGAGGTCGAACAGTATGTCGAATATTACGCGCAGGCCGTGCGCCGCGCCAAGGAAGCGGGCTTTGACGCCTGCGAGCTGCACTGCGCGCACGGGTATCTGATCTGCGCGTTCATGTCGCCGCTCACCAATCAGCGGAGCGACCGCTACGGCGGCGGTTTCCATGCCCGGATGCGCTTCGTCACGGAAATCATCGGCCGCGCCCGCCAGCTTGTGGGCGAGGACTACCCCATCACCTGCCGCATCGTCGGGGACGAACTGCGCGAGGGCGGCATCGACATGGAGCTTTCCGTCCGCATCGCACGGTACCTTGAGTCGCTGGGCGTTGCCGCGCTGAGTGTCTCCGCCGGGATGTATCCGTATGTGCGCACGGTATCCAACATGTACCACAAGCACGGCGTGAACCTCTATCTTGCGGAAAACGTCCGCGAAGCCGTGCGGATTCCCGTCATGGCGGCGGGCCAGATCGACAGGCCCGAAATCCAGCTGCACGCGCTGGAATCCGGCAAGGCCGACATCCTGTGTATCGGCAGGACGCTCATTGCCGATCCAGACTATCCCGACAAGCTCAGGGAGGGCCGCCTCGACGACATCATCCATTGCATCGCGTGCAACAAGGGCTGCCACGACCGTTCCGCCGAGGATCGGCAGGTCAAGTGCGCCCTGAATGTCCGCACGGGCCGGGAGACGCTGGACGCCTTCGCCATCCGCCCCGCCCGGGAAGCCCGCCGGATCATGGTGATCGGCGGCGGGCCCAGCGGCATGGAGGCCGCCCGGGTCGCGGCGCTGCGCGGGCACCGCGTGGAACTGTGGGACGACAGGCCCCGGCTGGGCGGGCGTCTGCGTCTGGCCGCCGTGCCGCCGCACAAGGCTCGTTACGGCGAGGCCTGCGACTATCTGGAGCGCGAAATCCGCAAGCTGGGCGTGGACATCCATCTGAATGCCGCCGTCACCGAAGCGGAACTGGACGGCCGGAAACCCGACGCGGTCATCCTCGCCACGGGTTCCGTCCCCTTTGTCCCGCCCATTCAGGGGCTGTCCGGCGGCGGGGCCGTACTGGTCGACGACGTTCTGGAGGGCAGAGCCCCGGTCGGTCGCCGCGTCGGCATCATCGGCGGCGGGGCCATCGGTGCGGAAACCGCGCACCTGCTCGTCGAGGAAGAGGACAGGGAGGTGTACCTCATCGAAATGCGGGACGGCATCGCCGTTGATTTGCCGCAGGACGCACGCATCTGCCTGCTTCACGCCTTCGGGCAGACCCCGTCCCTGCACCAGATCACCAATGCGAAAGTAACCGCTGTGACGCCGGAAAGCATCACGCTCGAGCGTCAGGGGCAGACCGAAGTCGTGGACCGGCTGGACACCATCATCCTCGCCGTGGGCGCGCGCGCCAATCAGGGGCTGAGGCCCGCTCTCGAGGCGCGGGGCATCCCGTTCCTCGTGAGCGGCGACGCGACCGGCCCCAAAGATTACGTCAAGGCCATCTACGAAGGATTCGTCGCGGGAAACACCATTGCCGAGTAGTCCGCCGTTCCCGGAAAAGACGTTTCCGCCATGCCTCTAGGGATGCCACATCCGGAATGCGGCGAAGGGGCACGCGGCATCCCCGCATCCCCAGGGGCGGAGCGTTGCGGCACTGGCATCCGTTGAAGGGGGATGCTCCCCCCGAGTTGAAGAAACACCCTGTTCTCCGCACCGGCACCATGCTGTTTGAAAAGAATCTCACTTCAGATCGCACGAGGGAACCATGATTTCACGAGACTCACTGAAGGGCATTACCAGCGTTATCGCTGTCGGTCTGGCCATCTTCCAGATCTATTTTACCGCCGGGTTCGGGATCATCGACTCCCAGTTGCTGCGCACCATCCATCTGGGGATCGTGCTCGCTCTGGTCTTCCTCTACTTCCCCCCAAAAAAGCTTCAGGAAGGCGAGCGGGAACACCCCGGCTGGCTGGCACTGGATCTGGTCCTGATCTGCGGGGCCTTCGCCACCGCGTATTTCCTCGCCTCCGACATCGACTACTACATGGAACGCATCCGGTATGTGGACCCCGTGTCGGACGCGGAAACCGTCTGTGCGACCGCCGCCGTCCTGCTCGTGCTGGAAGCGACGCGCCGGGTGGCGGGGCTGCCGCTGGTCATCGTGGCGAGCGCGTTCCTTGCCTACGGCCTTGGCGGGCAGTATCTGCCCGGCATCCTCCGGCACGACGGCGTCACCTACAAAATGCTCTGCGAACAGCTGTATCTCGTGACCGAAGGGCTGTACGGCATTCCGCTGGCGGTGTCCTCCACCATGATCTTCGCCTTCGTCATGTTCGGGTGCTTCCTCCAGCGGGCGGGATTGGGGCAGGTCTTTCTGGATCTCGCCTGCGTGCTGACCCGGCGCTCCAAGGGCGGGCCCGCCAAGGTTTCGATTTTCGCTTCCGCGCTGTTCGGCTCCATTTCCGGGAGCGCGGTCGCCAACGTGTACAGCACCGGGACGTTCACCATCCCGCTCATGAAGCGCGTGGGCTACACGCCTTCGTTCGCCGGGGCCGTGGAAGCGGTCTCTTCCACCGGCGGGCAGCTCATGCCCCCCATCATGGGCGCGACGGCGTTCGTCATGGCGGACGTGACCGGGGCCGGCTATCTGGCCGTCGCCAAGGCCGCCCTGCTCCCTTCCCTGCTGTACTACTTCTCGCTGCTCATGATGATCCACTTTGAAGCGGTCAACAAGAACATCGGCATCATCCCCGCCGACCAGATCCCCGATCCGCGCAGCGTGCTGCGGCGCACCTACCACATCCTGCCCATCATCGTGCTGATCGGCCTGCTCGTATCGGGGCGGAGCGTCATTTCCTCCGCGTTCATCTCCATCGCGTCGGTCATCGTCGTCTCCTGTTTCAGCGCGGAAACCCGGTTCACGCCGAAGAGCCTTTACCACACGCTGGAACTCTCCTCGCGCAACGCGCTCATGATCTCCACGTGCAGCGCCTGCGCGGGCATCATCGTCGCCATCGTTTCCATAACGGGCATCGGCTACAAGTTCATCAGCATCATCACCGATCTGGGGCAGTTCCACATCCTGTTGCTGCTGATCCTGCTGATGTTCACCTGCTTTGTCCTCGGAACCGGCGTCCCCGCCACCCCCGCCTACATCATCGTGGCGACGCTGGGCGCCCCGGCCCTGATGAAGCTCGGCATCCCCACCCTGTCGGCGCACATGTTCGTCCTCTATTACGCCATCCTTTCGGAGATAACCCCTCCCGTCTGCCTGTCCGCCTACGCGGGGGCATCCATCGCGGGAGCCAACGCCATGCAGACGGGCTGGCGGGCGTTCCGTCTGGGGATCGTCGCCTACATCATCCCCTTCATCTTCGTCTTCCAGCCCGCCCTGCTCCTGACGGGCGAGTTCTCCCACGTCGCGCAGGCCCTCGTCACATCGTTCATCGGCGTCATCACGCTGGCGGGCGGTATGCAGGGCTATCTGATGGCCCGGTGCTTCCTGTGGGAACGTGTGCTTCTGCTCGCGGCGGGCATAGCCCTGCTCTACCCCGAAATGTACAGCGACCTCGCCGGATTGGGCGTCATACTCTTCATCGGTATGCTCCAGTACCTCCGCCGTGGCAAGGCGCTTCCCCAACCCGATCTCAATCAGGCCTGAGCCGTCCCCGAACGGCGGCCGCCTGTTTGAAAGGCGTTTTTTGACCACCTCTAACCTTTTGGAGAACATGTATGCACCATTTCCTCAAAACAGTGCTTCTGTCCTGCGCGCTGCTCGCGCTCGGAGCCATGCCCTCCCAGTCCGCGGAGTCCCTGCGCTGCGTGTCGGCGGCGAACCCCAGCGGCACCTGGTACATCGGCATGGGAGCCGTCGGCAAAGCGTACACGAACATGAACCCCGGAACGGATGTGACCATGCTCCCCGGCGGCGGTGCGACCAATGCGCCCCGTCTGGCCTCCCGCGCCGCGGATATGGGGGTGGCTGAAAACAGTATGCTGAACGCCTTCAAGACCGGCCTCGAACCCTATAAGGCCCCCACGCCCACGGGCATCGCCACGGTCGCCAACCTGTGGGACCGCATCAACTATCAGATCGTGTCGCCCGTCAGCTCGCCGGTAAAGGATCTGCGCGATCTGAAGACCATGAAGAACATCAACATCGGCGTCGGCTCAACGGGCGGCTCAACGGAAAAAATCTTCCGCAACATCCTGAAAGAATACGGCATCACCTATGACGACATCAAGAAGAACGGCGGAAAGGTCGTCACCAACGGCTTCGACGACATCGCCAACATGGTGAAGGACGGCCAGATCGACGTGTTCGTCTGGATCGGCCCCGGCGAAGCGTGGTTCATCGTCGACGTGTCCGGCAGCGTCCCCCTGAAGTTCCTGAGTATCGAACCCGGCATCGCCAAGAAGGTCGCCGCCATCCTCGGCTGCAACGTCGGAACCCTGCCCGCCGAGTTCTATAAGGGAAAAGTCGGCCCCGACGTCACGACCCTTTGGGATACCAACGCCATCATCGTGCGCGACAATCTGGATGAGGAAAGCGCCTACCGCCTGACGCAGGCCATCATCGAAGGCAGGGACGATATCGCCCTCGCCAACCCCGCATGGAATTCCATCGATCCGGCGAAGGCATGGCAGGGCGCCGTGTACCCCCTGCATCCCGGAGCGGTGCGCTATTACAAGGAAAAGGGCTACATGAACTGAAAAGTTTCGCGGCCTGAAGCGGGTGACTCCCCTTTCCGGCTCCCGGCCGCGCCTCCGGGCGGGCTCCCGCTTCCCCATAGCCGCCCGGAGGAACAAGATTTGACTGTCCCGTAACAAGCCCGCGCGGGAACATGGGCGGTGATGTCCAACCCGTAGTTCTCCGACCCAATCTCCCGGCGCACGCCGCTGCCGGATTCCACCCGGAGAAATATCCGGAACGGCCCTTCCCCCAAACGATGCCGCCCAACCGCGCAAAACACTCCAGAGGAGCTTGACCGCTATGACTATCATTGATGCCCGCCTGCGTCCCCCGCTGAAAGACTACCTCCGCTGCAACCTGTACCGCGATCCGAAAAAGACGCAGGGCTGGAGCAGCAATTTCCTGATGAAGGTGTCGCCCGCCGTCGAGCAGCGCGACGCGGATCTGCTGTACCGGGAAATGGACGACGCGGGCGTGACGCTGGGCGTGATGACCGGACGCCAGAGCCCCGGCATGGGCAACGTCTCCAACGACGACCTCATGGACATCGTGCGCGAACAGCCCGGCCGCTTCGTGGGCATTGCCGGTGTGGACGGCAGCGATCCCGTTGCCGCCATTGCGGAAATCGAGCGCACGGTGGAGAACGGGAACCTCCGCGGCGCGGGGATGGAACCCGGCTGCGGCGCCATCCCCATGTATGTCGACGATGCCCGGCTCTACCCTATCTATCAATACTGCTCCGACCGCTCCATCCCCATGTTCCTGATGGGTGGCGGGGGCAACGGGCCGGATCTCTCCTACAGCAACCCCGAGCACATCGACCGCGTCTGCCGCGATTTTCCGAAACTGGCCGTCGTGAACATGCATGGGTCGTACCCGTGGGTCCCTCAGGTCCTGTTCAGCTGCATGTGCCGTCCCAACATGTACCTCGCCCCCGATATGTACATGTACAACATGCCCGGCGCGGCGGACTACGTGACTGCGGCGAACGGCTTCCTGCGGGACCGGTTCCTGTTCGGCAGCGGCTACCCCTACATCCCGCTGAAGCAGGCCGTGGATCTGTTCGTCGCCATGCCCTTCGACAGGAGCATCCTGCCGAACCTGCTGTATAAAAACATGGCCCGCGTCCTCAAACTTGACGTGGATTGATTGCTTGTCCGCCGTGGAAGGGAGGCTTTGACGGCTCTCCCTTCCCAGGCCCGGCTCCCCGCACGCGGCCCGCCGAAGGCATGGGCCAAAACCGTTCGGGATCGGACGGGGAGCTTTTCCATGCACATTTTGCCAACCAAGCGAGGCATCGCATGTCCACCGGTTCCACCCGCGCCATTTGCCAGTCCGAGCGGATGAAAAACGCTCCGCTGTCCAGCATACGAAACATCATCGCCTACTCCGACAAGCTGGAGCAGGAGGGGCGCTCCATCATCCATCTGGAACTCGGCGAACCGGATTTCGGCACGCCCGCCCACATCATAGACGCCTGCAAAAAGGCGCTGGACAATCAGGAAGTGCATTACGGGCCCATTGCCGGGACCGTGGAACTCCGCAAGGCCCTGTCCAGACACTGCACCCGGTATGGCCTCGAGTACGCGCCGGAAGAAATACTCGTGTCCACCGGCGTGGTCCACGGCGTCTTTCTGTCCATGCTCGCCTATCTGGACCCCGGCGACGAAATTCTGGTCCCCGATCCCGGCTATCTGATCTATTTTGCCGACCCACATATCGCGCAGGCCAAGCCTGTTTCCTATCCGCTGCGCGAAGAGAACGGCTTCCAGCTTGATGCGGAAACGCTTGAGGCGCTCATCACGCCGCGCACCAAGGCAATCCTGATCTGCAGCCCCGCGAACCCTTGCGGCTCCGTGCTGGATCAGGCTTCGCTCGACACCGTCGCCGAGCTTGCCATCCGCCACAACCTGCTGGTGCTTTCCGACGAAATCTATGCCGACATGACCTATGACTGCCCCATGCCGCCCAGCATCGCCTCGCTTCCGGGGATGCGCGAGCGCACCATCGTCCTCAACGGATTTTCCAAATACTACGCCATGACAGGCTGGCGCATCGGCTACATGCTGTGCCCGGTAAAGCTCATGGACCCCATCATGCGCCTGAGCTTCTACAATATCGCGTGCCCGACCACGTTCATCCAGTCGGCGGGCATCGCCGCGCTGGAAGGCGACGAGGGGCCCTCAAAGGCCATGCTGGCCGAATACCGCCGCCGTCGGGACTTCATGGTCGAGGCGCTGAACGCCATGCCGGGCTGCCGCTGCCGCAAACCGGACGGCGCGTTCTATATTTTCGTGAACATCGACGGGACAGGCATGGACAGCGACGGCTTCTGCCGCACGATGATCGACGAGGCGGGCGTATCCATGACTCCGGGCCATGTCTTCGGCACCATGGGCGACGGCTTTGTGCGCGTATCCTATGCCAATTCCATGGAAAACCTGCAGCGGGCCGTTATCCTCATGCGTGAGGTGCTGGAAAAGAGGGCGGCGCGATGAGCCGTTTTGACAAGAAACTTGCCGCCGGCGAGGGCGTGGTGGGCACGTTCTCCCATCTGGGCGGCCCCGCCGTGGCGGAATGCCTGAGCCTGTCCGGGCTGGATTATGTCATCATTGATACGGAACATGGCCCCTTCCCTGATGAGAGCACGGGGGAAATGATCCGCGCCATCGAACTCCACAGCGCGGAGGCGTTTGTGCGCGTGCGTGATTCCTCGCGTGCCGCCGTGCTCCACGCGCTGGATCTCGGGGCGCGGGGCATCATCGTCCCCGACGTGCAGTCGGTGGAAGAAGCCCGCAGGCTGGTGGAATACGCGAAATATTACCCTCTGGGAGCGCGCGGATTCGCTTTTTCGCGGAGTGCGGAATACGGGTTCCTGCCCGAGCTGAAGCAGATAGGCGACTATTTCACCGCCACGAACCAGCGCACAATCCTCATGCCGCAGTGCGAAACAGCCGGAGCGCTGGAACATATTGAGGAGATCGCCGCTCTGGACGGCATCGACGGCATTTTTGTCGGGCCGTATGATCTTTCCGTGGCGCTGGGCGCTCCGGCGCAGTTCGCCACTCCGCGGTTCGCCGAAGCTCTCAGCCGGGTGATCGCCGCTTGCCGGGCTTCCGGCAAACTGGCGTTCATCTACGCGAATACCATGCCGGAAGCCCGGGCGTACTTCGCACAGGGCTATCAGGGCGCGGCCATAGGCACGGATACGGCCTTTCTGGTCAAGGCCATTCAGGGCATGTTGCAGGCGTAATGTTCCGAAAAGCCCCGTCCGGGGAGGGCGGGACAGGCCCGGCTCATGCGCGGCAACCGCCCGTGGCCGCGCCTAGGAACGGCCTGCCTCCGCGCTGGAACGCACCTGAAAAGACATTGCACCGTCAGCCCCACACCCTGCCCTCTCCGTGCGATCCTGCTGGATTGCCGGGCGGTGGCGCGATCAGCGGAGGCCGTATTGGTATTTGACGTGCAGAATGACGGGGATGGGTTCCGTTCCGATGATGGCGGGGCGGCGGACTTTGCCGCTGGCGGCGAGGACGGCCCGGCGCGCCGAGGCGTCGAGCTGCGCCGATCCTGAGGATGCGCGGAGCACGGGATCGGTGAACGTCCCGTCGGGCCGGACGGTGAACATATATTCGGCAACGCCGATGAGCCCGGTTTCGCCGCCGTCCAGACGCCGGGCGTGCACGGCCTCGTCGATGTCGTCGAGGTAGCGCAGGAAGGCCTGCCGCTTGCGGTCGGCGGCATCGGCCTTGTCCATGTCGCGCGGGCTGGCGGCGGCTATGCCGATGCCCTTTTCCCGGCTCGTTGCCACTGCCGGGGACGCCATGTCCATCTGGACAACGGTGGTGAAGGACGGCTCGGGCTTGGGCGGCCTCGGGGCGATCAGCAGCGCGAAATGCGCGAACAGGGACACGGCGATCCCGGCGGCGAGGCATTCCTTTTCCGTCATGGGCGCCCCGCCTCGTCGGGCTGGGCCGTGGCGATGAGCAGCTTTTCCCCGCCCTGCATCCGCACCTCGTCCACAATGAAGACCAGCGCCTCCACCGGCGCGTCGGGCGCAGCCTTAAGCACAAGCTGTCCGGGGCGCGCCCGGAAGTCCCGCACGAGGCTTTGCAGCTTCGCGCGGATGTCGGCGCGGGCCACGGGTATGCCCTCGCACAGGAATGAGCCGTCCCTGAGCAGCCGGATTTCCACCACCCGCCCGGAAAGCGCCTGCCCGCTGTGCGCCGGAGGCAGGTCGAGGTCGATGCCCCGCACCGCGAACGACGCGGCGAGGATGAAGAAAATCAAAAGGATGAAGACCATATCGATGAGCGGCGTGAGATCCGGCTCGTCGTCCCGCGCCGCCTTGGGCCGCAGGTTCAGCATGAGCGCCCTCCGTCCGGCAGCCCTTCCCCGGCGTTATCCCGGCATTGCGGGGCTTCCCGGCCCTCCGGAACGCTGCCGCGAGGTTTCGGCGATTCCGGGCAAGAGGCCCCGTCCGCCGTGCCTTCCGGCGTTGGCCGTGCCGTGCCGCCCCCACGGGGAATGTCTCCGGGCTGAATCGGTTCCGCCCCGGCCCGAACGGTGAGGCCCCGTCCGCCGTCGGCCAGCAGAGCCGCGTTTCCGGCCTTGTTCAGGGCGTCGGCCACGCGGCGCACCTTGCCTTGAAAGCAGGACAGGAAAAACAGCGCGGGAATGGCGATGCACAGCCCCGCCGCCGTGGTCAGCAGGGCCTGCCAGATCCCCCCGGCGAGCAGGGACATGTCCACGCCCGAGCGGGCCTCGGCAATGCGCGAGAAGGTCGTGATCATCCCGAGGATGGTCCCGAGCAGCCCCATGAGCGGGGCCAGCCGCGCCAGCACGGACAGCAGGGAAAGCCGCGTTTCCAGCCGTTCCAGCACCGTCTCCCCGGCGAGGCGCAAGGCGGCTTCACGGTTCGGAAGGGGCGAGCCCAGGAGCGCCGCGAAGTCCCGCAGGGAGGGGACGGCCTCCAGCCGGGCCGCCAGAGGCCGCACGTCGCCCGTGCGCATCGCCTCCAGCACGAGGCCGGGAAAACGGGAGTCCGGGAACGGACATCCCATGAACACCAGCGCCCGCTCGACGACAATCGCCAGCGCCGCCACCGAGACGGCCAACAGCGGCCACATCATCCAGCCGCCCAGTTCGATCAGCCCCACAAGCTCCTCCTTTACGAAGACGGCGCTTCCGGCAGGGAAATATCCGTGCCGATGAACACCAGATAGCGATCCTCGCCTTCCGGGGCGGGCTCGAAGCCCAGCCGCCCGGCGGCGTACTGCGCCGTCGCGGGCACCGTCACGCCGCCGTCCAGCCGCAGATCCACGACGCCCTTGGCCCGGCACAGCCCCGGCCCGGCGCTGTCCAGCAACGCCAGGAGCGCGGCCTCGTCCAGCGGGGCGGACAGGCGGAGCGCAGCCGAGACAAACCCCTCATCCGCGTGGGTCACTGTTTCGCCGAAACGCGGCAGGGCGGGCCGATGCGACGGCAGCGGCGTGCCCCGGCGATCCGCCCAGTCCGCATAGAAGGCGTCCAGTTCCGCGAAGGCGATGGCCCCGTGGCGCGCGGGCAGGATCAGCGCCTGACGGTTCAGCGCCCGCAGCCGTTCCGCCAACGCCTCTAGCGCGGCGGGCTCCACGGTGTCGGCCTTGTTCAGGACGATCACGTCCGCCCGCGCCGCCTGCGCCCGGCGGATGCCCGCAATGTCCCCTTCCGAACGGCACAGATCAAGGGCGTCCGCCACCGTGATCACAAGGCCGGGCTGCACGATGTCGCGCAGCTCGGACAGCGCGTCCATGACGTTGGCGGGGTTCGCCAGCCCCGTAGTTTCCAATATGAACTGCTCGGCGGGCATGTCCCCGATGAGCCGCAGCAGCCCCGGACGCAGGCTGTCCGCCAGCGAACAGCACACGCACCCCTCATCAAGCGCCTCCACCTGGGTTTCGCCGCGCAGAAGCGCCGCGTCAAGGCCGATTTCTCCGAATTCATTTTGGATGACACCCGTATAGCGCTCACGCCCGTGCAGGAAATCCAGCCATTGCCGCAGGAATGTGGTTTTGCCCGAGCCGAGAAAACCGGTGAGGATGTGCAGCACGGGCAGGCCGGATTCCTCCTCAAGCGGCTTGTGGCGCAGGGGCAGACGGGCGAGGGGACGCCCTTGGGCTCCGGCGCTGCCGAACGCCGCCGTGAGCCGGAGTTCCCGCCCTGTCCCGCCGGGGATGTGCCGGATGTTCCCGGCGGCGTCGAAACCGGGGATCGGGGCCGCCTCGCCGTCCAACGACACGCGGGCGGGGTCCCCAAGCAGGCTTTCAGCCGTGGCCGACAAGGCCGCGAACGGGCGCAGGAGCAGCCGGAAGGCGGGCACGTCCGTTTCCCAGCCGCCCGGCTCCACGAGCCAGCGCTGCCCGCCGGGAGAAGTCGCCACGCCGTCCAGCGCCGCCATGCGCAGGCGGGCCGGGGCGGACAGGGTCAGGGACAGCCCGGAGCCGTCGACGGCGGCCCGCAGCGAAACCGTGCCGATCCGGAATGGGGAGAGCGTTTCGGCGTGCTCCGAAAGCGCCCGGATGCGGTCGCCGTAGCCGGGGTCCACGGCAAGGCGCAGGGCTTCCAGCGGAAAAACCTCAAGGAGGGGATCGTCAGGGAGCGGGAAGGCGTAGGCCGCGAACGTGCCGCGCAGTGCGCCTCCGTCCGCGTCCTCGCCGAAGAAGACGAGCCCGAACACGAGCCCGCTCCCGGCCACGCGGCAGGTCCACGCGGGCAGCAGAGAACCGGAGGGACGCACCCCCCGCCAGCCCAGCGCGCGGGCGCGGCGGCGATCCAGATGGATGGCGGCGATGAGGGCCCCCATGAGCGTGGCGCACTCGGACCCGCCGCAGGGGTCGAGGGGCCGGGGAAGGAGTGTTTCAAGTCGCATCGCGGGCTCCGGGGCCGGGACGGAGCCCGTCCCGTGGGACACGGCCCCGCCCCGTCATGGGCTAAGCCGTTCCGTTTTGAAACGGCATTCTTTCAAAGGCGATCCACGCCAAAAAGCGGCGGATGAAACAGGCAGCAACCAGACACAAACCGAATGGGAAAACGGAACGAGAACACCATTTCAGCAAGTAAAAACGCACGCGAACAGGGAGCCGGTACACAAAAAACTTGGGAAATGGAGGGATGGGCTCCGCGCCGGCGGGTTTGGGGAAGGGAGGGAAAAGCGCGGCCCTTTCAGAGACGGTTTCCCTCCCTTCCCCAATACTTTCTCATCTTAGGCGGGGAACTTGATGACGTCGCCGTTGCCGAGGTAGTTGGTGGTCTTGGAGCGGAACCGGGCCGTGCCCTTCACCACCGGATAGCCCGCGTCCACGAACTTCTGGGCGGTGATGAGTCCCGTGCAGTGGTTGCAGCCGACCTGCTGGAGGTTCCACTTCTTGAGCCCGATGACGAGGTCGTCGTACTTCGGGTCCCAGTCGTCGAAGGGCGAGATATGCAGCCCGCCGTACAGGCCGTAGAACTGATCCTTCTCGTAGGCAAGCTCCTTGTAGGCCGTGTCCGCGAAGAGGATGATCCCCTGATGGCAGCAGCCGGTGATGCTCACCAAGCCCACGTCCTTGACGTTGCAGTACAGCGACATCTCGCCGAACACCTTGAAGATGATCGGGCAGTCGAACTGATAGAGCGCCACGCCGGGCTGGAGCGTGTGCAGGCCCTTCGGCACTTCCGTCCACTTGCCCACATGCCCGCAGGCCTTCAGGTATTCCTTGCCCGCCGGGTAGAAGGTGTTGGGCGTGTAGACGTGGATGTTGGGATTGTACTTGGTGACCACGGGGAAGCCCCAGTAGTGGTCCATGTGCTCATGGGTCTGGATGAAGGCGTCGATCTTGTTGTCGGCAAGCATGACGTCGATGCCCTCGCGCTTGAAGCACGTGTCCATCCAGTCGTAATTCCACCCGGTATCGAACAGGTAACGGGTTGTCTCGCCTTCCATGCTCTCGATCTCGACGAGGCAGGAGTAGCCGCCCGCGTTGTCGGCATGGACGCAGTTTTCCTTGGCGATGGCCCACGCCTCGTCGATCTTGTGCGGCAGGAGGTGCTTGATCCGCTTGAGGCCCTCCTCGAACGTCCCCTTGCCCACGCCCTTGCCGTTGCCGAAGGGCGCCCAGTTGAAGGTGTACTGGTCCACGAGCAGCCCGCCCGCGCCGGTCACGTCGTTCATAAAGATGCCGTTGTCGAACCAGCTCGTCTCGGAGATGTTGGTGACCTTGACCGACTTGCACACCCCGATGTCCGCCGTGCCGCGCTTCACTTCGGGAAGGAAGGCCCTGCGGAGCGGCGAATACGAGTACAGACCCATGGAGCCGAGCACGCCCGCGCCCACGCCGAGCGCGGCGCCCTTCATGAATTCGCGTCTGTCCATATCGTCCCTCCTATTGAACCAGAGTGAAAGTTGCGCTCGCCAGAGGCAGCAGGGCCACGATGGCGAAGTAGGCGATCACGCCCACGACGAGGCCGATGATCACGCCGGGCAGCATGGCGGGGTTCCATGCGGCGTTGGCGGCCAGATGGCGCTCCTCGGCGGCGAAGTCTTCGGCGGTCTTGAATTCGCGCCGCCAGCCCGGCCAGCCGTCCATGAACCACCAGTTGATCAGCCAGATGTTGATCAGCCAGATCATGGGGATCATGGGGAACTGCTGCGGGTGCGAGAAGCCCTTCTGGGTGCCGAGCACGAAATGGGCGTACTTGTAGTAGAGGCAATAGATCGCGATGCCGCCGAGCGTCACCAGCAGGGAACGGACGAGCACGTTGATCGGCGTGCTGAAGCGGTTGGGCCAGTTGCCGCAGTAGAACTGGAGGAACAGGGCCGGGACGAGGAAGAAGATAGCCGTCTCGCCCACATGCAGCCAGCGCCAGTCGGGGGCCGCGTCGCGGCGGTGTCCGCGAATGGCGTCGCCCCACACGAGCTCCTGCATGTACCAGAAGAACATGCACAGCGCCCACGAGATGGCGATGATCCCGAAGAACAGGGCCAGACGGCGCAGCCACGGGGTCTTGATCATGGTGAACGGGAAGCGCTCCCAGATGCCTTCCATGAACCACACCACCACGGTGCAGCACATGATCCACGCCACGTGGAAGTTGGCGGACACGGTTTCCGCGAAATGCTCCCAATACGGCGGGCAGATGGCGGTGAAGTACTGCCACGGGTAATACAGGATGCCCATGTGGTTGTGCATGGTCATGAAATAGATGAGCAGGCTGAGGCAGAACGTGCCGAGCCAGATGCTGAACCCGCGCACGGGCTGGGAAAGCCCCGCCCACGGCTGGCCCTCGAGCGCCACGAGCCACGCCGGGCTGATCCACGAGGCGATGACCGCGAACATCATGCAGGCCTGCGCCGCGTATTCCGTCGAGTAGAAGTCGGTGAGGCCGAGCTTCTGGAGCTGCGCCGGGTTGAAATAGGCGAAGGCGAGGTTGCCGAGCACGCCCTCGAAGAAGCCGTGGATCATGGCGATCATGATGCCCACGGACACCAGCGCCAGCACGAGCCCCTTCTGGAGCGGGTGGGCGCTGCGTACCCAGTCGCGCCGGAACGGCCAGAAGTCGAAAATGTAGGCCATCCAGATCAGGATGATCAGCCACCAGCGGCAATAGTTGTAGCCGACATACGGCGTGTAGAAACGCATGATCCCGCGCGGGTCCTGAAACACCCACCACGTCACGGCGAAAATCAGCAGGGTGAACGCCATGTTCGCCAACATGGGCCACGGGCCGCTCCATCGCTTGATGAGCTTGCGTTCCTCAAGATAGGGAATCTGTTGCTGTCCTGACATCGTTATCCTCCTCGGATGCATGACTTGCGCCCCGCCCTTGCGGAGCTCCCTTATCCGGTCCGCCCTGCCCCTTCCGGAGCGCGGGCATACATGGCGCGCATAACCGCCGAGGCAAGTTCCCCGGCTCCTATCCGATCCGGGTCCAGCCCGAGCCGCTCGGCCTCGGCCCGCAGCATCGCCGGGCTGAATTCCGGGGGCAGGGGCGTTTCCGGGGGAACCCCTCCCGGCACGTCCCGCGTCCCGGCATCCTCCTCGGAGAACCGGAACCCGAGAAAGGCACGGCGGCTCATACGGCTCATCGCGCCTCCTGCAAGGCCAGCAGGATGGTGGCATACCCCTCCACGGCCTTGGCTGCGGCCCCGGCGTCGGCGTGGCGCAGGGCGCTCAACAGCCGCGCCAGCTGCGCGAACACGTTCTCGCACTGGGGCAGCGTGCACTCCTGCAGCAGCCGCGCCAGCGCCAGACCGTCAGGCAGGACGCGGCTGGCCGCGTCCTCGAGGCGCGGATTGCCCAATACTCGGATCAATATGGAAAAAAAGCGGATCTGCGCTTGGATAAAGGTCTTCATGTCTCCGTTGCGGAGCGAGGCTCCGGCGGAGGGGAGCAAACGCTCCAGTTCGAGAATCACGGACGGGGACACGGCGGGCAGGGACGCGGCCACCAGAGGCGGCATGAGGATGCGGAACGCGGCGAGATAATCCGCGAACGTCCCGGCGGCATGGCGCGCATCGCCCGGCAGGGCCCGGACCACGGTCCCGCTGCCGCGCCGCGTTTCAAGGATGCCCCGGCCCGCCAGCGCCCGCAGCGCCGCGCGCACCGTGGCCCGGTTCACGCCGAAAGCCTCGGCGAGGCCGCGTTCGGACGGGAGGCGCTCAAACACCCCCCAGCGGCCTTCCAAGAGAGCGCTTTCCAGCTGTCGTTCTATGCATTCCTGCTTGTCCATGCAGTCCTTGCCCGCTGTTGTGGGAACGGCTATGGAATGATTCTCATGCCTTCAGCATACGGGCCCCCGGCAAATCCGATCAACTCTTTTTTCAAAATTGCGCTATATGCATACAACGCATTGTTTTTACATGCCTTCAACGGTAAAAGTGGTTGGACCAGATAGCCGCTGGAAACCAAAAAAGACGGCCATGCGGCCCCTTTTGCCTACCGGAAGGCCTCCTTTTCGGGCTCTAACAGGCCTTTTTGCCGGGTATGCGCCCAATTGGATGAACCAATACTATCCGGCCTCCCACCTCTTCCTTCCCCTCCGGCAGCTCCCCGGGAAGCCCGGCGCCCCGATCCCCCCTCGGCCAGCTCTTGCCTTTCTTTCGAAATCCATCACAATGCCCCAAACACCGGAGCTTCGCATGCAGCAGTTTTCCCCGTGGATCGCCGGATTTCCCGGCCTGATCTGGAGCATCGACATCCCCCATTCCCGCCTCAAGGTCTTCAACCGCTGGAGCATCCCCGGCCTCGACGTGCCGCGCCTGCTCAAGGACGCCCGTTACCGGAAAAAAGCCGTACGGCGCGAGGATCACGCCCTGCTCATGGAATTCTGGGACATGCTCACCGCCCGCCGCCCCGCCGCCGTCACCTTCCGGCTGACGAACGGCAACGGGACGTACATCCTGCAAGGCTGGCCCGGCGAAAACGACACGCTCTATTACGGGTTCCTCAAGGAAGCCTTCCTCCCGGCGGCGTATTCGGCGGACGGGCGGCCCGGGACCTGCCAGATGGACATCGGCGGCATCGGCTATCCCGTCTTCGCGCTCGACATCCCCACGCGCGGGCTGCTGATCATCAACGACGCGGCCCGCAGCCTGTTCGCGGCGGCATCCCGCGATCCCAACACCCTGGGCCTCGCCGATATCGCCCCCGGCGGGCTTGCCGAAAAGCTGCTTGAAGCCGGGAACAAAGCCCTTGCCAACGACGCGTGGGCGGGCACGCTCACGTTCAGCAACGCCCAGCGCGGCCTGTTCAGCGCCAAGGTACGCCTCACCCCCTGCGGCGGCGCGGGGGAAGGGCGGGTCGTGCGCGTGGCGCTCCTGAACATCCCCGAAAACCGGAAAAGCGCGGCCTGTCCGCCTTCCGAGGAAGACGCCCAAACCGCGCCCCGCCCGCTCCGCGAGGGGCTGGAAAGCCTTTTCGCCCCCTACGCCGGAGAGCTGGACGGCCTCCTTTTTTCCGACATCCAGTCCCACAAGGGGCAGGTCGTCGTGTACGGCGCGGGCCCCGCCTTCCGCGAGCTGCGCTGGGGCGCGGAACACGCCTACGAAGGCACCATCGCACAGGACATCGAACGCTTCGGCCTGCGCTCGCTCACCGTGGAGGATACGCTGGACAGCATCAAGTCCATCGACTGGGTGCTGTTCGCCCCACACGGCATCCGCTCCTATTTCGCCAAACCGTTCTATACGGAGCAGGGCCTGCACGCCATCCTCATCCTCGCCAGCCTCCGCCCCGGTTCCTTCGGCGCGGATGCCGAAACCCGCTTCGCCAGCCTCATGGGGCCTTTTGAAAGGCTGATCGGCGCATGGCGCAAAGGCTGATGCCCTTAAAACAGCTTTGGCCGTGGGAGGCGGGCACGAAAAAGAAGGGATGGCCTCCCCGCGGGCAGGCATAATGAAGGGGAGCTTTCCTGAAGGAAGCTCCCCTGATGCGTTATCGTGCCTTTCGGATGGCGCCTTTGGCTTCGTGCCTTTACCAGCGGAGCGTGCCGCTGGCGGAGCTCACCGCCGTTCCGCCGAGGCGCACGGCATCGAGCTTCCCGCTATCGGAAGCAAGGATCAGTTCCAGTTCCCCGGTTCCCGGGCGGTCGAGGATATGGCCCTGCTCAAGCCGGATGCGCGTCCCGGAACACAGCCCGTGCGCGTGCATGTAGGAAGCCATGCACCCGGCGGCCGATCCGGTGAAAGGATCTTCCCCGGCGTTGTCCGGATCGATAAGCCGGGCGTGCACATCCGTTTCAGGCTCCACGCCTTCGGGGGCGAACACGTACGCCGCCGACACGCCGAGGGGCGCCAAAACAGCTTTGAGGGCGGGCCTGTCCATGTTGATCCGCCGGAGCGCCGCAAGCTCCCGGACGGGAACCATCAGGAAGCTGACGCCCCCCCGCATGAGCTGGCACGGAAGCCCTTCCCGGAGATCGGAAGCCTGAAGCCCGAGCGCTTGGGCCGTTGTCCCGGCGTCGGCGCACGTGTCCGGGACGGCGGGGGGCTGGGTCATGATCACCCTGTCGGGGCGGATGTCCACGGGCAGCACGCCGATGGCGAACTCGAACCGCGCGGTGCCCGGCTTGAGCACGCCCAGTTCCCGCAAAAGGTGCCCCGTGGCAATGGTGGGATGCCCCGCAAAGGGGATTTCCCCGCGCGGCATGAAATAGCGGACACGCACGTCCGCCTTGTCGGAGGCCAACACGAACGCCGTTTCCGGGGCGTTGGTCTCGCGCGCGATGCGCAGCATGTCGGCGGGCTCGATGCCGTCGGCGTCCGTCACCACGGCGCAGGGGTTGCCGGTAAATGGCACCGCAGTAAACGCATCCACGATGTGAAAGGTGCAATTGGGCATAACATATCCTTCAGAGGCAGCCTGTTACGGCTTTTGATGGAGGAGGGGCGCACGCGGCGGCCTGAGCGGCGCCGCACGTCAGGTTGGCTTGGATGGGAAGCGCCGCGCGGGGACAGCCTTCATACGGGGCACGGGCGGAAACCCCGCCCACGGAGCATCGCGCCCGGAGGCAGCCGCTGCGGGCAACCTTCCCCTCACAAGGGAGGCGCGGAAAAAGGCCCTCCACAGACGTCGGAAAGAGGCGCATTGGAGATCAGGAGGCCCGCCCGCAGCGGTTCCAAAAAAACCGCTGCGGGCGGGAAGCCGGATGCGTTCGGGCGGGGGGAGCTGCCACGAACGGCCGTCATCCGGCAAAACCTTCAAGTTCCACTTCAACCACGGCGGCGGGGTTCGGAAGCGCGGCCACGCCGACGCAGGTGCAGGCCGGGGCGCAGGACAGCCCCGCGCCGCCTTCCCCGGTGCCGGGACCTTCAGGGGAGCCGGGGGCATCCCCTTCCTCCGGAACGCGGCGGAAAACCCGCTCGAACGCCCGGTCGAACGCATCCTTCTGGCCCATGTCCGTGAGGAAGACGGTCATCTTCGCCACCTGTTCCGGGGCAAACCCGGCTTCGGCAAGGATCCCGCGGATATTCCCGAGCACGGTGAGGGACTGCTCATAGCAGCTGGGGTGGTCGATGCGCCCCGTTTCGGGGTTCTGGGCCACCTGCCCGGACAGGAAGAACCGGCCGTCCTTGAGGGTCATGCGCGAGAACGGGAGCCCTGCGGGGCCGCGCCCGATACGCGTAACCGTGCCCATATCAACCGCCGCCGCTGTAATAGGAGTCGGACGCGACGTACGGCTCGCGCCAGTCCTTGTACCAGCCGAGGATCTTGCAGCCGTTGAAATCCAACAGCACCGTGTCGCGGGAGTACAGGATGGTTCCGCCGGGGCCCTGCACATGCGGGTTCAGCACCAGCACCATGCCTTCCTTGAGCACGGTGGCATCGCCCGGTGCGATCCACGGGGCCTCCTGCGAGGCGACGCCGATGCCGTGCCCCCAGTGGACGCCGGTGACGGGGGTGACGCCCGCCCGCTCCGCCGCGTCCAGCATGGCGGCGTAGAGATCCGCGCAGGTCGCGCCGGGCCGCACGGCGGCGAGGGCGGCCTTGCGCATGGCGACAAGCCCCTCATACGCTTTCGTCTGTTCCGGCAGAGGCCAGCCCATCGTCATCAGCCGCGAGCCGAACGCCCAATAGCCGTTCAGCGACGCCTGAAGGTCAAGGCGGTTCATTTCGTCGCGGGCCGTCTTCTTGCCCTGCCCGATGCCGAACTTGGGCGACTCGGCCCAATAGTCTTTGGCATGGGCTCCGGTGGCGGACTGGGAAATCCCGTTGTAGCCGACGGCCTCAAAGCCCCGTTCAAGGGCGTGCATACGGATAAGCTCCGCCTGCCCCTTTTCCGCACGGGCGTCACAGGCGAGGCTGTGATGGGCGGCCCCCAGGATGGCATGGTCGGCGCGGTAGGCGAGATCCTCAAGGAAAGCCGCCTCCTCCGCGCTCTTGATCTGGCGTATGGCGCTGATCGCGGCGGAAATGTCCGTAAGCGCCCATTCGCCCAGGGCTTCGCGCAGGGCCACGCTGGCGCGGTTCATGTCCAGCCCTATGGAGGCCAGCCCCAGCGGGCGGAGGAAAGCCGCCAGTTCCGCAGCGGCGTGCGTGGCATCAAGGCTTCCCGGATAGGCGCGGACATCCGAAATGATCCCCCGTTCCCAGCTTCTGGCCCAGAGGGACGGGCTCAGGACGAGGGGGAGCCTGCCTTTGGCGAACAGGACGAATGCGAGGCCCGGATGCTCGTCCGTGAACGGAAGGTGCACCTGCGCCGCGTAACGCATGTTGTCCCCGCCGGTCAAAAGGAACGCATCACAGCCCGAGCGCTCCAGTTCCGACTGGATCTTTTCAAGTACGGTCGTATTCAAGTTCTTCTCCTTGGCTCTGTCGGCAATGGCTTGCCGTTTCCCGGCATCAAAAGCCGGAAGCCGGCCATTCCCGCCCGGCCTGGCGGTCGTGTAGCGGTGCCTTTCCCTGTTGCGGGGAGGGCGGGGATGGCCGCTCGATCTTCCACGGGCGCGTGCTCCCTTAGTGGGCGCTGCGGAACCCTGTGATCATGTAGGGCATATCCCAGTTCCGATGCCAGCTCAGGAGGCGCGGCCCACCCTTTTCCACGGCATAGATGTCGATGGAGCGGAGGAGTTCCCCTTCCGGGCCCAGTGTCGCCACATCAAGGGCGATGACCATGTTCTCGCAGAGCACGGTCGGATCGTCGGCGGCGAGGTACGGCCCTTCGATCTCCCCGCGCCCGACGCCGTGGCCTATGCCGGAAGCGCTGGAAAGCGGGATGCCCCGCTTTGCGGCTTCCTTCACCACCGCGCCGTGGATATCCGAACAGGCAACGCCGGGGCGGAGCATGTCGAGCGCCAGCATCTTGAGGCTCAGGTTGTCGGCGCAGGCGCTGCGGACGCGCGGGTCCATGTCCTCGCCTATGTGGATCAGGCGCGCGGTAACGCCCCAGTATCCGCCGTGGCAGCAGGCATATTCGATCCGGCAGAGCCCTTCCGAGGGAAGGAATCCGCGCTGCGGCATGTAGTTGGCGCCGATGGCCTCCCCGGCCACCGCCGCCATGTTGCCGCTCATGCTTGTGCCGCCCTCATAGGCGTGGATGCGTACCCGCTCGATGAATTCGGGCACGGTGTAAAAGCCCTTGCGGTAGGCGCTGCCCGAATGCGCGCCCTCCATGTGGTTGATCGCGCCAATGATGCCGGTATCCACCTGACGGCAGGCCATTTCGATGCGGTCGATTTCCTCGGGGAGCTTCACAAGGCGCAGGCCGCGCAGCATGGGGCCCGCATCCTTGAACGAACAGCCGGGGAAGGCCGCGCGCAGGGCGTCGAATACGGAAGCGGCGGTCTGGCTGAAATCAACGCCGACCACGCCGTCCAGATCGGGGCGGCTTTCCTTGAGGCGACGGATAAGGCAATCCGCGCCCACGGCATCTTCCGCCACGGTCACGCAGACGGCGGAGGGCTCCTTGGCAAGCTGCGCTTCGGCGGGCTGGGCCAGATCGGGATACAGCCAGCAGGTGCAGGCCGCCTCGTCCGTTCCGGGCTCGAACAGGGCGAGGACGGCCCTGTCCGGGGTCTGTTTGACATAGGGGAGCATGGGGCCGGCAACGTACCCGAAATTTTCGGGATCGGCCAGCAGGAGGCTCCGCATACCCTGCTCCCGCATGGCTCCGGCGAGCCGGGATTGAATGGATGCTTGCATGTATACTCCTTGTGTTCACACAGTGTTGTCTGTTGAGCGGCGGTTGCCGCCCTTCACGAAAATCCCGCTGCCCCCGTCAACAGGCCTGGCGGACGGTGGACATGCGCGCCTCAAGATACCGGGAGAGCCGGGTCAGCGGCACGAGCAGGAGCAGGTAGCCGATGGTGGCGATGATCAGCGGCGTCGGGTTGGCCGTCCATGACTGCACCACAAGCGCCTCGCGCAGCAGTTCCGGGATGCCGACCACGGAACAGATGACGGTTTCCTTGAGCAGCGCCACGAACTGCCCGGTCAGCGGCGGCATGGCGGTCTTGAAGGCCTGGGGAAAGACGATGAGCCGGAAGGTCTTGAAGGTGCCGAGCCCGAGGGAGCGCGCCGCCTCAAGCTGCCCATGCCCCACGGCGCTGACGCCCGAACGCAGGATTTCGCTGAAAAACGCGCTGTGGTTCAGGGTGAGGGTCAGGATGCCGGATACCATCAGCGGCAGGTAGATGCCGATGAACGGCGCGCCGTAGTGGATAAGGGACACCAGCACGATGGTGGGCAGGGCACGGAACACATCCACGTACACCTTGACGAACCCGGTCATGACCTTGTTCTCGAAGAAGCGCACGAGGGTCAGGAAAACGCCGAGCCAGAAGGCGCACAGCGTGGCGATGATCCCCACCTCAAGCGTGGTCATGAACCCGCCCGCCAGTGCCTTCATCCCGCCTTCGCCGAGGATCTCGAAATTGAAGAACACATAGGCCAGCCGCGACCAGTCCGCGCCGGAATAACGGACGAAGAGCCAGCCCCAGAGCAGGAGGAGCCCCACGGCGGCGCAGGAGGAAAGCACACGCCCCAGATTCCTGTTGGACAGGAAGACGATGCCGCCGACGATGGAAAAGAGGGCATAGCCGAACAGCGAAAGGCTCCCCAGTGTGCTCATGCCGCCGCCCACGGGCGTCGCGCCGGGCAGGAGGAGCCCCCACGCGATCAGGACGGCAAGCCCGGACAGGGCGGCTTTCGGAGAATGGTACCAGGGGCCGGCGATACGTGCGCGGCGGCGCGGACGCGGAACCCCTCCGGCCTCTGCCGGATGCGGATCTCTGGACATGGCAGGCCTCACAGGATCTTGCTGAGAAAACTTCTGCAGCGTTCGTGCCGGGGGTTGGTGAAGACCTCTTGCGGCGATCCTTCCTCGATGATCACGCCGTCGGCCAGCACGAGCACCTTATCCGCCACTTCGCGGATAAAGGACATTTCATGGCTCACCACCACCATCGTCATGCCCTGTTTCGCCAGATCAATCATGACTTCAAGGACTTCCCCGATCATTTCCGGGTCAAGGGCACTGGTCGGCTCGTCGAAGAGCATGACTTCGGGACGCATGGCGAGCGCGCGGGCGATGGCCACGCGCTGCTGCTGCCCGCCCGAAAGCATGTCGGGGTAGGAGGCGTGCTTGTCGGCGAGCCCGACTCTGGAGAGCAGTTCCATGCCGTACGCTTCGGCCTCCTTATGGGAGAGGCCGCGCACGTTGACCGGAGCCAGCATGATGTTCTGGATGGCGGTCATGTGCGGGAACAGGTTGAACCCCTGAAACACCATGCCGATGTTCTCGCGCATCTTGTTGAGGTTCAGGTGGGGGTCGGTGATCTCCTGGGCGTTGATGAAAATCTCCCCGGAGCTGGCTTCCTCCAGTCTGTTCAGACATCGCAGGAACGTGCTCTTGCCCGATCCCGAGGGGCCGATGACCGCGCAGACCTCACCCTTGGCGACGGTGGTGCTGATGCCGCGCAGGACGTGGACATCCTTATAATGCTTATGCAGGTCGCAGACTTCGATCATGCACGATGCGGTGTTGTCCATCTCGCGAGTCTCCTTTCGAGCAACGTGCTTCCGTACATGAGCGGCAGAAGCAGTATCAGATACATGATGGTGATGGTGACGAGGGGGGTCGGGTTGGCCTTCCATTCCACGATTTCCATGGCCCGCTTGAGCAGTTCGGGCATACCCACCACGGAGACGAAGGCCGTGGCCTTGAGCAGCCCCACCAGATGCCCCGTGAGCGGCGGCAGCACCACGCGGATCGCAAGCGGCAGGATGACGAAGCGCATGGTCTGGATCACGCCGAGCCCGAGGGAACGGGCCGCCTCCACATGCCCCCGGCTCACGGATTCGATCCCGGCCCGGAAGTATTCGATCATGAAGGCCAGCGCGCTGAGGAAAAGCCCGCACACGCCCGCCGCAAAGGGCGTGCTGTTGATTTCAAGGAACGGCAGCGCATAGTAGATGAAGATGACCAGCACGAGGATGGGCAGCGAGCGGAACACATCCACGAACGCGTCGATGGCACAGTTGAAGATCGGGTTGTTCAGGGTGCGGATGATCGCGATGATCGGCGCGATGGTCACGGACAGCACGGCCGAACAGATAAAGATCAGCAGCGTATTCTCAAGCCCGCCGAGCAGGATGGGCCACGTTTCGACGATGAGTTCCCTGTTGAAGAACATCATGCCGAGCATATCCCACTGTGCCCCGGAGTACCGGTAAAACACCAGCCCGAGCAAGCCGAGGAAACCGAGCGCGGCAGCCGTCCCCGCCACCTGCGGGCGCCTTTTGTCCATTGTGGTCACAATCATGGGGACGGCGGCGAGCAGCATATACAGGCCCATGCCGAGCCAGCCGCCGATGCCGAGCGAGGTTCCCGCCGGTGGGAGAAGGCCCCACGCCGCCGCGATGAGGGCGGCCACCAGCCCCCACAGGAATCCGTCACGCTGATACCAGAGCCGTTGCCGCTTCTGCCGCGAGTGTGTGTTCTCTGCCTGCATTGCGTCCTCCGCCGGGAAGGGCGGCGTAGAAACGCCGCCCCAAAAAGGTTATTTCGGCTGCCAGGGGGTCGTGTACACGTGCACAGTGGAGGAATCGGGGCCGGGCTTCGCGCCGAGCCACTTTTCATACAGGGCGGCGAGCGTCCCGTCCCGCTTCATGCCGTTGAGGATCGTATTGTATTCGTCGCGAAGGGGATCGCCCTTGCGGAAGGCCACGCCCTGGACGAACACGTCGCCCACGGGGAAGGCCACGCCGAGCATGGGGTAATTCTTGATCTGATAGAGGGCGCGGGTCTGTTCGCGCAGGTAGGCGTCGAGCCGCTTGTTCATGAGATCCATGAGGATGTCGATGGAGCGGTCGTAGGTGCGGATGGTGTACGGGCCGTACTTTTCCTGGTTGGCGTCAAGCCAGCGCTGTTCGGCGGTGCCCGCCTCGGCGCCCACGGTCTTGCCCTTGAGCTGTTCCGGGCTGGTGATGGCGTCGTTCTTCCGGGTCACGAAGGCGAGCTGGGCGTCAACCCACGGATCGGAAAAGTCCATCATGACAAGGCGTTCCTTGTTGATCCACGTATTCCCGGCGGCATCCCACTTTTTGGCCTGGAGCCCCGGGGCGAGCCCGGCGAAGGGGATGTTCGTCATCACGAGCTGTTTGCCCATGCGCTTGGCGACTTCCGCATGGAGATCCACCTCGAAGCCCACCAGCTTCCCGTTTTCCATGAAGGCGAAAGGCGGGGCCGTGGCGTTGACCGCGGCACGCAGTTCCTTGCCGGAATCGGCGGCTTCGGCCTTCGCCGTCCCCATCACGAGCCCCGTACAGGCCATTGCAGCCAACAAGACAAGAACATGTAACCGGTTCATACTGACTCCTCTGTTGAGGGTTCTCTCGCACCGGGAAACCAAGGGGGCTTCCCGGCTTGCATCAACCGCATATGGAGGCGCTTTCGCGTTTCCTTGTCCCTTGCGCGGGCACTCCCAAGGCGTGGGGAGGCCCGCTTGCTGGTGTTTGCCGTGGTATTTATTAGTTCACTATATGAAATTCATTTTGTAATATAAAACTAAACTGGTTCCTAACGTGATGTCAAGAGGGGCGGCACCGTATCCATCACGAAATTTCAATGGGAAAATACAGCGGGGCATGGCGGCATCCCCGCCAACGGAAGGCTTCCGCTGCGGGGCAGAATGAAGCTCCATACAGGCCACCGGGAGGCGGTACGGCGGCATCCCCGACGGGAATGTCTCCGGCGGACAGCGCCTTGGAAGGTATGGCCCCCCCCACAGGTCGGCAAGAACAGACGTTCAAAGATACCCACAGTGAAGTGTCGAAACCCCACAGGATGCAAAAGGCTGGCAAAGGTGCCCACCAAGCCGGAGGGCCCGGAAAGCCGCACCGCACGCTATCAAATTGGCGATATAAGATCATATCTATTTAATAATATTACATTTTACGGCGCATTTCTTCAATCCCCCCACAGCCGCCTTTCCTCCAGCGGTGCATAGCCTGCCGGAAGGACGGGCCGCCTTTCCCCCACGCCAAGCGCGGCGGCAACGGGCAGCCTGCCCACATCCCGCCTTCCGGGCAAAAAACGCTTTTCCTGCATGTGGATAAGGAAAAGCAAAAATCTTTCGGCAAGGCTTCCCTTTTTCGCCCCTGCCGCTTGACTTCTTTTGGCGAACCTCATATTTTCGCATTATGAATTTTAGTTCATATAGTGAACAATAAAAAAACAGCCGGTGTCCCAAACCAGAACGCCGCAAGGCACTCCCCCGACTGCCGGACAAAGGAGTCTCCCGTGAAAAAATCCCCCTGGAAACTGGATCCCTTGTTCACGCCACGCTCCATCGCGGTGATCGGCGCATCCCCCAACGGCGGGGCGGGTTCCATCGTCCTCAGGAACATGCAGCGCCTCGGCTATACGGGCACGGTGTATCCCATCAACCCAAAGTATAAAGAGATTTTTGGATATCCCTGCTACGCGTCCCTGCGCGATCTCCCCGCCCCGGCGGACTGCGCCGCCGTGCTGCTGGGCAGCCGTTCGCTGCTGCCCATGCTTGAGGAGGCGCACGCCGCAGGCGTCAAGGGGGTCTGGGGTTTTGCCAGCGGCTTTGCCGAAACGGGCGGGGAAGGCCGGGCCATGCAGCGGCGCATCCACGATTTCTGCCATGAGTCCGGCCTGCTGTTCTGCGGCCCGAACTGCGTGGGCTATGCCAACATCACCGACAAGACCTGCATGTACAGCGCCCCGCTCCCGCAGGCGTTCCGCCCCGGCGACATCGGCGTCATCGCCCAGAGCGGCGCGGTGCTGCTGGCGCTCGGCAACGCCAACCGCATGGCCGGTTTCTCCCGCCTCATTTCCTCCGGCAACGAGGCGGCCCTCGGGCTCGCCGACTACATGGACTATCTGGCCGACGACGACGCCACGCATGTGATCGCCCTGTTCATCGAAACCATCCGCGATCCGGAAGCCTTCGCCGCCGCGTGTTCCCGCGCCGCGGAAAAGGGCAAGCCCGTCATCGCGCTCAAGGTCGGGCGCTCAGAGCTTGCCTGCCGCGTGGCGGCCACCCATACCGGGGCCATCGCGGGAAGCGACCGGATACTCGACGCCTTTTTCCGCCGTGCCAACGTCATGCGGGTCAACACCCTCGACGATCTGCTCGAAACCGCCGTCCTGTTCAGCGGGCTGCGCGGCCTTTCCGCCGGTTCGCCCAAGGTGGGGATGGCCACGGTTTCCGGCGGCGAAATGGGCATGTTGGCGGACGTGTGCGCGGACAGCGGCCTCGTCTTCCCGCCCGTTTCCGAGGCCGGGAAGGAACGGCTCCGCAAGGTGCTCCCGCCCTACGCCCCCATCGCCAACCCCCTCGATGCGTGGGGCAGCGGCGATCTGCGCGAGGCCTACCCCGCCAGCCTCGGCATCCTCGCCGCCGAAGAGGATGTGGAAACGCTCATCGTCTCGCAGGACATCCCCGGCAACATGGCCCCCGAACAGGTGGAGCAGTTCTCGGACGTGGCCCGCGCCGCCGTCGCCGTGCGCGCCGCCTCCGGCAAGCCGGTTATCGTCGTTTCCAATATCTCCGGCGGCATCGATCCTGCCATCGGCGATATCCTCGCACAGGGCAACGTCCCCGTGGTGCAGGGCAGCGGCGTGGGCATCCCCGCCGTCCGGCGCTGGATAGACTGGTGCGCCGCGCGCGCGGCGAAAACGGCATCTCCCTCCCCCCGGAAGGATTCCTCCACTCCTTCCATACTCCCCCCCGAACTGGCTTCGGAACTCGACGCCAGTTCGGGCGTATTGCCCTACGCGCTTTCCGCCCGCCTGCTGCGCCATTTCGGGATCGCCATAGATCACGAGGAGCTTGCGGTTTCGCTTGAGGAAGGCATGGCGGCAGCCGGGCGCATCGGCTATCCCGTCGCCCTGAAAGCCGCCTCCCCCGACATCGCGCACAAGACCGAGACCGGCCTCGTCAAGCTCAACCTCCGCACCGGCGCGGAATTCGCGGCGGCATGGCGCGAGCTTGAAGGCATCCTTGCCCAGCACCATGCGGGCGCGCGGCGCGAGGGGATGCTTGTGCAGGGCATGGTACGGAGCGCGGGCGGCAAATCCGGCGACGTGGTGGAAACCATCGTCGGCGTGAACCGTGACGGCGGGTTCGAATCGGCGGTCATGGTGGGGCTCGGCGGCGTGTTCGTGGAGCTGCTGCGCGACGTTTCGCTTGAGCTGGCCCCGCTCTCCCCCGAAGGCGCCCGCGCCATGATCGGCAGGCTCAAGGCCGCCAAGTTGCTTACCGGCTTCCGGGGGCGCGCCGCGTCCGACGTGGAAGCCCTCTCCGATGTGCTCGTCCGGGTGGCAGCCATGTGCTGCGCGCTGGGCGACAGGCTCGTTTCGCTCGACCTGAACCCGGTCATGGTGCTGCCGGAAGGGGAAGGCGTACGCATTGTGGACATCGTGATGCAGGTGGCTCCGGCACGGCATTGCGGGGAAACCGACTAATCTTGATGGAGAAAAGCCGATGAAGAAACTTCTGTCCGGCAACGAGGCCCTCGCACGGGGCGCGCTGGAAGCGCGCATAGAGATCGCCTGCGGCTATCCGGGGACACCCAGTTCGGAAATCCTTGAAAACGTCAGCAAGTACAAAGAAATATACTCCGAATGGTCGGTAAACGAGAAGGTGGCGATGGACGCCGCTGCGGGCGCGGCCTATTCCGGGCGCCGCTCGCTCGTGACCACCAAACAGGTGGGCATGAACGTCATGTCCGATTCGCTGTTCTATACCGCCTACACCGGCGCGGAAGCCGCGCTCGTGGTCGTCACCGCCGACGATCCGGGCCTGTTCAGCTCCCAGAACGAGCAGGACAACCGCCACTATGCCAAGCTCGGCAAGTTCCCCATGCTGGAACCCTGCGACAGCCAGGAATGCAAGGATTTCATGATCGAAGCCGTGGACATGAGCGAACGCTTCGACACGCCCGTGGTCATCCGCACGACCATGCGCACCTCGCATTCCAAGTCCGTGGTGGAGCTCGGCACCCCCGGCGCCTACGGGCGCGAGGTCGGCCCCTTCCCCCGAAACATCGAAAAATACAATTCCATGTGCACGTGGGCGCGCAAGCGGCACTACATCCTTGAACAGCGCCTGCTGGACATCGAGGAATGGAGCAACACGTGGCCCGGCAACCGCATCGAATGGGGTGACCGCGAATACGGCTTCATCGCCGAGGGCATCATTTATGAATACGTGAAGCAGGTCTTCCCCGAAGCCTCCATCCTCAAGCTCGGCATGTGCTACCCCCTGCCGAAAAAGCTGATCCGGGAATTCGCGGACGGCGTGCGCAACGTCATCGTGGTCGAGGAGCTTGACCCCTTCATCGAGGAGCAGGTCAGGGCTATGGGCATCCCCGCGCGCGGCAAGGATATTTTCTCCATCTGCGGCGAACTGCTTCCGGAGGACATTGCCGAAAGCTGCCGCAGGGCGGGCATCCTCAAGGATACGGCCCCCGCGTTCAGCGATACGTCCGAATCCCTCCCCAGCCGCAGCCCGCTGCTGTGTTCCGGCTGCCCGCACCGCTCCACGTTCTACAACCTTTCCCAGATGAAGGTGCCGGTGGCGGGCGACATCGGCTGCTACAACCTCGGCACCCTGCCGCCCTTCAACGCCCAGCACACCATGGGGGCCATGGGCGCGAGCGTGGGCGTGCTGCACGGCATGGGCCTTTCCGGGTTGCCCGAGCCCGCCGTGTGCACCATCGGAGACGGCACGTTCTTCCACGCGGGCGTCGCGCCGCTGCTGAACATGGTCCACAACAAGGGCAAGGGCACGGTCATCATCATGGACAACCGCACCACCGCCATGACCGGGCATCAGGACAACCCCGGCATCGAGGCGACCCTGTCCCTCGGCACCGTGGCGCCTGTGGACATCGCCGGGCTGTGCCGCGCCTGCGGCGTGGAAAAGGTGCTCACCGCGGACGCCTTCGATCTCGCCGCCGTCCGGAAGGCGCTTGAAGAGTGCACCGCCTACGACGGGGTTTCCGTGCTCATCACGCGCGGGGACTGCGTGTTTGTTTCCCGCAGCCCCAAACCCGCCCGCGTGGTGGATGCGGACAAGTGCATCGCCTGCGGCAAGTGCATCCAGAGCGGCTGCCCCTCCGTGGTGCTGTCCGACGAAAAGCACCCCAAGACAGGGAAGCGCAAGGCCCGCATCGAACCCGTGACCTGCGTCGGCTGCGGCATCTGCGCCCAGATCTGTCCCGTCCACGCCATCTCCGGCCCCGAACAAGCCTAAGGAGCGCATCCCCATGAAAAAGACCATCCGTTTCCTCATCACCGGGGTCGGCGGGCAGGGTACCATCCTCGCCAGCGACATCCTCGCCGAAGTAGGGCTCCGGCTCGGCCACGACGCCAAGAAATCCGACATCCTCGGCCTCGCCGTGCGCGGCGGCTCCGTGGTCAGCCACATCATCTGGGGCGAAAACGTCCGCGCGCCCATGATCGACCGGGGCACCGCCGACTATTACCTGAGCTTCGAATGGCTGGAGGGCCTGCGGCGGCTCGTTTATACGAATAAGGATACGGTCGTGCTCGCCAACGACTGGCGCATCGACCCCGTATCGGTAAGCTCCGGGCAGGCCGACTATCCCGACGAGGACGGCATCCGAGCCGCCATCCGGGAACGCTGCGCGGGCCTGCGGCAGATCCCGGCAACGCCCCTTGCCGTGGAGATGGGCAACGCCCGCGTGTTCAACAGCGTCATGATGGGCGGGCTGGCCCAGCTCGTCGGGGGCGACGCCGACGTCTGGCGCTCCGTCATCGCCGACCGGGTCGCGCCCAAAGTGCGGGATCTCAATGTCCGGGCATTCGATGCCGGGCTGAACCACACGTTCTAACGCCGCCGCGGGGTCCCGCGGCATGTGGGGGAACATTCCCATGTTTGATATTCTGTTCCGCAATGCAAAGGTCATCGACGGCACGGGCAATCCGTGGTTCTACGGTGATGTGGGCGTGGAAGGCGGCACCGTCGCCGCCGTGCTCCCCCCCGGCTCCACGGCCCGCGCCCGCCGCGTGGAGGATGTGGACGGCAAGGCGCTCTGCCCCGGCTTCGTGGACGGGCACAGCCATTCGGAATTGCCGCTCCTCGCCGGGGAAATCATGGACTGCAAGATCATGCAGGGCGTGACCACCGAAAACCTCGGGCTGGACGGCATGTCCCTCGCGCCGATCAAGGACGGCGACAAGGCCGACTGGAAGAAACACCTTTCCGGCCTCGCCGGGACGCTCGACGTGCCGTGGACATGGAACAGCTTCGCGGAATACCTCGACTGCCTGCAGGCCGCAAAGCCGCCGCTCAACGTCTCCTCGTACGTGGGGCTCGGCACCGTGCGCCTGAGCGTCATGGGCATGACCGACAGGCCCGCGGAAGGCCACGAAATCCGGGCCATGCGGGATCTGGTCGCCCGGTGCATGGACGAGGGCGCGCGCGGCATCTCCGCCGGGCTGATCTACCCTCCGAGCCGCTACCAGAGCCTTGAGGAAACGGTAGCCGTAGCCAAGGCAGCGGCGGCGCACGGCGGCATCTACGACGTGCACATGCGCAACGAGGCCGACGCCATCGCCGAATCCGTGGAAGAGGTGATCGCCATCAGCGAACGCTCCGGCATCCCCGCCATGATCACCCACTTCAAGATCCGCGGGAAAAAGAACTGGGGCCGCTCCGCCGCGCTCATCCGGCGCATCGACGAGGCCCGCGCCGCCGGGATCGACGTCACGATGGCCCAGTACCCCTATACGGCGGGGAGCACGTTCCTGCATGTGGTCATCCCGCCGTGGTACCACAGCCGGGGCGTGGACGGCCTGCTGCGGGCCCTGCGCGAGGAGCGCGGCGCCATCAAGCATGACCTCGACACGCGCATGGACTGGGAAAACTTCTCGCAGTCCGTGGGCTGGGAAAAGATCTTCGTCTCTTCGGTGGCCAGCGAAGCCAACCAGCCCTGCGTGGGCAAGAGCATCTCGCAGATCGCCGCCGAACGGGGACATGCCGACGCCGCCGACGCCGCCTTCGACCTGCTGGTGGAAGAACAGCTCGCCGTGGGCATGATCTCGTTCGGGCTCGACGAGGCGGACATCACCGCGATCATGCGCCACCCCGCCGTGAGCTTCATCACCGACGGGCTCATGAGCGGAAGGCCCCACCCGCGCGCCTACGCCACCTATCCCCGCATCCTCGGCCGTTATGTGCGTGAGCAGGGCGTCCTTTCCCTTGAAGAGGCCGTCCGCAAGATGACCTCGCTCCCCGCCCGCAAGATCCGGCTGCGGAACAAGGGCGTCATCGCCGAGGGCTACGACGCGGATCTGGTGGTCTTTGACCCGGATACCGTCATCGACAGGAACAGCTATGACGATCCCCGCGTGCATCCCGCCGGGATCAGGCACGTGCTCGTCAACGGCGTGTTCGTGGTGGAGGACGCCGCGCTCACGGGCGCACGGCCCGGGAGGGTCATCAGGGATTAGGCCGGACGCATCGGACAAAAAGCGGCTGCCCGTACGGAACGCGGGCAGCCATAACAGGCTGCGGAAACAATACTCGGATCCCTGCGCCGAGACGGACGGCGGGGGAACGCTTTCAGGTGCCGGAGCGTATTGCCTTTCTCATGACGGGTAGGCATACTTTCACGCCGGAGGACGGAGCTTTCCCCGCCGCCGCATATCCCTTTCCGGAGATTCCCATGCTGACATCATCACAAAAAGTTTTCGACGTTCTGGAATTCCTCTGCGCCAACGGCCCGCACAAGGCCCTTGAGGTGAGCAAGGCCCTGTCTCTGCAAAAGAGCTCGGTGCACCGCTTCCTCAACAGCCTCATCGAGTTCGGCTATGTCCGCAAGGACGACCAGACGGGGCTTTTTTCGGTGACGCTCAAGGTGGTGCAGCTCGGCGCCATGGTGAGCAGCAAGATCGACATGGTGGAAACCGGGAGATCGTACATGCGGGAACTGGTGGCCACGTTCGATCAGGCCACGGTCAGCTTCGCCACGTTCATGGACAAGCAGGTGCTCGTCCTGCGCCGCGAATACCCCCGCAACTGCGTCACGCGCATCGATCTGAGCCAGCAGCTCCCCGCCTATTGCACGGGGCTCGGCAAGGCTCTCCTCTCGACGAAAAGCGAAGAGGAAATCGACGAATACATCGCCACCGTCCCGCGGACGGCCTACACCCTGCATACCCTGACGGACGGGGAGCGCCTCAAGCAAGACCTGCTCGCCGCCAAGGAAAAGGGATACGCCGAGGACATCTCCGAAATCAGCGACTCGCTCCACTGCGTCGCCGTGCCCATCCTCACCCCGCACGGCGGGCTCTGGGCCATCAGCCTTTCGGGGCATTGTTCCGTCATCCGCGAGTACGGTGTGGAAAACATCGTGAAGCATCTGAAAAAGGCCGTCTGGGATATGACCTCAGGCTATTCCGCCGCGCCCGTCGCCTGACGCCGGATCTCGCCCGCATCCCGGCAAAGCCCCTCCTGCACCCGAGGGCCTCGACCGCCTTGGGATTGCCCGCGCCCCCGGCAAAGGCGCCCGTTCAGGACGCGCCCGCCGCGAGGCATCCGGGGTTCCCGCAATGCCCTTGCCGGAGGCCCCTCCGGGGATGGGATGAAGCGGCAAGGTGAACCGCCCCGACGCGCCCCTCGGCGGAACCCCTCCGGGGGCGGCATGAGGGGCGGCTCCCGCCAACGGGAGGGGGGAAGCCATCAGGCCGCCGGACAAGGCAGGGGTGCTTCACTGGGGACACGCCATGAGTACGACTCTGATCACAAACGGCATCGTCGTTGATGCCGGAACCATGCGCCCGCTGGACATCCTCATTTCCGGGGAACGGGTGGAAAGCCTCCTCCCGCGCGGCTCCGAGGTGCGGGCCGACCGGGTCATCGACGCCTCCGGGCGCTACGTGCTGCCCGGCATCATCGACGCGCACAACCACCCCGTCTATGCCGACCGCATCGACCGCCTGTCGCGGGCGGCCCTGTCCGGCGGCGTCACCACCGTCATCCCCTACATCGGGGCCGTCGCCGCATGGGGCAAACAGGGCGGGCTGGTTCAGGCCATCGACGACTTCATCAGGGAAGGGGAAACCGGTTCCTGCATCGACTTCGGGCTGCACTGCACCCTGACCGCCAACGTCATGGAAGAGGCCGACGACGCCATCCCCGAGCTGGTCGCTCGCGGGGTCATTTCCTTCAAGGCGTTCACATCCTACAGGAAGCGGGGCATGAAACTGGAGGACGACCAGATCCTGCATCTCATGGAACTGGTCGCGCGCGAAAAGGCCCTCCTCGCCTTCCATGCGGAAAACGACGCCATCCTTGAACATCTGGAAGCCAAGGCCGTTGCCGAGGGGCGCGAGCACCCCCGCGATTACCCCGCGACGCACCCCAACATTTCCGAGGCCGAGGCCATCTTCCGCGTGCTTTCGCTGGCCTCTGTCGCGGGCTGCAACATCTACCTGCCGCATGTCACCTGTAAGGAATCGCTTGAAGCCATCAGGCTGTTCAGGAAGTGGGGCACGGTGCCCACGCTTTTCGCTGAAACCTGCCCCCACTATCTGACGCTGGACGACAGCCAGCTTGCGCTGCGCGGCAACCTCGCCAAGATGTCCCCTCCCCTGCGCAAGGAGGCAGACCGCGAGGCGCTCTGGGAAGCGATCCGCAATGGCGAAATACAGGTCGTCGCCTCCGATGCGGCGGGGCACGCCACCGCCGCCAACGAACCGCTCTTTGCCGAAACCTTCCGGGCCCCGCACGGCGCGCCCGGCGTGGATACGCTTTTCTGCGTCACGTGGAACGAAGGGATTGCCAAGGGCCGCGTCGCCATCCCCGACCTTGTGCGGCTCCTGTGCGAAAACCCCGCGAAATGCTTCGGCCTGTACCCCAGAAAGGGAACCCTCCTCCCCGGATCGGATGCGGACGTGGTCATCGTCGATCCCGGCGACGGCTGGATCATCCCCGACAGGAACGAGCACATGGCCGTGGACTACAGCCTGTTCGCGGGCATGGGCTGCCTCGGCAGGCATCGTACCGTGCTGCTGCGCGGCGCGGTCGCCTATGAGGACGGAAAAATCCTCGACGACGCCCGGCGCGGCGTTTTCCTGCGCGGCAGCCTGCCCGCCTAGCGGCGCACCGACACTGAAGGAAAAGGGCCAAGGCTGGGCGGAATTCCGTCCAACCTTGGCCCTTTTCCTGTGCCGGCCCCGCCGCGCTGCCTTCCTCCGGCAGATAACGGCTCACAAAATATGGCGGAGGAAACCTACGCCCTCAGAGTCGGCGTGCCTTCAGGCGCCGCCCGCATCCAGATGGCGCATCACCGCCACTTCATCGCAGTCGGGGAAACGGGGGCAGTTCGCACAGACGATCCAGACGCGCTGGGGCAACAGATCCTTGCTCACCACGCCAAAGCCGTTCCGCTCGAAAAAGCGTACCTGATACGTCAGCGCGAATACCCGGTCGATGCCTATCCTGCGGGCATCCTTACAGCACTCATCCACAAGGATGTTGCCGAACCCGTTCCCCCGCCACGGCTTGGCAATGGCGAGGGAGCGGACTTCCGCCAGGTTTTCCCAGATCACCGCCAGCGCCGCGCAGCCGATGAATTCCCCGCCGCCGGTTTCCAGAATGCGGAAATCCCTGATCTGGCCGTACAGGTTCGACAGCGAACGCGGCAACAGCAGGCCCTCCGCCGAACATTCCATGAGCAAACCGTGGATCTTCTTCGCATCGCACATCCGCGCGGGGCGCAAGACTGGTTGCATGATACAGAGCTCCTGTCCAAAAAGCGATTCAACAAAAAAGAGCGGCCTTCATCCCGGAACAAGCTGCGGCGCATGGCCCCTTCCACGGGCCTCTCCCGTAGCGGTTCCGACTTCAAGGCCGTTGTGCCGCTTCACACTGGCGCTATCCCCGCCGAAACCCCTTCGGACAAGGACTTCACCTCTCTTTCGATTGAAACTATCCGTGATGATATACCTGTTTTTGTCGCCAGCCACAACAGTTGGCGGCGTCAATCCCCCTTTTTCTTGCGGGATGGGGCAACGACACGCCTTGGGACAACTCCGGGTTGCGGGCGCTGCCATGTGCTTTACTGCGGGAAGGATAGATTCCGTAACGCCCCGCTTATGATGCGCCCAGCCACGGCTAGGGGGCTTCGGCGTCCACGCCCCCGGCCACGTTCCTGCCGCCGGGCACTGAGGCCGAAGGGAAGATCTCTTCCACGGATTCGCCCATACCGATGGACACGTTACGCATATCCCCCGTTGACATTTGCGGCAGACCCCATATTCTCCGGCAATCTTCCGCCGATGACCCGCGCCGGCGGCCATCTTTGCTCCTCTTGGGTATGCCATGCAACTGCGCATCAAGCTTTACGATCTGATTTTGGCCTTCGCCAACGCGCTGGACCAGGTTCATCCGGCCCTGACCGGCCACCACAGGCGAGTGGGGTTCCTTCTCGACAGGCTGGCCGAACGGCTCGGCCTTCCCTCCGAGGAGCGGGAACGGCTCTTCCTCGCCGGGATCATGCACGACGTGGGGGTCATCCCCCTGAAAACCAGTGCGGAAGATCTCGTCTTCGAGCGCGAGCGCTATCTCCATCCGCAAGCGGGCTGCCTGTTCCTGCAAAACTGCCCCACGCTGGCCGAAGAGGCGGAGCGGGTGCGCTTCCACCACATGTACTGGGAAAAGGCTTGTGACAGGGGGCTCGCCGCCCGCGAAGGCAGCCTCATCAATATCGCGGATCGCGTGGATGTGGATCTGCGCGCCAAGAACGATTTCCGGGAAGCCGTGGAGGGCGCGGAACACAAGATGCGCGAACGCCGCCCCGGCATCTACTCGCCCGACCACATCAAGGCCATGCAAGACATCCTGCACGACGAGGAAACGCTCAATGACCTCGCCGGGGCGCACATGCGCCTCCCCTCCTTCGTCCGGCGGCGCTACGGCGATCAGATCCTCACGCCGCAGGAAACCATCCGGTTCAGTACCCTGTTCGGGCACATCATCGACTCGTGCAGCCCCTTTACCGCCACCCATTCCACGGGCGTGGCCCACATGGCTGTGGCGCTCGGGCGTCTGACGGGCATGGGGCAGGATGACCTCGACACGCTGTTCGTCGCGGGTATGCTCCACGACATCGGCAAGCTCGGCATCCCGCTGGCGCTGCTCGAAAAACCCGGGCAGCTCACCGACGAGGAATTCCCCAAGGTGAAGCGCCACGCCGACCTCAGCCGCCTGTGGCTGGACGCCGTGCCCGGCTTCGAGCGCGTGAGCGTCTGGGGCGGCGGGCACCACGAGCGGCTGGACGGCAAGGGCTACCCGCTGGGCCTGAAGGGAGAGGAAATCCCTCTCCCCTCACGGATCATGGCGATTGCGGACGTGTTCACGGCACTGACCGAGGACAGGCCCTACCGCAAGGGCATGACGCCGCCCGAGGCCCTGCGCATCGTGGAGGGCATGGTGAAGCAGGGCCATCTTGACGGCGACCTGTCCAGACTCCTGTGCGATCATGCCGACGAACTCGACGCCGTCCGTGCCTCCTCGCAGGCCGAGGCACGGCGAGGCTTTCAGGCCCTGCACGACGCCTGTGCCGAGCCCGACGAACTGCTGCGGGATTAGGGCCTCCTCACGCGGGCAGCGCCGGCGGACCTTCCCGCGTGAGGAGGCTGTGCCGCGTACCGGCGGTTTCCCGCGCGGCTTCCGTTTCCGGATGGCCTTTCCTCGAAGAAGCCCTCCGGCAAGCCCCGTCCCGTCCACCCTTGTTACTGAAAGACGACATGCATAATTCCCGTGACCCTCAAACGAACGCGCAGGAGCGTACGCCGTTGCCTCAAATCCGTATCGTCAGCATTTCCCCCTATCCGGAAATGGAAAGGATCGTTCAGGATGTCATCGCGGCCCATCCTCAGCGCGGGCGCATCGACAACCGCATCATCACCGCGACCGTGGACAGGCTCGACCTCTCGGAACTGCGCGACTGCGACGCCATCATCGCCCGGGGCTATTCCGCCCGGCGGCTGAAGGCGCAGGAACTGGGCGTTCCCGTCATCGACATCGCCATTTCCGGCTACGACGTCATCCGCTCCATTCAGGAATGCCAGCGGCGGTTTCAGACGCGGCGCATCGGCTTCGTCGGCTTTTACAACGCCTTCAACGGGATCGAACAGTTTTCCGGCATGTTCGGCTGCGACATCCGCGTCTACATCCCCGAATGCGCGGCGGAGATCCGGCACGCGCTGGAACTGGCCAAGCAGGACGGCTGCGACGTCATCGTCGGCGGCTATTCCGTGCAGCAGGACGCGGGCCTTCTGGGGCTGCCCGCCATCCTGCTGCGCACGGGCCGGGAAACCTACGCGCAGTCGCTGGAGGAGGCCATCCGGACGGTCACCCTCGTCCAACAGGAGCGCATCCGGACGGAAACCTATAAAATCATTACGGAGTCGGTGAAGGACGGCTTGCTCTACGTGGACGCCTCCGGGATCATCCGGCTGGACAATCCCGCCGCCTGCCTCATGCGCGACGCCCCGCTCAAGGACGTGCCCCTCGAAACGGCCTTCCCCTGCATGGTGGACAGCTTCAGCCGGGCGATGCGCGACTGCACGGAAATTCAGGGCGAAGTCCGCAAGGTGCGCGGCGTTTCCATCACCTTCGACTGCACGCCGGTAGCCGTCAACGGAGTCGCGGCGGGCGTCGTCATCAGCTTCCAGAACGTGGACAAGGTCCAGCAGCTCGAAGGGCACATCCGCAAAAAATTGAGCAATAAGGGACTGACGGCCAAGCACCACCTTTCGGACATCGTCCATTGCAGCCGGCTGATCGACGAAACCATCGAGGACGCCTGCCGCTACGCCGCCGCCTCGTCCAACATCCTGATCGTGGGCGAGACGGGGACGGGCAAGGAACTGTTCGCGCAGGGCATCCACAACGCCAGCCAGCGCCGCAACGGGCCGTTCGTGGCCATCAACTGCGCGGCCCTGCCTGAAAACCTGCTTGAAAGCGAGCTGTTCGGCTACGTGGAGGGCGCGTTCACGGGGACGACGCGGGGCGGCAAGATGGGGCTTTTCGAACTGGCCCACAACGGGACGCTGTTCCTCGACGAAATATCCGAAATCCCGCTGAACATGCAGAGCAAGCTCCTGCGCGTGCTCCAGGAGCACGAGGTCCGGCGCATCGGCGACGACCGGGTGACCGCCGTGGACGTGCGCATCATCTCGGCGACCAACGTCAACCTCCACAAGCTCGTCGCCGCCAGACGCTTCCGGCAGGATCTGCTCTACCGCCTCGACGTGTTGAAAATCACGATCCCGCCCCTGCGCCGACGGGGGGAGGACGTCATCGAGCTGTTCCACTTTTTCCTCAAGAAATTCTGCTGGAAAAACCGCGAGGCCCTGCCGGAGGTCGCCCCGGACTCGCTCCACCTGCTCCGGGAATACCCTTTCGCGGGCAACGCGCGGGAACTGCGCAACGTCGTCGAGCGGGCAGCCGTCCTGCGCCGCAACCGGGACGTCCTGACCTCGGCGGATCTCAACAGGGCCCTGCATCCCGAGGACATCGAGGAAGTGCCGCCCCTTCTTGCGGCAACGCCAGCGCCCTTCCCTCCCGAGGCCCCGCAAGCCTCTGGGCCGGACGACGAAAAGGACAGGCTGCTCGCGGCCCTGCGCGCCTGCGGCGGCAACCGGACCCGTGCCGCCCGCGAACTGGGCATGGACCGAACCACACTGTGGCGCAAACTCCAGAAATATATACAGAAATAACCTGTATATCCAACAGGTTGCCCTTTTGGGCGCAAGGCCGCCGCTGCAACGGATTGTTGCATATATGTTGCAACGATCCGTTGCAACCGTATTCCGTTGCAACAGCCCGCCGCCCTCCTCCCCGCCGTTTCACGGGTGCGCCGCGTTCCCATCCCCCCGCTCTGTTTGAACAATCAAACGCCTCTCAGAAGGCCGACGATGTTTGCCAAATCCATCCGGCGGCTCCGGAAGGCGCGCGCCCGGCACACTGCCGTCACCGCTCTGGCACCGAACTTGCTAAATAACGCCCGGAGAGAATGTCTGTTTCTATTATTGCGGAGGAGATAGAAATGTCGAGTGCCTATGTATTGGTAGCCTTTGCCGTCTGTATTTTGCTGATGATACTCTTCATCTCAAAATGGAAGATCCACCCCGTCACCAGTATTCTGGTCGCAACCATCATTCTGGCCATATCCATCGGAACCCCGTGGGACAAGATTGAAGGCATCATCAACAAGGGCATGGCGGACACGCTGAAGAGCATCGCCATCGTCATCGTGCTCGGATGCATCCTCGGTAAAGTCCTTGAAGAGACGGGAGCCGCCGTCAGCATCACCAAGGCGACCGTCAAGCTCTTCGGTGAAAAGCGCGTGCTCTGGGCCATCCTGCTGGCCTCCGCCATCCTCGGCATCCCGATCTGGGCCGACACCGTGGTCATCCTGCTCATCCCCATCGTGTCCAATCTGGCCCTCCAGACCAACAAGTCCATGATGTCCTACGGCACGGCATTGTATATGGGCGCGCTCGTCACCGCCTCGCTGGTGCCGCCGACCCCCGGCCCCGTGGCCGCCGCCGCACTGCTCCACCTGCCGCTCAGCGACGCCATCATGTGGGGCGTCCTCATTTCAATCCCCTCCGTCTTCGCCGCCGGGCTGTACTGCCTCACCCTGAAGGAGCCCGTGGCCCCGCAGGAGGAGTATATCAAGTCCGCCGAAGCCTCGAAGGACAAGAAGCTCCCCTCGGTGGGAACCTCGCTTGCCCCCATCATCCTGCCGCTGGTGCTCATCTTCCTGAACACGGGCATCAACGCCATGTTCCCGGACACGACCGTTGCGAAGGTCTTCAAGTTCGTCGGCTCGCCGCTCGCCGCGCTCCTCGCGGGCTGCCTGTTCTCGCTGGTGCTCACCGGCGCCGAATGGCGCTCCAAGAAGGTCATGAACGACTGGGTGGAATCCGCCCTGCGCTCCTCGGCCATGCCCATCATGGTCACCGCCATGGGCGGCGCGCTCGCCGCGTTCATCAAGAACGCGGGCGTCGCCAACGCCGTGGCCGAAACCGTGGTGCAGTTCAGCATCCCCGGCATCATCATCCCGATCCTCATCGCCGCGCTCATCCACGTCATCACCGGCTCCAACGCCCTCGGCGTCATGACCGCAGCGGCCCTCGTCGAGCCCATGCTCGGTGCGCTCGGCATTTCGCCGCTCGCCGCCTTCCTCGCCTGCGGCACGGGCGCGCTCATGTTCAAGCACGCCAACTCGTCCGGCTTCTGGGTGACCGTCACCATGTCCAACATGGACATCCGGCAGGGCATCCGGGCGGTCGGCGGCGGCTCCACGGTGGCCGGGTTCACCGGCGCGGCCATCACGGTCATCCTGCACTTCGCCGGGATCATCTAAACCAACGGGCGGGCCCGGCGGCCTCCCCCCGGCGGCCGGAGCCCCCAATGCGCCATGCAAGGCCGCATGGCATGGGAAAGGCGGGAACGCATCAAAACCGTCCCCGCCTCTTTCCGTCATAAAGGAATGGACATGGAAACTTTCGTCACCAAGGCCGCCCGCCTCAACGGGCCCCGCGACATCGAGCTTATCGAGCGTGAACTTGTCTGCGGCGAGGACGACATCATCGTCAAGAACCACCTCATGGGCATCTGCGGTTCCGACAAGAACTTCTACCGCGGCTACCTGCCCCCGAAAACCGCCGAATTCCGGCAGGACCCCAAGTTCCCCTTCCTGCTGGGGCACGAGAGCGGCGGCACGGTCGTCGCCGTGGGCAGCCGCGTAGCCGACTACAAGGTCGGGGACAAGGTCATGGCCTTCGGCTGGAACAACAACTTCGCCGAATACTTCGCCGCCAAATCCTTCCAGCTCCAGCCCGTGCCCTATGATCTCGACATGGACATCGCCTCGCTGGGCGAGCCCATCTCCTGCGCCATGTATTCCGGCCTGAACAGCGGGGTGCAGCTTGGGGACACCGTGGTGGTCATGGGCGGCGGCTTCGCCGGGCAGATCATCGCCCAGTGCGCCAAGCGCAAGGGCGCGTACCGCGTCATTGTGGTGGACGTGCTTGAGGGCAAGCTGGCCCTCGCCCGCAGGCTCGGCGCGGACATCACCCTCAACCCCGGACAGGACGACGTCATCGAAGCCGTCAAGGACCTGACCAACGGGCTCGGCGCGGACGTGGTGGTCGAAGCCGCCGGGACAGCCGAATCCTTCAACGCCGCCAGTGAGATCATCAAGCACAACGGCAAGTTCGTGTTCTACAGCTGGGTCACCACCCCGGTGACGCTGAACATCAGCCGCTGGCACGACGACGGGCTGGAATTCATCAACACCTGCCTTGTCCACCATACGTGGCAGCAGCGCTCTGTCTGGTGCCCGGAAGCCCTGCGCCCGGTGGCCCAGGGGCTCGTCGACGTCAAGCCGCTCATCACCGACGAATTCAAGCTGGACGACATCAAGGCCGGGTTCGAGCTCGCCGACAAGGACGATGCCGCCATCAAGATCGTATTCAGGCCGTAACCGGACGTAACCGGTCCGTAACGGGGCCGGGCCGCCGCTCCCGCCTTCCCGGAAGGGGATCGCGCGGCCTTGCCGGAAGGCCCCCGGCGCACCCGCGGGCGCGCCGTGCAAGGAAGACCAAGGAAAAGACAATGATTACCTGCCCTGACTGCGAAACAGGCCGGAACCTGCTTGCCGGAGCCTGCCGCTCCGTCTTCCAGCGCGGCCTGACCGGCGGTTCCGCCGGAAACATGAGCCTGCGGGTCGAGGGGGGCATCCTCGCCACGCCCACGGGCATCCCCTTCGGCGAGCTGACGCCCGAAAGCCTTTCCCTGCTGGACGAAACGGGCACCCTCGTCAGCGGCCCCAAGGCCACCAAGGAAGCGCCGTTCCACCTCGCGTGGTACAAGGCCAACCCCGATCACCTCGCGGTGGTGCACCTGCATTCGCCGTGGGCCGTAGCCGTCTCCTGCCTGTCGGATCTCGACCCCGGCGACCCCCTGCCGCCGCTGACGCCCTATCAGCTCATGAAGCTGGGGCATCTTGCGGTCGCGCCGTATGCGAAACCCGGATCGGCGGAACTGTGCGCGGGCGTCGCCCGACTCGCCCCCGGACGCACGGCCCTGCTGATGGCCAACCACGGCTCCATCACCGGCGGCGCGAGCCTGACCAAGGCGCTGGACGCGGCTGAGGAGCTGGAAGCCACCTGCCGCCTTTACCTGACGCTGCGGGGCCTGCCCGTGCGCTGCCTGACCCCGGAACAGGCCGCCGAACTTCTTCCCCCCAAAGGAGCCTGATCCCATGACTGCCGTTCTTGGCTGCATCGCCGACGATTTCACCGGCGGCACCGACCTTGCCGAAACCCTGAGCCGCAACGGGATGCGCACTATCCAGCTTCTGGGTGTGCCGGATACCGCGCTGGCCTCGGAAGCCGCCGCACAAGCCGACGCGCTGGTCGTGGCCCTGAAGATCCGCACCGTCCCCGTGGAAGAGGCCGTCAGCCAGGCCCTCGCCGCGCTCGAAGCCCTGCGCGCCGCGGGCTGCCGCCAGTTCTTCTGGAAATACTGCTCCACCTTCGACTCCACCCCCAAGGGCAACATCGGCCCGGTGGCGGAGGCCCTGCTCCGGGCCCTCGGCGGCGACCGCGCGGTCGTGTGCCCCTCCTTCCCCGAAAACAGGCGGACGGTCTATCAGGGCTACCTTTTCGTGGGCGACAGGCTGCTGCACGAAACCTCCATGCGCAACCACCCGCTGACGCCCATGACCGACGCGAACCTCATCCGGCTCATGGACGCCCAGTCTTCACGCAAAAGCGGGCTGATCCCGCTGGAAACCGTCCGGGAAGGCGCCGAAGCCGTCAAAGCCCGGATGGATGAACTTGCGGCGCAAGGCACGCCGTGGCTCGTCTGCGACGCGCTTTCCGACGCGGATCTGCGGGCCATCGGCGCGGCCTGCGCCGGGCACGCGCTGGTCACGGGCGGCAGCGGCGTGGCCCGCGGGCTCGGCGTCAACTTCGGCATCGGCGCGGACGGCCCCGTGCCCCCGGCCCCCGTCAACGCGCCGGGCCTCGCGCTCGTGCTCGCCGGGAGCTGTTCGCAGGCGACGCAGGCGCAGGTGGCGCGGTTCACGCGGCAGCGCCCCGGCTTTGCCCTTGATCCGCTGGCCCTTGCCGAGGATCACGGCGGGTACGTCGCCGAGGCCGTCGCCTTCGCCCGCAGGCACTGCCCGGACGGGCCGTGCATCGTCTACTCCACGGCCTCCCCGGACAGGGTCGCCGCGACGCAGGCCCGTTTCGGCAGGGAAGCCGCCGGAGCCATGATCGAGCGGGCGCTTGCCGACATCGCCGCCGCGCTGGTGGAAACCGGCGTCAGGCGCATCCTCGTGGCGGGGGGCGAAACCTCCGGCGCGGTCGTGTCCCGCCTTGGCGTGCGGGCGCTGCGCATCGGCGAAACCATCGCGCCCGGCGTGCCGTGGACGGAAACGCTGCTCAACCCGGCCCAACCCGACGCCCCGCACCTTGCCCTTGCCCTCAAGTCGGGCAATTTCGGCGGCGAAGACTTTTTCATGCAGGCGCTCGGCCTTCTCGCAAACGCCGACTGACCGCGACTGGCCATCATTGGCCGCGAAAGTCCCCCCTCCGCCCGGAGCGCGCCGCGCTCCCGCCGGGGCCTGCTTTTCATCCGCAACCACAGGGAGTCAATCATGTTCTACGAATCGCTGTTCAATCCGTCCATCCACCGCCCGGTCAAGGCCTGCCTCACGGGTGCGGGCGAATTCGGGGCGTCCTTCCTCTTCCAAGCGCAGGGGATGCCCCTGCTCGAAGTCCCCGCCGTGTGCACGCGCACCGTTCAGCGCGCGGTGGACGCCTATGAAAACGCGGGCATCCCCGCCTCCAAAGTCCGCGTGTGCGAATCCGCCGAAGATGCGAAAAAGGCCTATGCCGACGGCTTCAACGTCGTCGTGGATCGGTTTGACTACATCGCGGATCTCCCCCTCGACGTGCTGGTGGAAAGCTCCGGCGCGCCCGAAGCCAGCGCCGCCGCCGCCGAACTCGCCATTGAGCGCGGCATGCACGTCGTCATGGTTTCCAAGGAAACCGACTCCGTCGTCGGCTCCATCCTGGCGCGCAAGGCGGCGGAACGCGGCCTCGTCTACACCACCGGCGACGGCGACCAGCCCAGCCTGCTCATCGGGCTCATCAGCTGGGGCCGCGTCCTCGGCATGAACATCGTGGGCGCGGGCAAGTCCAGCGAATACGACTTCATCTATGATCCCGCGCGCGACATGGTGCTGTGCCCCGGCCAGAAGCAGGAAATCGCCACCCCCGGCATGGGTTCGCTGTGGCAGTTCGGCGACCGCCCGGCGGAAGAGGTCGTCGGCAAGCGCCGCGCCATGCTCACCTCGCTCTCGCACCGTTCCGTGCCCGACCTCTGCGAAATGGCGGTGGTCGCCAACGCCACGGGCATGATGCCGGATCGCCCGCTCTTCCACGCGCCGGTGGCCCGCATCGACGAAATGCCCGATCTCTTCTGCCCCAAGGCCGACGGCGGCCTGTTCGACGCGCCGGGGCGCCTCGACATCTTCAACTGCTTCCGCCGCCCCGACGAGGCCAGCATGGCGGGCGGCGTCTTCATCGTCGTGGAATGCAAGGACAAGAAATCGTGGCAGGTGCTCAAGGCCAAGGGGCACCCGTGCAGCCGCAACGACCGCTACGCCGCGCTGTACCATCCCGCCCACCTGCTCGGCGTGGAAACCGGCACCAGCGTCCTCGCGGCGGCCCTCATGAAGCACGCCACCGGCGGCGACAACCTGCGCCCGCTGTGCGACCTGTGCGGGCGCGCCGTGCGCGACCTGCCCAAGGGAACCGTCCTTGACATGGGCGGCCACCACCACACCATCGACGGCGTGGAAGGCGTCCTCAACCCCGCCGCCGCCATCGGCCCGGATGCGGCCCTGCCCTTCTACCTGCTCAGCCACCGGACGCTGTGCAGGGACGTCCCCGCCGGGAAGCTGATCACCCTCGGCGATCTCGACATGCCCGAAGAATCCACGCTGCTCCGCCTGCGCCGCGAACAAGACAAGGCGTTCGGCCTCGTGAAGTAAACGGCGGGCAACCCGCCTTCAGGGGGGACGGCAAGCGTGCCGCCCCTTTCCCCAAAGACAGACGGGATCGCCCTGGCAAAGGGTGATCCCGTCTGCCTTTTACAAAAGCCCTCACGGGAAAGGCGGCCCGCAATGGCAGGGCACGGGCAACGCCTCCGAAAACAAACCGGAATGCGCGGCGTCTTCGCACCGTTCCCGGCTTCCCCCAAAACGCCGACCGCCGAGCCCATCCCGAGCGGAAACGACGGCAAAACGCCTTCTTCTTGCAATACACCCGCTCCATTCCGCCCTCACCATGAACCGCGGCGGGCCTGCACATGGCCCTCAGCGGTTTCCTGTTTTTGCGGATTGCCCGATGCCCCCTTTCAGTCAAGGGAAAAATGCCCTATACCTTTTCAAATTTAAAGTGACATAACGCTCGGAAACAGCCCCGATGCCCCGCAACACGGTGTGGGTTCTGCCGAAAAAGGCGCTTTCCGGCGGAATGGGCCTTTGCTCCGGATAGCGCCGTCCGCCCCCGGAGCAGCTGAACCTGCCGCGACGTCCCTTTTCCCTGAACGGTCCGCCTGCCCCGCACACGGAAACCGGCCGTTCGGCACGAGGGGGAGTGGTCGCCCCCCATAGCGGGAACCAGCTTCCGCACAGCGCGTAATGCAGAGTCATAGGGGCCCACACGAGTCCTCCCGGACAGGCCGCCGGGACCGGCAAAGCTCTGGTCCGCTTCTTGCTGCATAGGAAAACATCGTACACCCTTTTCAGAAACGAGGGAGCTTCATCATGTCGCAACTTCATGGAATCAACGGCGCGCAACAGCCGCAGGCCACGGGAATTTCTCCTTCCGTCGGCAGGCTCGGCCTCCACAGCGTGCAGCTTGGAACCAATCCGCCCGTCCGCCTTGACGCCATCAAAGGCAACAAAATTCCCTTCGCCGGGTTCAGAACCGCCACCAAAGTGGTCAACGCCAAAACCGGTGCGCGTGAAAACGCCGCCCTTGTCCTCCGTTCGCTGGCCTCTCCGGACGGCAAGCTGGACGCGAAGGCCCTCCTCAACGCGTCCAAGTCCATGCAGACCCACCTCAACCGGCTGGGCACGATGGGAGAAATACGCGGCACGATGGACGACGCCGTGCTCGCCGCCTTCGCGCCCGAGGTGGAAAGCCTTTCCAATACGGAACTCCTCAACGCCTACCAGCAGTTCCTTTCCCCGGAAATGAGCCTGCTCAAGCGGGCGCTGCAAGCCGAAATAAGCGCCAATCCGCGCAATGAGGACGTCATGGCCGCGGCCGCCAACCTGTTCAGCCTCGAAGCGCTCGTCACCAAAGAGGCGAGCAACCGCATTATCATCGCGCAGGGCCTCGCGCAGCCCGAACAGATCCCCCCTCTCTCCGCCCAGTACGGCGCGGGTATCGAAGGCATGGGCGCTGCCCGGCCACACGAGGCCCCGGCGGACATGAGCGCCGTGAGTATGCACGTGCTCATGGACGTGGCCATCGACAACTCCGCGCGCCGGGAACGGGTGGGCGGGCTCGTCGCCGATATGGCCAGCCGCCGCAACCTTGGAAACATCGACGCAAGGCAGTTTGGGGACGTGCTCCGCTCCGCCGGGCTGACCATCAACGTGGATCTCGGTTTCCTGTTCGGCATGAACGGGCCCAAGCCCCTGCTCAAGGCAGGGGGGGCGTGGGAGCACATTTTCCACTCCATCGAATCCGCGCCCGACGAGGCCAGCCGTCAGGCCGCCATCGACGTGAAAGGCGCGGGCTACATCCAGAAACGCGACAACGTGGAGCGGGGGCTGTTCCCCGAGCTGAGCGAGGACCGCCCGGCGGTAGCCAACGAGCGCCCCACCTACGCCGCGCTCAACCTCCTGCGCCAGCGCACCGGGGCGGCCCCCACCTACGGCACCGTGGCCCTGCACCTCAAGCCCGAAGTAGCCCGGCGCGCCACCTACACCGTGGACGATACCTTCGTCGCGCTGCGCCTGCGCTATACCGGAGCGGGGCGTCAGGCCGTCCTCGACCTGCTTCCGGGTTCCCCCGGCATCAGCGAGAAACACAAGCTCGAACTGATGACCGAAGGGAGCGAGCTCCGCCGGCGCCTCAACGCGATATTCGACGGCATGGCCGCCAAGGGGGAATTCCGGGCGGACCTGTTCAAGAACGAATTCCAGCTGTTCGGGCTCGAGGACGACGAAAACAGCGCCCTCGCCGGGCTGTTCATCAAGGTTTTCAAGGATACCCAGTCCACGCGCAAGGCAATGGCCTCTTTCGACAGCCTCGAAACCCTGCTGCCCGAGCTGGGCGACATGGACGCCGTCAGCCTCGCGCGCGCCGCGCTGGACAGGCAGCAGCACGGCATGGGCCGCGTCGCCAGCGAATGCAACTACATCGAAGCACAAGTGCACGGCCCCATCGTTTTCGCCCGCGATGTGGCGGAAATCGTCATCAACAAGGAATTCGGGGTCGATCAGCTCCCGCAGGCTCAAAAGGCATGGTTCAATGCCGTGGTCGCCGTGCTCGGCGGCAAGCAGCCCGCCGCCGCGGACATGGCCGGTTTTTCGGCGGAGCAGCGGGCCGAACTTGCCGCCATCCGGGAACAGCTCGGCGGCGCGGTTATCCCTGTGCGCATTGAAGAGCAGATTCCGGAGATGGAGCTCAGAAATACCGTCAGGTCCGAAGAGCGCGCGTTCTACGCCGCGCACCTCGATCAAGCCCGCATCGACGCGAAGCTCCACGACGTGCAACAAGACGACGCCGGGCTTCAGGCTTTCATCAGCCAGATGCTCAGTATAGGCCCCGGCAGAGCGGCGGTTTCCCGCATCCTCGGCACCGTGCCCCTCGTAACGGGCGGGGACGCGCAAAACGTCCGCGAAGCCTTTGCCGCCTATGTAGAACAATACCGGCATGTTCCCCTGAGAGGGCAGTACACGGAGGATGACGTGCTGCAAGACGCCATGTGGCAGGCCGTATCCGACGTGATGGGCAAAGGACGCCTCGATTCCCTTGCCGCCATTGAAGAATTGACGGCTGACCCCGCGCAGCGGGCGACGCTCAGGGATTTCGTCATGGGGCATCCGCCCATGAGCGGACAGGCGTTCCGGGCGCTGGCCTCCGCCGCGCTTCAGGGGGCCGGGGCTCTGAACGGCCTTGCCCCTGCGGAAGGCGAACCGCTGGACGATACGGCGATGATCACGCAATTCGGCGGCGCGGCGGCCTCGTTCCGCCGTTCGTTCGACGCGATGCCTGAAGAGGAGCGCGCTGCCGCGGGCGAAGGCAGGCTGTTGCAGGCGTTCGGCGGGCTGGCCTTTTCCCTGATGCGCGACGCCTCGCCCGAGGTGTCCGACCGGGTCGCCGAGCGGCTGAACGGCCCCGCCATGCGGGGGCTTTCCGGCGTGCTCCTCCGGCTCGGGGATGCCGAACGCGGTTTCCCGCAAGATGCCGGATTCCGTGACGCGCTGGCCTTCAACGCCTTCCAGTCCGGCCTGCGCGCCGCGCTCGGCGGCAAGGCGGAAACCCCGGAGGCCTTTGCCGGGGAATTGTCCCTCATCCCGCAGGCCGACCGCGACCGCCTGCGCGCCGCCCTGCCGGGCCTTGCGGACACCCTCGACGCCTCGTTCCCCGCCCGTCCGGCCTTCCCGCCCGCCCAAGCGGGCAAGCTGGCCGCAACCCCGGCGCAGCACCGCGATTTCCTGCTGTCCATGCTGCCGATCTATCACGATCACGAGCGCCCCGGCGCGTTTGATCACGGCGCGGCCTATCACGGGCGCGGGCACATCTGCCGGGCCTTCATTTTCGCGTCGACGATGGCGGGGCTCATGGAGGAAATGGGGCATACCGTGGACAGGACGGCTCTCCTGTGCGGCATAGTCGGGCACGACGCCGGGCGCGAGCGCAACGGCGCGGACACGCCCGAGCAGGAAGCCGAAAGCGCCCGGCTGGCCCTTGAGAAGATGCACGAGCGTTTCGGGGCGGACACGTTCGGGGACGACTACGAGCGCGAATTCACCGCCGCCATCGTCGGGCACGCCAGCCCCACGCTGGAATCCATGCTCCTCAACGCGGCGGACTCGCTGGACATCGGGCGGGTGACGGAATTCGACTTCAAGTATTTCCCGTTCCTGCGCGGCGGGGAGCAGGAAGGCCCCAAGGCCCTTGTCCCCGAGTACCAGAATCTGCGCCAAGCTCTGCATGAGGAAGCCGACCTGCTCGCGCGCATGACCGACCCCCTGACGCAAACCCGCGATCTGCGCATGAAGCTCATTCAGGCCGGGGAAGCCGAGGACATGGTGTATGTCCAGCGCGCGGCGTCCGAAGCCGTGGCCGGGCAGCTCGCCCTTGACGCGGAAGAGGATTTCCTCGCCTTCGTGGAAGGCAAGATCCGCGCCCATCCGGACATGTTCCCCCTGCTCACCAGGTACTACCTCGATCCGTTGGCATAATGAACCAGCCTCCCCGCGCCCTTCCACCGAGGGGCGCGGGTACGACACTCCCACAGCCGTATAAGGAAAGATTATGGAACTGGCATCACTTATTGAAGATCTCGGAAAAGCCTGCGGACTCGAACTGACTCTCGACGAAGGCCGCTGCACCCTGCGTTTCGACGGGGAGCACGACGTGACCATCGAGCGGGACGGCAATGCCGTCATCCTGCACGGGATCGCAGGGGACGGGGGCTGCCTGTCCAATCCCGACAATCTCCGCATCCTGCTCACTGCCTCGTTCCTCGGGGCCGAGACGGACGGCGGCGCTCTCTCCGTCTGGGAACGCACCGGGGAAATCGTGCTCTGGAAGCGGTTTGACGCCTTCACGGACTATCCGGACTTCGAAACCGCCATCAATGCGTTCCTTGCCCAGCTCATCCACTGGAAAGGGCGCATCGACGCCCTGCCGTCCGTGGCGGTGTCCGCTTCGGCCACATTCACCCCCGGCGGGATCATGGTTTAAGGCAATATTGGGGAAGGGAGGGAGAACGTTTCTGGAGCCCCCCACGTTTTTCCTCCCTTGTAAAAAATTTCAGCGTGTTCCAGCACAGAATCATGCGTACCAAACAAGCCGCAAGGGCAATCCTTCCGTGCTCCGGGCCGCGAGAAAGGCCTTGAGTTCCTCCAGACGTTCCTCCGGGTAGGGGGCGGCGCCGCAGTGGTACGCCCGCCCGAGCTGTCAATACTTGCCCTCCCCATAGCGGTGGTAGGGCAGCAGTTCCACGCCCGCGATATCGGCCCCTTGACCGCTTCCTCCCGCAGCATGGCGAAAGCCGCCTCCAGCCCGGCGGGATCGTCGTTCAGTCCGGGGATCAGCGGCATTCGGATCAGGACCTTTTTGCCCATGCGGAACAGCCCGCGCAGGTTGTCCAGAATCCGCCGGCTGCCCGCGCCCGTGAGCCGCCTGTGGGCTTCGTCGTCCATGTGCTTGATGTACAGCCCCGTCGAAGTGGCAGGCCGGGAAGCCGATGCCGAATTTGACGACCTCAATGATCTTCCTGAGGTATTTCCGGGGCGAGGCGTTGTGGATGCGCGTCGCCAGCGCGGGCTGGCACAGGCCGAGATCCTTGAAGGAATCCATGATCATGTAGGTCAGCTTGTGGCAGGCGTCGCCGTGCCGCTTCTGCCCGCCGACCACCAGATTGATGAACGGCTGGTATCCCACGAAATACATGGCGGATTCCTTGCCCGCATCTCACGGGGGCGCACCGTCCGCGAGGTCATCGGCTGGGGGATGTTCGGCACGGTGGCGGGCGGCTTCATGATCCACGGCGTGTTCGGCTCCTATACCCTGTGGGCGCATACCACGGCATCATCGACGCCGTATCCATCCTCAAGGCGCAGGGCGCGCCCGCCGCCATGATGGCCGTCATCGACACGCTGCCGTTCAGCAAGGTCGTCATGCTGATCTACTGCGCCTTCTCCACGATTTTCCTCGCCACCACGGTCAATTCTGGCTGCTACGTGGTCGCCGCCACCGCAACCCGCAGGATGCCCGCGGACGCGGACCCGCACCGCTACCACTGCACGTTCTGGGCCGTGGCGCAGGGCCTGCTGGCGCTCGGGCTGCTGGTCATGGGCGGCCTTGAGGTGGCGAAGATTTTCGGCAATTTCTCCGGCGCGCTCATGGCGCTCCCCTCCCTCCTCCTCACGGCCTGCTGGCTGAAGATCATCCGCGAGGACGGCAAGGACCTGCTGCATACCTACCGGGCCAAGGACTGACGCCCGGCGAAGAGCCGGCTCCAGCGGAAACCGCCCCCATGCCCGGCAGCATGGGGGCGGTTTTTCGCGTTTTTCCGAGGGACTCCGAGCAGGAAGTGCCGCCCGGAAAATGTTTGTATCCATCCGAACAGATGTACAATAACCCGTTTCAGGCGGCGAAGGGCCGGAGGGGGCCCGT